>Ga0105048_10014935_pt1 | contig 12069 bp, 4 predicted proteins | sample MAT05_FD_78382 | JGI IMG/M metagenome (GOLD analysis project Ga0105048, IMG submission 78382) | Freshwater microbial communities from Lake Fryxell liftoff mats and glacier meltwater in Antarctica - MAT-05 | ecosystem: Environmental > Aquatic > Freshwater > Ice > Liftoff microbial mat | place...
AAAGCCCCGTTACCGAGACTTTTAAATTAACAACAATTCATCACTGTTTGACGACTTTCACTAATCTGGTGTTATTTTGTGAATTACTAATCCGCAATAAATAATTGCCTTGTGGCTGTTTAAAAAGATCCACACAATAAACTTCGAGGTTGGTAACTTCTGTTGCTAACAACTGACCTAACATATTATACAAATAAATCGTGTTAGTGCCTTCGAGACCAGAAATAGTCGTTTTATCGGCCGCGGGATTTGGGTAAATTTTCAATTTAGACAATTGACCCATTTCGTGAATACTTGAACCAAAGAAATCAAGACACCATACTGTAGACCCCGTGTATGTCAACATCATCGAAATGGTGGGGGCACTTACGTTGTAAGCGGCTTGTTTATATTTGCCGACCATAGATCCGGTATAAAATACATTATACACACCACCTCCGTACTGCAGCTGAATGGTATCAACATTAGGCGGTAAATAGAAAGGTGGAGTTCCGTCACCTACATCCCACGTTAAAACAGAATCGGAAACAAAATTGGTCATTGGCGAGGCGATATCTAACGGTTTCAACTGGCGTGCAAACTCGTTAAAGTTAAATTGTTTGTTCGAAAATTCGGGTGAGGAGGTGTTCGTATTTGTAAAAACCTCCCACTGGCATGCGCCCTCTTGTGTTTTTGATTCATTTTGGCTAACCTGCAACGTAAATTGAACCATAGGCGCTACACAAAATTCATAATCTGTGCCAACACCAAAATTTGCATTGGCATTCACCAAATTTGTAGTTTTAAGAAACTGCCCATTAATCCGTATTACACCCAAACCTTCCCCAAATTTGTGTGCGTTAGAAGGCGCTGTTGTAGAGGTTGCCGTGTGTCCAGACGTCCTCATCACTGCAACGGTGTCTCCATTAAGCGTAGAAGTACACATGGCTAAAACAGCAAAATTACCTTTAATTGTGCGTGGGCCATTAGTAAACGTGCCTCCAGCGTATTGACCAAGCCGTCGGGCTGTCGTTGCAGCCGCCCCACCACTTGGAGGATTTAAACCCGTTACGCGTACTGAATCTACAGGCGGGAAAATTGGCGTGTTATTGGCGTTAACATTGCACAAATACAATCTAAAAGGAACACCACCGTTTTGCGGACCACTAAAAACGAGGTTTGGAATAAGCACGCGGGCTTCAAGGCCAGTAATGACCAATGAAGTGTCTTTGTTTCTAAAAACAGATCCCACATGGGTAACCGCATTTATACTGGAAATCAACTTTGCACTCGACTTATAAGTCGGATGAAGCGAGTTAGAAGCCACTGGGAGTCTGAAATGTTGTTTGTAACTAAAATACTTGAGGGTGTCGTTTACGGGAATCGGCGCCTGCGCCTGCGCTTTCAACGCAGTATTTATAGCTAGAAACGCAATAAAAAATAAAAGTAATTTTTTCATCATTTTGAAAGTAGTTAATTAAATATTAGTTGTTTGTTGTTCAAATTTATGAAAAAAAAACATAAGTCTGACATGGATAATTTATTTTTTAAACCTAAGCTTGTTTATTTCGTTCGAGTTTGAAAAACCATGGGCAACAAAGTTGCTGACCTGAGCAGCTTTTTTGTTTTAAAAAATGAAAATTAGTTTTGGTTAACGATCTTTAAAACTTTAACGGCGTTGTTAGCGTTAATGATTTTAACGAAGTAATTGCCATTCGATTTATTTGAAAGATCGATTGTAAGCGTTTCTTTGTCGGCGTTGTAACTTAATACTAATTGACCCAACATGTCATACACCATAATAGCACTTTTACCATCTAAGCCTGAAATGTTAGTTTTGCCACCAAGGGTTGGATTAGGGTAAACGCTTAGGGATTCAAAACCAGCTAAACTAATAATTCCTGTTGCTACGGTACTCGAAGAACAAGCCACCACAGCGTAAGTTGTTGTTTTTATATCAGATTCATCAAAAATAGGATCGTTCGGCAAAAAAGGGCTGTGGCGATAGTTAATTTTCAATTTTGCAACCAAGCTCCCCGCAGTCGCAAAAACCGTTGAGGCATTAGTGGTCGTAACCACGTTTCCACTGTTAAACGTCCAATTGTCGATTGGCAAAGCAACTGGTATTGGTACAGAAAAGCTTGCAATGGATCCCCAATAGGTGGCAAAACGGTTAAAATTAAACTGGCGGTTGTACACAACCGCCGAAGGATTTGTTGTATTGGTGAAGGTTATATTCTGACTAATACAATACGACCCAGGAGTTTGTGTTGAAGCCGGAGCCGCCACATTATAATTGGCGTTGATTGAGAAGGAAACGATTGGCACCACTACAGCTTCAAAGTCAAATCCATCGTTGGCTCCATAAAAGTTAGTGTTAACAAAAAATTGATTAAATACTGTTGGGTTCGAGGCGTACAAACGGGTGTAAGATAACCCTTCACCAAATTTTTCGCTCGCTGTAGCTGATGATGTTTGCGTAGAAGCGGAAGTTACCCACGCTAAAAGTGTATCGGTAACCGTTTGGGTAATAATTTTGTAAGATATAAAGAAAGAACCCGTAACTGTTTTGGGATTTGTAAAAGCGGCGTAGTTAAAATTTCCATTTGTATTGCTAACGCTAATATTTACAGAGTCAATTTTGTTAGTGGGTGCGCCTGATGCACTCGCGTTGTATAAATAAACCCTAACTGGAATAGCTGGGCTCGTTGAATTTGCTTGTTTAGAGAGCAAAAGAAAAGCACCTTTCACAGTAATTGGAGAATTTGTTCCAACGTTTAAAAAAGAACTTCCAAATTCAATAAGATCACCATCGGTTGTTGTACCAACGGAACCCTGAATCGTATAAAAACCCTGGTTAGCTGGGGTATTGATAAATCGTTGTTTGTTATAAAAATACCATAACGTATCATCAACATTTATCGAAGCTGTTTTTGATTGAGAAACATTTGAAGGCACGCGCAGTTGGTTGGCAATAACCTGTGGGTCGGTAGTTATCCTTTGTAATTTAACTGGACGTTGTTGGGCGAAAGAGCCGCATGTAATTGCGACAACCGAGCTGCAGGCGAGTAATTTTTTGATCATTTGTTTCGTTTTAGGGAGATGAGTGTATTTAGATGTACTACAAAACTAGGTCAATTAAACTAAGTACGAAACTAAATTAACATTGATTATAGTTTTTTGAAATCCCTTCTGCGCAAGTCATAAATATTATTAATTTTACGCCAACCTGACGATATGATTTTAAGGTTGAGGTGCTTTTTAAGCATTTTATTGTCCAAATTGATCCCCGTTAAAAAAGTACTGTTTTTTTTAATGTTAATAAACCTTTGCCCAGTTTTTTCTCAAAACTCTGGACTTGAGCAAGCTAAAAAAGACGCAGGTACTTCTTTTGAAGCCGAAGATTACTCAAAAGCCTACAAACTTTATTCGTTACTGGTAGCCAATTTTCCAAAAGATGCCGAGTACAACTATAAACTTGGGGTTTGCATGATTTATAGCGAACCTGACAAAAAGAAAAGTCTTCCCTACTTGATTTTTGCTTCAAAAAACGGCAATGCTGAAACAAAAGACGTCTTATTTTACCTTGGCAAGGCTTATCACATCAATTATCTATTTGATGAAGCGATTAAAAATTATAATGCATACAAAAAAACAGCTTCCCCTGCAGGGCTAAAAAAACTGCCTGTAGACCGTGAGATAAAAGCTTGTAATAACGGTAAACACTTGTTAAGTAATATGAGCGACCTTGTGGTTCAATCGAAAAAAGAGTTAAACGAGTCCGATTATTTCAGGAGTTACGATTTGAAAGATATGGGTGGAAAATTGCTGGTAAAACCTGAGGATTTTAATAGCGCATTAGATAAAAAGAAAAAAGATAAATCGGTTGTTTTTTTACCGAAAGCCGGTAAAAGGGTTTATTACAGTAGTTACGGAGGCAATACAGGAAGCGGTAAGGATATTTATTTCTCAGAAAAGCAAGCGGATGGTAATTATAGCAGTGGTAAAAAAGTGTTGGGCATTAACACAGAATTTGACGAAGATTATCCATTTTTACATCCGAACGGTAAGACCCTTTATTTTGCCAGTAAAGGGCACAACAGCATGGGTGGCTACGACATTTTTAAGTCTAGCTATTTGGAAGCAACAGACTCCTGGAGCACGCCTGTAAATTTAGAGTTTCCTATTAACTCCCCCGACGATGATTACCTCTTTGTTACAGACTCGCTCGAAAAAAACGCATATTTTACAACTGGCAGGCAAAGTCCGCCCGGCAAGACCGACGTTTTAAAAATAAGTACCGAACGCAAACCCATTGATTTGGTTGTTGTCCAAGGAAAAGTTGCACAAGATCAACCCGAACAAAGTTTAAAAAGCAAGATCAGTATTAAGAACCTTGATACAAAAAAAGAAGCTGGCGTCTATTATGCCGAAGAAAATGGCGATTACCAATTAAACTTAGGCAACGGTGCTAAAGTGCTAATTACGGTTGAAACACCTGGCTTTAAAACGCAAACTCAAGAAATCACATTGCCATTGGCAGAAACGTCGAAACCATATGAACAAACAATTTCATACACCGACGGGATTTTAAAGATTAGCAACAATTTTGATGCGCCTACAACAGATAATAATTATTTGCAATATTTAAACGTAATCGAAAAGAAAGCGAAACTCGACGTCAACGAAGGCGAAAATCAAATCGTTTCAAAAACAAGCGTATCCGACAGCCTCAACACGCAAAACAAATCGCCACAACTGATTAAAAAAATAAACGATTCGGCGGCGGTTGCCAACACGCCCAAACCGGGACTTGATAATAGCCAATTGGCAAACATGGCAAAAGAAGATGCGATACTTTCAAAAAATGAAGCCGTTCAATTAAAACAAGATTCGAATGATGCGCTTGAAGTTGGACAGGCTCAAAAAGTTGAGGCCGAAAAAAAATTAGGACAGGCTAATGAAGCAATAAAAAATACAGAAGCCATCGAAAATGCCGATGAAAAAAAACAAGCTTTGGATAAAGCGATGACACTAAAACAAGAGGCAGAAAATGAAGATGCGCTTGCTGATAAAATACTGGATTTAGCCAAATCACTAAACAGCGATGCGAGCGCTAAGGAAAAAGAGGCGTCGTTAAACGAACAATACGCCATAGAGCTCGAAAAAGCAATCAATTTAAAAAACAACGATAAAACAACCGCAGCGAAGCTTGAGGCCATGCAAAAACAAATTACAGAACTTAGCGCGCAAAAAAAGAGCTCCGAGAATTTACTTAACAGTATAAAAACTAATGCTGAAGAAAAGCAGAAACAAATAACGGCTCTAGAAAACACAAAGGCGGAAGTAAAAACAAGCTTACAGGAAATTAAAACAGAAATTTCTGATAACGACGCTCAACTTGCGAGCACCAGAAAGAAAAAAGATAAAGAAATCATTGTCAATCAAACCAACGAACTAAAAATACAACAGTCCGAAAAAGAAACGCAGTTAGCCGAAAAAGAGCTTGAAATAAAAAAGCTAAATAATGATCTTGTGGGGTTGAAAAGCGAACTCGACATAGCAAATAAAATCAAAAATGAAATAATCGCGCCTCTTGTAACGCCTTTGGTTTCAATTACCCAGACTTCTTTGACCGCGAAAACAGAAACGCAAACGTCGATAGCCAACAACCAAAAACCAGAAACAACAAACACAACCCTAGCCGTTAACATTAATAATAAAGAAGTCACCAAAAATGATTATGCGCCGCTCACCGCCAATACAGGCGCTGAAGCGGTTTCAAAGCTGGATAAACTGTCGTCACAATTAAACGGAAATGATAACGAACTATTTGATTTTAATTCTTATCAAAATCAACAGGCGCAAAGTTTAAAGATTGAAGCCGACGCAAAAATAAATGATGCGACCATACAACAAAAAAAATTAAAAGAATTGATTTCAGCTTCTAAAGGATCTTTTGACATTAAAACGCAAGCGAACTTTACGCCGGCTCAATTAGCAAAAGAAGGCGATGATTTGCAAATCAAAGCCCAAGGTCTTCGTAAACAAGCGGCGAAACTCAGTGGCGAGGCAAAAACAGCAAAACTTGCAGAAGTAAAAGTTTTTGAAACACAAGCCGATGAAAAATATTTGCAAGCGGCTGAAGTTACCAAAAACGACAACAAATCTATTTTTGAAACAAATCAGATAAATATCAAAGCTTTATCTTCTGAAAACAACATGTTACCTGCTGAAATTGCAGAAATAAACAGTTTAAATGATGATTTAATGTTGTCGTTCAAGAAAGCGGATGAATTGCGATCTGAAGCTGCTAATTTACCTAGCCTTGGGGCGAAATTGGGAAACCTCAGTAATGCAGAAGAAATTGAAGCTGAATCGCTTTTGGAACAGCAAAGTGTCTTGAGTCGGCTTCAAAAAAAGAATCCTTCGTTTGTTTTAAAGCCAGCGATTACCTCTGCTGAGCCGCCAACGGTTGATACCAGCTCTGGCGGTCTTAATTCAAAACTTCAAACGGTAAACGAGGGCGTTTATGAGCTTGCCAACATTAAAATAGCATCGTTTCAAAAACTTTTTGATGCAAATGCCATTGAAGCGCAAGAGACATTTGTAAACATTGCAAAAAACCAAACACTTCTTAATAAGACACCTGGATTAAAAAGCGACTTTATTTCCGGGTCTTCAAAAATAACAAATGCCGCAAGCTTTAAACAAAAATCAGATTCTTCTTTAAACACAAACGATAAACTCAACAACTTAACTGCTGCGATCAAAAAACAAATTGAGGCCATTAAACAATTGAGTGCCCTCAATAGCGCTTTAAACCAAGCAGCGCTTAGGGGCGAAGCTACGCTGGCGAAACAAAACCAGCAAAAAAGTAACATCATTGTTGCGAATAAAAACGACATTGTTGTAAAAGGTTCCGCAGAAAATACAGATACTTTATCGGTCGCCAACGGCAAAATTGTTGAGGTGGCTGAACTTGCTTTGCAGGATACAACAGCAGGGCAGATTGTTAATTATTTTAGCGCAGGTTCATTGTCACTAATTAATACTCAGGCTTTATCATCCGCAAAAAAATCTATTGAAACAATTAACAGCAGTGAAATACAAATAAAAGCCCTTGAGAATAAGATCAATAATCCAACCACCTCGGATGCCGCAGTCAATCCAACTGGGCTAAAAGAAAAATCGATTAAATTGTCGCTTGAAGCCGAACAATTAAATGTTAAAGCTGCAGAAGTAAGACAGCAAGCAGAAGAAAAAACCGGAACCGAAAAAGATAGTTTATTGACAGCAGCCGCTGAGATCGAAGATGAATTGACTCAGAAAAAACTCGAAGCCGCGCAACTTAGCGAAAATGCAAATGTTTCAGAAACCGCTTCAAACAATATCGCCATTGCTGAAATGCTTGTTAGTTTGAAAAACGACAATGCTGAACTCTATGCAGAGTTTAATTTTATCAGCAAAGAACTTTTTTTGCTGGAAGACAAAACAAAAAAACTAAGAGAAGAAGCCAACAATCAGACTAGTAGCGCTGCAAAATTAGGCGCCATTAGTAACGCCGAAGAAAAAGAAGCCGAATTGTTAATTAAGCAAAAAGAACTCATTGTAGTGCTGAAAAAACAATATCCAAATTATGAAGTAAAACCTTACAACCCAGCTACAAGTGAATCGCCTGAGATTTTAAGCCAACAAAAAACTCAGTTACGCGAGAAACAATATTCAGAATTTACGAACTTGACCAATGCTTTTAGTCTTGATTTTGAAGCCTCTAAAACTAATGTGCCTTTGATATTGAGTAACAGGCAAAGCGCGATTAAAAAAAATGCGGAGGAGCTGAACACTGAATCGAAACGCTTATTGATTGAAGCCACTAAAGAGGCGGATGAAAATAAAAAAATAAAATTATTTGCTTTATCTGCTAAATCAGGCGAGGCTGCAAACGCACAATTGGCGAAACTTATTCCTAAACAGCAGTCAGTTATCGCAGAAGCGACAAGCAAAGCCTCTCCTAAAACAAAAAAATCGCCTAAAAACAGCAATACCGATCCTTACGCCACATTCACAGATAAAAATATAGAAGGCGCAGAAAATAAAAGTGTTTCCGAAATTGATTCAGTTGGCGCCGTTGTGGTTAAACCTCTGAAGAAAAAAACCATCGCACCAAAAGATAAGGCTATCGTAAAAACAACCAATACTGCTAAAACCAAATTCGCAAAAAACACGATAAAAATTGATGGGCTTGAGGTAACAAAGGGCAACGCCTACAGTGAGAGTAAACCTATTCCGCTGGACTCTAAAATAGAAGACTGGCTTGTTTTTAGGGTGCAAGTCGGTGCGTTCAAAAATAAACTTCCTAATGATGCATTTAAAGGTTTAAGTCCCTTAAATGGAGAAACCGCTGGTAATGGCTACACAAGGTATACCGCTGGAAATTTCAAAAAAGTAGAAAACGCCAATGCAGTGAAAAACGATCTCAGAAGTTTAGGCTACAGTGACGCCTTTGTTGTTGTTTTCTTCAATGGTAAACGCATCAGCCTAAATGAAGCGCTGACAATGATGGAAAAAGAAGGAAAAACCATCGACAACAATGCGCCTCAAACTGCAGGTATTACCGCCAATACAAACATTCCTAGAGTGCAGGTTCCATCGCCATTGCCGACAGCGTTATTGCTTGATAATACGGTGGTGGTTTCTAAAGAATTAGAAAAAATAGATGGTTTATTGTACACGGTGCAGATTGGCGTTTACACCAAACAAATTACAAAACGACAGCTTTTAAATTTAAGTCCTATTTTTACCGAGAGGCTTAGCAATGGCTTGTATAGATACACCGCTGGTATTTACAACAACCCCGATCGATTAATTAGCGACAAAAGAAAAGTTGTTGAATTAGGCGTTAAAGATGCTTTTGCTTCGGCGTATTTAAATGGAAAACGCATTCCATTTGCTGAAGGAAAAACAAAACAAACCGAAGACGGCACGGTTAAAATGGAGGCTGAGGATCCAATTATTTTTGAAGGTGCCGGTATTACAGAAGATCCTCTTTTGCTTGCTGCAAACATACCAACAATTGGGTCATCGCCCCTTACAAACACTGTTCAACCTTTCAAAAATAATGTAACTATTTACCCCGAAGCCACTGCCGAAAATGGAATCAAAATTATTGAGGAAGGTGTAACTTTTAAAGTGCAAATAGGCGCTTATAGCAGACAGGTGCCTAATGATGTGGCTGCGAAATATTCTGCAATCACTACATGGCCAATCGAAAATAAACAAATCAAAGGCTTATTTATTTATACCATTGGAAGTTTTAGCAGCGCCAAATTTGCTAAAACATTAAGAGAAGAAGCTGTAAGGTTAGGAATTAACGATGCGTTTATCAGTGTTTACGACGATGGCATCAAGTTATACGGTGATGCCGCATCGACGGAGCTGTTGAAGTAAACTCTAAAAGGTAAACAAGATGGAGCGTTAAAGCACACATAAGGCTGGCTTGAAAAAACTTATATTGCCTTCTGGGCCTTAGCGCGTGAAAATATGTTTCAAAAAAGGTAAAACACACAAGATTGATGAGTTTAGACCTTTAAATCAATTCAACACTGCGTTTTATAAAATTGGTCAGGTTTTCGCCTTTTAACAATCCCTGCGATAACAAAGCCAGATCAGAAGCCTGCTTGGCAAGACCACTTTGTTTGTCTGCATCTTTTTCCTCCAATATTTTTGTGATCAAAGGGTGGTTCGAATTTACTACCAAGGTGTACATGTCAGGCATATTGCCGTAAAAGCCCATCGATCCCCCGCCACCCATTTGGTTCATGTCTTTCATACGACGCATAAACTCGGGACGTGTGATCAGCATTGGCGAATCTTTTTCACTTAGGTTTTCAAAAGCCACGGTAAACTGCTCTTTGCTGATGGTGCCTTCGATAATAGGCTGTAATTGTTTTTGTTGCGCTTCGGTAATTTTGCTCACCAAGTTCTCGTCTTTTTTAATTAGCTTATCAATAGTGTCAGAATCTACCCTTACAAACGAACAATCTTTGAATTTGCTTTCAAGATTATTAATGTAGTGAGGGTCTAACATTGTTTCCATCAATAACACTTCATATCCCCTACCCTTCGCTGCGTCGATGTATGCATGCTGTTCCTGCACATTCGTTGCGTACAAATAAATTAATTTGCTATCCTTGTTCGTTTGTGTCGGTTTAACAAGATTTTCAAATTCTTCAAACGTATAAAATTTATTATCGGTTGTTTTTAATAAGCTAAACTTCGATGCTTTTTCGTAAAACTTCTCATCGCTAATCATACCGTATTGAACAAATATTTTAATATCGTCCCATTTGGCTTCAAAATCAGCACGGTCTTTTTTAAACAGTTCTTCAAGCTTATCGGCTACTTTTTTGGTAATGTGACTTGAGATTTTTTTCACATTGGCATCGGCCTGCAAATAGCTCCGACTTACGTTTAAAGGTATATCTGGACTGTCAATCACACCGCGTAACAAGGTTAAAAAATCAGGCACGATGTTCTCAACATTATCTGTTACGTACACCTGATTCGAATACAGTTGAATGCGGTCTTTCGGCATTTCCAACTTGTTGCTTAAGCGGGGGAAATATAAAATACCAGTCAAATTAAACGGATAGTCCACATTTAAATGAATATAAAACAAAGGCTCTTCAAACTGCATCGGATATAATTCCCTATAAAAACTCTTGTAATCCGCGTCGCTAAGATCAGCGGGCTTTTTAGTCCAAGCCGGGGTTGGATTGTTGATAATGTTATCAACTTCCACTTCAATTGTTTTTACATCTTCTTCTTTTTCGCCTTCTTTTAATTCAGGCGTAATCCTGTCTTTTTTTGTACCGAATTTAATTTCAACCGGCAAAAATTTACAGTATTTGGTTAGCAGTTCTTCGATTTTAAAATTTTCCAAATACTCTTCGCAATCTTCAGCAATATGAAGAATAATGTTGGTACCTCTTTGCACGCGGTTCGATATTTCTTCAATCTGATACTCTGGACTTCCATCACATTCCCAACGCACCGCCTTAGAACCTTCTTTGTATGATAAAGAAAAAATTTCAACTTTTTTGGCCACCATAAAGGCTGAATAAAATCCTAAGCCAAAATGTCCTATCACCACGTTTTTGTCTACTTTATCTTTGTATTTATTTACGAACTCCTCAGCGCCGCTAAAGGCAATTTGGGCAATATATTTTTCAACTTCCTCTTTCGTCATCCCAATACCTTTATCCTTAATGGTTAAGGTTTTGGCGGATTTGTCCAATTCAATTTCAATTTTGGTGTCTCCGAGGTCACCTTTTGCTTCGCCCATATTAACGAGGGCTTTCAGCTTTTGCGTTGCATCCACGGCGTTGCTTACCAACTCGCGTAAAAATATCTCGTTGTCGCTGTATAAAAACTTTTTTATGATCGGAAAGATATTTTCCGTTTGTACATTTATTTTTCCTGTTGTGCTCATGGTTGTATTATTGTGAACGGGTAAGAGCAAAAATAGTACCAATAAGGTTTATGTGACAAAATGTCAAAAAGAAAAAAACTTTCAATTTATGCATTTGGGCGTCCGGGCGGGCTTTCGCCACTCGCTCTTTTTTTTCGCCTGAAAAAGGCTTAAAAAAGGAGCTCGAACAATGGCTCTATCCATGACGCAGTGATTTGCTAAGTACTTTAGTGCTTTTCGTTCGACCTTACTTCACTCCGCCCATCAACTTTTTAATAAGGGGCGAGAAGACTATCATGATTATTCCTACGACAACTGAATAAATAGCTAACTGTTTATAGCCATCAGCGTAAACAATCAACCTTTCGAAATTGGTCGAATCTTTTGAAGCTTCGGCAATGTTAGCACCTAAAATACCAGCGAAATACTGTCCATAAGCACTGGCCAAAAACCACATACCCATAATAACTGCCTGTAATTTTTGAGGTGAAAGTTTTGTCATGACCGACATACCAATGGGTGACAAAAAAAGTTCACCAAACGTAATCACAAGCCAGCCAAAAGTAAAGAGATTGAGTGAAGTCACTCCATTTGCGTCGCTAAAAAATTTAGTGTAA
>Ga0105048_10014937_pt1 | contig 12068 bp, 6 predicted proteins | sample MAT05_FD_78382 | JGI IMG/M metagenome (GOLD analysis project Ga0105048, IMG submission 78382) | Freshwater microbial communities from Lake Fryxell liftoff mats and glacier meltwater in Antarctica - MAT-05 | ecosystem: Environmental > Aquatic > Freshwater > Ice > Liftoff microbial mat | place...
CCGCCGTCCAGGCCATCGCCCAACGCCAACTCGCCGAAACCCGCCTCCGCGACGCCCGCGACTTCGCTCGCGCCGCCCTCTTCGAATTCGAACCCACCGCCGCCGCCCTCCCCGGCAGCCTCCCCCTTCGGAAGCAGATCGCCAGCCGTACCGCGATTCTTCTCGATCGCCTCTCCTCCACCCTCCAGCCCTCGGATTCCGAGCTCCAACGCGAACTCGCCCAAGCCTACTCCCAACTCGGCCACGTCCAGGGCGGAACCAACCAATCCAACCTCGGCGAACCCGAGCAGGCTCTCGCCAGCTACCAACGCGCCGTCCAATCCCGCCTGGTCCTGCTCAAAACCGAGCCCGCCTACCCCAACGCCCTCGCCCTCCTCGCCGACGCGGAGATCACCCTCGGCAACCAATTCCGCTCCCTCAACCGCAGACCCGAAGCCAACATCGCCTACGGGTCCGCGGCCGCCCACCTCGCCCGATCCCAAACCTCCCCCGTAAGCCTCAACGCCCGCAGCCGGCTCGCCTTCGCCCGCCGCGACTACACCCAATTCCTGCAAATAGCCGAATCGCTCCTCGCCAAATTCCCCACCGACGACCGCTACCTCCGCAACGTCGCACTCGGCCATAAATACCTCGCGGCGAACTCCAACGTCCCCGGCGAACAGCTCGCGCACGCCCAACAAGCCCTCGCCACCGACGAAAAGCGCCTCGCCGCCAGCCCCGCTAGCGTTGAGCGCCAGCTCGATTTGAGCTTCGACCTCAGCACCCTCGGCTCCCTCTCTCGGAAGGGTGACCCCATCGCAGCGGTCGCCTATTTCCGCCGCACCGTCGAACTCCGACGCGCCGTCGCCGCCAGCGATCCCCAAAGCATCCTCTACCGCGACCGACTCGCCGCGGCGCTCGTCTACTGGGCCTTCGCCCAACTCTCCCTCGGCCGAGCAGACTTAGCCAAGCCCGCCTTCACCGAAGCGATTGACCTCTCTTCCGCATTCGACACCACCCTCATCGCCCAACTCGGCGCCCCCATGTCAACCGGCGCCTGCCCCACCGTCTCCCCTGCCATAATCCCCAAGGCCCTTCAGGATCGCCTCCTAAAGTTTGGCTACGAACTCGCCCAGTGGCAAGCCCACCAAAAAACATGCGCCGCTCAATAATTAATTGAGCCACTTTCTGCCCCGTTTTCTCACGACGGAGTATGCGGACTCTACTTGCGACGTTTAGCTGCGCCGCGGCCCTTCTCTCGGCCGCCCCGCCTGCCTATCAGACCTCCTTCTTCTTTGAACCCAACCGCGGCCAGGCCCCCGCCGCAGTCCGCTTCCTCGCCTCCGGCGGCGGTCTTACCGTCCTCGTAGAAGACCACTCGATCGCCACCTCGCACATCCGCATGACGATCGAAGGCGGGCTCGTACCCACCCGCGTCACAGGCGTCGAGCCCTTGCCTGGCGTCTCCAACTATCTGCACCGTAAGCCCTACGTCACCGATGTCCCCCACTTTGCCGCCGTCCGACTGGACCAGGTGTACCCCGGCATTGACATGATCTACAAAGCCGACCAGTCGCAATTTGAGTACGATTTCCACGTCGCGCCCGGCGCGGACCCCGCCGCTATCCGCCTGCAGTTTTCCAAGAAGCCCCGCCTCTCCCCCGAAGGCGACCTGCTGCTCGATACCCCGGAGGGCCTGCTCCGCCAGCACCGCCCTGTCGCTTTCCAAACCATCGACGGAAAACGCGTCGAAGTGCCCGTCCGATTTTACCTCTCCGGAGCGCGAGTAACATTTTCACTGGCCAGCTACGACCATAGCCGCGAACTTGTGATCGACCCCCCGATCACTTACCTTACTTACCTTAGCCACACGTCAGGCAGCACCAATGCCCAAAGCTCTGCGATCTCTGCCGATGGCTCCGGGGCGCTCTACTTCTTCTCGCCTCGGGGGCTCAGCGTCCAGACGGGCCAGGTTGGTTCTATCGGTGCGGAGAATAGCCACTTGACGGTCACCAAGTTCGGGCCCACCGGTCAAATCGTTTACTCCACCGTACTCGACATTTCGACCGAGGGCAAAGTCAACGCCGTCGATTCCTCTGGCTTTGTCTACGCGGCTGGTAGGGGGATGGTGGCGAATAAGGATGCGCCCATTCTTTTGAAACTGAATCAGGCGGGAAACGGTCTCGTCTTTCGGAATCCCATCGCGTTTACCGATGTGAATCCCAGGTCCTTGGCCGTGGATAGTGCTTCCAATATTTATATGACCTCCCAGGGATCGAATTTCAACCCGAACGCGGGTGTGAACCCTTTGACCGCTACTCCGGCCGCGCTTTTCACGAGCCCGCAGTCTGGTGCATTGCTCAAATTTGATGCCACGGGCCTCAATACTGTATACCGGACGTTCGTGCCCATCGGTAGCCGCGGTTTGCTGGCGGTCGATAGCAACGGTGCCGCTTACATTTATAGCGATAACTTGAAAATACTGGAGGGAGTGAACAACTTCTTATTCCCCTTCGGAAGCGCGTTTGTCAAAATTAACCCTGCCGGCACGCAGCGAGAATACCTCTTTCCGTTCAGCTTCTCGAACTTTAACGCCTACCCTGCGACTCCTACCGCAATTGCCGTCAATGCGGCGAAGGAGTTGGTATTTTCAGGGTTCGTAACCGCGGTGGCACCAGGGGCACCCACGTTCCCGGTCGTCAATGCCATCCAGCCCGCTTCAGGAGGCGGGACCGATGCCTTTGTCGGAAAGCTCAATGCCGCCGGCACGGCGATCGTCTTCGCTACCCACTTTGGCGGTTCCGGCCAGGACCTAAGCAATCAGACCGGAGGTCTTGCCCTCGACCCTTCTGGAGACATCTGGTTCGGCGGCACCACCAGTTCCGCTAACCTTCCGTTGGTCGGAGCGACTCAGAGTAACCTTTTGGGCGCCTCGGACGGATTTCTAACCCAATTGAAAGGCGATGGGACTGCGATCCTCTTTTCTACTTACGTTGGCTCTACCGCCGCGGAGGATTTCCCGGCCTCAGCCGCCGGGATTGCCGCGGACGGGGGCGGTGCCTACATCACGCTTGCCGCTCCCAGCGGGACCCTAGCTTCGGTGAACGCCGTCCAACCCAACTTTATTAGCTCGGGATCAGGCACACGCAACTACATCATCGGTAAATGGGGTACTACGGCACCCCCGAACGCCGCCCCGACTGTGACCTCCTCCGCCCCCGCCTTCGGCACCGGTTCCTCAACCACCCGCACCTTCGTCTTCACGGATTCCAACGGAGCCGCCGACCTCGGCGTCGTCAACGTCCTCATCAACTCCGCCCTCGACGGCCGCAACGCCTGCTACCTCGCCTACGACAGCGTCGGCAACGTCCTCGTCCTCCTCCGCGATAACGGCACCGACGCCGACGTCCTCGCCCTCCCCTCCAATGCCACCCTCAGCAACTCCCAATGCTCCATCGCCGGCTCCAGCATCACCGCCGTCAAAGCCGCCAACACCCTAACGCTCACCCTTACCTTCAACTTCACCGCCGCCTTCAACGCAACGCGCATCCTCTACGCCGCCGCCCGCGACGCCGTCTCCGCCAACTCCGGCTGGCAACCCGTCGGCACCCAGACCGTCGCTCTCCCCACGACCAACCCCCAGCCTCTCGGCACCACCCCCAACTCCGGCACCGCCACCGTCGGAACCACTTACACCATCACCACCCAGTACCGAGACGCCACCAACTCGCTGAACCTGCAACCAACCCAACTTCTGATCAACGACGCGCTCACCGGCTTTAACGCCTGTTATCTCGCGTTCGTCCACACCACCAACTTCCTCTATATCGTCAATGACACCACGGGCGACCTCCAACCCACCCCCATCCGCCTCAACGGCGAGCCCGGCGGAGCCGCCTCCATTGAAAACACTCAGTGCCGCGTCATCTCCGCCGGCTCCACTTTCTCCGACTCCGGGACGACCCTCACCACCACCCTGCAGATCCAATTCAAATCCGGGTTTGTCGGCCGTCGCCTCCTCTTTGCCGGAGCCCAAACCCTCGCCGGGGCCAACTCCGGCTGGTCCGTCCTCGGCAGCGTCAACGTCCAATAGCCGCTCATTCCAGGTAAGCTAGGCGGCGAACCCCATCATGCTTCGCCGCCACTTCCTCCCCCTCCTCGCTCTCCCCGCTGCCGCCCAGTCGCCTACCCTCGACTGGTATAGCGCCCAAAAGCTCCGCATCGAAGGCCTCGGCTTCAAAGACCGAAAATCACCGTACGACCTCTTCCCCCTCCGCGCGGAAGGCGTAGTCCGCGACGCCGTCTGGACCCTCAGCCGCGACTCCTCCGGCGTTCTCGTCCGCTTTCTCACGAGCTCCGCCTCCCTCCACGCCCGCTGGACCCTAACCAGCAAGAACCTCGCCAGCGCCAACATCACCGCCACCGCCGCCAGCGGCCTCGACCTCTACGCCAAAACCGACGCCGGCCGCTGGCAATGGCTCAGCATCGGCAAGCCCACGAAGTTCCCGGATGCCTCCGGCGTCCTCGTAGCCAAGCTCCCGCCCGCCCCCGCCGCCGGACGCGAATTCATGCTCTACCTCCCCCTCCGCAACGGCGTTACATCCCTCGAAATCGGCGTCTCCCCCAGGCCACCGTCACCCCCGCCGCGGCCCGCCCCGCTAGCCGCAAACCCCTCGCCTTCTAAGCGCACAGGTCGGTTGCGGCCCCCATCGATCCAGGAACTCTCCCCCTTTCGAAGCCGCAACCGAGTCCGTTGTGCGCGAGTTCCTGGAGAAGAACCTCCATCACCCACGGCATCTCCGCCTCTCGCCCCGGCATGACCCACCCCGCCATCCTGGGTCGTATCTTCGACCGCGAAATCATCAACCCCGGCTTCTCCGGCAACGGCAAGATGGAACCCGAAGTCACCCGCTTCTTCGCCGAACTCGACCCCGCCGTCTTCATCCTCGATTGCCTCCCGAATAGGAACGACACCGAAGTCCACGAACGCACCGCCCCCTGCGTTCAGAGACCCTCCGCGCCGCTCATCCCGAAACCCCCATCCTCCTAGTCGAAGACCGCAACTACGCCGACAACGACTTCACCGCCCACCGCCAACGCAACGAGTCCAACCACGCCGCCCTCCGCGAGGAGTTCGCCAAACTCCAAGTCGAAGAGGCCCCCCACATTTACTACCTAAAAGCCGACGACCTCTTAGGCTCCGACGGCGAAGGCACCATCGACAGCTCTCACCCCACCGACCTCGGCTTCACCCGCCAAGCCGCCGAGTTCGCCCGAGTCCTCCGCCAAATCCCCACTCTCCGCTAAACCCGACCTAAAACGGAAACCGACCCAAAAACTGAATCTGCCGTCGCTCCCAGCAATGAGTCCAACCACGCCGTCCCCTGCGAGGACTTCGCTAAACTCCAAGCCGAAAAGGTCCCCCGCCTTACTACCTAAAGACCGACGACCTCCCAGGCTCCGACACCGAAGGCACCATCGACAGCTCCGACAACCTCGGATTCACCCTTCAAGCCGCTAAGTTCACCCGAGTCCTCCGGCAAACCACTCTCCGCTAAACGCAAGAGCCGAGCGATCAGCCCCGTAAGCCTGGTCGCTAAACCCAACCTAAAACGTAAGCCGGCCCGAAAGCTGAATCTGCCGCGGCGTCCAGAACGATGTATTAATCTGTTGAATCCCGTCCAGCGGATTCGGATTCACATACCCCTGAATGTTCAGCGCGTTAAACGCGTCCACATTCAGTCGGAACTTCACCTTCTCGGTAATAGAAAACACCTTGTAAATCGAGATGTCCGCAATGTAGTTGAAAGGTCCCAATAGCGTCGTCTTCCAGAACGGATGCGCCCCCGCCGGCCCCGGCGCAAACGCCGTCTGCACCGACGACCCATTGCGCAAAGGCACCAGCACGTTGTTCGTCCCGTAGTTCGGCGCTCCCGGCGTGTTGTTAATCGGCGTCTGGTAAGGCCGGTAATTCGACGGCAGTCCGCTCACCCCGTTCACCGAATTGTTGATCTGCGGCGGAGCCAGATAGCCATTGAACCACTGGAAAGCCTTCCGGCAGTTACCACTCCGGCAATCGGTCACCGGCACGGAACTCTTATAAATCTCAATCTCGCTCGTCGGCCCCCAATTGCTCGCCGACGGTGAAAACGACTGCGCAACCACGTTGCCCGTACCCGCCACCTGGAAGCCGCCTACTACCGCGTCTAACCATTTATTGGCGCTACCCAAAAACCGCTTACCCTTACCCACCGGAAGATCCACCACCCCGTTGAAGCTTACCCGGTGAACCGGAACGGCCACGTCCGGCCGGTAGTTCAACGCCCGATTCAACTCCCGGCTCGGCTCCAGAATCGTGCCCGCGTTTAACCCACTCGGCAACGCCCCCGGAGCGAACAGTTGCTCCGGGAACAGCACATTGTCGCGGAACGTGTTGCCGCCCACGCGGAACGCTCGCGAAAACACGTAGAAGATCTGGTAGGAATAGCCATTCTTGTACGGCCGCTGGTAGTTGAACTGGAACGCGCTGTTGTTCGCCCAACCGTACTTGGTCGACAAAAGATTCGTACCCCACGTCCGCTGATCATAAGGCCGAGTCGCCGTCGCGGCAAACTGTCCCGTCGGCGGAATCACCCCGTTACGAACCGTATATACATAAGTGGACGGAGCCGCATTGTATTGATAGTTCTGGTCCAGGTTCGTCGACTGCACAAACAAATACGTCGCCCGGAACACCGAACCACCCTTAAACGGCTGCTCAATCGTCAACGTCGACTGGTTCACCCGGGCCGGCGGATAGGTTGGATCGAGCGTTGATACGCCAATTCCCGGCACCAGCGCCGTGATGTTCGTCGTATCCACTACATTCGTGCTGTTCAGGCCCGCCACCACGTTCAGCGGCGTCCGCAAAAGCTGATTCGGTAGACCATCCGGCGCCTGCGTCGCGTTGATGAAACTCCGGTTGTAACTGGCCTGGAACGGCAGGTTCGCAATGCCCACCCGCAGCGAGTTGCGGATCGGAACCGGATAGAAATAGCCGCCGTACCCGCCGCGAATCACGGTCCCAATCTTGTCCCCGAACGGAGTCCATGCGAAACCAAGACGCGGACCAAAATTGGCATTGCTGTTGCGAATACCGGTCGTCGGAGCCCCCGCCGCTTCCGGGGTCGTAAACTTCACGCCCAGGTTCTGCATGTTGGTAATGATGGTCTGCGTCGTGTAACCCTTGTCGATATAAAACTGGGGCGGATTAGCCAAAATCAAGGCATTGTTCTTCAAGTCGAAACCCACCGTCAACCCGTCCTCGGTCGTCGGCGAAGGATGCATCTGCCAGCGCAGCCCCAGGTTCAGCGTCAGCGACCGGCTCACCCGCCAGTTATCCTGAAAATAGAAATCCAACTCCTGCACCCGGAACCGTCCGTACGGAGCGTTCTTCGCTTGGCTGTAAGAGCTCGCCGCGCCCAGAAAAAAGTCAGCGTCGGGAAAGCCCGTGTTCGGGCGGGAAGCGAAGTTGGCGCCACTGGCCGGATCGTAAACCCCCGTCGCCAGGTTCGAAAACGCAATCGTATCGGCCTGCCGGTCCGTCAAATAACCAAACTTCTCGCTGCGGTACCGGCCGCCAAACTGCAGTTGGTGCTTGCCCACAATTTTCGTCATGTTCTGATCGAAGTTCGTGATCCGCTGATTCAAACCGTAGTTATACTGCGAACCACCATAGGGCATAATCAGGTTCGCGCCAATGTTCGGAAACCCCGACTGACCAAAGTTATTCGGCAATCCCAGAATCTTTTCGAAATTTTGATTCACGTCGCCCGCGCCCTGTACGTACTGGTTCATCCATTGCCGGCTAAACACGGTCTCCGAGAAGAAGGTCGGCGAAAATACGTGCGAAAACCCGAACGCCACACTGGCGGACTTGATCGGAATCTCTTGATAGCCCGTCGCCCCCGCCGGCAACCCGCCCCCGGCAATATTGGCCGGCGACTGATTCGGGAAGTTCCGCAGAGATTGCTGGAACTGATCAATAATGGTGCCGCGTGCATAGAAGCGGTTGTTTTGGTTCACTACATGATCGAGCCGAAGATTGATATTCGGAACGTTCTGCTTGATTTTGTTCGTATCGGTGAAGTTCGAAATCACCAGCGGATTGTCATTGCTCGTCGGCAGCGGCGTGGCGGCATAAAGCGCCTTCGCCAGCGGACTGATTCGGCCTATCGGAATCTGATTATTCGGAAACGGCAGCCGCGAAAGGTCGGCCTGCGTCGTATTCGGATCGTACAGCGTCGACCGGATCCCGGCGCTATTCACGAGCCCATTAAAATCGCCGTTCCGCATCGCCACCGTCGGCACGAAAACCAACTGGTTCGCCGACTGCCGCAGCGAAAACCGCTCATAGGCGACAAAGAAAAAGCTCTTATTCCGGCCGTCGTAGACTTTCGGAATTAGAATCGGACCGCCCACTGACCCGCCAAACTCATTCCGGATCAGCGGCGGCGCCGCAAACGTCGCTGGGTTCTGCCGCGCTCGGGCAATGCCGATCTTGTTGTTCCGGTGCGTCTCGAACAACGAGCCATGCAACTGGTTCGTCCCGGATTTCGTCGTGATGATCGCTGTCGCCGGCGTCGAAAACTGCGCGCTCGAATTCAGCGTCTCAATCTTTACTTCCTCCACCGCGTCCGGGTCCGGCAACTGCGCCTGCGTCGAGTTCCCCGCCCCGCCAAAATTTCGATTCGTCATCGGCGCTCCGTCCTGGGTGTATTCCAGCGCCTCGCCCATCAATCCGTTCGCCCGCTGCCCGCCCGCTTCCAGGCCCGGCGTCGTCGCCGCCAGCAGTCCTAAAAGGTTGCGCCCGTTTTGGGGCAATTGGTCGATCCGAGTCCGGTCCAACAAATTAGATACCGTCGCGCTATCCGCCGTCACCAACTGGATCTCGCTCGAAGTCACCGTAACCGCCTCGGCCACATCGCCGACCGCCAATTTCGGACTCAGAATGGCGCTCTGCGCGTTCTCCAGCCTGAAATTCGTCTGAAATCGCTTCATCCCGGTAGACGTAAACGTCAGGTTATACTCGCCGGAAAACAATCCCGGTACCGAGTAAAACCCCACCCCGTTAGCGGTCGTCTCAATCGCCACGCCGGTGCGCTGGTTAACCACTTTAACTGCTGCACCTGGGAGCGCGGCCCCGGTAACGTCCTGAATCGTGCCCTGAATCGAGCCTGCGCCGCTTTGCGCCAGGACGGGAGCGGCCAAAGCCGCGAAACCAAGAACAACCCCAAAACAACGGGAAAAAACCATAAGAAGCTCCCTAACCGGAAAAGAGCCCAAGCATATCACACCGAGCAACCGAGACCTCGCCGAAGCCGATTCATTCAGCGCTGGGAACAGCGCATTCCTTCCATGCTAAGGTAGTGGGGTTATGAACTGGTTCCAGCGAGTAGGCCGACATGCCCGCTTGACTTCGCAAGCGTTGCTCCCCCCGGGAAACAATCCGCCCTTCCTGATCCTGTTCGTCAACTCCATTTGTAACCAAACCTGTGAGCACTGCTTTTACTGGCGCAGCCTGAATCAGCCGGACGACTTGTCCTTTGACGAGTTGGAAGCATTGTCTCGCAGCCTTGGTCAAGTGGAAACGCTCAATCTTTCGGGCGGCGAGCCGTTCCTGCGAAAAGATTTGGCCGAAGTCTGCCGAATGTTCATCCGCAATAACCGGGTTCGCCAGATTTACGTTCCGACCAATGGCTCTTTTCCGGATCGCACGGTGGCTGCCGTGGCGAGCGTTCTGGAAGAGAAGGATCTCGACCTCTTTGTCTGCGAATTGTCGCTCGATGGAATGCCCGAGTTTCATAACCGGTTTCGCGGGATGAAGGACGCCTTTGAGCGCTCGATGTCCACGTACGACGAACTGGTTAAGCTCCAACGCGGCGACCAACGTCTTCGCATTCACTCCATCTCCACCGCCACCAACGGGAACATGGACGAAATTCGCCGCCTGACCTCCTATCTGCACGAACGCTGCCCTGGTATGGATCACCACAACCTGGCCCTGATTCGAGGGGACCGGAAGAACCCGACCTTGGAAGGTCCTTCGCTCCAGCAGTACGAGAGTCTGGCCGCCGAAGTGAAACGAGTATGGGCAAAGCGCGAAGAAACACGCTACGGCTCGATCGTCGAGCCCATGCTGCAGTGGGCGAAAATTCGCACCGCCACCGAAAAGAGGCAGGTAATTCCGTGCATGGCTGGCCGGCTCAGCGCGGTTGTCTATGCCAATGGCGATGTCAGCGCCTGCGAAACGCACGCCCCGCTAGGAAATCTCCGCCAGAATACCTTCCCCGAAATCTGGCAGTCGGTTGCCGCTGAAAAGCTCCGCGCTTCGATCGCCGCCAAAGACTGCTACTGCACCAATGAAGTATTCCTCTGGCCGAGCATTGTCTTTCAACCGGCCCAACTCGTGCGCGCCTTGGGAGCCTCGAAGGCGTTTCGGCCTCGGGCCGGGGCCGAACAGCCCGCGCCCGCGAACTTCACGATTCTGCAATAGCTTCGAGTTTCGGTCCTACAAGCCGAGTAAGCGGCTCGAAAATCGGTGCCCACTCGTTGTACGCATGCAGCATTCTGGACATCTCCGGACGATGCGGCGCATAGAGCTTTGCCGCCGACAACTGGACATGCCGGTATCCGGCGCGTTCAAGGTTCGCTTTCAATTCGCCGGCACTTCGCATGGCAACGTTGTAGCGATGTAAGTCTCGCCGGCGCCAGGCGACATAGCCGGGCTGCCACTTACGCGGCAAATAACCAACTCCGAACAGGCCCACTTGAGGATCCAGCAGAGGCGCGTAGCGATTGTTGGTCACACACAGCAGCCGCGGGGCCACGCGATGAAATTCGAGAACTGCCTGGGCGAGATCGCGTAAATGCTCGGCCACATCGACACAAGTGATCCAGTCGAAGCTGCCGGCGCGAAACGGCAAAGCCTCCGCGTTGGCGCACACCAGCGTCGCGTCCACTCCAGCCTCCCGCAGTTGCGTCTGGGCAACTACCAGCCAGCGGAACGCTACATCGACGCCCACCAGCCTCGAAAACGTCGCGGAGGCCGCCGTCAGCATGCCGCCGGTCGCGCAACCCACGTCGAGCAAGGCTTCGCCGGAACGCCCGCCAAGAATCCCGGCCGCGATCTTGGGTCCCGCTAACGCGTGACCAGTCCAGCCCAGGGCAAGATCCGCTGGGTCTTCCGGGGTGATCGAGTAGTAGTATTCCAACATCTGCCGAAACGAGCGCGTGCGCGCCGCCTCGGCGAGATGCCGGCCCTTCTCTCGATCCTCGTCGATGCTGATGTACGGGTCGGGAGCGATCCGAAAGTCAGGTATGTTACAGACGATGGGATAGGTTCGATTGCAGCTATGACATTGGTATCCCGCGCCATCGGCGTCCTCAAGTTCACCTTTGCAAATTGGACAAACGAATTCCATCGGTCAATCCGTATCCGAACAGGCGCTTCCTGCTCCGAGGGCATAACCAACGGCTTCACCGGCCGCCCAGGCACAGAAGTAGAGCAACACGAGCGGACTGACGGCGAGCAACCGCCAGCCGTGCCGCCTCTTCCCAAAGACGGCCCGCGCGGCTCGCCAACACAAGATCGCTGGAATCAGGGGGACCCGGCCCCAATGCCGGTCCTGCCTTCGCGCCCCGTAGCATCGTCCATGGCGAAAACGAAGCGCCACAAACTCGAAGGCCCCGCGATCTTGATGTTGGGTAACGTCGCAATCCTCGACCGAAACCAGCGGAGTGGTCTTGCGTGCTCCGGCGTTGAACTCCGCCTCCCAAAAGCCATCCTCGATTAGGTGGCCATAGCGCTCGAACACAGCGCGTGGATAGCAAGCATTTGTGCCCGGCAGGTGGTCGATCTGACCGGCGGGCAAGGGCGGCAGGAAGCCCGAGTAGCGAGTGAAATATTGGGCCCATCCTACCCAGGACGTTCTTCCGTTCAAGACACCCGCGCCGGCGATCGCGCCGCGTTCCGCCTCGGCCACCAGGCGGCTCAGCCATCCGGGCGGAAAGGTGCAATGATCTTCCGTAATGACGACGAACTCCGCCCC
>Ga0105048_10014939_pt1 | contig 12068 bp, 15 predicted proteins | sample MAT05_FD_78382 | JGI IMG/M metagenome (GOLD analysis project Ga0105048, IMG submission 78382) | Freshwater microbial communities from Lake Fryxell liftoff mats and glacier meltwater in Antarctica - MAT-05 | ecosystem: Environmental > Aquatic > Freshwater > Ice > Liftoff microbial mat | place...
ACGGGTTTCAGAATATCGTAGCTCAATAGTTTCGGGAATGAGTCCTCCACGCCGATCGTCACGCGCATGGCGCGCTGGCGGGCGGGGGTCTGCTGCTTCACTGTATTAAGCAGCTCGCCGCCGAGGGAGAATATCTCCTCGGCATAGCTCAGCGCCATCTGGCCCGTGTCGGTCAGGACCAGCACGCGCCCTTTGCGCTGAAACAGTTTCTCGCCAAACGTCTCCTCCAGCTTGCGGATTTGCGTGCTGATGGACGGCTGCGAGACATGGAGTTTCTCCGAGGCTTTGCGGAGCCCGCCTTCCTTGGCGACGGTCCAAAAATAAAGCAGGTGGTGATAGTTCAGCCATTCCATGGGCGCATTAATCATTCCACAAAAGCTAAGAGTCCACGCCGAAATGCGTATTAGTGGAAACGAGCCATGTCGGGTATTTTGAGCCCATGATACTTCAAGAAACAATGGCACAGGAAGACCGCAAGGCGATGACGCTGGCGAAACTCCGCCAGCACATCCGTATCCTGATCACCCTCGGTGCCACGAAGGCCCCGATGATCAGTTGTTATCTCAATCTCGAACCGACCACTCCGGAATCCAGCGGTGGCAGTGGCAGGATTATTTTCGCCAAGCGGGCGGCGTTGCTAAGAAAGAGTGCGTCTGGTGAAAGCAAAAAGCACGTGGAAGAGGCCCTGCTCCGTATCGAGGACTTCATGGCTGGAGCTTTGGAGGCCGAAACCAAGGGAGTGGCGATATTCGCCCGAGGCGGGGCGCAACCCTTTTTCTTGCCATTGCAGTTTCAGGTGCCGATGCCCAGCTGGATCGTGGCCGACGTGGTTCCCAATATTTACCACTTGGTCGAACTCAAAGACACCTACCACCACTTCGTGCTCGTCTTGCTGACGGAAAAGAGCGTGCGAATTCTGGAAATCAATCTGGGGGCGCTGACCCGAGAAGTCTGGGCCGAGCGGCCGGAACTGCGCGACCATCTGCGTAGCGGCTGGGCTAAAGCACACCACCAACACCATCGAGCGCAGCAAACCGAGTGCTTCGTCGCCGAGGAGATCAAGGCCCTTGATCTTCTGATGGCGACTGGTGGCCACACGCACCTGATTCTCGCGGGCAATCCCGCTATGACGGAGCGCATGAAACAAGCGCTGCCGACGCATCTCGCGGACAAGCTCGTCGATACGGTCCACGCTTCCGCGCGTGACAGCATGCGGGACATCGTGACGGCGACCCATTCGTTGTTCGTCGAGCATGAGGAGGCAGAATCACAGGCCCGAGTCTGCCAGCTGGAACGCGAGATCAACCGACATGGCCTGGCGGTGGCAGGCACGGAGTCCAGCCTCCGGTCACTAAGAGGGGGGCTGGCGGATGTGTTGATCATGGCGAAAGACTACCAACCTGATTCAGCTTGGTTGTGCGCCCATTGTGGGCGCATCACCGCCCGGCCACGAAAACCGTCGGACTGCCCGGATTTTCTCTGCAACGAATTGCGGGAAGTGGATCTCAAGGGTGAACTGGTGTGGCTGGCAGAACGGAACCGGGTCGAAATCGAAATCGTGGCCCACAGCGACGTGTTGATGGAACTGGGTGGTGTCGGATGCCTGCTGCGTTATCCACTGCGCGAAGACCTTTACCGGAATGCGGACTAAAACAAAATAACCACAATGAACCGTTTCAAAAACATTCTATTCTACACCGACAGCGGTGGCGACTTTGACCCGGCCTTGAGCCGGGCCGTCGAACTGGCGCAACGCAACAACGGGCGCTTGACCGTCATCGGCGTCTTGCGTGAATTGCCGCGGGAGTTAAGCCGACTCATGGGCGGTATCCACCCGGCCGATCTCCAGGAATCTGCCTTGCAGGAGTTGCACGGGCGGCTGGAGCAGATGGTTGCCCCGTTCCGGGAGATGGGGCCGATGCTGGACATCAAAGTGTGCTGTGGCACGCCGTTCATTGAGATTATCCGCACGGTGCTTCGTTCCCGCCACGATCTCGTGATGATGAGCGCCGACGGCCACCGGCGGCTGAAGGGCATGCTCTTTGGCAGTACCAGCCTGCACCTGATGCGGAAATGCCCTTGCGCCGTCTGGGTCATCAAGCCCTCTCGGCGGCGCCATGTCGCCCGGATCTTGGACGCCGTCGATCCGGACGCAACGGACTCGGTGCGCGACGGCGTGAATGTGAACATCATGGAGCTGGCGACCTCGCTGGCCCGGCTGGAAGAGAGCACCCTGCACGTAGTCCACGTCTGGGATATATACGAAGAGTATATTTTGCGGCGCTGGCGGACGTTCCTGCCGGACACGCCGGTTTACAACCTGACCACGCTGACCGAAGAGTCGCACCGCAGCCAATTCGACGAGTTGCTGGGGCAGTTCGATTTCGATCAAGGGCGGATGAGAAGCCACCTGCTACGAGGCGAGATCGGTGACACGATTGCCCAACTGGCGACGCGGCAGCGCATCGATCTGATCGTCATGGGCACGGCCGCCCGCAGCGGTCTGGCCGGTTTCTTCATGGGCAACACGGCCGAAACGGTACTCCAGCAGGTGAACTGTTCCGTGTTAACGATCAAGCCCGAAGGATTTGTTACGCCGGTAAGGCTCCACTCAACCGGGTCGGAGAGCACACCGCGCATCAACATAACAATAGGAAAACCAGGAGGCGAGAATCCTCCCCAAACAAAAAAGGAGCAGCGAAAGATGAAAGATAAACAGCCAGTCGAAACCCACCGCGAGCCCACGACTGGCGTCGAAACGGACACCGCGCCAACTCGTTTCGAGTTCGAGAGCGCTACCGCCCAATCCGTCTACCTCGTCGGCTCATTCAACGACTGGAATCCCGCGGCGACGGAGATGATCCCTGCTGGCACCGGTCGCTGGGCGAAGGTGCTGAACCTGCCGGCCGACACCCACGAATACCTCTTCGTGGTGGACGGCGAGTGGGTGGAAGATCCGCGCGCGACGGAATCCGTCCCGAATCCATTCAACCGAAACAACTCCGTCTCCAGGGTGGGCCAGTTAATTGCCGGCGCGTGACGGATCACTCCCAACCAAACTCTCAACCATCCAAAACTGAAAGAACCCTTATGAAATCCTCTCAATACAATGACCCGTCGCTGGAGCAGCAAGCGGGCGAGCAATTCGAGCGCGCCGCCGATTGGCTTAATAATCACTTGCTCCGTTTCCTGATCCTCGTGGCTGGCCTTATTGGCGTGCTCTGGATGTCCTCCGGTGTTTTCTCGGTCGATCCTGGTCACGTCGGGGTGGTGCGCACCTTCGGCAAGGAAACCGCGCGCACCGAGCCGGGGCTGAACTTTCGTTTTCCCTGGCCGTTTCAGCAGGCCGATGTGGTGAGCGTCGAACAAATCCGCCGCATCGAAGTGGGGTTTCGCGGCACGCAACGCGTGCATGAGGAGGCGCTGATGCTCACCGGCGACGAAAACATCGTCGAAGCGCAAATCGTGGTGCAGTATCGCGTGGCCGACCCCTCCAAATACCTCTTCCGCCTGCGCGAGCCGGAAGTCGCGCTCCGGGCGGCGACGGAAGTGGCGCTCCGCAGCACCGTCGGCAGTATGACCATTGACCAAGTCATGATCGAAGAACGCGCCAAGGTGCAGGACGATGCCCGTGTGTTTATCCAGCGCTTGATGGACGACTACGACTCCGGCATGGTCATCACGGAAGTCAAGTTGCAGGCCGCCGACCCGCCCGACGCCGTCCGCGACGCTTTTCACGACGTGGTGCGCGCCCGCGAAGACCGGGAAAAGCTCATTAACCAAGCCAAGGGCTATCAGGCAGACATCCTCCCCAAGGCCCGCGGCGAAGCGCAAAAAATCCTGCGCGAAGCCGAAGGCTACAAGGAAAAACGCGTCCTGCTCGCGCAAGGTGAGTCCTCCCGTTTCCAGAGCGTGCTGGCCGAATACGAGAAGTCCCGCGAAGTGACGCGTGACCGACTCCACTTGGAAACAATGGAGAAAATCCTGCCCGACATCGATAAAGTGATTTTGGACGGCGACCTCGGCCAACGGCTGCTGCCGTTGCTGCCGCTGGGCACTTCGCCTCTGGTGCCGTCCGTACTCCGCTCCACCCCTGAACCTTTAAAAGGAAAATGAACATGCGCACAAAAATATTTCTCATCGGCGGCTTGGCTGCCCTCTTCGTCGCCGTCGTCGTGATGAAGCAAGTCTTCATCATCGTGGACGAACGCGAGCAGGTCATCGTCACCCAATTCGGCGAATATATTCGCACCCTGCAAAAGCCCGGCCTGGCTTTGAAAACGCCGTTTCTCCACGACGCCATCCGCTTCGACCGGCGCATTTTGGTCAGCGACGCCCCGGAGGCCGAATACCTGAGCCAAGACAAGAAGCGGCTGGTCGCCGACCCGATCACCCGCTGGCGCATCGCCGATCCGCTCAAGTTCTTCAAGACCGTGCGCGATGAATCCGGTGCGCGCGCGCGGCTGGACGATCTGGTGTTTTCCGAACTGCGCGGCGAGGTGGCGAAGCACACGTTCGCCGTTGTCATCGGTTCCAAGCGCGAGGCCATCATGGACGCCGTCGCCAAGAGCGTGCGGGCGAAAGCCAGCGAGTTCGGCATCGAGGTGGTGGACGTGCGCATCAAGCGCGCCGACCTGCCGAAGGAAGTTCAGCAGAGCGTCTTTGCCCGCATGCAAGCCGAGCGCGAACGCGAGGCCAAACGCTACCGCAGCGAGGGCGAGGAGGAAGCGAACAAGCTGCGCAGCCAGACGGACAAAGAGCGCACCATTGTTTTGGCCACGGCGGAACAAAGTGCACAGAAACTGCGGGGCGAAGGCGATGCCACCGCCACGCGCATCTATGCGGAGGCTTACGGCCAAGACCCGGAGTTCTACCGCTTCGTGCGCAGCCTCCAGAGCTACGAAATGTTCCTCGGCAAACGCAGCACGCTGCTGCTTTCGGCGGATTCGCCGCTGTTACAGTATCTGGCCGGGCCGCGTCCCGTGGGCGACAAGGCACCGCCAGACAACACGCCGGTTTCCAACGTGCCGGCCGGCTGACCGCGCGAGTGAAAGAAAACGAATATCACGCCCCATGAATACCAAAACGGCACGCTATCTTATTTATTATGGCGGATTCCTCATGGTCATGGGGCTGCTCGGTTATCTGTCGAACCCGGAGAAAGCCAAGACGGCGCTGATGACCGGGGGCACGTTTGGGTCGCTCTCGATTCTCTGGGGCGTGCTCGGGGCACGAGGAATTCGCTGGAGCTTGCCGGCCGCACGGGTGATGACCGGCCTGCTCGCCCTCGTCTTCACGTGGCGGGCGAGCGTCGGCTGGTGGGCCGTGTTCGATGGCAAATCGGAAAAACTTTTCGCGGCGGGTTTGATCACCGCGATGCTGACGGCTTCGGTCATTATGCTGTCGGTGCTGTTCAAGGCGTTGCAGCCACAGCCAACGCCCAACGCCCACCGCTGAATCCGAGGAGTAAACCATGATCACTTTGATCTCCCCGCAGTTCGTCCTCAAAGCTCGTCAACTCGGTTGGAGCATCCGTCGGCCCATGATGAAACCCTTCAAGCGCGTGGTCATAGCCGTAATGGGCGGGACCGTGCTGGCCCTGGGCATCGCGTTGATTGTGCTGCCCGGTCCGGCCTTCCTCGTGATTCCTGCAGGGCTGGTGATTCTGGCGATTGAATTTGCCTGGGCCAAGCAATGGCTGCGAGCAGCGCGCGCGATTTGGCGAGGGCGTTCCCAGGGCGCTTCTTTGCCGCGCAAGGGAACGACGGGATCGGTTCAGCGGTGCGCCAAGTTTCTCCTTCGGCCAATGCGGCGGGCTCTCCTCCCCATCAAAAAACTCCCATGATCATCCTCCTCTTCCTTATCACTCTGGCGATTGGTCTGCTGGCTCAATGGCACGTCAAACGAGCCTATGCCCGGCATAGCCGCACCCCCGTCCTGTCCGGCTACACCGGCGCGGAAGCGGCGCACGAGATCCTGCGGCAGGCCGGCATCACCGCCGTGAGCATCACTGAACACGAGGAACTGCTCGGCGATCATTACGACCCCAAGCACAAACGGCTAGTGCTCTCCACAGCCAATTATCACGGAACCTCCGCGGCGGCCTTGGGTGTGGCGGCGCACGAATGCGGCCATGCCATGCAGCACCAGCAAGCTTACGCTTGGTTGCAATGGCGCATGGCCGCAGTGGGCGTCACCAGTTTCGCCAGTCAAATTGTGATGTGGATTCCGCTCATCGGCATGTTCACCGGGCTGCTCGCACCCAAAGTCGGTCTGTTAATCATGGCCGTGGCTTGGGGAGTCCTGATGGCGTTTAATCTCATTACCCTGCCGGTGGAATTCGACGCCTCGCGTCGCGCCAAACTCGTGCTGGTGAACACGGGCTTCATCCAGCGCGGCAGCGAATCCGCAGCGGTAAACCAAGTCCTGAACGCCGCCGCCTGGACGTATGTCGCAGCCTTCATCTCGTCGCTGATCTATTTTCTTTGGCACTTGCTCCCGTTGCTCACCGGGAGGGATCGCCGCTGAAAATACCCATGAAGGTCCGTCCGGTCTTACCGCCCGACGCGTCGTTCGATTCTTCCAAAAAGTCCGACCATCCCAACCATGATCATCCAATTCCGAATCCGTGGCCTCAAGGCCAATGCCCGCCGGTGCACTGAGCTGCAGGAGCAGCTCGAAGGATTGCACCAATTGATTCCCCTCACCACCGCCGAAGTGCGGCTCGAACGCCGTCAAAGCGCTGATCCCTCGATCCAGGCGTATGTCCCTCTCGCGGTCGCTGGACCCGATATTCACGCCACCGTCTGCGACTATCCGCTTCAAAAGGCTTGGGTAAAAGTTATTAAGAACCTGAAGCAGCAGATCGCCCAGCGAAAGTCCAAACAGCAGGCGCGACTCAAGGGTCTTTTGTTTTGCATCCGCCTTGCTGGAGACGCATCGCCCTCGCCGCGTTGGCGCGTCCCACCGCGCCGAGGGCGGCGCGGCTCCATTCAACGCCAAACCAAAAGACCCTGCGCGAATCAAGGGAACCCTGCCGGTGAGCAGTGCGGATCGTCGCTGGTCCGGCGTCACGGGTGAGCTCGCGCGGTAGCACCTTTGAAATAGCACCGCGATGATACCACTCCGTCAGAATACAAAAGGGCCGCCACCGCAGCCTTGGCCCGGCCTGGACTGGGACCGTCAGTTCCTCACCTATGAAGATGCGGAATCGTTGAAACGTGGTTTTCAATTCTGGTTAGGTTGGCCGGGCACCGCCGTTAAGACGGCCAGATTCTTCCCGGTGTGTCTCGCGCAAGCGGGTGATCGGACCGAACTGGACGACGTGCTGCGTTCATCCTGCGACACCGCGCTTTTTATTCTTAGCTTTGGTTCGGGCGACGGAACCTTATCAAGCGGCAGTGCCGCGAAATTCCTGAGCCTGCTCGAACGCGATCGATCCAAACAGCGGGGACTCATCCTTCTTTTTCCGACAACTCGGGCCCTCTCGCGCTGGCCGCAAGCCAGCACGTTCCCGGCCGATTGGGATTTTTCGCTGGGCTGTTATACCGCTGCCGCTCTCCCGAATCTCAATCAACGTGCCGAACCGAACCGCCCGCTGGTTTACCTCGTGCAGCCCCTTTCGAATAAATCCCGCCCTCGGTCAATGTAATCAAACTAACGTGATCACATGAATCAACTCCCCTGTCTTGTCGTAGTGGATTTCTCCCGACGTTCGTTGAAAGCCCTGGCGCGCGCCGCGCAGCACTCCCGGTTGAATGGCGCGCGACTGCATATTGTTCATGTCATCGACACCCTTGTGGTCGATAAGATGGCCGAACTATTTCGAGTTCCCGTCGAAGAAGTGCGCGCGCAAGCGGTGCGCACCGCGGAACACGATTTGAAGCAAGCGGTGCGCAATGCTGAGGGGGCAGGGACGGTATCCGTCGTGCTCAGTTCACGCGTAGAGGAAATAGGTCAACCTGCCCTGACTCCATGAATCAACTTCTTGGCCTCGTCGTTTCTTTGCGTTTTTCCCCGACGTCGCGGCACGCGATCAAACCGGCCCAGCGGGTGGACGGTGTGGCGATGGCCCGCACGGTGGTGATTTTAAAAAAGTGTGGCGACCCCGGTCGCAGCACGCGAATCCCAACCCTACTTGAATCCATAAATAACCAACGAAACAATCCCAAGACCAAGGCACTGTTGGCAAAAGACGCGACGCAACGGTGCCGGTGAATGCCTTAAAACAAAGGAAATAACCATGACCACCAAACCAACCACGGCCGAAGATCAACATGTCTGGGAGGAAGAACGAAGCCACCGCCGCCGCCGCAGAGAAACACCGATTGAAACAGTGGCACTGGATGCACTGTCCGAAATGTGATAAGACGCTGACGACGGAGCAATGCGGCGCGGTGGAGAAGGGCGTCTGCCCCAGTTGCCAAGGGCTGTGGTAGGACGCAAACGAGTTAAAAACCCTCGTCGCAAATGAGAGTGGTTTTCTTCGCTCGTGCGGGAAGATGTTTCGCCGGGAGTAGAGCCTTGGAATAACCAGCCCAACAAACGAGCACACCTCCACCCATGAAATGGTCACTCAAACTCGGACGCATCCTTGGCATCGATGTCTATATTCACGTCACGTTCCTGCTGCTGTTGGGCTTTGTGGGCCTGGCGCACTGGCTGCCGGACCGCAGTCTGCCGTCGGCCCTGAGCGGCGTGGGGTTTTTCATGGGCCTGTTCGCCTGCGTGTTGTTGCATGAATACGGCCACGCGCTGATGGCTCGGCGCTATGGCATCAAGACCCGCGACATCACGCTGCTGCCCATCGGCGGAGTCGCCCGTCTGGAGCGGATGCCGGAGCAGCCCATTCAGGAGCTGTGGGTGGCGCTGGCTGGGCCGGCGGTCAACGTCGTCATCGCCGCAGTGCTCTTCGTGTGGCTCAACCTGACAAGCTCGTGGGACCCCGTCAGTTCGTTAAGCATGAACCAAGGCAATCTGCTGGAGCGGCTTTTCGCGGTGAATGTTTTCCTCGTGCTGTTCAATATGCTGCCTGCGTTCCCGATGGACGGCGGCCGGGTGCTGCGATCACTGCTGGCCATGCGCATGGAATACTCCCGCGCCACGAACATCGCCGCGACCATTGGGCAAGGCATGGCGCTGCTGTTCGGTTTCGTCGGGTTGTTCTCCAATCCGATGCTGCTGTTCATCGCTTTGTTCGTCTGGTTTGGCGCATCGCAGGAAGCAGAGGCCGCCGCGATGAAGTCCTCATTGGCCGGTGTTCTCGTCCGCGAAGCCATGCTGACGGAATTCAAGACGCTCGCGCCGCACGAGACGCTCGGTGCGGTGACGAAGCTGTTGCTGGCCGGCTCGCAGCAGGACTTCCCGGTGGTCGAACACGGTCAGGTCGTGGGGCTTCTCGTTCGTACCGATTTGTTCGCAGCGCTCCGGGAGCAGGGTGAAGACGTCACCGTTGCCGCTGTGATGCAGCGCGACTTCGAAATCCTCAAGTCCGACGAACTGCTCGACGCCGCGTTTTCCCGCGTGCAGCCGGAGAAAGGTCTGACCATGCCGGTGATGAAAAACAGCCAACTGGTCGGGCTGTTAAACGCCGAGAACCTGGGCGAGTTCTTCATGATCCGGGCGGCGCTGGCCAATCGCCACCGCCAACCGCCCGCGCCACCGGTCATCACGGGGCCACCGGACTTGCTCCGCCATTCCTCAACTTGACTCACGCATGACAACTCAACTCTGGCTTTGGATCGGTTTCAACGTGTTCGCGCTCGCGATGCTGGCGTTGGTCCTTGGCCTCTTCCATCGCAAGGCGCACGCGGTTGGGTTCAAGGAAGGCAGGGCCGCAGACGAAAACCCATGCTTTCCCGCAGGGCACCAAGCGCACCAACCCATCAGTTCGTTCCTCTTCAGGCCGGTTGAGAGATGAACCGTGCGAGATCATGAAAAACAAATCGCATCTGGTTTTCTGGGAGATGGTGCTCATTCTCGCCTCGGTTCCGGTGTTTCGCAGCGTGTGGCTGCTTCTCGACGGAATAGAGTGGATGAGCCGCCCCGTCGGTCTCTGGGCATCTCTTGCAGTCGGCCTGATCCTCGGTATCGTGGCGCTTGGGGCCGTGAACCGTTCTTCCAGCAAATGAAAAAGAGCGTTTACAGCCATTGCACGAGGAATTTTATTTCAACTCACAACCAAATCCTAGATCACGATGAACAAACTCAAAAATATACTCGCGGGCGTGGATTTTTCGGAGTGCTCCCAAGCCGCTATGCGGCAGGCCGTCCGCATGGCTCACTGGAATGAAGCCCGCTTGCATGTCGTGCATTGCGTGGAGTATCTAACCCTGAGCGACAGCGCCTGGGCCAGGCACATTCCCCAAGAGAAGCTGGAGCGTGACGCGGTAGCCGAGGCGCGGAAGTCGCTGCACCGATGGCTGGCCGAGTGCGGAGCTGATCCGGACGCCCAGGCACTGGTGGACTTGGGCGCCCCCATTGACCGCTTGATCCATCGCACGCGAGAAATCGGGGCAGACCTGCTGGTGCTGGGCGTCACCGGTTCCTCGATGATCCCCATGGGCGCGGGCACGCTGGCGACCAAGTGCCTGCGCAAGGTGCCCGCCAAAGTGATGCTGGTTCACGAGGGCCACACCGGCCCCTTCCGAAACATTGTGGCCGCGGTGGACTTCTCTGAGCAATCTCGCGAGGCCGTGACTCAGGCACTGCGCGTGGCAGTGCAGGACGATGCCGTCGTGCATTTCCTGCACGTCTTCACTGGATCGTGGGGACGTTACGCGCTCGTCCCGGATGCTTGGGAAGTGGCTGAGTCGGAGGCGGCGCAATGCCGTCATGCGCTGGAGCAGCGGTTGCGCGAGTTCGTCGGGGACACTGCCGGGCGACAAAACCGTTTCACGGTCGTCGAAGCCTCCAATCACGGACACGGCATCGGGGAATACGCCCGGCGCATCCATGCCGATCTGGTGGTGCTGGGCGCGAAAGGCCGCAGCAATCTTGGCTACGTTCTGCTCGGCTCGACGGTCGAGCGACTGCTCCGTGAAGTCCCCTGTTCCTCCTTGGTGGTGCGGTCCGCGACTGCAACAGCCGGGTAGGAAGCCTGCCGGTTCTGACCAATACTAATTCTATGATGATAACTTTGATGCTCGTGACGGGCCTTGTGGCCCTGTATTTCGGTGCCGAGTGGCTCGTGCGCGGCGGGGCCTCGCTGGCCGTTCGGCTGGGCGTTACGCCGCTGCTCGTTGGCCTCACGGTGGTGGCCTACGGCACCAGCACGCCCGAGTTGATTGTGAGTTCCATGGCCGCCGCCAAGGGACAGGGGGCCATCGCCATCGGAAACGCCGTCGGCTCAAATATCTTCAATATCGGCGTCATCCTCGGTCTCACCGCCCTCATCTGTCCGATGCGCGTCCAGCTTCAACTCCTCAAGTTCGATATGTCGGTGATGCTGGGTGTCGCGCTGCTGTTCCTGTTTTTCTTCCGCGATGGCCAGATACAGCTCGGAGAGGCGCTCGTTTTCCTCGTCCTCATTGCCGTGTACACCGTACTAAACATTCGCCTCGCCCGCCGCCAAGTCAGCGTGGAAATCCAGCAGGAATTTGGCGAAGGCGTGCCGCAGACCACTGGTTCCCTGTGGAAAGACGCGGGGCTGATTGCGGCCGGCCTCGCGGTGCTGGTCGTGGGGTCGCGGCTGTTTGTGACCGGCGCGGTGGATCTCGCCCGCCTATTCAAACTGAGCGAAGCCTTCATCGGTCTCACGATCGTCTCCGCCGGCACCAGCCTGCCGGAACTGGCCTCGTCGCTCATGGCGGCCTGGCGCAAGCAACCCGACATCGCTATCGGCAACGTCATCGGCTCGAACATCTACAACATCCTGGCCATCCTGGGCGTCAGCGGCGTCATCGCTTCGCCCATCAACGGCCAGGGCGTGAGCCTGACGGACACCCTGGTCATGATCGGTATTTCCCTCGTGCTGCTGGTCATTGCCTGGACGGGCTTTCAGTTGCGTCGCTGGGAGGGCGCACTGCTGCTGGCCATTTACGGCGGCTACCTGTGGCACCTCTGGCCAA
>Ga0105048_10014940_pt1 | contig 12068 bp, 15 predicted proteins | sample MAT05_FD_78382 | JGI IMG/M metagenome (GOLD analysis project Ga0105048, IMG submission 78382) | Freshwater microbial communities from Lake Fryxell liftoff mats and glacier meltwater in Antarctica - MAT-05 | ecosystem: Environmental > Aquatic > Freshwater > Ice > Liftoff microbial mat | place...
GGGGAGTAGTGACGCGAACAACCATTGCCGCAATAGCGCTGGCGGCGCTACTCCCCCTTTCCGGGTGCGCAATGGACGAAGATACCGAAGCCGAGCTCGTACAAGCGGTCCGAACCGGCGAAATTGTGTTCCTCGTTCGGCCGCCGGTCGAGGGCGGCGAGCAAGGCGCGTCTGAGGCGGGATTCGAGGGGCGCGTGGTCGTCGATGTCGATAGCGGCTGCATCGTCGGTGAAGGCGATGGATCGGTCACAGGGTTGGTGTTCCCGAACGGAAGCCGATTTGACTTGGATAGCTCCGAAGTCCGCATGCCGGGCGAGTCGACTGTCCCGCTCGAAACACGAGTAACGCTTGGCGGAGCCTACGTCGACGCTCAAGACCTCGCGATCGTCGCTGAAGCTGGGTGTGAGCACGACGAATACTTCCTCGTCTCATCCGTAGCCCATTGAGACCCCTGGTCGGCGGCGGCCGCGTGGACAAACACGTCGGGCCGCGTCCCGTCGACCTTCTCTCTCGCAGTCTGCGACTCAGGAGCAGTTGCCGACGAAGCTCTCCAGCCTCACGGCCCGACAACTCGGATCAGAGACGCGTGCCGCAAGTCGGACGCTGAGCGCGCCTGACAGGCCGCCGTGGCCATTCCAAGGCTGCGGCGGTCTGACTGAGCGACGATCATAGTGGGGGACAAAATGGTCGCACCACGGCGAGCGCGGAGCAATATGGTTTCTGCTAGCTTGACCATATTTGTTCTTTCGGGGTGCGCAACGACGGAATTAGCAGATGGAGCGCTGACGCTTGACTCGCTCCTGAGTCAAGCGACAGCGGATGGCGGCACCGAGCAGGTTGCCATGCTCGAAGATGCAGAACTCAGCACTGCCGAGCTGGAACGTTCGATTGACGCGATGTTCGAGTGCTTCTCGGCGGCGGGAATCTGGAACGAATATGAGGGTGTAAACCCTGTTGATGGCTGGAGGCCGCTATATGGGGTCAGCATGGAGGATCCGGCGGCCGTCGACACGTGCGAGCGCGAAACGTTCAAGTACATTGGCCTCGGCTGGGAGCTTCTCAATGAGGACGTCATGGATCCCGGTCTCATGACGCTCATCCAGGAGTGCCTCGCGCAAGGTGGCGACGAGGTCACGGGAAGCGAGAAGAATCTGAAGGACCTTGTACCGGCAGGCGATGACGACGCTCGGGTAGTTGCGGTTCGCGCGTGCGCCGTGTCTGACCCCGAGCGCTATCCCTCGCTCATCTTCACTTACGAGTGACGCGTCCCAACGTGCGAAGTAGACGAGGACAGTACGGCGCCAATGAAGCAGGCGGCGTAGAAGCGAACAGTCCGCCTCGCTCAGAGGGCGCGAAACGGACACGGCAGGGTGTGACCTCGCTTTTTGTCCTTGGCGCGCTGATCTGGACAGCTACCCCGGTGGCTGGCTTAGTTTGGATCGCCTCGCAGAACCGGAACGCGGCCTTCGTCGCTGTGGATCCTGCATGGGTGCCAGTCGCAGCGGCCACGGATGAAATCTCGCGAACAGTCGACCTCGGCCTGGCATGGCGTAAGCCGGACGAACTCATCGCTCCGGCGTGGACCGGCACCGTCCAGCAGGTGTTCGTCACAGCAGGCGCCGTCGTCTCCTCAGGAACGCCCGTGGCTCGAATAGACGGGGTGGACCGTCTCGCGTGGGGTAGCCCTGGGGTGTTCTATCGGCCGCTGGCGCGCTGAGACAAGGGTGACGACGTGCTTTGGTTGAAGGCGCTCCTTTCGGCAAGGGGTTTCAAGCAGACCGAATCGATCTATCTCGACTGGGCCGCACTTAGTGGCGTCCGGGGTTTCGCGAAGACCCTCGGCGTGCGTGACGCCCACCTGCTGCAGGCATTCGACCCCGCCTGGCTGGTTTATCTCCCGCGCGAGTCCATGACTATTGCGCAGGTCGCAATCACCATGGCCGCGCCCGCACCGAGCACGGGCACCGTGGTGGCCGAGAGTACTGAGGTGCTCGACGGAGCCGCTCTACTCGAAGCGGGTCCTGCAACCGATTCCCAGATGGATTTGGAGCACATCCCCACCTCTTCTGATCTGGACCGGCTCATCGGGACCAGCGGAGTCATCGCCGATGTCACCGAGGAAATGCGCTACGCGGGCGATATGTTCGCCCTCGACGATTCACGCCAGAGACTGGATGGCGCAGGTCTAGCATTGCTTTCCGAGCGAATACCCGCCGGAACACAAGGCCTCATCGTGCAGCTAGGCCAGCAGCCTCGCGAGAGCTGGTGGGTCGTGCCGCCCGCGGCCTTGTCGATGTCGGATGGCACGTCTGTATGTGTCGGACGGGCAGGTGACCGCCGTCCGATCGCGGTGAGCGTGGTGGACGCCGGGGGCGCTGGGACCATCGTCGAAGGGCAACTCAGAAACGACGATGTCGTACGCATACCTGCAGAATCGGCGTCGACCCCATGCCAGTGACACTCGAATCAGTTACGGTCGCTTTTGGCGAACGCATCGTCCTGAATCGTGTGTCTGCGGTGTTCCCGTCGGCGACCGTTTCAGTCGTCATGGGACCTTCCGGCGCGGGGAAATCGACACTCCTTGCGGCGATCGCGGGGTACATTACTCCCGATTCCGGATCTATCGACACAGGCGGGGTTCCTCGCTCCCGAATCGGCTTTGTGTTCCAGAGCACACATTTGATCCCGTCTAGGAGCGCGATGGACAACATCGCGCTCGGAGCAATGGCGCGGGGCCAGCCCTATGCAGAGGCGACCGCGATCTCGATCGCGCTTCTGGATGGACTCTCGCTGAGCCACCTCCGCGACAGTCCGGCCCATCAGCTTTCGGGAGGCGAGCGCCAACGCGTCATGATTCTCCGCGGGGTCGCATTCGAGTCGCCCGTGCTCTTAGCCGACGAGCCAACCGCATCACTGGATCCAGTGAGCCGGGGGGATGTGGTGCGGGCGCTGAAGTTCGCCGCTGACGCCGGAGCGACAGTGATCGTAAGCACGCACGACGAAGCCGTCGCAGCACAGAGCGGTCAGGTTGTCAGGCTGTGGGGCTGAGATCTCAAGGATTCATGACGGTGGAAGTGGCCCTCGAGGGCCTGCGTGCCGTGCGGGCACGGCGGTGGCGGGCGCTCAGCTTCGGCGTCGCCGTAGGGCTTGTGTCGGGAGCGGCTTTCGCCGTCTCCTTCGCTGACACCACGCGAATCGAATCGCAGTGGACAGAACAGGTATACGCCGGCAGCAACGTATTGTCCATCACGGCAGCGGGTGCCGAGGGCGGCAGCAGTCTGGACGCGCACCGATGCGATGCGATGCGATCGATCGGCGGGGTGAGGTCGGCGGGCGCGATCATGTACACGTATGAGGTCTTCGCCGAGGCCTCGCCCAGCGAGCGCTTCGCAGTAATCGAGGTTACCCCGGGCTACCTTCAGGTGGCCTACCCGCGTGATCCGAGGGTTGCCCGGGCATCCGCTGTGGCCGGAGCGAGCGTGGTTGAGCGACTCGGGGTTGTAAGCGGCGGCGTATTCGCTTACCGCCCACGCGACCAGCAGCAGTCGTTCACCGTGCATGTCGATGTGGCGACGAGCGAGACTGCCCGACGTGAACCATTCGATCGTGCCGTGATGACTGCAGTGGGCAATCCAGGGTCCACCTACGAGTGCATGGTGGAAGCGCAGCCAGGGTCCATCGACGCTGTCGCCTCGGCGGCGCAGATGTGGTTCGCGCCAACCGAAGTCAAGGTAGTTCCTGAGTTGCAGAACAATACGCTCATCGCCGACCCTACGACCGAACTGAGAACAAGGTTCTCCCAATGGGTGCCAATCGTATTGGGAGGGGCGCTGGTGATCGTTGTCCTCATGACTTGGTGGTCCCGGCGCGCTGACTACGCGAACTATCGTGCATTCGGCTTGACTGCTCCGCAGATGATCTTGCTACTTACCACGGAAACGGCGCTGACTTTCTGGCTGCCCATCGTGGTGGGATCTAGTCTCGCCTGTCTCGCGCTTGCTCCCTGGATCAGTCCCGTGACGGCACGGCTGTTGGCGGGCGATTACGGGACACTTCTGCTGACAGTGAGCCTGACGCCAATGCTGGGCGCTTTGCTGCTCGGGCGTCGATCCGCGTTTGAAGTCGCTAAGGGCGGATGATCGTGTCGAGCGGCCAGGCCTGCACGAATGCTTACGGTTCGCGGAAGCAGAGTTGCCCCCGCGTTCTCGGGTTGGCTTTGTCAGATAAGTCTGAACGGCCACGGCAAGTCGCGGCCGACTTACAATAAGCCATGCCTGCTGAATTCTCACCCGCGGGATGGTACCCCGATCCTGGGAGCCCTGTCCGGCAACGATGGTGGGACGGTGTCGGATGGACGAACTGGTCTCGGGTAGTCAGCGATGATCCCTTCACCAGCCCGTCATCAGATGGTGTTCGAGTCAAGCCCGTGCAGGGCTCGACCTCTTTCGTTTGGTGGATAGCGACTTGTCCACTGTGGATCGCGATGAGCTTGTTCGTCACTTTCGGATTCTCGCTGGCGTCACCTCTCGCTGGGGTCGTGTTCTCGGGATTGCCCGTTGTCTTCGCAGTTGCGCTCTTTGTGCTCGCCGCGGCGGACCGCGATCAGCTCAGAGGTCGCGGTTGCTTGAGTGCTGCGTCGCCATTCTGGATACTGCTCTCCCCCATCGGCTATCTCGCTGTGCGCTGGCTCACTGTGCGGCAGTACGGCGGTAGCGGGAGCTCACCATTGATCGCTTTGGCAGCGCAGCTAGTGTTGCTTTCGGCGATTTTTCTGGTGTGGAGTGGCCTGCTTGGTTTCGGGGACATGTCGAACTGAATGTAATGGCATCAATCGGCCGCCCGCAGGCGTCCTGCTCTTCGGTCCTGAGGCCCCCAATATTGCCCCGTGAGGGGACGATCACCGGGCGGCATTTGAGGAGCTCGCGAAAGTGTGATCGAGGCTGGATTTCGGTGTTGCCCAGGTGCCCGCAGGGGAACCCCATGCGGGACGCTTCGACACGTTGCGCCTTCCGCTGGCATAGGCGGGAGGAACAGCAGCCACCGGCGACACGATCACCCACTCATTGGATTGCCGTGCAATACATGTGTATTGTTTAGAAACACACATGCACTGTAGGGCAACACAGGAAGCCGGAGGCTGAGATGAACTTATCCGCACCGCTCGCCTCGTTCATGCATGGCTTAGACGCTGTGACCTTGCGCGTCATCGCTAGGGCTGGCGCGCAACTCTCCGGCCGACAGATCGCCCGTCTCGCCGGAAGGGGAACACCAGCCAACGTCCGGTTGTCTCTCCTTCGACTAGTGGACATCGGGCTCGTGACCATGGTCCCAGCGCCACACGCGACTATGTATTCGGCCAACCGGCTGCACGTCCTCTGGCCGGCCGTGGAGATCGCGATGGACGCACGCCAGGAGCTGACCAGGCGAATTGCGGCATTCGCCGACAGGAATGCGCCCGACGGTGTCACGGTAGCCCTCTACGGATCCGTGGCGCGCGGCGAGTCCACCAGTAAGAGCGACATAGACCTTCTCATCGTCTTTCCTGATGCCGTCCCCCTCGACGACCGTGACGAATTCGTCACCGGGCTCAGGGACAGCGTGCAGCTGTGGACCGGCAATGATGCTCAGATCTACGATCTGACGGAATCAGCATTGACCACGCAAAGCACCGAGAACGATCCGATCGTCGACAGCTGGGTCAGTGACGGGATCATCGTCTTCGGGAACACCCGCTTGGGCATGAGGAGAGCGCCATGAGGATCACGCAGATGACGGCGCAGGAAGTGCGCATCCGCGCCGAACACGCCCGCGACTCCCTCCTCACCGCCCAGGCCCGATTCGAGCCGGGAGGGCCGATGGCGTCGAACAATACGACCGGTCTCAATGCCGTGAACGCCGGTATTGCAGCGGCCGACGCTATCTGCGGCTCGAAACTGGGCTACCGCTCAAGCGGGCAAGACCACAGGCAGGCCATTGGCCTCCTGAGTCAGGCGCTCCCCGAGAAGAAGACAGCAGCACGAGACCTGGGAAGACTGCTCGAAGCGAAAACCCTCACATCGTACGGGGCGAGCCACATCACCGAAGCCAGGGCCAGCGAACTCCTCAACTACGCAACTCGGCTGGTTGATCACATGGAATCTGTCCTCGCATCCTGACCACAGCTCGACCGCAGGTCCGGACCCACCTCACGTCAGTGCCAGAAGGCGGACGATCATCGGTCGGTATTTCAGTTCCTCACCACAACGTAATCGAGGGTGGATTTCGACCCCGATCAGGTGCCCGCAGGGGAACCTTTAGCGGGACGCGACCGCACGGCGCAATTTCTGTAGCGCCCGTTTCTCACGGGAATCCTCCGGCATGCCTCAACGCAGGTGCGCGGGTTTCGGTAGCTGTTCGGGTCGTGGCGCAAGTACGTGCGCGAGCAGCGACGATTCTGCCGCAATCACGCCGACGGCATCGCATCTGCGGTTGGCAGGAGTGCCACGAAAGGAGACCGCGTTGAGTGTCGTTCCCTCAGCCAGGATGCGACTTACGGTGCGAGCCTTCTGCTTGTTGAAGTAGCCGGCCTTGTGCTCGCCTGTACTGTCGAACACGGCGACAGCGTATGGATCGTGCTCGTTTTCAGGCTCGAGCACCAGCCGCAGGGTTGCGCCTGGCGCGAAATCACCCGCTCTGCACGCTGCCTGATGGTGTGTCTCACCTCTTAGCTGCGCTACGAACAGCCCGAGTTTCGGCAGTCGTCGATCGGTGGGTCCGATAAGCAGCCCGGTGCGGTCGTTGACGAGGCGGAGCACGTGCTCGCCGGTGCTGTCGGTATAGGAGATTGCATGGATTGAAGGTCGGCCGTTGGGTCCGCGGAACACTGATTCATCAGTACCGGCCGGGTAATACCAGGAGTCCGCCTTCGACGATGCTGCCGCCGCACCTGGCAGAGAAATCGCTTCGGAAACCGGGTCATGGGTAGCCTTTTTCTGATTTCCACCGAAGATATGTGCGAGGAAGCCCATGATCGGAGCGTACTGGTATCCCCCTCCGCTCGGTGGCGGATCGGCATTCGGACAGCAGCCACACCGTCAATGGGGGCCCTGACTCGGAATTCCGGCATGGGCACTGCCTATTTGCGTGGGTCTGTTCGGGCCACGGTGAAGTGCTGTTCGTCGCCGGGGGTTTCGATCTCGTCGACGACGGCGATGGCGAGGTCGGCGGCGGAGATTCGGGCGTTTCCGTCGGCATCTGTGAGCATCACGGTGGTGCCGCGTTGGTAGCGGCCGGTTCGCGGCCCGGGCCCGAACTGTGCCGGCGGACTCAAATACGCCCATCCCGTGTACGGGTGGTTTTTGCAGACCCGGTATTGGTCGAGGCTGGCCTGCGCGATGGCCGACCACTGTGGGGGCGTGTAGGTTGGGTCGTCGGCGACCAGCCGGCCGGGGTCACTGGGCGAACGCAGGGAGGCCGCGCCGCCGATCACGATGACCCGGGTGGCGGTGCGTTCTGCCGCGTCCAGGAATCCGGTGGTCCATCCCGCCACGAGATGTTCAAAACCGGGCGAGGCGCGAATCGTGAGGACCGCCACATTGGAGGCAGCAAGGACGGGATCGAGCTCGTCAGGCACGCTGACATCGATTCGTGTTGTTGTGAGCCGGTCAGAGATTGGCGTGTTCTCGGCGTTGCGGGAGAGGGCTGTGACGGTGTGGTTGCGGGTGAGCGCTTCGGTGACGATCGCGCTGCCGGCCATTCCGGTGGCACCGAATATGGCGATTCTCATGGGATCGGTGTTCCTTTCTTGATGCGTGGGGTGAATTGGCCGGCCAGAAGCGCGGCCAGGGCGAGGACGAACCCGGCGAGCTGGACAGGTGTCAAGGTCTCCATGAGCAGAAGGGCGCCGAGGCTCGCGGCAACCAACGGGGCAAGCAGTCCGAGCAGGGCGGTCGCGGTGACCGGCAGGCGACGGATCCCGGCGAACCAGACCGTGTAAGCGAGCAGGCCCCCGATCAGGCCTAGCCACAGGTAACCCGCGATGGCAGGTGCGTCGACCGAGCTGGGGACGCCTTCAATGAGGAGGGTCGGGATCAGGAGGATCATGCCGCCGGCGGTGAGCTGCCAACCGGCTAGGGCAAGGGCGCTGACACCTGGAGGCCTGCCCCACCTTTTGGTAAGAACAACGCCGAGCCCCATCGATACCGCGCCGGCGAGGCCGGCTAGGACACCGACAGGGTCAAGGGCAGCCCCGGGACCGAGGACGACTAGGCCGACGCCGATCACGCCAACGACTGCCCAGCTGACCCGCCAACGCGAAAATTGTTCGCCAAGGATCGCGACCGCCAAAAACGCCACAATTATTGGTTGGGAAGCACCCAACGTGGCGGCAACCCCGCCCGGGAGCCGCTCGGCGGTGAGGAACAACAGTGGGAAGAACACACCAATGTTCAAGGTGCCCAGCACAGCGATCTTCCACCACCAGACGCCGTGGGGCAGGACGCGGGAGAGGAGAAGCGCCAGCAGCCCGGCGGGCAAGGCACGCATCAACCCCGCGAACATCGGATGTCCGACTGGCAGCAACTCGGTCGTCACAATGTAGGTGGTACCCCACACCACCGGGGCCAGGGTTGTCAAAGCCGTCAAGCCCGGCGACTGTGTGATCGGTGTCTGCGTGGTGGTCATGAATCCATCGTGCGGGATTACCGATGAATGAGTCCAACACATACTTGTCATCACACCTATCTATGAGCATGATAGATACATGGAGTTGCAACAACTGCGATACGTGGTCGCGCTGGCCGAGGATGCCAGCTTCACCCGGGCTGCCGCCCGAAACTTCGTCGTCCAGTCGGCCCTCAGCCACCAAATCAAGGCACTCGAAACCGAGTTGGGCATCACGCTATTCGCCCGGACCAGCCGCCGAGTTGCCCTAACCGCCGCCGGCGAGGCGTTCCTGCCCGGGGCCCGAGCGAGCCTCGACGCCGCCGAACGGGCCGCCGCCGATGCGGCTGCCGCATCCGGCCGCATCCGGGGACGACTCACGCTCGGGGTCATTCCGACCGTGACGGCCATCGACGTGCCCGCGATCCTCGAACGCTACCGCCGCGCGCACCCGGAAGTGCGCATCGCGCTCCGGGTCGCCGGCAGCGACGAACTGGAGTTAGCGATCGCCAAAGGTGATGTCGACGTGGGCGTGCTCGGGCTGCCCGAATCCCGTCAACCGCGTGGCGTCGCCTGGCGGACGCTGGTAACCGACCGGCACGTCGCGGTCGTCAACAAACAGCATCTTCTCGCAACGCAATCCGAGGTGCAACTAAGTGACCTCGCCGATGAGGCATTCGCCGACTTTCCCGCCGGGACTCCCGGGCGCATCCAAAGCGATCTTGCCTTCGCCGCGGCCGGGATCCACCGCGACGTCCCGTTCGAGGCCATGGCACCCGACATTCTCATCGGGTTGGTCCGACAAAACCTCGCAATCATGCTCTTGCCTTCCAGATACGCGCCAGTCGACCCCAGCCTGGCCACGATTCCCGTCACCGACGGGCCAACCCGCAGCGAATACCTCGCGTGGAGTGACTTCAACCCCAGTCCGGCCGCAAACGCCTTTCTCAACACAGCCCAGCCGGATGATTGATTTCAACGAGACCGTCCCCAACACTTCGGCCACCGGGGTGGCCTAATTAACCAGCGCCTCAGGGGTGGGACCTTCGGCGATAGGCTGCAGCATTCCGTTACCGAAGAAGAGCGGCCCCTGACGTGTCATCTGGGGGTCCGATGAGCGGGCGGTATTTTCGGCCCTCGCGAGAGCACGCTTGAGAGCACTTTTCACCCGGACCAGCCGCCCGCAAGCCGAACCTCCTGCGGGGCGCGCGTTCAGGGTTCGACTTTCCGCCGGATGGGTGCAAAGGTCGCGGGCTTCTGAGGATCGAGGAATTCCGTGATCATCAGACCACACAGGTGTGCTTTCTCAACGAGGACGCCATGGGATGCGTGCGGGATGACGGCGAGTTCTCCGCGCGGGAGAGCGCGATAGAGCGAGATCACATGTTCGAGTGCCATCTCGTCATCGTCCCCTACTATTACCAGAGCCGGGCAGCGCACTCCGGCAAGCTCTGCTGTGCTTATGGTTGGTTCCTCGGCATGCATCCGCTCGAGCTTTCCGACGACTGTCGCGAAATGTTCGCGGCCGTCTGGTGACACCTCTGAATACATGTCGGCCATGAACTCTGGGGTCTCTCCACCGAGCACGCCGTCGAGCCAGCCGTCTCGGTGGTAGACGCCAGCTACGAAGACGAGGTTGCGGACGAGGTCGGGCCGCTTCATCGCTACCAACAGTGCAACGATCGCGCCGTCGCTGTAGCCCAGTAGGTGTGCGGCGCCACCGACGGTGTCGTCGATGAACGCGATAGTGTCCTCCGCCATGGCCGTGAAGGTCATCTCTCCGGGCATATCCGGGGTTCGCCCGTGCCCCCGCTGGTCCGGCGTGTAGATATGGAATCGTTCTGGGAACTGTTCCACGATGGGGTCGAGTGCTCTAGCGTCGACTCCGCCTGGATGGAGCATGACGAAGGGCTCGCCGGTGCCCTGCTCTGAATGATGAAGCCTGCTGGATCTGGGTTCGAGGTCCGTACTCATTCGCTCAGTTTGCTACATCAAGCGGACGCCGGTCTCAGCATCTGGGCCATCCGAGAGGTCACGGCCACGACAAGCTAGGGAACCAGTTGACCTCGGCAAGACGGCGACAGGGACAGGCTTGATGCCCGCACGGGAACGGTCAGCGCGACGGCGTCCTAATCGGGATCGTGCCACGATAAAGTCATGACCAATTCGCTCGGACACCTGAGCGGGTCCATCCCTCAGCCGCTTCGAGAGCTCATTCGCGCGGTCGACGCCCGATTCCCGAACAGGTTCGACATCGAAACGGAAACCCCCCGAGATACAGGCGAATCAGCAGTGACATTTGTGCCCAGAAATACCCGGGGAGCGTCGGTGTTTTGCATGTATGACGGCGTCGCCGGGGATGATTCATTCTATATCTGGGCGGGCTCGATATTGGATGCCGAGTTCCGCGACGAAGCGGACTCGCAACAAACCAACGCCAGCGATTGGGCACTCAAGCTCATCGAAAACATTGGAGAATTCGGACTATTCAGCATCCTCGTCAAGACCTCGAGGGGCCGGCCCCGTCGGACTGACGTGTTCGCTCCTGAAAGCCAGGAGGAATTTGACTCCATCTCCCTCGGAGAGTATGAGGTCGTCAACGCATACTACGAGCCCTGGTAACACATCGAAGCAATGCCTCCAACGCCGATTGCGTGGGTCAGGGAGGTACATGACTTCAGCGACGGGAGTCGCTTCGAATGCACGTTGAGGGATCCACCTGCGGGCACAATAAATTGTCGGGACAACCCAGCTGCTTCTTCTGCGGAGGCAACCTCAACATCCAAATCTATTCGTCGGGCTAGAGTCAGATCGACGGCGGTCGAGGAAGGCTCAGGCGGATGTCGTATGACCTGCTCGTCTATGGCTGTGAGGTCGATCTATCAATACTTCGCAATGCCCTCGAAACGGCCGACCTTATCGTCGATGACTATGACGCTGAGTCATGGACTGTCCTTCGGGGTAAGCGGCGGCGCTACTCATTCACTGTCGAGAGACCGGTGAGAGTTGAGTCGGAGGACGTGCCTGAGGAAGTCACTGCCGCCGTCCTCGGGCCGACGCGCTTGGTCGAGGTACTCGTTGAAGGGTCCGCCGAATCAGAGATACCGCACGCAATTCGCGCGGCCCGTCGCATCGCCGCAGCGATTGACGGCGCGGTACTTGACCCGCAGACCGGCACAGTTTTCCGGGGCGGCCGGTCGCGGTCAGCTGAACCCGTCGAGCGCGGATATGTATCAGTGGTCGAGGTGCACTGGTATGTGCGGGCGCAGGACGGTGATCGAATTAGCGCCGCAAGGGCGTTCGTCGCGGCCGCTAAACGTCACCTACCCGAGGCGTTACCCCGCAGGTACGGATCTTTCGAACCATTGCAGAAACGGTGGGATGATGGCGGAGCAGAAGCCTTTGTCGCGTTTATCGAGGCGGAAGAC
>Ga0105048_10014941_pt1 | contig 12068 bp, 13 predicted proteins | sample MAT05_FD_78382 | JGI IMG/M metagenome (GOLD analysis project Ga0105048, IMG submission 78382) | Freshwater microbial communities from Lake Fryxell liftoff mats and glacier meltwater in Antarctica - MAT-05 | ecosystem: Environmental > Aquatic > Freshwater > Ice > Liftoff microbial mat | place...
CAATTATAGAATCGCGGCTACAAGAACAAAGTCCGCCTGCGCGGACTGATACAGAAAAATTGGATATTCCCCTAGCCACCGAATGCGAGGCGCTACAATTACAACTTGATTCAGACCATCCCAGATAAAATTCCCAGTCCGCGACGGCGGACTTCGCCCCTATAGGCGCGGTTTCAACCGCCAGCCATTATAAAATGAAATAATTGGTATAGGACAATGAACATATCCCGGCGAACGTATCCCGGCGTTGGCATTAGCCTTGCGGAGCAATTATAGAATCGCGGCTACAAGAACAAAGTCCGCCTGCGCGGACTGATACAGAAAAATTGGATATTCCCCTAGCCACCGAATGCGAGGCGCTACAATTACAACTTGATTCAGATCATCCCAGATAAAATTCCCAGTCCGCGACGGCGGACTTCGCCCCTATAGGCGCGGTTTCAACCGCCAGCCATTATAAAATGAAATAATTGGTATAGGGCAATGAACATATTCCGGCGATTGAAATCGCGGCTACAAGAGCAAAGTCCGCCTGCGCGGACTGATACAGAAAAATTGGATATTCCCCTAGCCGCCGAGTGCGAGACACTACAATTAAAACTTGATAAGCAATTAAACAATACTCGATGTGAGAATGATCGTAGAGAGGGAGATTAAATGAGCCAGCGAGATAAACTATTGATCAAAATCTTGCTAGGAAACTCGGATGCAAATATTTCCTTTGACCAACTCTGTCAACTGTTAATTAGCCTAGGTTTTGAAAAACGAATCCGGGGAAATCATCATATTTTTTCTAAAACAGGAATTGAAGAAATTCTGAATCTTCAACCCAACTAAGGAAAAGCCAAAGTCTACCAAGTCAAGCAAGCTCGGACTATTATTTTGAAATATCAACTCGGAGGGCAAGATGATAATTCGCTATGAAATAATTTTGTATTGGAGTGAAATCGATCGAGCCTTTATTGCCGAAGTTCCAGAACTGCCGGGATGCGCTGCCGATGGTGCAACCTATGCCGAAGCAGTACAAAATGCCGAAGTTATAATTCAAGAATGGATCGCAACAGCACAGGAATTGGGGCGATCGATCCCAGAACCCAAAGGTCGGCTACTATTTGCCTAGAGTCTTCGATCGTAACTTCTATAAACGACAACAGCGAGGCTAAAACAAGGTCAATTCGATATTTTCCTGATACCGATACCTTGGCGATCGAGCTAACTCGTAAACCGATCATTGCCATTGATGTCTACAGCCTTGACATTGCTGGGCCTTATTGTTTAGATTTTTGGTAAAAATGGTGCGAGAGACGTTAAGATAGTTTGCGTTTGCAATTTCTATTCTTTATCCCGTCTATGATTGATGGGTTTTGGGATAGATTACCTAAACTATACTTAACTGGAAACTTTGTGCAACTAGAAACTAATCTCTCAAAAGTGGACGCTGTAGACCCGCTGCCTAGGACGGAATTACCTTTTTCTTTACAGGATTTAAAGCTTGCTATTCCTAGCTATTGTTTTGAGCCTTCTACAGGGAAGTCTTTAGCCTACTTCTTTCTTGACATTACAATCATTGCTGCTCTTTATGCGATCGCAGCTTATCTCAATTCATGGTTCTTTTTCCCGCTTTTCTGGTTAATGCAAGGAACGATGTTTTGGGCATTGTTTGTAGTGGGTCATGATTGTGGTCATGGTTCTTTTTCTAAGCATAAATGGCTAAATAGTTTGATTGGTCATTTATCTCATACACCTATTCTGGTACCTTATCATGGCTGGCGGATTAGTCATCGAACGCACCATGCTAATACAGGTAATCTAGATACAGATGAAAGTTGGTATCCAGTTAGTGAAACTAAGTATGATCAAATGCCTTGGTATGAAAAATTATTGCGTTTTTATACACCATTAATTGCTTATCCTATCTATTTGTTTCGTAGGTCGCCCGATCGAGAAGGTGGCTCTCATTTCTCGCCTAAGAGTCCTATATTTCGCCCTTTAGAAAAGTGGGATGTATTGACTAGTGCTATTTTGTGTGGAGCGATGATAGTTTTTCTTGGTATTTTAACCTATCAATTTGGCTGGTTATTTCTAGTGAAATATTACCTAGTTCCCTATATCATTTTTGTGGTGTGGCTAGATTTGGTGACATTCTTACATCACACTGAAGCAGACATTCCTTGGTATCGAGGTGAGGAATGGTATTTTCTGAAGGGAGCTTTATCTACCATCGATCGCAACTATGGTCTATTTAACTCCATCCATCATAATATTGGGACTCATGTGGCTCACCATATTTTCTTAAACATGCCCCACTATTATCTAAAAGAAGCAACTGTAGCTATCAAACCTATTTTAGGTGATTATTATCGCTACTCTCCAGAGCCAATATCTAAGAGCTTTTTTAAGGCTTATTGGAATTGCCATTTTGTGAAAGATCAAGGTTCTACCGTTTACTATCAACCGCCAACTCATCACTCTCTATAGAACTTGTTTTATCTCATTAAGGTCTGGATGTTTATGGGAGTGACTGCTGTTACTTCCATAAATCTTTTTGAGGACAACTAAAGAAATCATAAGTTTTATCTGGCGTTGCTGATTTAAGCTATGAACTCCTAAATAAGCAAATCATAAAAACTATTGCCTACAAAGCTTCTAATTTTTTGATTAGGGCTTTTTCATATCATGATTCAGCAACGCTAGTTTTCCCTACTAGGTTGATTGATTAGGGGTTATCGTGAGTAAGAATTTTTAGACGGATTATTTGGTCTGTGTCTCCTAGCTGAACTTCTATGACTTCACTCGAAAGGCGACTAAGGCAGTTGAGGAGCGATCGCAAATGGGGGGTGCTGGCTCCAGTATCTACGTAGAGGCGATCGGAAAGGCTACTCAGTCTTTTCCAAGTAGTGTATACCTTGGCAACACTCTGCTCTAGCTGGGATGCTTGTTTGAGGAGGTCTGCTGCGGTATTTAGGCAATCTAGGCGGAGAGCTTCTGTAAGGGCCATTTCTAAATCTAGGGAAGAGTTTTGGAGAGTTTGTACTTGAGCTGCACTATCTAGATATCTCGACAAGTTGCGGGCATTGCTAGTTAAATGCTTGACAGTATCTAAATCTGGGCTGCCTGCGGCTTCTTCTTGGATCGCACTCAGGTGGGAAGGAGGTAATTTCTCTAATTCTTTAACTAGGGGAGCTAGGTGGCGAGCCGACATAAAACCTTCGGCGGCTTTTTCTTTCACCTCGAAGGGGAGTAACTCTGAGTTCATGGTTGTCCATTCATCGGTGAGTTGCTTGACTTCTCGGCGGGTGATGCGATCGCCATTGTGAGCGGCTTCACTAACTAGGTGCTGGACTTCTGGGCTAGATTTAGCAGTTTCTAGAAAGGCTCTCTTGCTGAAGTTGTTTATGGTGTTGGGGTCTAGCTGTCCCTCTGCTAGAAGAGTGTCGGCACTATTAGCTAACTGGATTAAAGAATAAGCCTGACTTTTACTGATCTCTCGATCTTTCAACCAATTAAGAAATCCTGTACCTCGACCATCTCCGCCCTGCTTTTCTCGGTCACGAATTGCTTTGAGGATTCTGCCCCGCCAGATATGAGTTTGTAAATCAAAGCGATCGCATACTAACCAGGCATTCTCTAGCTGCTGTTGAAATTCTAATTCAGGAATTTCTGTATCTTCTGGGTCTGGTAGGAGAAAATTGAGATCGATCGGAGCTGCAAAAGCTGCTACTAAGTCAATGGGGGATTCTAATAACTCTGTCATGGGGTTAAAACTTGATACTGCCGCCTTATTATCGCACAACTCTCCTTAAATAAGATTGCTATAGTAATATGGGAGAAATATAAGATAAATATAAGATCAAGCAATAAGAATTTAGCTGACTTGATATTTATTATTTTTATTTTATCTCTTATATTAACTGTTTTTTTACCTCTAGATTTGCTTAAGAACTTATGCGAAAAAGAGTCTTGATATTTGATTTTGATGGTACTTTGGCTGATACTTTGGCGGCGATTGTTGATATTACTAATCGCCTTGCTAAGGAGTTTGGTTATTCTCCATCTACTCTGGAGGAACTATCGCAGATCAGACAGTTGGGAGCTTGGCAGGTTGTCCAGCGATCGGGAGTATCTATTTTTAAGCTACCTTCATTAATTAGGAAAATTCAGATAGAATTATCCCAAGAAATTGAGCATACTAAGTTATTTCCGGGGATGGAAGAAACACTACAAAAATTAAGTGCTAATGGACATAGTTTAGGAATTCTTTCTTCTAACTCTACGGAAAATATTAACAAATTTTTAGAGACTCATCATTTAGACCATCTATTTGATTTTGTGGTTTCTAGTACAACTCTTTTCGGAAAAAATCGGAGTCTTAAGCAATTGATTCAACAGCAAAATATTGCCGTCAACGATATTATTTATATAGGTGATGAAACTAGAGATATTGAGGCAGCTAAAAAGATTAGAGTTGAAGTTATTGCTGTAGGATGGGGTTTCAATTCTGTAGAGGCTTTAGCAGCTCATAATCCCAATTATTTACTATCCTCGCCATCAGAAATATTGACAGTAGTTGATCAAGGTTAATTAGCTATTAATAATAGTTTCAATCATGCGGTTTGCTTGAGTTCCGTAACTACCGCCAAAAAGATTAAAGTGGTTGAGAATATGGTATAAGTTATAGATTTTTTCTCGCTTCTCATAGCCTGAAGCTAGGGGAAATATTCTTCGATATTCTTGATAGAACTGTTGAGGAAATCCTCCAAATAGTTTAGTCATAGCTAGGTCGACTTCGCGATCGCCAACGTAGACTGCCGGATCAAAAATTATTGGCTCATCATCACAAGTTATTGCTGCATTGCCGCTCCATAAATCTCCATGCACCAAACTAGGCTGGGGTTGATGACCTGCTAAAGCTATACATACTGCTTCTACAACCAGTTGAGTGGCCGGAAAATTACCACCTTGTTGTTTGGCTAATTCTAATTGATAACCAATTCGCTGTTGGGCAAAAAACTCAGCCCAATTTTCTGTCCAAGGATTAATTTGAGGTGTGGAGCCAATAGTATTATCGCTAACCCAGCCAAATCCATTCTTTAGTCCTAAATCTGCTACAGAAAATTTGTGCATTGCTGCCAAGTTTGCTCCTAGTAATTTCCAGTTTTGCTGACGACTACCTGCTAAATCTAACCATTCTAAAACTAAGTAAGATTTATCATTAATTGTGCCGTAACAAATAGGTTGGGGTACACGAATAGTTGCAGTTTTTTGTATTTTTTGTAACCCTAATGCTTCGGCGATAAACATCTCCTCTAGAGCTATTAAGTTTAGCTTCACAAAGTAAGTCCGTAAGTTTGTATTTAAAGCATAGCTCTGATTAATACATCCACCACTTACAGGTTTTTGTCCTATAAATTCTAGCCTTTCTCCAATGACTTTGGTAATCCGATCTGTGATTTGCTGCCACATAACTAAAAACTATCTATATAATTTGATTAGGAAAATACTATTAGGCTTAGTCAATTATTAGAAGATATTACCTTATAATCTTCAAGGGACTATTAAACTATTACAGCACTTTGCAGATAAATGGGGTACAGGCAAATCCTTATAAAACGGGGACTTAAAGCACTTGTCTGTACCTCACCAAACCTAAAAGTGCTGTAACTGATAGGCAGGATGGGTTGCAAAAAAATACTATGGTCAAACTTGGAGAGCAATTTAGGGAGCAGTGGCGGATTAACTTAGGTTGCTTAATCTTAGCTTTTCTGATGGTTATTAGCATAGCCTTTAGCTATGCCAGCAGTGAACATACATTTTATGCAGGGGACTTTGCTCCAGTTTATTACCATAATAATGTCCAATTAGTTATCAGTGCTTGGCGACAATCTCCTAGTCAAGCCATGGTTAGTATTTGGCAGTCTTTAGGACAGGATCACAATCAATTATTTGTTCTGCCTTTATTGCCTCTACTTTTGATGTTTGGGGATAGCCGGACTAACTACATTATTAGCGTGGCGGTGGCTTATCTATTACCTTTAAGTTTAGTGATGGGGGCGATCGCCTCCCGCCTAGTAGGTGTCGTAAGTCCCCTCAAAATCTTTTGGTTAACTACCTTTGTAAGTTTGTTGCTACCCATGACTTGGCTACCTACCCTAAGAGGCTATCCAGATGCAGGTGGAGCTTTAATTATGGGAATCGCTACACTGTTATTACTACCGTCTCCAAAATTTTTAGAGGTAGAAAAATCGCCGCTATTATTCCTGCCATCTGCTGAATCTTTGTCTTCACCAACTTTGTCATCACCAAAGTTATTTCAAAAAAAGTCATTAATTATTAATCAAACCTCTTGGGTACGGGTCTTAGGAATAGGATTATTGTTGGGATTAGCAATATTATTTCGCCGTCACTTTGCTTATGCTGATCTGTCATTAATTGGAGGTTTGATAATCCAAGGTTTGGTGGTAATTATTAGAGAGCAGAAACAGGTGATTTCTAGGCTAATTCTATTAGGAATGAAGATAGCTTTGATGGGAGCGATCGCCCTTTTCACTCTGATGATTACTGCTAGAGAGTTTACTAATCGCGCTCTTACTACCGATTTTAGAGACCTTTACGCTTCTTGGAGTTTGTCTTTTCCAGAAATTCTTGTTCACTATCTAAACTTTTATGGTTGGCTTACTTGGGGTTTAGTCATCCTTGGTTTTGGCTTGGGAATAATTATGAATACGGGGAGTAATTCTGGGCTTGTATTTATAATTAGTGCTGGGATAATCTCTCTATTTAATTTATTAGTTGTTCTCCGCTATGATAGTTTTCAATACACCCTCCATTCTACTCCTTTTGTGATTCTTGGTTTGGTATTACTAGGAGTTGCTGCTTATTCAGCTTTTGCCCACAAATTAAAGTTAATTATTATTATCAGTAGTGTTTATTTAGGGTTAAATTTGCTATTTATGTTGACTGGTTTGGGGAAAGTCGCACTTCCCTTGCGATCGCTCCTCGCCGCCAACTATCCACCCCAAGTCCGGCAAGATTATCAACAAATTCAGCAACTAACTGCCTATCTTCGGCAATTAGCCCCTAATAAAGAACCCATTTATGTGGTTTCCTCTTCAGCCATGGACTATCTTAGCCGAGGTATTCTAAATAATGCTGAAGCTACTACCTATGGCAAGAAAAAAGCTATTTTGAATTTTCTTCGTCCTCAATCCTTTGATTCCAGTAGTAGTTACCCTCTAGAGAGTTTATTGAATTCCAAGTACGTAGTTGTGCCTCAACCCATTCAATATCGTTTTGCTGTAGAGCATCATGATGTAGCCCGGATCGCCGCAGAAATATTTACTAAAGATTGGGAATTTGCTCAAGACTTTCGCCCCTTACCAGAAACTTTTACGTTAGAAAATGGAGCAGTAGTGCGAATTTATCAACGTATTCGGTTTACTTCTATTCCTATCGCTATAAAGACCTTAGTGAAAATTAAACAGGAAATCAAAGAAGTTCCCGGAGGACAAGGAAATTGGATTACCTTAAGTCAATTATTTCCCCTGAAAATTCAACAACCATCACCTCAAATTTATAATCTAACTCTCCATGCTGGCTATCGCAATCAGCTACCAGTTACTGCTTTGATTTATCTACAACCTTTGCCAGATATAATTCACGTTAAAGGATTAGTGAAGTTTCTAGACCAAAAATGTTTAGGAATATCCTTGAAAATAGCTATTTATAATCAGCAAGGCCAGATAGTTATCTCCACGGAAACTCTAAAAGCACCCCAATTTCCCCCAGTATTTTTCCTCTCTAGCCCTACTAAAGGAGGTAATTATTTGGTTTTACAAGCTCTAAGTCCCAATAATCAAGAAGTCATCGATCGCTGTACTTTGGAAATTAGTAACTTAACTCTAGAAGGTAAGCTGTGATTGGTGATAGATTTTCACTCTGTTTCTCAATAGTAGAGGTGAGAGTTTTTAAGAACCAGAAATTTGGCGTATGAGGTAAGCAACACCAAAATCTCCATTAGGATGATTCTTAAGTTTTTCACCTACCTCAAAAACTAAATTTGCTAGTTCTGTACCGAGCTTATCGATCGTGGCTTGCCGTTCCTTAGATATTTGTTGGAGTTGCCGGACTTGAGTTTGCCACTCTGCGGAAAATAAATTCTCGATCGTGCTATGAAGTCCCAAGGTTTCCAGAATATCCCACTCTCCATGATCGCACCAAATTCCTTGACAGTTAGCGCACCTTTCTACATAAAAAGGGTTAGTTAACATCACTTTTGCCCTCGATAGATAGCGGCTACACTCAGGACATAAAGCACCCTTGGTATCGTAGGGCGATTGGACAAAATCTACGTTGAGAGCTTCTGAAAAATGGATTTTGTTTGGGGAGGTTTGGGGTTGCTGACTTTGCCAATCTGCGTAGTTTTCTGCGGGAATCCAAGTCCCTTTACACTCATCACAACTTTCTACTGCTAAACGGCTAGATAAATTGCCACTCCGCAGTTTGCTCTGCTTACACTTAGGACATTGCACCGATAATAATCCTCCAGTTCCCTATGATTCTGAGTTTGATTAAATATAGCTATATATTTCAAATAATACTCTAATGCTATTATATCGCCAAATTATATTTCTCGGATTTGTAGATTTGAAGTGGAGGAAATACTTGGATTAAGAGTTATGAGATCTTCGAGATTATATTGCATATTAGTACAGATTTTATCTAGAGGTAAATCATTAGCATCATAGCCAAAAGGGTTCTCAATTTCAATGCCAATTTCTTCAATTCCCAAGAGAGTAAAACTAATTAAACCAACTACTAAACCTGTCAGCCAGTGGAGGGAATGAACTAGCTGAAATGGTAATAAGAGACAATAGATAAGTAATAATTGCTTAAGATGAATGGCGTAGGCTAGAGGCATGGGGGTGCGTAAAATCCGCTCACAACCTCCTAGGGCATCTACCATAGAGTTTAATAGATTTTGCATCGTTTCTAGCTGATGGGCATTGATGCAATTGTGCCGATATTGTTGTTGGAGGTAATCTCCAATCCAGAAGGCAATTTCTAGGGGAGGGTTACGAAGATTTTTTAGTTGAAAGTACTTTGAGGAAGGCATTATCTCTTGCAGTTCTGCATTATCAATTGATTCTTCTCTGAGGTGTAATTTGGTAGCGATCGCAAAGGCTACTAAAAGCCTGATAATTGCTATTTTCTGCATCCTATCGTCTGGGTTTTCTTCGGCAACATTAACCCATATTTGCCTTGATAGATTACGGATATTATTATTGAGGGTTCCCCATAGTAGCCGTCCTTCCCAGAAGCGATCGTAGGCAGTATTAGTCCGAAATACTAGTAATAAACCTAGGACAATACTGGGTACGATCGCCCCTAAAATTGGATAAGATACAGGCACTTGATAGGAATGCAAAATGGATATAAAAACTCCAAACATCCCGCACCAAAACACTCGGCTGTAGACAGCAGGAATTACAGAACCTTGTATTTGGATTGCTGTTTTAAACCAGCTCTTACTCACGTTACTCCTAAAGAATATTAAAGAATATGGTAGTCCTAAAAAAGTAATGATTTTTTAATAAGGATTTCCCCCGCAGCGTGGGGGAAATCCTTATCGGTTTAGCACTACTAAGAATATTTTTGTTGGGGAGACTATATAGCGCGTTGCGCTTAAATTAAAACTCAGGGATTTCTGAGAACCCTGTGGAGTGCAGCCCTCGGAAAATTGTCGGGCTGTATTTAGGCTGACTCTGGCTTGGGCAGAGATGAGGGATGGAGTAATAATTCTGCCGTAGAGCGTTTTTCGACCATTTCCTTGGTAATTAGACAGCGGGTGACATCCTTCCGAGACGGCAGCTCGTACATTACATCCAGCATTAATTCTTCTACGATGCCTCGCAAGGCTCTAGCCCCAGTTTTGCGACGGTAAGCTTCTTGGGCGATCGCTCGGATCGCCTCCGCCTTAAAATCTAACTGGACATTATCCATCCGTAGGAGCTTTTGGTATTGCTTAATCAAGGCATTTTTGGGTTCCGTGAGGATCGCCATTAAGGCCTCTTCATCCAAAGGCTCTAGCACTGCCACAATGGGGACACGACCGATAAATTCCGGGATCATCCCAAATTTTACCAAATCATCCGGCTCTAGCTGCCTCAAAATATCGGCAGTACGCTTATCTTTACTAGCGGTTTCTCCAGTTTGGATAAAGCCCATAGACTTTTTCCCTGTCCTTTGCTCTACAACTTTCTCTAGGCCAACAAAGGCTCCACCGCAAATAAACAGGATGTTACTGGTATCAATTTGGATACATTCTTGGTAAGGATGCTTTCTGCCTCCTTGGGGAGGGACACTGGCGATCGTCCCCTCTAGCATTTTCAGGAGAGCCTGCTGGACTCCTTCTCCAGATACATCTCTGGTAATGGAAGTATTTTCACTTTTGCGGGCAATCTTATCAATTTCATCAATATAAATAATTCCCCGTTGGGCCTCTTCTACATCCAAATCTGCCACTTGTAACAAGCGCAGTAAGATATTTTCTACATCTTCGCCTACGTAACCCGCCTCCGTCAGAGTAGTAGCATCCGCCACAGCGAAGGGGACATCTAGGACACTTGCCAGAGTTTGGGCTAAGAGAGTTTTTCCGCAACCTGTTGGCCCCATGAGTAAAACATTGGACTTCTGGAGTTCTACGGTTTCCTCGGCACTGCTAGCAGTTTTAGTACTCTTGTTTTGCAAGAAACTCAGACGCTTGTAGTGATTATATACTCCTACGGACAGGACTTTTTTTGCCTCGTCTTGACCAATCACATGGTCATCAAGATATTTTTTTAGTTCCCTAGGCTTAGGAATTTGCTGCATGACAATGCTACCAGTGCGCGATCGCCGTTTTTGAGGCGGCTCTGCCTTCTGGGTGGGAGGCTGCAAGGGACTACTGGAGTCTAGTAACTCCTCATCTAAAATTTCATTACACAGATCAACACACTCGTCACAAATATATACCCCCGGCCCAGCAATGAGTTTTCGTACTTGCTCTTGGGATTTGCCACAGAAGGAACATTTTAGATGGGAGTCGTACTTAGACATAGCTGCCTCTAGTTAATTAGTGCCGGCGGGAGTTGTCTCACGGGAAATTACTTGGTCAATTAAACCATAATCCTTAGCTTCAGCGGGGGACATAAAGAAATCACGTTCGGTATCCGCAATAATTTTGTCTAGGGGCTGTCCCGTATGCTGGGCTAATAATTCATTAAGAATACGCTTATGATAAAGGATTTCCCTAGCTTGAATCTCAATATCTACAGCTTGTCCTTGAGCTCCACCTAAGGGCTGGTGGATCATGATGCGGGCGCTGGGGAGGGCCGATCGCTTGCCCGGAGTCCCTCCAGATAGCAAAAAGGCTCCCATACTAGCCGCTAACCCGTAGCAAATAGTTACCACGTCAGGGCGAATTTGCTGCATGGTATCGTAAATTGCCATCCCCGCAGTCACAGATCCCCCCGGAGAATTGATATATATCTGAATATCTTTTTCTGGGTCTTCGGAATCAAGGAATAACAATTGGGCGACTAGGGAATCCGCCACCGTATCATCCACAGGAGTTCCTAGAAATATAATCCGCTCCCGCAATAACCGGGAGTAGATATCAAAAGCCCGCTCTCCCATGCCCGATTGCTCTACTACCATGGGAACCACGGTGTTGGTCAGGCTATTAGTGATATTTTTAGGGGATTGACTAGATGTACTGCTAACTAAATCCTTGACCCCGCTAGTAATAGAGTTGTGATCCCAGTCACTAAGACTAGTTAGGTTTTGGTAAGGGGAGGTCGAGCGAATTATAGTCATGGTTTAGGAGGGTAGTTAGGATTTGACACTCCCCGGCGTGGACGCACAGGGATTCTTAATTCAGCGACTGACCTTTAAGCTCCGTATCTCTTGCGAGCAATCTTCAAACCAGGCAACCGTGAAAAGACACTAATTGACGAGCCTGATTTACAGTAACCCCAGAGGGTCTATCTCCAAAAGCGCACTAGGATATGCCCTAGAGTTTGGGCGTGCCC
>Ga0105048_10014943_pt1 | contig 12066 bp, 12 predicted proteins | sample MAT05_FD_78382 | JGI IMG/M metagenome (GOLD analysis project Ga0105048, IMG submission 78382) | Freshwater microbial communities from Lake Fryxell liftoff mats and glacier meltwater in Antarctica - MAT-05 | ecosystem: Environmental > Aquatic > Freshwater > Ice > Liftoff microbial mat | place...
CACGTGCTGCTGCACGTTTCGGCAGATCCGGGTGTTGCGACAGGGCGTGAAGAATGTGGCTGTGAATCAGGCGCCGGCGCACTGGGAAAGGATGCTCAGTACCGTCTCGCGAACGATTTCATGCCGAAAACCAAGGTCATTGCCTACGGTGATCAGCAAACCGGAACGCAGTGCGTCCTCGATCGCCGCCGTGCCAGTGCCGCATGCCGCCGACAGGAGGTCGAGTGGCACCACCTGACCGATCGCCGCTGACGTTTCGATCGCAGCAATTGTCTCTGGTTGCAACCGATCGATTCGCGAAAGGACCGAATCCCGAACGGACGCCGGAATGGAACCATCGCCTGCAAGCACCTGTGTCAGGTAAAAGGGATTGCCCCCTGTCAGGCGAAAGAGTTCATCCGGATCGAACTCACTTCCTTCGGACAGCGTCCGGACCCCACCCGCAGACAACGGACTGACGGACAATCGCCGGATGGCGTTTGCCGGTGCGAGATCCCCCATGATGTGCCGAAGCGCCTTGTTCGCCCCAGCATCATCGTCTCGGTAGGTAACCACAACGAGCGACCGAAGTGATGCCAATCGGCGCCCGAGAAATCGAATCAGATCAAGTGTGGCTTCGTCAGCCCAATGCGCATCCTCGATCACGAATAGCGCCGGGATACGCGAAGCATCCAGTTCCGCCAGCACAACACGAAAGAGCCGGTCGCACGGGACCGTCGATTCATTCAGCAGGCGATCGAGTTCACCTTCGACGGCGGAAGCGATGTCCTGGAGCGGTCCCAGTGGACGTGGTGTCGAGAGCGGATCGCATTGCCCGCGAAGAACCCGCACGCGGCCATCGCTGACGCGGCAGAACTCATTGAGCAGCGATGTCTTGCCGACACCGGCTTCGCCTCCAATAAAGACGAGGCTGCCCTTTCCGTTGGTGGCATCCACCAGCCAACCATCGAGTGATGCACGTTGTAATTCACGTTCAAGAAGCATCATTCTTCAACGATTGGCGGTTGATTCGATGTGTCAAGTGTCATTTCGCCGACTGCGCTCGGTCCGGAGAGCGGAGTATGGAAGAGCAGAGAACCACCGTCGCTATTTGGGCGTTGATCTTGATGAGAACAACCCTTGCATTCCTGTCACATCGGTGCATGCTATGACTACAACCTGAAGTCCACATTAGTTTTCAGGTGGTAATGGAATAGAGGGAGGGGCAGATGAATCCTGTGACGAGTTATCCGCTTACATTCTCAGTCGACTACCCGGATCGAAAGCTCGATCGGGTCAGTACCTTTTTCCGCATCTTCGCCGCGATTCCCATCCTGATCCTGATCGGTTCGATCACTGACGCCAGTTTCACCTTCTCCAACAGTGCGGTAGATTCGAAGGAGATCAGAAACTACGCGATTGGCGGCACCGGTCTCCTGACGGTTCCAGTCGTTCTCATGTTGCTCTTCCGACAGAAATACCCCTGGTGGTGGGCGAACTGGAATCGCGAGCTGATGCGCTTCAGCAACCGGGTCGGGGTGTACCTGGCGTTGATGGATGATCGCTACCCGTCAACGGATGAGGACCAGGCCGTCCATCTCGATTTCCCGCAGCCGGATGGCAGCCAGCTCAGCCGCTGGCTCCCCCTGGTCAAGTGGTTCCTGGCCATTCCGCATTACATTATTCTGGCCATTCTGGGGATCGCGGTCTTTTTCGTGGTGGTGATCGCCTGGTTCGCGATTCTCTTCACCGGCCGATACCCGCGCGGTCTCTTCACCTTCGTGGAGGGCTACATGCGCTGGTACAACCGCGTGGTCGCCTACGCGCTGATTCTGATCACCGATCAATACCCACCCTTCTCCATGGAACCGTAAAATCGTTCATTTGACTGTTAATTGGGAGGAAGGACCGGCAAGCAGGTCAATGTTTTCCGGTTCCGTGAAACGGTCATCCAGAGTGGTCCGTCCGGCTAACATGGTCGAGCGTGCCCACCCATCTGTCATCGATATCCTGAGCAGTCCGTCCAGTCTTCGTTGTCGGGTTTGACGGCCCACATCTGCCGTCATTCTGAGGAACGAAGGATCTCCGCGGAGCGCGTTTTCAGGTCGAAACGACTCCGCCGGGGCCCATACCAGCCTCAGCCAGGGTGTGCCGCGCCTCCACTGACGAAACAAATGCGCCAATCATATCGCGTTGGGAATCGGCCGCACTGATCCACACGTGCTGGAACCAGGGCTATCGCATCTAAATCTGGGTTGACAGGGAGGCCGGATACACCGGAGACTCACGATCCCGCGTGATTATCCGCAATTGACCCCGCTGGCAAGGATTGTCCCGTGTCTGCGTCGCCGTCTCCCCGGATTGCTGACTGTTTCTTCGATCTGGTCGACCCGCGCATGGCCCGCACGCGGCGGCATGCGTTGCTGGATATCGTGGCAATTGCGCTCTGCGCGGTGCTGGCGGGTGCGGAGAGCTGGGTGGAGGTAGAGGAGTGGGGCGAGATCAAAGTCGACTGGCTCCGCACGTGGTTGACCTTGCCGAATGGCATCCCCTCGCCTGACACCTTTGGCCGGGTCTTCAGCCGGATCGATCCGGATCAACTGGAAACCGGGTTCATGCGGTGGGCGCAGCTGCTGGCGGCTGGTGCGCCCCGGACGAGTGGGGTGGTGGCGATTGACGGGAAGACGGTGCGGGCCGCACGGGAGCACGGGGAAAGTGCGCTGCACATTGTCAGCGCGTGGGCAAGTCAGTCACGTCTCGTGCGGGGTCAGGAAGCGGTGGACCAGAAGAGCAACGAGATCACGGCGATACCTGAGTTGTTGGGACGGCTCGATCTCCGCGGACAGGTGGTGACGATCGACGCGATGGGATGTCAGACCGCGATTGCGCAGCAGATCGTGGGGCAGGGCGGCGACTACGTGCTGGCGTTGAAGGCGAATCACCCGGATCTCTTCGGGAATGTGGGCGACAGCTTCGCGCTGGCGGATGCGACGGCGATCGCGCGGACGCGCTCCGTGGAGAAAGGGCATGGCCGGATTGAGGTCCGCACCTGTCGCACGATCACGGATGCGGCGACCCTCGCGTGGCTCAATCCGGCCGGGGTATGGCCGAAGCTGACCTGCATTGCCGAGGTGGTGGGAGAGCGCCGGATCGATGGCGTGAGCACCCGGCATACCCGCTACTACCTCTCCAGTCTGCCCGGTGACGCCAGGACGGTGGCGAAAGCGGTGCGCAGTCACTGGGGGATCGAGAATCAGGTGCATTGGGTGTTGGATATGGCGTTCCGGGAAGATCTGAACCGGAGCCGGATGGGCCATCGCGCGGAGAACCTGGCGCTGATCCGTAAACGTGCCCTGAATCTCTTACGGGCTGATCCCACCCGCAAGATCGGCGTCAAAGGCAGTCGGCTCAAAGCTGGGTGGGACAATGACTACCTGCTCCACGTCCTGGGAGTCAGATAAGATGCGATAGCCCTGGTGCTGGAACGATTGCTGCATGTATCGAGCACAGCAATGGTCAATGATCTCACTCTACGCGGCAGGAGCAACAACATGGCAGGCAAGCAAATCTGGGATCTCTGGTATCCGAATGCCGCCGCGACCGGTCTCTCGTTTGCCCGCGGTCGGTTGGATGCCAGTGACAGGCTCTGGGTTCACGCCGCACCGGATGTGCTCGATGTCGATGTCCGCACCGATGACGGTGAACTGATTGCCAGAGGGAAGGGGCTGACGCGCATCGCCGATCGGCCAATGACGCTCCTGTACCTTCGTGGAGGGTCAATCGAACGTGAGGATCGCTGGCCGGAGGAACGAGATCCGGGTTTTCCGGTGATCTTTCCCGGCGGGGAAGTCGCCATCCTCAAAACCTGGTCGCACGCAGCCGACGAATCCGAGTGGCGCTGGACCGTCGAACTCTATAACCACCGGTAGCCCAAAAGTGAAAACGTGAACACGAGCGCCGGCGGAACTTCATCGACGGGTTGAAACAGACCACTCCTGACTGCGGACAAAAACCTGCACGGCGGCGACATTCCCCCTGCTCTTTCGTCCAGAAGGTGGCCCCGACCAACGACGTTCCGGTGAGTAAATCAAATTGAAATTCGCGGTGGCGAGGCAATAGCTATACTAGCGGCGCAGGGGATGCCGCGTTCCCCGTATCCGCGCGGCTGCTGGGGTGGGACTGTCCAAATTGGATGGTCCTTTTTTATTGAGCCGGGCACTGGTTGCGCGAGGGGAAACAACGCGTTGAGGAGCAGACCAGTGTGAGCGGAGCCCAGTACCTCTCGGTCGCGATCGCCATCCTTGCCTTTCTGCTGATCACCATTGAAGAGCGCCTGACCACTCGAAAGACCCCGATCGCGCTCATCGCCGGAGTGCTGTTGTGGCTGATCACTGCCGCCACGGTTGACGGCGACCACAGCCACATTCTCACTGAGACGAATGCCGAGATCTTTGAAATTTTTATCTTTCTCTTTTCGGCGATGGTGCTCGTTGAGGGACTCGAGCGCCTGCAGTTTTTCGATCTCGTTCGGGCTTCGCTTCACCGGCGCGGGCTCGCCGATCGTGCCCAGTTTGTTGTGATTGCACTGCTGACCTTCGGGTTGTCAGCCATCCTCGATAACATGACCGCGACTATCGTGATGATCGAGTTCTCCCGCCGCTTTTTTCGTGGGCGCAATCTGCTTGTCATGGGTGCGGCCATTGTCGTGTTTGCCAATGCCGGGGGAGCATGGTCGCCCATCGGCGATGTCACCACCATCATGCTATGGGTGCAGGACAAATTCACGACGTCAGAGATTATTCTCCGCACACTGCTACCCTCTATTGTCCACGCACTTGTTGCCGGTACGTTGCTCTATCGCTTGATTACCCCGGAAGATCATCACGACGATCAGGAGGAGAGCGCGGTCTTTGTTACCGGCACCGATCGTCTGCTCATGATCATTACCCTGGCGAGTTTCGCGCTGCCGGTTGTGGTGCGGCAGTGGTTTGGCGTGTCGCCCTACCTCGGGTTGCTCCTGGGATTGGGCATTGTCTGGGCAGTGATGGATCACCTGCACCATCGGTCACTGGTTCATCCACGTTCCGAATCTTCCGCTGGCGAAACACGCTTGCAGCGCGACATCATCACGTTGCTCCGCCAGGTCGATCATCGCTCGCTGCTCTTTTTCGTGGGAATTCTGCTCGTTGTCTCCGCCCTGGGGGCAAATGGGGTGCTGACGCTCTTTTCCGACTGGCTGCTCGGTGATTCTCCATCGGGAGGGCGAATCATCACTGGCACCATCGCGCTGGGATATGCCTCCGCGATCGTCGACAACGTGCCGCTCACCGCGCTCGCGATCGACGTGCTCACCACCACGAACAGTTGGTACTGGGCATTGCTGGCGTACACGGTGGGCACCGGAGGATCGCATCTGGTCCTTGGCAGCGTGGCTGGGGTCATCGCGATGGGCAAGATCGAAGGGTTGACGAGCAGTGCCTATGTGAAGATCGCGCTCGCTCCCGTCGCCCTCGCCTTTCTTGCCGGACTCGGTGTTTGGCTGCTGCAGTTCTGGATGTTTGGTTAGCTGAGGAAGAGTTGCACGCCTGGCATCCTCGGCTCGGTACCGGGATCTCCTTCGCCTGACTTCGGGATTGAATTTGTCCCGCTGTTATCGGGTTCGGGAATCGGCGGGTGAGTGTTGGCCCCTCAGAGCGACCGGCGATAGGTGACCGCTTCCACAATTGGTGCGGAAAGAACGGCGGGGTACGGGACCCCTGCACTACCAACAAATGGATGCCCGGGTAGCGTTGGGGCCCTGTACCCAACGATCGACTAAGAGCGACCGGCAATAGGCATCATTTGAGTCTCCGGGTTGTCGGTTGGGTGGCCCATCGATAGCGGGTACGCGCTTCGTTGATGAGTCGACGAGTGGTGGTCAGCGCGGCCGCCAGGAAGAGATAGAAGTCAACCACCACGCCCGTTCGCTCCGTACATCGTCGCAGGTTTCCGTACCCATTCATCCACGATTGGGTTCGTTCCACCACCCACCGGTTGCCCACCTGCAGGGGAGCCGGGACACCCTTCTGGGCAATCACGCCGGTGATCCCAAGGTCGTCCAGGAGCCGGCGCGTCGGGGCTCCTCCATAGCCACGATCCAGGTGGATGGTGGTCGCTGCGGCCAGCGGCGTGAAGCCGGTCAATCCCGCGAGGCTGGGTGCCAACACGGGGGCATCATGTCGGTTCGCGCCAGCTGACACGATGTGCAGCGGAATGCCGTTGGCATCGGTCAGGGTGGAGCGTTTCAGCCCCTGCTTCCCTCGATCCACGGGGGAACGCCCGGCTTTCTCTCCGCCGCACGGCGCTTTCGTGATGCACCCGTCGACCACGATATCCTCCAGATCAAGACCGATCATCCGGTCGAACTGGGCAAGCACCAACCCATGTAAGGTCTCGGTCAGCCCGGCATCTGCCCAGGCATGTACCCTCCGCCGGATCGTGCGATCCGAGCAGCCGGGAGTCGCGATCCGCTCGTACCCTGACCCATGCACCAACGCGGCGACCGTATGTTCACAGACCACCCGATCGGGGATACGTGGCCGATGACAACCCAGCGGGTGACCAGGAGACACGACAGGATGCGATGGCAGCAACGCGGCAAAGGCTTGCCAAATCGGCTCGAAGACCGATACTCCGATCACAGGCACGGGACCCTCCTTCGACCAAAGAGATGCAACACCTCCATGATCGTCGGACCCGTGTCTGTCTGTCACCTATTGCCGGTCGCTCTAAGTAACAAGCGTTCGAAGTTGTCGAGCGCCTCGTATCGAGTGGTTCAGCCAACCGTCAGGGGAGAGATCACCGGCAACCCAGCATCCTGAGAGTACCGTGCCGACGAATGCCCAGGCGATAAGTTCCTCACTGTCGATTCCCCAGATCTCCGCGCAAATCGAAGTCCACATCTTCGCCAGATCCCGGTAATCCTCCCGCGCGGTCACCCCCGGTGGGTTGTTCATCCAGGCAGCAATCTCGAAGCCCGGTGATCCAATCAACCCCTTCGGATCGATGATCGCCCACTTCCCTGACGCTCGCTGGAGGAGATTGTAGTGTTGAAAATCCCCGTGCAGCAGTAGATCACGCGAAGATCCAGCCAGTATCGAGGTGGCAAGTTCCTGCGCGTGCCGAATACGTTCAGGATCGACCTGATCGGATGTTGGGGACCAGTCGAACAGTGCTCGCAGCCACCGGCGCAGCGGAATGAGGTCCCCTGGCTCCGATATTGTCCGCCAGAAGGTCATGGCCATTTCCGCAGCCAGATGCGTCGCCCGCTCATCACTCATGGGCACGTGCCGAAGTTGCGTGCCCGGCACGATTCGCTCCGTGACCATCACGCTGCGCCTGAAATAGACATCGTACAGTCGTGAAACGGTCTCCCCGGCCACCACCGAGAGCGCCGTGGCCTCGGCCCGGAACTCATCTGCCAGCGGGGACGACTTGATCACAACCGGCCCGAGTTCGACCGAATGACCCAGCAGCACCAGTGTGATTTAACTCTCCGGAATGACGGAATCGAGCGTGATCTGCCACTTCGCGCACCGTTCCTCGACGGTAACGGGCAACGAATGAAGCCAGCCGGGTGTCGACTGCTGTGGATCCCAATTGGAAACATTTGTCACCAGGTGCTGCGGCAATCGCGCCCCGGTTTGAAGTGTCGTGCCCATTGCTTGCTCGCTGACCCTGCTCTTCTGATCGCGCCGATCGGCCGCCATTCCTCACCCCGATCCACCCCTCCGATCGAATTCCGGTACATCCCTCGACCTAATAGGTAGAGCGGTTTTCTCATAGGTTGTCCCGATTGGGACCGGAGCCGCTGATCGGTCTCAGTCCCGGCGGGACTTCGCTGGCGTAGCATTGTCACTTTAGTTCCGTGAGCGGCCATCGACCAATCTACCAACGCTGAGCAGCCAACCTCGTTCACAACATGCTCGAAGCTCGAACATATCTGTCGATTTCCCCCTCCGCGGATCGCCTAGCCTGTGTTGGACGCGGATGAGACGCGTCAGACGAACGGGAAGTGTTCACCGCAACCCACGAAGTTGTCACTGGAAAGAGGCTGAAAATGGGAGCGTGGCCGGAAAAGATCTTCGCCATCACATTGTTTGTTGAGGATCTGGAGGCAACCAGGAACTTCTACAAGGAGGTTTTCGGTTTGCCGATCGAGTATCACGACGCCGATTCGACTGTCTTCAATTTCGGCAACACGATCATCAATCTCCTCAAAACCAACGCAGCGGTCGAGTTGATCGCCCCTGCAGAAGTCGGAACTCGCAATGCGGGCTCCCGCCTGCAACTCACGATCCAGGTCGATGATGTGGACGCGATGTGCGCTGAACTGGCGAAACGCGGCGTGACCTTGCTGAATGGCCCGATGGATCGACCATGGGGTATCCGAACCGCTGCCTTCGCCGATCCAGGCGGACACATCTGGGAAATCGCGAAGTAACCAGAGGGCCGTCAGAACAGCACAGTTGAGATACCACGCGGAGGAAATGATGTCGATCACGATCAATGACGCGGAGGCGAGAACACTTCTTCGCTATCTCGATCACCAGCGAATTCACGCCCTCGGGATTCTGGATGGACTCGACGAGTTGGAGTTGCGGCGGCCAATCCTGCCATCTGGCTGGTCTTGCCTTGGCATGATCCGGCATTTTACTCGCGATGTCGAGCGCTTCTGGTTTCGCGCCGTCGTGGCCGGAGATCAGGAAACCATCGATGAACTTGCGCGAGACCAAACCAGTGCCTGGGAGATTCCGGACGATGAATCGGCAACGGTTATCTTTGAACGATACCGGCTGCATACCGAGTTTTTGGGACGCGATTATCGCCGCGACCTCGATGGACGCCGCACCGGCATGGTGGCCGGAAGGTCTCTTCGGCGAGTGGCGATTGGAAACGTTGCGCGAGATCGTTCTTCACGTAGTGACGGAAACCGCCACCCATACCGGTCATCTCGACGCCGCCCGTGAATTGATCGATGGCCGCACCTGGCTCATCCTGGATTGACGTGGCTCGAAGCGAAGGAACTCCGACTATCGCATCTCATCGAGCACACATCGGATATCTTGGATCGTCGTGAGTGGATTGAGCACCACAATTCTCGCGACCGGTTCACCCTGAAACACGGTCGGCATGACAAATGCAGCACCTGATGCAAGAAGTCTCGCCGACCAGGAGTCATAATCGGACTCTGACCAGCCAATCCGGCGAAAAACCAAAACGGTCAGTTCTGGTTCCATGATGAGTTGTAACTCAATTCGGGATTTGATTTCTTCGGCAGCTTGACGTGCAACCGTCAATGTCGTTTCAATCGCGCGGGCATAGGCATCGGTTCCATTGACCGCGAGTGAAAACCAGAAGGGGAGTCCACGTGCTCGCCGACTCTGATGAATGCCAAAATCGAGTGGGTTCCACTCTTCCCGCACGTGAATCGGATCCATGTATGCCGCTGACATATTGTGCGCCATTCGAGCGGAGATTGGATCCCGGTAAATGAGGGCACAACAGTCATACGGTGCAAAGAACCACTTGTGGGGATCGACAATGAAGCTGTCGGCTCGTTCGATTCCGGAAAAGGAGTCGCGTTCACCCGGTGCCGCCAGAGCAGCAAGTCCATAGGCACCATCAACGTGCAACCAGCGGCCATGTTGCTGACAAAGGTCGGCGATGGCATCGAGTTCATCAATGATGCCGAGATTTGTTGTACCCGCCGAGGCGACGACAGCGAAAATGCTCTTATCAGCGTCCGCTTCGAGCGTGCATCGCAGCGCAGCGCCACTCAATTGCTGGCCCTCGTCAACCGGAATCTGAACCAATTCGACATCCAGAATGCGCGCGGCCTGAGCAACTGAGGCATGCGCCTCAGGGGATGCCGCCAATCGCCATCGAACCGGACGATCGCCGCGTCGTCGGAAAGCTGCATCCCTGGCGGCATGTAATGCGGAGAGCGTGCCGACCGAACCACCCTGGACGAAAGTTCCGCCTGCTTCTGCAGGAAACCCAGCGAGCTCCGCGATCCATCGCAATGCTTCGTTCTCCGCATGGACGGCACCAGAAGCTTCGAACCATGTCCCGCCAAAAATACTCGATGCGGATACAAGCAAATCAAAGATCATCGAAGCCTCGGTTGGCGCATGGGGAATGAAAGCAAAGTAACGTTGATGATCAGCTGAAAATGAGGCCGGTTCGAGGATCTCTACCCACCGCCGAAGGGCTTCGGACCCGCCTAGTCCGGGCGCAGTGATGGACTGACCGGCCCGCTGCGACAGTGTCTCCGGAGTTTCGAATCTCCCAAGTGGCCAAGGAGCCTCCCGCCACCGATCAAGAATCAGTTCAAACACCTGCCGCGTGAGTGACTCGATCTCAGTATTGAAACCATGCATCATATTGTTGCTCCCGACATGGTTAGACTTCAGCGTAGCAAGTTCCATATTCCATCATTGCGACGGCGATCACACACTTTTTCCAGGTTCGCTTTGATAGCGCGCTGTGTAACCCTACATAAAGTGAACTACCTCATGCAATCTCGTAGAACCAGGCCAGGAAGTTCGCCAGTTGTGAATTCAGAATCCATGTTCAGACGTCTTTAGGTCGAAAGTGAGACATGCCAACTCGCATAAATGAACCGATGCACACCAATGGCCAACAGACCGGTTGCATTGAACAATCACCTGCCCGCCTTTCGTCGGTTATCGCGACTGCTCGTGCGCCATCAGCCGGGATTTGAGTTCTGCATTTTCTTCGCTTACCTCGAGGTACCTGGCTTTCTGGACCGCCAGTTCGGCGTCTGTCGCGTCTTCTGCACGCATGAGTGCGTTGTCCGCAGACTCGATCGAGCGGATCAATTCGTCGAGCTTGAGGTGAACCGCGGCAGCATCTCGGTTTTGAGCATTCTGAACAAGAAAAACCATTAGAAACGTCACGATTGTAGTTCCGGTGTTGATCACCAGCTGCCAGGTTTCGGAAAAGCCAAATGCCGGACCCGAAGCTGCCCAGATCAGGACGATCGCCACCGCCAAGACGAATGCCAGGTAATGTCCCGATAGCCAAGCAACGCGACTCGCCAAGCGCGCAAACCAGCGTCCTATCATCCTCAACCCCTTCGAAACGCTTCCTACAGACATTCCGTGTTCCGGGTGCGAAGAGAAATGACCATGCTCCACGCTCCTCAGTACATCAGTCGCTGTGCCCCCGAGATTCGTGCTCATCAGTGCTTCCATGCATGCTCCACGCCACGGCGGCACAACGGGGAAATACGTTTCCGCAAGATCGCGAACCACGCTCTCGTTCGCTGGCATGCTGACTGCGTTTTGGAAAGTGCAGGCCACGATGGGGTGGCATCGCAAAAGGAGGTAACTATGTATATCGGTATTGGCACCATTTTGTTCGTCTTGTTAATCGTTCTTGTCTTCATGATGATCACCGGGCGCAGGGCGTAAACCGGTTATACCTGCAAGGGACAAGACAAGCACTGCGCTAACCCCCGAGATCGGTCGCCTCCAGCAGCTGGAGCAGAGGCGACGTCACCGGCGTCGGTGGTTACGCATGCCGATCTGGGATCGCACATCGTCCTTCGTACAGAGCGACGGTACAACTGTTCCACCGTCGAATGTCTTTGTGCCAATGACGAAGCACTGACTCAGACTGCGTGGACCCGTTTACCAACTTCCCGGATACTTGGCGCTCGCGACGGTTCGGGCAGTTCATCTTGCAGTAGCGTTCATCGGCTTCAGGTAGTTCCGGGGGTGTTCTTGGCAGACGACAGAGTGCGACCGCATGCATCGTTTGTCGCTGGGATGGTCGCAGTGCAGTTTCCCGGTGGGCGCACCTGAGGGTAACTGCAGTCAAACCCGGTGGCTGGGATAACCGGACCTATCGGCTCGGCACGGAGATGTCGATCCGATTGCCGAGCCAGCAAAGGTACGCCGCGCAGATCGAAAAGGAGCATCGTTGGCTACCCGTGCTAGGGCCATTGCTTCCGCTCCCGATTCCCGTTCCGCTTGGCAAAGGAGAACCGGTTGAAGGTTTTCCCTGCACCTGGTCGATCTA
>Ga0105048_10014945_pt1 | contig 12066 bp, 7 predicted proteins | sample MAT05_FD_78382 | JGI IMG/M metagenome (GOLD analysis project Ga0105048, IMG submission 78382) | Freshwater microbial communities from Lake Fryxell liftoff mats and glacier meltwater in Antarctica - MAT-05 | ecosystem: Environmental > Aquatic > Freshwater > Ice > Liftoff microbial mat | place...
CAGCGCCCCGCCTGCGACCACCGTGCCATCATCCGCAATGCCGCGGACCGGTTGCTCGATGGTCCGCGTCTGCGCATGGCGGGGATAAGCACCGCCGGCGAGCGGCGCGCGGGCTAGCGTCTCGCGCTGGATGGGCGCGGCATTAGCTCCGCGGAAGTCCTCCATGATCCACGTCTCCACACCACCCGCATTAGCCTGGGAAAAGACCGTGCTGGTGAGCACCACCTCCGCCGTCGTGCGGTCGGTCTTCGCGACCGTGAGACGCCCGGCGGGGGTGGCATCGGGATTAAAGACGTCGTATTCGAAATACGGATTGCCGAGCAGGGCATACACCCCGCTGGCGGCATCGCGCGCGCCGGCCTGCTCGGGGCGGAAGAAGCGCAGCCGGTAGCCGCTGCGCCCGTCGGTGAGGGCCAGCACATCCGTGAGCGCCTTGCGGGTGAGCAACTGGCGCAGCACAGGCTTCGCCCCCGCGCCGACGCCGGGCGTGGTGACGACCACGGAGTCCGCGCTGGCCTTCCATTTCAGGGCTTTGGGGGTGTAGCTGTCCGCGGTGATGCTTTCCTCGTCGAACCGGATGGCGTTGGCACCGACCCTGCCCGAACCGGCCTGCCAGCGGTACTTGGCGCTGTCCTCCGCCGGAGCGCCGTCACCCGGAACCGGGCAACTCCCCTCCTTGCAGGCGGTGCATTCCCTTTTGACGGTGAAAGTGACCCAGCCGCGGCCGGATTTCCCCTGGGAGGTGCAGGTGGCCTTGATGCGGATCGTGCGGCCAATCTGGCTGGGCCACACGGTCAAAGTCGCGGTGCAGGTGGACTCCTCGTTGGAATTGACGGGCGCGGCCGCCGTCGCGCGGGTCCATTTCCAGGTCGCGCTGATGAAGTTCGCGTTCGTGCTGCCGGAGGTCGGCGTCGCGGTGGCTTCGAATTTGACGTCGATGGAGTCCGCATCCGCGGGCATCTCGATGGAATAGTCCCCGTTCTCATCCGTTTCGGCGGCGGGGATGGTCACTTTTACCTCGAGTTCTATGCTCGGATTCGTCTGCGTGGTGGCCCAGAGGCGGAGCGCATAGGTGCCGCCGAGGCAGGCGAGCAGGAGCAGGGCGAGCCGGAGGGAGCGGAGCAAGGTGGAGGGCGTGCGGGTGTTCATAGGTTAGCGAAGGGAGATTTTTGCGATGGCGGGATCGATGGCGGCGGTGAGGCGGGCGTTGGCGGTGTCGCGGGGAATGCCGGCGAGCTGGCGGGCGTCCTCCGCGCCACCGATTTCGCCGAGGCAGGCGATGGCGGAGAGGCGGAGCGAGGCGTCGCCGACTGGATCGAAGGCGAGGCGGCGCGCGGCGGGGAGCACGGCGGCGAGATGCCGCTGCGCGGCGGCCTGGAGGGCGCTGATGCGGGTGAGCCGGTGGGTGGCCGGGCTGTCCACGGCGGCGATGACCAGTGCATCCACCTTTTCCTGCGGGACGAGATCGGGGAGGCGGGGCGAGATTTCGAGGAGCGAATAGAGGGCGGTGCCCGCATAGGTGGCGTCCACGGTGGCAGCGGCTTCCAGGATGACGCCGGCGCCGAGCTTCTGGCTGGCCGCATCCTGCTCCCAGGAAGCAAGAGGATCGCGGTCCGCCAGCCACGCGCCGAGGTGCTGAATGGCGTAGTCTTTCATCACCAGCGAGGTCTGCGGGTCGCGGAACATGGCGACGAGGCGCGGGGTCATCTCCGCGGGCGGCTGCTGCTGGGTGCGGAGGATGTTCAGCGTGTCATTAGCCAGTTCGGCCCATGCTTCCCCGCTGAAGCGCGCAGGCTTCGGGCCGGTGGCCCAGACTAACAGGTGCCAGGCATCGTCCTGCGTGAGCCGGCGGTGCAGTTTATTGATGCGCTGGAGGAGTTCCTGGCGGCTGATCCCGCCATTCACGACGGCCTCCACGGCAGGGTCGGCGATGGCTGCGGGGTGCGGGGCCTCGGGCGGGAGGGCGGCTGCGATGTCCGGGATGGGGGCAGCCTGGGGGGTCGCCGAACCGCGCCACCAATAGGATACCGCGCCCAGGAGCAGGGCGAGCGCGGCGAGCAGGAGGATGGGCAGGCGGCGTTTCATCGGGAGGGCATGTGGCGCCGACGAGGCGTCGGCGTGGGGATGTGGTGCCGACGACCCGTCGGTGTGGCGGGATGGGCGGAGGCGGCGGGATGGACCGGCGGAGCACTCGGGAAGCCCGCGTTGGACCGTGCTGCCCACATTGCCGACGAGGCGTCGGCGATACATTGACCGACGGGTCGTCGGCTCCACATTCCGACGACTCGTCGGTGCCACATAGGGGCTGCATCTGATTTGGGGGCGCTGCGCGTCATTGGGTGTTGAGCGTTGGGTGTTGAGCGTTGGGTGTTGAGCGTTGGGTGTTGAGCGTTGGGTGTTGAGCGTTGGGTGTTGAGCGTTGGGTGTTGACGGGACTGACACGCTGCCGGGGCGGTTTCTCTGGAGCGGGATTTTTCCCGGGCTAACGCTGGCCTATGAGGTTGTTCTGCGCGTCGTACACGTAGAGCCGGTGGCAGACGCTGGTGGGCTGGCCCGCGGGATAGTTGAAGAGGACGTAGGCCAGGCCGTTCGCATCGAAATCCGCCGCATACAGAGACTTGGTGCGCGTGCCGTCGGCGAAGGTGACTCCGGCGACGAAGATGGTGAGCCTGATGTAGCCGCCGGGTGGGAGGTTGTCGGCGACGATGCCCATGCGGACCAGGCGGTCGCCATCGTCGTAGGTGTACACCACCTCGGTGTCCTCGGTGGCGCTGGTGCTGGAGACGTTCAGGGAGGCGATGGTGCCCTGGGCGAGGACGGGGCCGCCATCGAAGGTGCGCGCGAGCACCTGATAGGCCGCGGCCTCCGGGGTCTCGACCATGAAGGTGCGCAGGCTGGCGGCGGTGCCCGTGGCGGTGGGTGGCTGCTCCCAGAAGTAGATGCCGGGATCGGCCTGCACGAACGGCTGGCGGGAGTTCTCCAGGGCGGCGGGAAGCCCCGGCAAGACCCAGACGCGGGGCCGGCAGGCATAGACGGGGAAGGCTGGGCCGAAGTCCGCGCCCATCACGGTCACGGTCAGAGTTCCCTGGAGCACTTCGCTCTGGGCGTCCAATTGATAGGTGGCCTGGATGGTCCACTTTCCGGCCTGGTTGAAGTGCCGCACCAAAGGAACATCGGCGGTGGTGGGGAGGATTTCGCCATTGCCCATGTCCAGCGTCACTGCGCCCGTGGTGGGCGCGGCGCCAGGGTATGCGGTGAGGCGCAGGCTGTCGCCCTTGCGGATGACGATCTGCGGCTCCAGCAGCGCGTTCGTCGTCTGCCAGGTGATGTCGTGCTGGCGCACGAATGCGGCGCCGTCGAAGGATGCCTGCAAGGCCACGGTGGCACCCGTGGCATCCAACGGCACATCGGCATACCATTGCCGCGGCAGGCCCTGCCGGACGGTCACGGTGCCGCCGCCGGCGGTGAGCACGACCCGCGAGGGGAAACGGGCCAGGCCCTCGATGAATGCGGGCGAGGTTCTGCTCGTGCCGTAGAGTTGCAGGAACATATTGTCCGCCCCGAGCCGCAGCGCCTCCCAGTCGGCGATGCCGTTGGCGTCCACATCCGGGCCGGTTGCGGGGTAGATTTTCACGGAGTCCACCTGGAGCGAACGCCGCCCGTAGGTGTTAGAATTGAAGATGCGGATCGTATGCGCGCCGGGCATTAGGTAAGGGGTGAGCCCCTTGATGATGCCCGGCCCGCCATTGGCGGAATTCAACAGGAAGCGCCCGAGACCGAGGCCGTCGATGCTCACATCCAGCGGAAGCTGCTCCAGGGCGAGGATGTCGCCGCGCGCCCGGCCCGTGACCTCGAACAATGAGATGCCGGCCACCGGGGTGGTGAAGGTGTATTCGATCCAGCCGCGGCGGTCGGTGGAGAGGAGGCTGGTATTGCCAATGGAGAAGACGTCGCCACTGGCGGCGCTGCTGCTCAATCCGGCGATGTTCGCCGAGGCCGTGCTGGCGATGGCCAGATCCCAGAGCAAGGGGTCGGTGTGATAGATGAGCACCTCATCGCCGTCCGAGTAACCGTCGCCATCCGTATCGGCCACAACGGGATTGGTGCGCAATTGGTACTCCTGCCGGTTGGTGAGCCCATCATTGTCTGGATCGGCAAACTCCCCGTTCCTCGGATTGATTCTTCCATTGTCATTGGGATCGAGGCCATAGGCGGCCTCCCAGATAAACGGCAAATAGTCATCGTCCAAGTCGTCGGGGTCGCCCATGAACGAAGTGAGGGAGGCCGCCGGGATCAAACTGCGGACGCCGCCGGGGGGCTGCCAGGCGATGGAGGCATGGTCGGCCGCGCCGGCCTCCTTGTGCAGCACCTCGATGAAGTAGCGCTTGCCTGCTTCCAGACGGATCATCGCCGAGCGCTGGGTGGAAAACCTGTCCCAGGCCCGCAGGGCGGAATAGCCGCCGCTGCCGGTGCCGCGCAGGAAGGCAATCATTTTGCTTGCCGAACTTGCGCTCGTCCTGCGAGAGCCACAGTTCCACGTTGTCATCCCCGGCGATCCAGAACACGTAGTAACCGGTGACGGGCGCGAGCACGGTGCCGCGCAGGCGCTCGCCGAAATTGTCGCCGAAATTCACCGGGGCTTCACAACCGGGAGTCAGACCCTCCTGATCGGGAGGCAGCAGGAATTTCGCGGCACGGGTGAGAGCGGTGATGTCGGTTCCGCCCAGCGACATCCAGACTTCCCGTGAGAGGAAGCCAGCGACGCCATTAGGCACCAGCGGGTTGGTGCCGAGCTGATATTCGGCGAGATTGCTCAGGCCGTCGTTATCCGGATCGCCGAACTCGCCGGCGGCGGGATTGGGAAGCGCAGTCAGCCCACTGTCAGTCGCCCATGCGTCGGGCAGGTTGTTGTCATTGGGGTCGAGTACATCCGCCACCACGCTCTTCAAAGCGGACGCGGGAATCACCTGCCGCGCCAGCCCCTGGTCGTTGCTCCAGCCGATGCCCACGCTGTCGGACCCCGTGGCCTCCTTGTGGAGCACCTCGATGTAATATTCCACCCCGACAGTCAGGAAAATCTCGGCGCTGGTCTGGGAGGAATACTTCGTCCACTGCTGGACAGCGGTGTTGCCGGCCACCCACGCCACCTTCCGCTTCGTGAACCGGCTGGCGGTGGTTCCCACCCACAGTTCGCAGCCTTCATCCCCGTAGAGGTAAAAGCGATAGTTGCCGGTGACCTGCGCCGTCACCGTGCCCCGCAGCCGCGCGCCGTAGTTGTCGGCAAAATTCTGCGGTGCCTCGGCGGAGAGCACGAGCGAACGCAGGGAGGGCGGGCCGTAAAAGGCGGCGTTCGAGGTGAGATCGACGGGCCGGTTGCCCGTGATGTTGCGCCACAGCTCCCAGGTGAGCGCGCCGGGAATCCCGTGGCCGTGCGGCGAGGAGCCCGCGGGCTGGAGGGAGACGAGGTATTCGAGCAGGTTGCTCCGGCCATCCAGGTTGTCATCCCGCTGGCCATCGCGCGCATCTCCCGCCTTCATCCCGCGGGCAAATTCATAGCCATCGGCAATGCCGTCGCCGTCGGTGTCCGCCGCCGGATTATCCAGCGGACGCAGCACGCGTACTTCGGCCAATTGCACCGCTTTGTCGCCAAAGCCATTGCTGGCTCCATTCTCCAGCCCGATCCAGATGGTCCGGGCCTGGGTGTTGTCAGGCATGGCCAGTTCGAGGACGCTGCCCTTGCCGGGATTCGTGAGTACGCTGCTGTAAAGGACCGCTCCGCCGGCGTTCAAGACCTTCAGCGTGAGGCCGGCCAGGCGCGTGTCATTCGCGTCGTGGCGATTCGCGATCTGCAAATAACCGGTGGGAACGTCGCTCGCAAAATCCAGCCGCCACCAGTTACTAGCCGTCGTGGTGTCGGTGAGGCTGTAAAGTTTCTTGTCCCCATCGGCGGCCCGCGCCGCGACCGATGCGCCGCTGTTGGTGGATTGGCTGGCGACGCCCATCGTCGCGACGTCGACATATGGGGCGACAAACTGGGTGCTGCCCCAGAGCTTCACCTCCCCCAGGGAGACCATCTTCGTCCCGCCGCCATTATTGGCCCCTTTTTCGAGTCCGATGCGGATCTTTTTTCCCTTCACGCCCGGCGGGAAGAACAGGGTGAGTTTCGCGGCGAGGCCGGGATTGGTGAGCACTTCGCTGTGGACCGAGACTTCCTGGGCGTCGAACGCCCGCAGGGTGACTCCATCGAGGCGGTTCGCATTGTTGGCTCCGCGGTTCCAGATCTCGATGCGGTCGAGCCAGCACTCCTGCGGCAGGGTGAGCACCCAGGCATTGTCCACCGTTTTTTTTTGCGGCTGTCGAGGGAAATCGAAAGGTAGTTTCTATTCCTTGCCCACCATTGGTTTACGAATGCGACCGGAGCAGTCATCAGACGGAAAGTTGATGATTCCGGCGGGACGGAGGGTCAGCCCGCCTCCTCACGTCGTCGGCTACGGGTGGGCGGACGCGCCCGACAGGCGGGCTGATACACTCGGCAGGCGGGCGGTCGCGTTCGGCAGATCGGCGGACGTGCTCGGCAGGTCGGCGGTTGCGCTCGGCAGGCGGACGGATGTGTCAGCCCGCCTCCTCGCGTCGGCGGCTACGGGGCTGGCGTGGTCGGCAACTGGGCTGGCGTGCTCAACAGGCGGGCGGACGCGCTCGGTAGGTGGGCGGGTGTGCTCGGCAAGTCGGCGGATGTGCCGGCAGGGCAGCGGACACGCTCGGCAGGCGGGCGGTGTGATTCGATGTGGGTCCAAAACGATCGGCGGCAGATGGAAGGAGGGGCGGTATGATACCGCCCTCTGGCAGCGGTCGCTCCGCGCCGCTGACACCCCGGCATGTAGCCGACGACGTGAGGAGGCGGGCACTTTTGAATGCGGAGAGCCGATTGCGGAATGCGGAAGGAGCGACTCCGGGCCGTATTCCTTTCTGCGTTTAGAACAGCCCGCCTCCTCACGTCGTCGGCTACGAGGGCGCAGTTTCCGCAGTCCGATCACGGTCGCCCGGCGAGCGTGTTTGGTTTCGACCAGCGGATGCGGGCGAGGAGTGTGTCGCCTTTGATGCCGTTCTTCGGCTGCCATTCGCCGACCGTCACCCACGACTCCTCGGGGCTGACATTCGTCGTGTGAAAATTCCCCATGATGGCCACGCGATCCGCGCCATTCACGCCGTCGCCGACCATCGGCAGCACCACGCGCTCGGTGCTGCGAATGAGCCGGAGCGTCTTCGGATCCATCTGCGCCATCCAGAGCGGCGAACGCCAGCGGATCACGTTCGCGTTGCTCGCGTCCTTGCGAGTATAGACCAGCCACAGCGCATCCGAATGCGCGAGCCAGTGCTGCTGCGTGGTGGACATCGTGAGCGGCTCGCCGTCGTCCCACGCCCACGGCTGCTTGGGCGTCCAGCGCAGACCGTCGTCGCTCGCGCAGATGTAGCCGCGATTGTCCTCCGCACGGATGGTCAGGAAAAAGCGGCCCTGAAACTCGGTGAGCGATGGTTCGAGCAGCCCGCGGCCCTTGTCGTGCGGGATTTCCTCGCCCACCTTTTTCACCGCGAGCGTCTCGCCGTCGAAGGAGCAAATCGCGCTGGAGATCGAGCGCGGCTTGCCCTTCGTGTCGCCGTGCGTGAAGGCGAGAAGGATGTCGCCATCCGGCAGCACGACACGCTGGCCGCAGTTGTTCGAGTAAATGTAAGCGCCGCGCGGGTCGGCCCACTCCAGCTTGCGACGCGGCCCCCAGTTCCCGTCGCGCCACACCGCGTAGATCGGCCAGCGCGGCGGCTGGTTGGTGGAAAATTTCGGGCCGGAGTAAAAGACATTGTGACCGAGTGCCAGCACCGTCTTCGTCTTCGCATGCCACTGCGGCACCACGTCGCAGACGCCTTCCTCAACGCCATCGGGCTGCTTCACGCGGCCCAGCGCCGGCACCGGCTGCGGCTCGGTCCACGTCCCGCCGAGATCGGGCGAAGTCATCCAATGCACCGGCCCGAAGTAATCCGATCCTGAAATGGTCTGGAGCGTCATGAAGGCCGTCCCTCCCGGCACCATGCAGGCGCGCGGATGAAACCACGTCGGCCCGCTCCCATCGCGCCCGCGGCGCAGGGTGACTTTCTCGATGGAGGCGATCAGGGGATGCGATCCCTCCGCCGCGAACAGACACCCGCCGACATTGCCCAACGCAGGCGCAGCGACTGCGGCTGCGGTTCGACGCAGGAACTCCCTGCGACTGGTGGCGAGATGGGCGGAAGAGGTCTGCGATGTCATGGGGGCGATGGAGAACATCGGCGAGTGTTCACAGTGCGGGCACACACAGCAAGGCATCCGTCTTCACCCCTTCGTAGCCGACGGCGCAAGGAGGCGGGCACTCTTGGAAACGCGGAAATGGGAACGCGGAACGCGGAACGCTCCGAACCACCGTCTTAATTTTATTCTTAATCGAGGCTCTTGCAAAACCTACACGGTCACCGACGCGCGGCGTCATCGCTCAGAGGAGTGAAGGCATCTCGCCCTCTTAAGGCTGAGGTTTTGCAAGAGCCTCAATCGTAATCTTAATCCTCTTCCTCCCTTCATCGCAGCATTGAGGGATTAAGATTAAGAAAGGCGCCCACCACTCCACTTCCCGGTTGCCATCCGCCCATTATCGTGAAATTACATGACTCGTGTTATTTCACGACCCATGAGCCGCACCACTCCCGCCGAACCCACGCCCGCCCAGCGCCGCATCCTCCGCGCCGTCGCCACGCTCGAACGCCAGCGCGCCCCCGCCTTTGTCCCCGACCTCGCGGCGAAGCTCGGCCTCGCCGGCGAGAGCAGCCTCACCCCCACCCTGCAAATCCTCGAGCGCAACGGCTTCATCTCCGTCCTCGGCGGTGGTGCGCGCGGACGCTCGCGACTCATCCGCCTGTCGCCGAAGGGCCGCTTCGCCCTCGCCATCGGCGGGCTGCCGCTGCTCGGCAGCATCCCTGCCGGGCCGTTGCAAGAGGCGCTCGCCGATCCCGATGCGATCCTCGAAGACCACGAACTGCTCCCCTATCGCCCCGGCGATTTCCTGCTCCGCGTGAAAGGCGACTCCATGACCGGCGACGGCATCCTCGACGGCGACAAGGTGCTCCTGCGGCCAGGCATCGACTGCGCCAATGGCGAGATCGCAGCCGTGCTCGTCGGCGACGCGCACGAGGCCACGCTGAAGCGCGTCCATTTTGAAAAGGAAAACATCCGCCTGCGCGCGAGCAACCCGCGCTACAAGGACATCGTCGTCCCTGCCGCCGGGGTGAAAATCGCGGGCGTCTTCCGAGGGCTGATCCGCGATGGAAAACGCTGAGCCAGATTTCTGTAGCAGCCGACGTGAGGAAGCGGGCATTCTGGAGAGCGGAGACCGGAATGCGGAACCCGGTATGATTCACACCGGACGTCCTCCGTTCGCCTCTCCGCGTTCCGAGTTCCGCGTTCCGAACAGCCCGCCTCCTCACGTCGTCGGCTACGGAGCGGTACCTGCGGACACCGCTCCCGCTGAAAACATCATCCCGCTCGCGAGCACCGACCGCCTCGCGTCACTGCGCTCGATGCTTGCGGAGCGCTTCCCGGAAGCCCCGCCGCTGCCGCGCAGCACGCTGCCCACCGGCATCGCGCCGCTCGATGCGCCCGAGGGCGGCCTGCGTCGCGGCGCGCTCAGCGAACTCTCCGGCTCCACCGCCGCCGGCGCACTCTTCGTCGAGACGATGCTCCTCACCGCCGCGCGCGAACGCTGCTTTCTCGCCCTCGTCGATGGCGCGCGCACTTTCGATCCACAAGGCTGCGCGCACGGCCTGCTCGATCGCCTCCTCTGGGTACTCTGCGCGGATGCACTCCAGGCCGTGAAAGCCGCCGACCTCCTGCTGCGCGACGGCAACCTCCCGCTCGTGCTGCTCGATCTCCAGTTCCTCCCCGCCCGCGCGCTGCGCAAAATCCCGCCGAGCACGTGGCATCGTTTCGGACGGCTCGTCGAGCAGACAGGCACCACATTCGTCGTCCTCTCGCCACGCCCCATGGTCGAAGCCGCCAGCGTCCGCATCGCCATCCGTAATCGCTGGCACCTCGACTCCATGCGCGCGCTCCGCCGCGAACTCCTCGGCGGACTCGACGCGCAGGTCTTCCCGCGTCACCAGCGCGCAACCGCGCCCGAGCGCCAGCAAATCTCCGCCTGATGCACGCGCATGTTCGCCCAAAGTGGTCCGCACAGTCCCCTGTGCGGCGAGGCTTCCGCACAAGGGGACTGTGCGGACCACCACAGGCATCGCTCCGCCACCGAGTGACCATGCAACTTTGATGCACGCCCATGTTCGTCGTCCTGCTGCTGCCGGATTTTCGTCTCCAGTCGGCGCTTCGCCACCGGGACGAATTGCGCACGCGCCCCGCGGCGCTGGTAGATGACGAGGCAGTCCTTGAAATCAACTCTGCCGCCGCCGATGCGGGAGTCACCGCCGGGATGCCATCCGTGCAGGCACTCGCCCGCTGTCCCCAACTCGCACTGCTCCCCCGCTCTGCCGCGAGCGAGCAGGTCGTGCAAGCCGCGCTGACCGAGGCGGCGTTCTCACTTTCGCCAAATGTCGAGGCCACCGCGGGCGGCTGCTGCACCGTGGACGTGATGCGGACACTCTTGTCCGCAGAGCCACCCCCCTCACACGCTCGCGGACAGGCTTGTCCGCGTCACGATGACTGGCACACGCTCGCCGGCAAAGTCGTCGCGCATCTCACCGCGCTCGGCCTGCGCGCGCAACTCGGCGTCGCGCCGAATCCCGACCTCGCATTCCTCGCCGCGCGCCGCGCCCAGCCGGTGCTAGTCGTGCAATCCCCCACCGCATTCCTCTCGCAACTCGCCGTCGCGGAAATCGAGCCGTCGCGCGAACTCCTCGCCGTCTTGCACGACTGGGGCATCCAGACCCTCGGCCAGCTCACCGCACTCCCGCGCGGCGAACTCGGCAACCGCCTCGGCCCCGAAGCCGATCAGCTCTGGCAGCGCGCCGCCGGGCAGACGGAACGTCCGCTGCGCCTCGTGCGCCATGCGGAGCAATTTGACGAGGCATTCGATTTCGAGCGCGAAATCGAAACGCTGGAGCCGCTCCTTTTCATCCTGCGCCGCTTTCTCGATTCGCTCGCCCTGCGGCTCGGCAACGCGCATCGCGTGGCCGCGCGACTCACACTCACGCTCCCGCTGGAAAATGGCGCGTGCCATGAGCGGCAGTTCACCATCCCCGCGCCGAGCGCCGATGCGGATGTGCTCTTCCGCATCCTGCACACGCACCTCGAAGCGCTGCAGCTCGATCACCGCCCCGTCGCCGCGCGCCTGCACGCCGATGCGATTCATCCCGATCACCGCCAGCTTCATCTCTTCGAAAATCCGCTGCGCGATGCGAACCGCTTCGGCGAAACACTCGCGCGCATCGCCAGCATCGTCGGCGCAGGCAACGTCGGCACGCCCGAGATCCTCGACACGCATCGCCCCGACAGCTTCCGCATCATCGAGCCGCAATTCCATCGTAGCCGACGACGTGAGGAGGCGGACCGTTTGGAAAGCGGAGAGCGGCATGCGGAAACCGGAAAGAGCGACGCCGGACGTCATCCTCTCCGCGTTCCGAGTTCCGCTCTCCGCACTTTGATCAGCCCGCCTCCTCACGTCGTCGGCTACGGACTCGGCCTCCCGCTGCGCCGCTTCCGTCCGCCATTTCCCGCGCAGGTGCAGCTCGTGCATCATCAGCCCGCATACGTCGCCTCGGAGAAAATCAACGGCCGCGTGATGGATGCGCTCGGCCCCTACCGCCTCTCCGGCGACTGGTGGGAGGACGCCCGCTGGTCCGGCGAGGAATGGGACATCGAACTCGCCGACCACAGCCTCTGGCGCCTCGTGCGCAACGGCGACAACTGGCTCCTCGAAGGCTGCTACGACATCAGCGAAGATGCAGGGCAACCACGCGGCGTCGTGCCGATGAATCCAACTCCTGCCCGGTCGTGATATGCACTTACGTCCCGCTCCAGTCCTCGATTTTCAAACCGGG
>Ga0105048_10014946_pt1 | contig 12066 bp, 8 predicted proteins | sample MAT05_FD_78382 | JGI IMG/M metagenome (GOLD analysis project Ga0105048, IMG submission 78382) | Freshwater microbial communities from Lake Fryxell liftoff mats and glacier meltwater in Antarctica - MAT-05 | ecosystem: Environmental > Aquatic > Freshwater > Ice > Liftoff microbial mat | place...
CGATCAGCGCAAAGGCGGCGTTGGCGATGCCGTAGGCGATCAGACCCACAACGACCGCCCTGAAACCATCCGGGCGCGAGGCAACCGCGACGATCAGAAGGAAGCAGAGCATATTGCCGATCAGATAGATGGACTGGGTGATGTTGCTCGATCCTGGCACGAGAGGCACCGCGCCGGTGATCTCTCCGAACTCGGTGACGCCAAGAGGCACAATCAGCGTGAGGCCTGCGAGCACCCTAGGCAAAAGGATGGCCCCCACGACGCCGTAGGCTACGAGACATGCCAGCCAGAAGCCCGGCTCGGACGGCCGCAAGGCAGCGCCGATGCTTAGACGAGCCTCGCCACGGACCAGCACCGCAGCCGCCAGGAAAGCCAGAAAGACGTGTGCAGGTTGAATCGTATTCTGGCCGATGAACCCAGCGGCGGCCGAGCCAAAGACGGTCAGCACAATAAAGACCACTGCTGTCGTCATTTGCCCACGCACAAGGCAAAATCCGCCAACGAGCAGGATCATCAGGCCGAAGAGTTCGACGCTCATTCCGCGCCGCCCCACGCCCACGAGATCCCTACGCGTCGGCGACCGATCAGTGTCATCGGGCCAGGACCATCAGGGAATAGCCGCCCAGTACACGGACTGCAAAATCGCGATTCACGGCATAGGCCATCCGGCGAGGAAGCTGCATCAGCTTGCTGGACAGCGCCTGGTTGGGCAGCTCCAGCCGGCTGGCGGTATAATGGTGATCAATGATTTCGTAGCCGCAGTCGGACAATGCGGCCAGCGCTGTGTCCTTGTAGAAATAGTGGATGTGACCGACGTTGGCGCGCAGTTGCAGGATAGGCCGTGACCTCAGCACCGACTGCACGGACAGATCGAGCGGAATATGGAAGACCTTGTAGGTCCCTATTGCGCGGATCTTCTTGAGGAAACTGATGTAGTCCTCGACGTGCTCGAACACGTCGATCGCCATCGCCACATCGAACGAGCGCCCTGCTTCGGCAGTCACATCCGCAAGCGAGAATTTCGTGCGTTCAGTTTCCTTCTGCCTTGCACGATCGAAGGCAGCTGGAGAAATCTCGAAGCCTGAGAATCTTGCATCAGGAAATTCCTTCTCGAGATTGAGAAGAACGTCTCCCGTCCCGCAGCCGATCTCGCACAGTGTTCGCGTCGGCACGTTATTCTTCCGAAGAATGCGGGCGATGTGCGCCGCCTTCCACGGTGCGTCCTCTTCATGCCATGTGGGGTTGTTCTGGAGGTAGGAGTCGCTCTCATACATGTCACGCATGCCGGACAGCCTGCCTAGCGACGCGGGCTTGCGGAAGTATCGGCGCTGGATTGGGCGCGCACGCTTCCATGCCGATACCACCCGTCCCATTGCGAGTACTCGCGGAAGACGCGCACAAAGCCGTGGGATGCGAGCAGCGCTTCAATTGGCCCTTCCGTCTTTCTGTTCTGTTCAACCGACAGGAGTCGAACGGCAAATTTCGAGAAATCGAAGGCAGACAGGGTATCAAACTCGCTGCCTTCCGTATCTATCGACAAGTAGTCAATCTCGCGCGGCGCCTTATATTCAGTCAGTAGATCGTTCAGCGAGACGGTCTCGACCTTGATCTCCTTACCGCTCGCGCGAACCTTGTCGAAATGATCGCCGTCCGCGAATTCGGCAATCCCGCTCAATTCGGGGTCGGCATGGTCGGTCGTCAGAAACGACACAGTCTTGCCCGAGGCGGAAGAGACACATCGGTGATCAATGTTGGCTTTTCGGTTGCCCGCGAGATCAGAGTGCCAGACGGGATTGGGTTCGGCGAGAATGCCTGTCCAGTCGTACTGGCTTTCCAGCAGCCGCGTGTTGCTGTTGACGACGCCATTTGTAGCTCCGAATTCGACGAAGAAGCCGGCGCGCTTCTCGTCAAGCTCAAAGCACACCCATAGATCCTGAAGTATCTGGGCGTGCGACTTGTGTCGCTTCGCAAACACGTAGGCGAGAAATCGGAGCGCTTCCTCCTTGCGAAACCGCTCTGCCTCAGGCCGGCTCAGCCTGAGTGCGTTGAAGAGGGCGCGGCGGCGATCAGGGCCGCTTGTGACGATGCCGCCGGCCCAGGCGCCTGCATTCAGCATGACCTTCTTGCCGATATTCATGGCCCTCACCCCGCAAATCTGACGGCTTTAGCGCGGAAATCAGGAAGCATCCGCACTCCGGGTCCGTCAGACTCGCCCCCTCTCGCGGCCGCCGACTTGCTCGGCAACATCGAACGCCTCAAGACTAGAGCTATCTGGCCCTACTTCAAGCACATCCACAAAGGCTGATCGCCTACCGCGCGACCTGACCCTTCTTTGATGGGGGAAGCGCCTATACTAGTTGCGTAGGCTGTTCATGCTCGGCGCCCCGGAACCCGGGCCTTCCAAGCCGGAATTGCGTGCGGAAGTTTGAGCGGCAAGAGGTATGGCTTTGTACGGCTCGTTACTCAGCGCGTCACACACCGTCGAGGCATGGGATCGGTAGTGTCGGGATTTGATTTCATAGGCACCGGGGTCGGGAAGTTCGATCTCGTATCCACGGATGTCTTCGACACCCTGCTCCTTCGCACGCTTCGATCTGAGCGTTCGCGAGAAGTCCGTGGCGAAGGGGCGTTTTCGCGCCTGCTTGCCACTCGCGGTATCGTCGTCCCTATCCGCGCATTGGTGCAGGCAAGACGTGCAGCCCAGAGACTGGCTTTCCGCGCGCTGGAAACGCTGGGGCGAGACGGCGAGATCGCCCTGACGCATGTCATCTCGCGTCAGCTCCATCTGCTTGGGTTACCTGGCGACCTCGTCGATGATCGGATCGCAATAGAGATCGACGTCGAGACGTCTTCCCTGCGTCCCAACTCCAGACTGATTGAAGGCCTGAAAGCGCATAAGGCGGCAGGCGCGCGCATCGTGGCCACCAGCGACACGACGTTGCCCGGCTCAGCACTCGCCGGTTTGATTGACCGGCTTTGCGGGCCTGGCGTGATAGATGGTGTGTATGCAAGCTCGGACCACGGCGCTTCAAAGCGCGAGGGCAAGCTTTTCGGACACGTCATACGCAGCGAGCGGGTTGAGCCTGGGAAGGTTCTGCATGTTGGGGACGACTGGACCGCTGACGTTCTAAGCGCCCGCAAGTCGGGCATCACGGCTTGTCACCTGCCGCGTCCGTCAATCCGAAACAGATTTCGGGCTGCCAACGGCATGGCGACGGCGGCAGGACTCGCGCTTCAGCCCAAGGCCAAAACGACCATACCGCGGGGTGAGCCTACGGATGCGACAGCATTTGGACGAAACGTACTGGGGCCGATTACTGCGCAATTTTGCCAGTACCTTTGGCTCTATGCTGCGCAAGCGGAGGCGTCTGAGAAAACCATCATCCTGTTCTGCGCCCGTGGGGGCATAGGCATTCGGGAAGCCTTCGAGCGGGCCATCTCCAGGCTCGGCCTGCCGCTTGCTGCGAGACGCGAGAATTTCCTGATATCGCGACTGGTCGCCGCTCGATCCGCGCTGGTCGCAGGTTCGGTGACCGCAATCGAAGAAATCGAACGCGAGTTCAAAGGATTGAGCTTCGTCGATGTCGCCCAGGCGCTTGGCGGACGCACATACGCGCTTCCAGACGAATGGCATCAGCCTTTCAACGGTGAGCAGTTCCTCGACCTGCTCCATGCTCCTTCAGGCGCTCAATTGCTGGCCGATATTCGCGATCAGGATCGTTTGTTCAGGCGGCATTTCGATGCCGTTGTCGGCGATGCTTACCGCATAATCCTGTGCGACACCGGGCTCTATGGCAGCACGCAGAAACTGCTCGCAGCCGCAATGCCCGAACGCAGACTGGAATCCGTTCTATTTGCGCGGTCCAACTACAAGGGGCTCAGTCAGGATCACTTTGCAAAGGTCACCGGACTGATGCTGGAGCGAAATCGTTATACGCTTCTCGATGCGCGGTCGTCAGTGCTGAGATACTGGCATCTGATAGAGGCGTTGTTCGAGCCTGACATCGCTTCTGTCCGTTTGTTCAGTGAAACCGGATCAGGGGAGATTGTTGGGAACTGCGGTCGCGTTGAGTACGGCGCCGTAGAGCCCGCGCGCGGCAACGCCCTCCTGACCGGGGCGCTTGCATACATAGACGGACTTTCCGTGCGTGGCGCTCTCGCCGTGACAAGTGATGCAGCGATGGCGTGGTGCTCACTCAGGAAGGCGATCACGTTTCCTTCGCGCGGCCTTGGCCTCATTCTTGGTTCAGGCGAGAGATCGGTTGATTTCGGCCGCTCGGGAGCACTGGAGCTGTCGGCAGGCACACGCGGCCAATCGCTGTCGGCGCGCTTGGCAACGCTGAAAGTGCAACCTTGGCGCGAAGGCGCCATAGCGAGGGACTTCCCAATGTTGAAACATATCATGCTCCCCGCGCTGGGGGGCCTACATGCGCTGCGAAGCCTGACAGGTCGTGGGTCGCGGCGCTGATCCGCCGCCCCGCGAAACGCTATTCGATGTAGTATTTGGCCTTCGCGGACTGGAAATAGAGGCTGTCGTCGAAAGAGTATTTCCCGACAACATTAGCCTGCACGCAGTTGAGAGCCAGACCCACAACAAAGCCGCCTGCGGCCTCCACCTGATTTATGGCTGACCGGACAGCCCGTGCGCGCGTCCTTCCCGCTCGGGTCACGATCACCGTGCAGTCCGCAAGTACGGCCGCCGCAATGGCGTCGGCGACAGCAAGAACGGGGGGACAATCCAGAACGACAAGATCATACGACTTGCGCAAGGTATCGACGAGAACGCTCATCTTGGCGGACCCCAAGAGATCGTTGACGACAAGATCGTCGGCGATCGCAGGAAGGATCGAAGCACCGGTTGCAGGATCGAGCACCACAACCTCCGGTATCATTCTATGGTCGTCGATTACTGCGGAAAGGCCGACCGTCGGCTTCGTCGACAACGTGCCGCTAAGGCTGCGGCGCCGCAAATCGCAATCGATGATAATCACGCGCTGGCCCGAGAGCGCCGCGACGCGCGCAAGACTCCATGCAGTTGTTGTTTTTCCTTCGTCAGGCAGAGCTGAGGTGATCGCCACCACCACGTTTCGGCGTGCCGCATCGCCCGGAAAGATAGCCTTGCGTAGGACGCGGTAGGTCTCGGTGAATGCGGAGAATGGCTTCTTGACCGCGTAACCAGCCGGACCCCTCTCCCCCCGCGGCAGCGACCGGAAGCTCGCTGAACGCACATGCGGGATCGACACCAGAGCGCGGCGTCCTACCTTGCGGAGCACGTCAGACGCTCCATGCAGTCGATCATCGAGCAGACGGCGCGTGAACATAATCGCAAGCCCAAGCATTAGACCGACGGCCGCGCCGAAGACCAGGAGCAAGGCAAGCGGCGGCCTGTCAGGAGACTGCGGGACGACCGCAGGGCTCAGTTGGCGCGCTACGGCCGGCGACAATGTCACCCGGGCCGATGTCTCCTGCCCCATGGACAGATAGTCTTCATAGCTCTTGCGCGTCGCGGCCGCATCTCGCTCAAGCTCCCTGAGCCGGACGATGCCGGCATTGTTCATGCCGAGCCGGCGCTGGGCGTCTTCCAAAGCAGCCGTTGTCGATTTCGTTCGGTTCTGGGCGACCATCACTTCATTGCGCAGGTTCGCCAAGATGCGTCCGAGTTCCTGCTCCAGCGCAACGCGTGTGTCGCGAGCTTCAGCTTCAACTTTCTGCACGTCAGGATGGCTGTCGTAATAGCTCTGCTTGAGCGTAGCGAGACGGCGCTGGATGTCAGCTTCCTGCACGCGCAGGTTCTGGACCACTTGCGAGTCCATCGCTGCGGCTGAGGTCTCAACGGAGCCGCCCGCCAGCTTGATATCTTCTACTTGCTTGAGACGCGCGCTTGTCTCGCTGTAAATCCGTTCAGCTTCCGTCGCAGCGTTCCGGGCGCTTGCGAGCTGCTGCTCGGCTACGGTCGAGCCTTCCGCAGCCAACAAGCCCTGGCTGGCGCGATAGCTTTCGACCAGGCCTTCTTTCTGCTCAACCTCAGCTCGCAGCATTTCGAGACGTTCGTTGATCCAACCCGCCGCATTAGCCGTGCTGTCAGCATTGGCTTTCGCGTGCCATTCGAGATAAGCGGCTACGCGCGCATTCGCGAGGTTCGCTGCGTCCTCGGCTTTCGGCGCCGTTACGCGGATTTCGATGGCGTAGCTGGTATCCATGCGCCGAGCAGTTGTGGCGTCATTGATGCGGCGCAGAGCGGTTTCAGCACGCGAGTTCGCTGGCGCCGCTTCACCGATTGGAGCGGCCGAACCATTTCCGCTGGCGCCGTTCCACCCAGGATTGTCTGCCAGCTTGAGCTTATCGACCACGATCCGCCCGACAGCCGCGGATTCAATGATCGCGAGTTCCGATTGCACGGTCGAAGAATCCATCGGCGCGCGCTTGGGGTCATCGGTGATCTGTTCGCCCGGCGCGATCAAAACGACCGTTGAAACAGCCGAGTACTTTGCCGGCATGAACACATAGACGGCGGCCGCAGCGGCGACGCCTAGTACGACAAGCACCAGCAGCGCCCAGCGCCAGCGCCGAAGCATGGAAGCAACTTCCTGAATACCCGCTGCTTCTGTATCGGAACTCTGAGGCACCTTGGTCATAGTCTCGAATTCCGTGACCCGTCCCATCCGGTTCATGAGGACACGACCCCGAGAGAAATTTCAAGCGACATAGAGGGTCCTACTCGGCGTGCTGGTGGGGAACGACCAGGGTCTTTGCCGGGATCTCAATTCGTACCACGATATCGCTCGCCGCCTGAGGCTTGCGGCGTTCAAGCAGTTTCCGAACGATAGCGCCGAAGCGCTCCTTGAAGAGGTGCTTTTGAAACAACGCAGCCTGATCGGTCAGGCGAGACGTCTCAAAGGTGTGCTCGATCATCTCGAACCGGGCGATCCCGCCAATCATACCGGCGGGGGATTGTTCATCGAAGAAAACGCCTGTGACGTCCGGAATGACAGAGTCCTTGACCCCTCCCCGCCCGAACGCGATCACGGGTGCGCCGGCAGCCATAGCCTCGACAGGAACGATTCCAAAGTCCTCTTCGCCTGGGAAGAGAAGCGCACGGCAGCGAGCGTAGTATTCCGCGAGGATGTCGTCAGGCACGCGCCCCAGGAACTCAACCTTCGGCCCAGCGATCTTACGAAGCTGATTGGCGTCCGGCCCATCGCCAATAACGACCAGCCGTCGGTCCATCATGGTGCAGGCCTTGATCGCAATGTCAGCGCGCTTGTAAGGCACCATTTCGCCTACATAGAGATAGAAATCTTCCCGCTGTAAGGACGGATCGAACCGCGCAGTATCGACCGGCGGATGCACCACCTCTGAATCGCGTCGCCAATACTTCTGGATCCGCGAGGCGACGGTCGTGGAGTTCGCAACGAAATAGTCGACTCGAGCAGCCGATGTTACGTCCCATTGGCGCAAGCTCTTGGTGAGCCACGGCATCATGAGCTTTGTGAACCACCCCGCCGACGCCCGATACGCGGTATACTGGTCCCAGATATAGCGCATCGGCGAGTGGCAATAGCAGATGTGGACAGCGTCCGGACGCACGATCACGCCCTTCGCTGGCCCGGCTTCGCTCGATATCACCAGATCGTATTTCGACAGATCGAGCTGCTCGAGCGCCGAGGGCATGAAAGGCAGGTATTTCTGATACTTGGTGCGCGCGAAGGGCAGTTTCGAGATGAATGTCGTCTTCACGTCGTGCTGCCGGATCGTATCAGACACCTTCCCAGGCGCGTACACGTGCGTGAAAATATCGGCGTGCGGAAACATTTCGCACAGCTCTTCGAGCACCTTCTCGCCACCGCGCATGTTCACCAGCCAGTAGTGGATGATGGCGACCTTGAGTTCACGTTCAGGGCGCCGACGCGTGTTGCGCGAGCGCAGTTTGGCAGGGTCAATTTCAGAGACCTGGGCCATCACATGGCCCCCGACCGGAACAATAACGCGGGAATGGTGCGCGCGATGATGGAAACGTCCCAGAGGAAGTTCCAGCGATTTACGTAGGCCCGGTCAAACTCAACCCTCTGCCGATAGCTTGTGTGGGAACGACCACTGACTTGCCAGAGCCCGGTGAGGCCTGGGCGTGCGCGCATGTAATGCACCTTGGCCAGATCGTATCGAGCCAGTTCAGCGTCCACGACGGGCCGTGGCCCAACAAGGCTCATCTCTCCCCGAACCACGTTCAAGAGTTGAGGCAACTCGTCGAGGCTCGTTTTGCGGAGAAGTTTGCCGATAGGCGTGATGCGGGGATCAACTCGCAGCTTGCGGTTGAGGGCCCATTCCCGGCCCGCCGCAGGATTTGTGGCGAGGTGAGCGGCCAAACATGCGTCGCCATCGACCCCCATCGACCGAAATTTGAGACACTTGAAGGTACGCCCTCCAAGGCCGATCCGCTCCTGACGATAAAGCGCGGGCCCGCCATCATGCGCACGAATAAACAGCGCGATTACTGCCAAAACTGGTGACAGCAGAACCAGCGCCGCACCCGCAACGACAAGGTCGAACACGCGCTTGGCGCGCCCACCTACAGCCGACCTTGGCCACTCGTCGCCAGCCCGCATAAGCACGCGTGCGACCTCAGTTTCGGCCACATAAGGCGCAATGGGGTTTTCGCCTGACAGTTGAATATGCTCCTCATTCGATGTTTGGCTAAGCTCCCCAGTCACGGACAGAGGAGAAGCGGCGTCCATGTGAAAGGACGCAGAGGCGCTAGTTATGCTGTGTGACATCTCTCCACCCACCTCGCGGAGGGACCTGGTAAGTTAACCAACCGCTAACCTAGTGCACTGCAGCGGAGAGTCACCAAAGCATTTCAAAAAACTGCGTCCGCATACGGAACTTAACGTTGGACGAAGGAAACGAGCGGTTTTGTGCTCATCCGCCTGCTGTTTGGGCGAGCTAGGCGGCGTTACAGGCCAGTATCTTTTCGCAAGCCAGCGTCGCCGCACTGCAACAGCGTCTGCCGCAGCTCGTTCCGTATACCAACTATTTGCGACAGACGACCGGCGGAACCGAACCAGGCCGCTGGGCAAGTTGATGGTTTGATTGCATCACCAAGGCCCAGCAACGCGGGCCGTCACTTAACATGAGTTGCACACGCGATGAGACGTATACGGACGGGGTGTTGGGGCGATGGGCGTGGCAGCATTCAAGCAGGCGGCGTGGGCATCAAACAAGGCCTTCGCCCTATCAGCCTGGGGGCGACGCCAGCACAGCACCAGCAATATCCGCGAGGCTACGGCGGTAAAAATTCTTTAAGACTCAGGAATATAGCGTCGGCCACGTTGAAGTCTGGCTCCGCAGGGCCACCAAACGCAGCCGGCGGCTTACCCTCAAAAAAAACATGCGGCGCCTGATCTCCGATCACGCGCCGCTCTGAAAGTGATCCGACCCACGTGGAGCCACTTCGACAACGGAACAAGCGCGAGGAGGAACAAATTGTATCGAGATCGGAGCAATGCGGCATCCCGCCCAGCGACTGCTATCCTGGCTACCCGTCGGCCTTTAGGCGACGACAGGATAGCGCAGCTGATCTGGACGACCGGCGTGGCTCCCGCAACGCCTGCCAATATCTGACGAATTAGGCGCTTAGAGGATCGACTGCCCCGTGCCCGCCCAGTCCTTCAGGAACGCCGTGACGCCCGAGTCCGTGAGTTCGTGCTTGTACAGCTCAGCAAAAATCTTCGGCGGCAGAGTGGCGCAATCGGACCCCGCGAGAGCCGCCTGCTTCACGTGCTCAGGCGAGCGGATCGAAGCGGAGAGGATGTTGGTCGCGAAACCGTAATTGTCATAGATCTGCCGGATCTCGTGGATCAGCTCCATGCCGTCCACACCCTTGTCATCCAAGCGGCCGATGAAGGGCGAGATGAAGTAAGCCCCAGCCTTGGCCGCCAGCAGAGCCTGCACCGCAGAGAAGCACAGCGTGACGTTGACCTTTGTGCCCTCATCCGAGAGTACGCGCGTCGCCCTGAGTCCGTTCTCAGTGAGTGGCAGTTTTACCACCACATTCGAGGCGATGCGGGCGAGATAGCGGCCCTCAGCCAGCATGCCTTCAACATCGGTCGCCACCGCTTCGGCGCTGACCGGGCCGGGTATGATCGAGCAGATCTCGGCGATCGCTTCCTTCATCTTGCGACCAGATTTGGCGATCAGCGTCGGGTTGGTGGTAACGCCATCGATGAGCCCACTGGCAGCAGCAGCGCGGAGTTCGGCGACATCCGCGGAATCAATGAACAGCTGCATGTGGTAATTCTCCGAGAATGCTGGTTCAGGCGTTGCCGCGTTATACCGCGTCATCCCTTGCCGGGAATGACTTTCTTGACGTCCTGCGCCCGGCCGCGCGGCATGACGAGGACCGAATTACCGCTCGCGATGACGATCAAGTCCATCGCGCCGATAACGGAGACTTGGATGCCGTCGTCCGAGCGGACCATGGTGTTCATGCAATCGAGCATCGTGACCGACCCTTCCGCGACATTGCCGCGCGAATCCTTTTGGGAAAGCCGCCACAGCTCTGCCCAGGAACCAACATCGGCCCAGCCGATGTCGCACGGCGCAACGGCGGCGCGGGTGGTCTTTTCCATCACAGCCCGGTCCACCGCCTCGCTGCGCACTTTGCCAAAGGAGGCGGCATCGAGAAGGATTTCATTGCCCTGTCTCTTCGCGTGTTTCAGTGCCTCGCGTGCGCCATCCCTGATATCCGCCGAGGCGATCGAAAACTCCTCGAGCAGCAGTTTGGGCGAGAAGAAGAATACGCCAGAGTTCCAGCTGTACTTGCCCTCGCGCAGATAGCGCATGGCCTCGGGCAGATCGGGCTTTTCCTTGAAGGCGACGAGATGGTGCACGCCCGGCTGCAGCGCCTCGCCCTGGAGGATGTAGCCATAGCCCGTTTCAGGTCCGCTCGGCGTAATGCCGAATGTCACGATGCGGTCGGATACAACCGCAGAGGCGGCCTGGACCGCTTCAATGAACTTGTCCGGCATGGCGACCAGATGGTCAGCCGGCGCAAGCAGCACATAGGCCTCGGGATCAATCTCGTTGGCGACCATTGCAGCCAACGCCGCGGTCGCAGCCGTGTTCCGTCCCATCGGCTCGAGCACGACGGCAGAGGGTGTCACGCCACAGCGCGCCAGCAGCGAATGCACGAGGTCGCCGTGCGATGCGCCCGCGATGATGATGGGATCAAGGAATGTGACGTTGCCATGAACCCCGGAGAAGCGCTGCGCCGTCTCCTCGATCATGGTGCGCTCGGCGCCAAGTTTGTGGAACTGTTTGGGGCGGGCGTCGGTCGACAACGGCCAAAGGCGGGTTCCCGATCCGCCTGACATGATAACCGGAATGATCTTCATAGACGGCAAGACAGTCTCCGCGAAACGCGCCCCCAATGGCGGCAACTCGTTCTATCGGGGTCGAGTTCCCGCGCAAGTGCCAAGGGTCGACGTTAGCCGCCCGCTTTCCGGTACGCGCTATCCTTGCGCAGGAAGGGCCGCTCGACAGTGTACCAAAGCAGGAAGGCAGCAGCGACTGAGGCGCTGATGGCCAGCCCCACCCCGATCCAAGGCGTGGCAAACAGGCCCTGCGCTACGACGATTTGAATGATCGGGAAGTGGACGATGTAGAGCCCGTAGGAAACGTCGCCAAATCGGGCAGCGTCCGGCAAGCGGGGCCAGCCGGTTGCGATCCAGATTACAACCGCGCCAAGGCCAAGTGCGCGCGCGGGCTCGGCGGCGTCGAATAGCAGCGAGGCAGCCAGGAGAGCAGCGCCTGCGAGGCCGCTGGCATGCAGCCACAGGCCGCGCAAGGAGAGGCGGTGCAACGCCATGCCGGTGATGAAGAAACTCATCTGGCCGGGAAGCTGCCGCGAGAATTCCGACTGTCCCTGATCCGAGAGGATAACCCGCCAGACTTCCGCGCCGGCATAGATTAATACGATCAGCAGCCAGCGCGCGCCGCCGACTACCCGCAGCAGCCAGGCGAGGACAGGAAGCACGAGATAGAACATCACCTCGATCTTCAGCGTCCACA
>Ga0105048_10014948_pt1 | contig 12065 bp, 9 predicted proteins | sample MAT05_FD_78382 | JGI IMG/M metagenome (GOLD analysis project Ga0105048, IMG submission 78382) | Freshwater microbial communities from Lake Fryxell liftoff mats and glacier meltwater in Antarctica - MAT-05 | ecosystem: Environmental > Aquatic > Freshwater > Ice > Liftoff microbial mat | place...
ACCCCCGTGGCGGGCAAGTTCGAAAAGCACGCCGATCACTTCGAAAGCGACGGCTACGTCGTTACCAGCGCGGTCGGCCACCTGGTGGAGATCAAGGCGCCGGAGGAATACGACGTCAAGCGCGGCAAGTGGAGCTTTGCCAACCTGCCCGTGGTGCCGCCGCATTTCGACCTCGCGCCCATCGACAAGGCCAAGACGCGGCTGAACGCGGTGGTGAAGCTCGTCAAGCGCAAGGACGTGACGGCGATGATCAACGCCTGCGACGCCGGGCGCGAAGGCGAGCTGATCTTTCGGCTGATCGTGCAGTACGCGCAGAACAGCGAGAAGAAGCCCACGCACAAGCCGATACGCCGCCTGTGGCTGCAGAGCATGACGCCGCAGGCCATCCGCGACGGCTTCGACAAGCTGCGCAGCGAAACGCAGATGCAGGGCCTGGCCGACGCCGCGCGCAGCCGCAGTGAAGCCGACTGGCTGGTGGGCATCAACGGCACACGCGCGATGACGGCCTTCAACAGCCGCGACGGTGGCTTCTTCCTGACCACCGTGGGCCGGGTGCAGACGCCCACGCTGTCGATCGTGGTGGAGCGTGAAGAGAAGATCCGCAAGCACGTCTCGCGGCCCTATTGGGAAGTGAAGGCCACCTTCGATGCCGTGGCCGGCCAGTACGAGGGCAAGTGGTTCGACACCAAGTGGAAGAAGAACCCCGACGACGCCGAGGCGCGTGCAGATCGTTTGTGGAATGCGCCGGACGCCGAGGCCATCGCCGCGGCGGTGCGCGGCCAGCCGGCGCTCGTCACCGACGAAGCCAAGCCCAGCACGCAGGCCTCGCCCCTTTTGTACGACCTGACCACGCTTCAGCGCGAGGCCAACAGCCGCTTCGGCTTTTCCGCCAAGACCACGCTGAGCCTGGCGCAGGCGCTGTACGAAAAGCACAAGGTGCTGACCTACCCGCGTACCGACAGCCGCGCCCTGCCGGAAGACTATCTGGCGACGGTGAAGGACACCTTCACCATGCTGGCCAAGGAAGACCTGCCCGGCCCGCTGCGCGAGCTGAGCGCGCATGCGAAGAAGGGTCTGAAAGAGGGCTACGTCAAGCCCACCAAGCGCGTCTTCGACAACACCAAAGTGTCGGACCACTTCGCCATCATCCCCACGCTGCAGGCGCCGAAATCGCTCACAGACATCGAGCTGAAGCTCTACGACATGGTGGTCAAGCGCTTCCTGGCGGTGTTCTACCCGTCGGCGGAATTCATGGTCACCACGCGCCACAGCAAGGTGCAGCGCGCGGGGCAAGAATATGTCTTCCAGACCAACGGCAAGGTGCTGGTGAACGCGGGCTGGCTGGCCGTCTACGGCAAGGAAGCGCAGGATGACGATGCCAACCTGGTGGCCGTGGCCAAGGACGAGCAGGTGCGTGTGGAGGACGTGACCGCCAATGCCCTGAAAACGAAGCCGCCGGCGCGCTACACCGAAGCCACGCTGCTGAGTGCGATGGAAGGTGCGGGCAAGCTCATCGAAGACGAAGATCTGCGCGACGCGATGAAGGAAAAGGGCCTGGGCACGCCGGCCACCCGGGCGCAGACGATCGAAGGCCTGATCGCCGAAAAGTACATGCTGCGCGACGGCCGCGAACTCGTGCCCACGGCCAAGGCCTTCCAGCTGATGACGCTGCTGCGCGGCCTGGCCATCGAAGACCTGACGCGCCCCGACCTCACCGGCAACTGGGAATACCAGCTGTCGGAAATGGAACAGGGCCGGCTGAGCCGCGACGCCTTCATGGCCGAGATCGGGAAGATGGCCGAGCGCATCGTCAAGAAGGCCAAGGAATACGACCGCGACACCATCCCCGGCGACTACGCCACGCTGGCCACGCCCTGCCCGAACTGCGGCGGGGTGGTGAAAGAGAACTACCGGCGTTTCAGCTGCACGGGCGCCGACGGTGCGGCTGACCTTTCGACTGACGGTTGCGGCTTTTCCATCACCAAGATACCCGCTGGCCGGGCCTTCGAGACGGCCGAGGCGGAAGGCCTCATCCGCGACAAGCAGATCGGCCCGCTGGAAGGTTTCCGCAGCAAGGCGGGCTGGCCCTTCACGGCCGAGATCAAGCTCGCCTTCGACGACGAGATCAAGAACTGGAAGCTGGAATTCGACTTCGGCGACGACGCCAAGAATGCCGAAGGCGACGGCGAGCCGGTCGACTTCTCGGGCCAGCAGAGCCTGGGCGCCTGCCCCAAGTGCAAGGGCCGTGTCTTCGAACACGGCAGCAACTACCTGTGCGAACACGCAGTGGGCGCGCATGTCACCTGCGACTTCAAGACCGGCAAGATCATCCTGCAGCAGCCGGTGTCGTATGAAGAGGTGACGAAGCTGCTGGCCACCGGCAAGACCAGTCTGCTGGAGAACTTCGTCAGCAACAAGACCAAGCGCAAGTTCAAGGCCTACCTGGCCTACGACGCCAAGGAAGGCAAGGTCAGCTTCGAGTTCGAACCGCGCGCGGCCAAGGTGCCGGCCAAGGGTGCCGCGGCCAAGAAGGTGGCAGCGAAGAAGACAGCGGCTTGATCGCCGGGTCGGGCCCGCAGTCGAGCCCGGGGGAGGGCTCGGGATCGACGGCGGCAACGCGATGACCGCCAACGTGCTGGCCAAGCTGCCGTCCCTGTCCTGCACAGTGGGCCTGGGCTCCACCGCCGCGCGCCTGCGCTGGCTGGGCAAGCCGGAAGACGGCGACCCGGCGCGGGTGCTGGGCAACCTCGCCTTCTACCTGTTCGTGCGATTCGGCTGGGCGTCCTGGCCGGGTGGGGCTGACAGGGTGACACCGACGCACACGCAGCTTTACGCGGCAAAGACAGACAAGCGCACCACATGAGGCTAGAACACAGCAGGGGAGCTCACCACATGAACGCACGCATTCGTTCGACAGTCACTTCGGCCACGCTGGCCCTGACGGCACTTCTGGCTGGCTGCGGCGGAGGTGGCGGCGACAACCCGCCCGGGCCAGCGCCACCACCCCCCACCGGCACGCCGGGCAGCGGGGTCAGCGAAGCGCAGCGCATCGAGGCTGCGCGCAGCACCGCCGGCAGCAGCGCTGCCTGCGCCGCGGTGGCGCCCTTCTACTGGGAAGTGGGTGACCGCAGCGCTCAACGCGCCAGCGGCTCGGTCACGCGTGCGGGCAATGCCACGGTCTACACGGCCGACACTTCGATGGCGCTGGCTTCGGCCACCAAGTGGCTGTTCAGCGCCTACGTGGCAGAGGTGCGCGCGGGCGTGCTGTCGGCCGACGATGTGCGCTACCTGCACTTTCGCAGCGGCCACACCAGCTTCGTCGGCTGCATGGCTGGCCAGACGGTGGACAGCTGCCTGGCCTTGCCGGCAGCCAACGGCGCCTATTCCGCCGCCACCGACGGCCGCTTCTTCTACAACGGCGGCCACATGCAGAAGCTGGCCGGCCTTCTGGGCCTGGGCAACATGAACAACGGAGCGCTGGCCACCGAATTCCGCACCGTGCTGGGCGACGACGTGGCCATCAGCTTCAACCAGCCGCAGCTGGCCGGCGGCGCCCAGGGCACGCCCGCCGACTACGCACGCTTCCTGCGCAAGATGCTCGACGGCCGCCTGCGCCTGGGCGCGTTGCTGGGCACGCAGGCGGTGTGCACCAACCCCGCCACCTGCCCGAATGCGCTGTACACGCCCGTGCCGGGCAACGAAAGCTGGAACTACTCGCTCGGCCATTGGGTGGAGGCCGACGCGGTGGTGGGCGACGGCGCTTTCAGCAGCGCCGGCGCCTTCGGCTTCTATCCGTGGATAGACGCCACCCGCACCTGGTACGGCATCGTGGCGCGCCAGGCGCAGGCGGGCTCGGGCAATGAATCGGCCAACTGCGGGCGCCTGATCCGCAAGGCCTGGGTGACCGGCGTGGCGCGCTGACTTCGGTACGGGCTGCAGGCAGACCCGCAGACAGGCCAACAGACAGGCTGGGGGACAATCCCGGCCCATGCCTTCCGATGAACTTTCTGCCGCAGCACCCCTGCCCATCCCGGCCCTGATGGCCGGCATGGGCCAAGCCGCACGAAGGGCTGCGACAGCCATGGCTGCTGCAACCACTGCGGCCAGGGACGAGGCATTGCGCGCGCTTGCGCTTCGCCTGCGCGAAGCAGGCACAGTGCTGGAGGCGGCCAACCAGCGCGACCTGCAATCTGCCCGCGCGGCAGGGCTGGCCGAGCCGCTGATCGACCGCCTGAAGCTCACGCCCCAGATCATCGAGACCGTGGCCGCGGGCTGCGTGCAGCTGGCCGCCATGCCCGACCCCGTCGGCGAGATCACCGGCGTGAAGCGCCGCCCCAGCGGCATCAGCGTGGGCCAGATGCGCGTGCCGCTGGGCGTCTTCGGCATGATCTACGAGAGCCGACCCAACGTCACCATCGAAGCCGCATCGCTGGCCATCAAGAGCGGCAATGCCTGCATCCTGCGCGGCGGCAGCGAGGCGGTGCACAGCAACCAGGCGCTGATGCAGCTGGTGCACGCGGCGTTGCAGCAAGCCGGCCTGCCGCGCGACGCCGTGCAGCTGGTGCCCACCACCGACCGCGCTGCGGTCGGCTGCCTGATCACCATGCACGAATACGTGGACGTGATCATTCCGCGCGGCGGCAAGGGCCTCATCGAACGCATCAGCGCCGAGGCCAAGGTGCCTGTCATCAAGCACCTGGACGGCAACTGCCACACCTATGTCGATGCCGAGGTCGATCTCGACCTGGCGGTGAAGGTGACCGACAACGCCAAGACGCAGAAATACAGCCCCTGCAACGCGACAGAAAGCCTGCTCGTGCATGGCGCGCAGGCGGTGGCCTTTCTGCCGCTCATCGGTGATGTGTTCGTGGCCAAGGGCGTGGAGATGCGCTGCTGCGCACGCGCGGCGGCGCTGCTGGGCCGGCGCGCCAAGGTGCACCGCGCCAGCGAAGCCGACTGGGGCACGGAATACCTGGCGCCCATCATCAGCATCAAGGTGGTGGACAGCCTGGACGAGGCGATGGCGCACATCAACCGCTTCGGTTCGCACCACACCGACGCCATTCTGACGACGAACCACGCGAACGCGATGCGCTTCCTGCGCGAAGTCGATTCGGCCAGCGTGATGGTGAACGCCAGCACGCGGTTCGCCGACGGCTTCGAATACGGGCTGGGCGCGGAAATCGGCATCAGCACCGACAAGCTGCACGCTCGCGGGCCGGTGGGGCTGGAGGGGCTGACGTCGCTGAAGTGGGTGGTGCTGGGTCAAGGTGAAGTGCGCAGCTGAATGAACGCGCAACAACTGAGTCTGCTCGCGCTGGCCGCCGTGCTGTTGTTCTGGTCTGTCGGCGCCTACAACCGCCTGGTGACGCTGCGCAACGCCATCGCCGCAGCCTGGGCCAAGGTCGACGAGGCCTTGCGCCAGCGCCACGCTGCAGCCGCGCCTTTGCTGGCGGCCTTGCGTGAACCGCTGGCCGCCGAACAAGGCGCGCTCGACGCCTGGCAGGCGGCCAGCGCCGAGGCGGCGCGCACAGCCGCCGTGATGGCCGCCAAGCCCGTGGTGCAGGCCCACGCCCAGGCCTGGGCCGCTGCCGAGGCCGCGCAAGCTGCTGCGGCCAGCCGCGTGTTTGCGCTGCTGGAACAGCACACCGAGTTGCGCGTGCAGGAGCCGGTGGCCAAGCAAGCGCTGGCCTGGCGCGACGCGGCCAAGCGCCTGGGCTTTGCGCGCCAGCTGTTCAACGAGGCTGCAACGCCCTACAACGAGGCCATTCGCGCCTTCCCGACGCGGCTGCTGGTGGGCATGTTCCGCTTCGAAGCGGCCGGGCGCCTGTAGTTCGCCTATAGCGCTGTCTCGCGCCCTCGATCGCAGGACAAGCGCAAGACCAGCGCAAGACCAGCGCCCGCAGGCTCGCTCAGCTCAAGTCTGGCCCACGATGCTGGCCGTGGCCATCAGCTCGTCGAAGAGCGACATCGAGACGTGGCCCGAAACGGCGAACGGGTCCAGCGTGGGTCGCTCGCTGTACTTCAGCAGCAGCGCCGGGTTCAGGTGCCCCATGTTCACCTGTCCCATGCTCCAGCCGGCGAAGCGGCGCTCGCCGATCTCGTCGTAGCACAGCAGCGTGATGTTGGTGTGGCGCGCGTCAGCAGCGATGCGGTTGTAGAGCGTGTTGACCGCGCCGCGACCGCCTTCGAGCACCTGCAGGAAGATGCCTTCGCTGAAGCACAGCACCCCGGTGACGCCGACGCCCGGGTTGTTGGCCTTGCTCTTGCGCAGGATGGCGACCAGGGCGTCCTGGTCGATGGCCGGCACGGCATGGCTGGCATAGAGAAGTCGAACCAGCATGATGGCGCCTTCAGGCTTGTTGTTTGCGGGGCAGCAGCGAAAGGAATTCGCGCCGCAGGTTGGCGTCTTTCAGAAAAGCACCGCGCATGACGCTGTTGACCATCGCACTGTCGGTGTCCTTCACGCCGCGCCAGTGCATGCAGAAGTGGTCGGCTTCCATCACGAGCGCCAGACCGTCGGGGCGAACTCGCTGCTGCAGTTCGTTGGCGAGCATGGTCACGGCCTCTTCCTGAATCTGCGGGCGGCTCATCACCCAGTCGGCAATGCGCGCGTACTTGGAAAGCCCGATGAGGTTGCTGTGCTCGTTGGGCAGGATGCCGATCCACACCCTGCCGAAGATCGGGCACATGTGGTGGCTGCAGGCGCTGCGCACGGTGATGGGGCCGACGATCATCAGCTCGTTCAGGCGCTCGACGTTCGGAAACTCGGTCACCGCCGGCATCGGCACGTAGCGGCCGCGGAACACCTCTTCCAGGTACATCTTGGCCACCCGCTTGGCGGTGTCATGGGTGTTGTGGTCGCTGTCGGTGTCGATCACCAACGCCTGCAACACTTCATGCAGCTTGGCCGCGACCTCGGCCTTCAACTCAACCAGTTCGCCTTCGCGCACGAAGGCCGAGATGTTGTCGTTGGCGTGGTAGCGCCGCTGCGCCTGCACCAGGCGGTAGCGGATGCGTTCGCTGGCCGGCAGCGCCGCCAGTTCTTCTTCGGTGCGGAAGATGCGGGGGCCGCTTTCACTGGCAGTGGCAGCAGGGGCAGCAGGGGCAGCAGGGGCAGCACCGGGGGCAAGTGTTCGAGCCATGGCTGGAAGTGTGGGGCCTGCGGAACGAGGAGTGAGCATTGTGCGCTGCCCTGCGACGGTGCACGGCTAGACTGGACCGATGTCCCTGGCTGTGCCACCTGCTCCCCACCACCACGCCGCTCAGGGCGCCCATGCGCCGCCGCTGGGCCGGCTGCTCGAACACACGGCCGACGCCGTGCAGGCCGTGCGCGGCGGCCAGTCGCTCACCGCCGTGCTGGCACGCTGCCCACCCGATCTGCGACCCGGTGTGCAGGCCCTCAGCTTTCACACGCTGCGCTGGCTGGGCAGTGCCATTGAACTGCGCGCGCTGCTGGCGCCGAAGACGCCACCGCCGGCGGTGGATGCACTGCTGGTCACCGCGCTGGCCCTGCTGTGGCCCGGGCAGGACGGGCAGGACACACCGCCCTATGCCGAGCACACCCTGGTCGACCAGGCCGTCAGCGCGGCGCGCGTGCGCACACCGGCCGCGGCCGGCTTCATCAACGCGGTGTTGCGGCGTTTCCTGCGTGAACGCGAGGCGCTGGTTCCTGCCGCGCAGCGCAGCGCTCTGGGCGCCTACAACCACCCGCTGTGGTGGGTGGAACGGGTCAAGCGCGACTGGCCGCAGCACTGGCAGGCCTTGCTGCTGGGCGCAAACCGCCGCCCGCCGATGACGCTGCGCGTGAACGCGCGCCGCGGCACCGGTGAGGCCTACGTGCGTGGCCTGGCCACCTTGGGCCGCGCGGCGACGCTGCTGGACGACCCCGCAGGCCAGACAGGCCAGGCAGGCCAGGCGCTCGGCGCCGGCCAGACCGTGGTGCTGGCCCAGGCGAGCGCGGTGAACCACCTGCCGGGGTTTGCCGAAGGCGAGGTCAGCGTGCAGGACGCCGCCGCGCAGCGCGCTGCGGTGCTGCTGTTGCAGGGCGTCGACCGCAAGCCTGGCGAAGCAACGACGAGCACGCCGTGGCTGCGCCCCGGTTCGCGGGTGCTGGACGCCTGCGCCGCGCCCGGCGGCAAGACGGCCCACCTGCTGGAATTGGCCGATCTGGACCTGCTGGCGCTGGACAGCGACCCGCTGCGGCTGGCGCGAGTGCAAGACAACCTGAACCGCCTGCAGCTGAAGGCCGAGCTGAAGGCCGGCGACGGACGCTTTCCCAAGACCTGGTGGGACGGCCGGCCGTTCGACGCCATCCTGCTGGACGCGCCCTGCACCGCCAGCGGCATCGTGCGCCGCCACCCCGACGTTCGCTGGCTGCGCCGGCAGGACGACATCCAGACGCTGGCGCGCATCCAGGCCGAGTTGCTGGATGCCTTGTGGCCGCTGCTCGCGCCGGGCGGGCGGCTGCTCTACGCCACCTGTTCCATCTTTCCGGCCGAGGGCCAACAGCAGATCGACGCGTTTTTGCAACGCCAGCCCCCGGGTACGGCCCTGCTGGACCCCCGGTCGCCGGGGCACCTGTTGCCTCTGCCCGACAATGCCCAGGTGGGTGGTAGCAGCCAGCCCTTTGCTCAGCAGGACGGATTTTTCTACGCCTTGCTGCACAAGCCCGCGAACGAACCCGCGCACGAGACCCACAGCTCCTGAAGTTCACCCCCGCCCGAAGCCACATGCCTTTGCTGCCGGTTCGCCGTATCACCCCGCAGCGCCCGCTGAAGCGCTCTGTGCAGCGCTGGGTGATGTTGAACAGCAGGCTGATGCTGCAGCGCTGGGTGATGCTGCTGATGCTGATGTTGTGCGTGGCCACCGGCGGTGTCGTGCAGGCGCAGGGCGTGGAACTCGCCGGCCTGCAGGTGCAGAAACTGGAAGGGGCGCTCACCCTCGACTTCAACGTCCGCGTGAGCTTGCCGCGCGCGGTGGAAGAAGCGGCGCAGCGCGGCGTGCCCATCTACTTCCTGGCCCAGGCCCAGTTGCTGCGCGACCGCTGGTATTGGCGTGACGAACGTGTGGCACGTGTCTCGCGGTCGTGGCGTCTGGCCTTCCAGCCGCTCACCAATTCTTGGCGCGTGGGTCTGGGCGGGCTTTATCAGACGGTGCCGACGCTGGCCGAAGCGCTGTCCATCGCGTCCAGCAGCGCAGGCTGGAAGCTGGCCGACCTGTCCCAGCTGGACTTGTCTGACAAGGGCTACTACCTGCAGTTCAGCTACCGGCTGGACACCACGCAGCTGCCAGGCCCGATGCAGTTCGGCCTGGGTGGCCAGGGCGACTGGGCGGTGGGCGTGAATACCGTGCTGAAGGTCGAGCTCGGGTCGTGATGAAGCCCCCAGGCTCACTGCGTTCGCCACCCCGGGGGGCTCTTGCAGCGGCCCGGCGGAGCCGGTTCCGCGCAAGGGGCTTGGCGGGCCGGTTGTGTGCTGCGCACGGTGATTTGACGTGAGCAATTCGGCGCGCTGGGCCTGGGTCATCGCCATCGTGGCGGCCACCGGCACGGCGCTGGTGCTGGCCTTCGTCATCAGCTTCAGCAGCCAGGGCGGCGGCTTCTACGAACGCCACTTCGTCTGGCTTTTCTGGCTGAATGTGGCCGTGGCCGTGCTGCTGACGCTGGTGATCGCCGTCGTGGCGCTGCGGCTGGCGGTGCGCGTGCGGCGCGGCAAGTTCGGCAGCAAGCTGTTGATCAAGCTCGCGGGCATCTTCGCGCTGGTGGGGCTGCTGCCGGGTCTGGTGATCTACACCGTGAGCTACCAGTTCGCCAGCCGCAGCATTGCCGCCTGGTTCGACGTGCGCGTGGCCGGCGCGCTGGACGCCGGTCTGGCCCTGGGCAAAGGCACCCTGGACACGCTGACCGCCGACCTCGTGGGCAAGGCCCGCATCGGCGCCGAGCGCCTGGCCGACGACGGCATCGCCGTGGCGCCGCTGACGCTGGAACGCCTGCGTGAGCAGATCGGCGCCAGCGAAGCCTCGCTCGTCGGCCCCACCGGCCAGGTGCTGTTCACGGCCGGCGGTGGCGCCGCTGCCGGCCCGCCCGAACGCCCCCACGCCAACCTGATGCGGCAGGTGCGCGAAACCGGCGCCGCCGCGCAGGTGGAGGGGCTGGACGACGAGTCGCTGGAAGCCTTCCGCCCCGGGCCCAGGGTGCGTGCGCTGGCGCGCGTGCCGCGCACCGGCACCGCACTGGTACGCAGCGACGAGCGCTACCTGATGGTGGTGCAACCCATGCCGCGCGCGCTGGCCGCGAATGCGCTGGCGGTGCAGGCGGCCTACAGTGAATATCAACAGCGTTTTCTGGCCCGCGACGCGCTGCGCCGCATGTACGTGGGCACGCTGACGCTGGCGCTCATCCTCGCGGTGTTCGCTGCCGTGCTGCTGGCCATTGTGCTGGGCAACCAGCTGGCCAAGCCGCTGCTGCTGCTGGCCGATGGTGTGCGCCAGGTGGCGGCCGGTGATTTGCGCGCGAAGCCCGTTTTCGCCAGTGGCGACGAGCTCGGCGGCCTGACGCGCAGCTTCGCGGCGATGACGGCTCAGGTGGCCGACGCACGCAGCCAGGTGCAGCGCGGCGTGCAGCAGCTGGAAGGCGCCCGGGCACGGCTGCAGACGATCCTGGACACATTGACCGCCGGCGTCATCGTCTTCGACCGCGAAGGCCGCATCGACACCGTCAACCCCGGCGCCACGCGCATCCTGCAGCGCCCCTTGGCCAGCTGGCGCGGCCGCCGTCTGAGCGAGCTGCCCGACCTGAAAGACTTCTCGCAAGGCGTGGAACAGCGCTTCGAGCTGCTTGCCACCAGCCCCGAGGCCGGCGAACGCGACCAGTGGCAAGAAAGCTTCGACCTGCAGCGCGGCGACGGCACCACGTTGACGCTGCTGGTGCGCGGCGCCACCCTGCAGGCCGACATGCGGCTGATGGTGTTCGACGACATCACCGAAGTCGTCAGCGCCCAGCGCAGCGCGGCTTGGGCCGAGGTGGCGCGCCGCCTGGCGCACGAGATCAAGAACCCGCTCACGCCGATACAGCTGAGCGCCGAGCGGCTGCAGCACAGGCTGGGCCACAAGCTCGAAGGTGCCGACCAGGCGCTGCTGGCGCGCAGCGTGCACACCATCGTCAACCAGGTGGGCGCGATGCAGGCCCTGGTCAACGAGTTCCGCGACTACGCGCGCTTGCCGGCGGCGAAGATGCTGCCGCTGGAGCTGAATGCGCTGGCCTCGGAAGTGCTGGCGCTGTATGGCCAAGCCATGGACAACGGCCTCTTGCTGGCGCGGCTGGAGCCCGGGTTGCCGCGATTGATGGGTGACGCCACGCAGCTGCGGCAGGTCATCCACAACCTGGTGCAGAACAGCCTGGACGCCGTGGCCGACCGCCCCGACGGCGAGGTGGAGCTGATCACCAGCGTGGCGCGCGGCGAAAACGGCGAGCTGCTGGCGCTGCGCCTGACCGTCATCGACAATGGCCCCGGTTTCGCAGAGAAGGTGCTCAAGCGAGCCTTCGAGCCTTACGTCACCACCAAGGCCAAAGGCACGGGCCTGGGGCTGGCGGTGGTGAAGAAGATTGCCGACGAACATGGCGCACGCTTGCGTGCTGCCAACCTGCACGCCGGCGATGAACCCGATGGGCCCGTCACCGGCGCCCGCGTTTCGCTATCATTTTCCAACTTCGCCGCAACGCCGAGTGGCCCACCGGAGGCCGCCGAAGCCGGCGCCGACCCGGCCCCTGGCAGCGTGACGCACTAGAACGCATGGCAACTATCCTGGTAGTCGACGACGAGTTGGGCATACGTGCCCTGCTGTCCGAGATCTTGACCGACGAAGGTCACACGGTCGAACTGGCCGAAAACGCTGCGCAGGCGCGCCAGGTGCGCGAGATGCTGCGCCCCGACCTCGTGCTGCTGGACATCTGGATGCCCGACGTGGACGGCGTGACGCTGCTCAAGGAGTGGGGCGCCGGCGGGCAACTGAGCATGCCCGTCATCATGATGAGCGGCCACGGCACCATCGACACCGCGGTGGAG
>Ga0105048_10014949_pt1 | contig 12065 bp, 7 predicted proteins | sample MAT05_FD_78382 | JGI IMG/M metagenome (GOLD analysis project Ga0105048, IMG submission 78382) | Freshwater microbial communities from Lake Fryxell liftoff mats and glacier meltwater in Antarctica - MAT-05 | ecosystem: Environmental > Aquatic > Freshwater > Ice > Liftoff microbial mat | place...
AGAACTTGCCTTTCAAAACGAAGAGAAGGAAAAACGTGCCGACGAATTAATAATTGCCAACAAAGAACTTGCCTTTCAAAACGAAGAGAAGGAAAAACGTGCCAACGAATTAATAATTGCCAATAAAGAACTTGCCTTTCAAAACGAAGAGAAGGAAAAACGTGCCGACGAATTAATAATTGCCAACAAAGAACTAGCCTTTCAAAACGAAGAGAAGGAAAAACGTGCCGACGAATTAATCGTTGCCAACAAAGAACTTGTATTTCAAGACCAAGAGAAAGAAAAACGTGCAGACGAACTAATTATTGCCAACAAAGAACTTGTATATCAAAGCGAAGAGAAGGAAAAACGAGCAGACGAATTAGTCATTGCCAACAAAGAACTTGTATTTCAAAATGAAGAAAAAGCAAAACGTGCAGATGAATTAGTCATTGCCAACAAAGAACTTATATTTCAAAACAAAGAAAAGGAAAAACGAGCATCTGAATTAATTATTGCCAACGAAGAACTTCTATTTCAAAACGAGGAGAAAGGAAAACGTGCTGCTGAATTAGTGATTGCCAACAAAGAACTTGTATTTCAAGACCAAGAGAAAGAAAAACGAGCAAACGAATTAATCATTGCAAACAAAGAACTAGTATATCAAAGCGAAGAGAAGGAAAAACGAGCATCCGAATTAATCATTGCAAACAAGGAACTTCTTTTTCAAAATGACGAAAAAGAAAAACGAGCAGCCGAATTAATCGTTGCAAACAAAAAACTTGCTTTTCAGAATGGTGAAAAAGAAAAACGAGCAGCCGAATTAATCATTGCAAACAAAGAACTTGCTTTTCAGAATGATGAAAAAGAAAAACGAGCAGCCGAATTAATCATTGCAAACGAAGAACTTCTTTTTCAAAATGACGAAAAAGAAAAACGAGCAGGTGAGCTAATCATTGCCAATAAAGAATTAGAATCATTCAACTATATTTCCAGCCACGACTTACAAGAGCCATTGCGGAAAATTCAAATCTTCTCTACCCGTCTTATTGCAGATGAATCTAAAAACCTATCTGACAAAGGCAAAGAATATGTGCTGAGAATTGAAGATTCAGCCAAGCGAATGCGAACTCTCATTGATGATTTACTCGCATATTCCCGCACAACTTCGTCGGAACGAAAATTTAACACCACAAGCCTCACCCCGATAATAGAAGCAGTAAAAAATGATTTCAAAGAAATCATAATTGCAAAACAGGCGACCATTGAATCAGGCGAAATGTGTGACGCCCGTATTATGCCTTTTCAGTTTCACCAACTAATGCATAATCTCATCGGCAACGCACTCAAATTTTCAAATCCTGGCAGACCACCACACATAGTAATAAAAAGTAGAAATATTAAAGGAAGCAAAGTAAAGGGCCAAAAACTTTTATCCGAAAAAGAATATTGTCACATTACTGTCACTGATAATGGTATTGGCTTTGCACCACAATATAAGGACCACATTTTTGAAATATTTAAACGCCTCCACGACAAAGAAAAAATATCGGGCACAGGAATAGGACTTACCATAGCAAAAAAAATTGTAGAGAATCACAACGGAATAATTATAGCAACAGGAGAACTAAATAAAGGTGCATCATTTGATATTTATATTCCCTCAACTTAATAACAATGAATGTGCATCACTTTGAACAAAGTGTGCAGAACCCCAAAAGAGTGTTACTTTTTGGCAAGAACAGCACATGGATATAATCAGGTAAGGCAAGGGAATTATACCCCAAACCTCATTCAGAACCGTACGTGAATGTCTCCATTGATAAGGCTCGCGCTGTTTGATAAGATTGGGGAACATAAAGCAAGTTATAGTGAGCAAACAAAAAGGGTTGTTTAGTCCTCATACTTTTCAATTTCATGCAGTCTGCATCTTTCTTTGTTTTACACCGCTTGGATTTATGTAATAATCCAATTCCGTTTCTCATCATTCTACTAAACATCAATCTCAACGGCACTACATTCAAATAGTTCAGTAAGGAGGGGCCGATATTGGACTATATTGAATGTGTATCTGGTATAACTTCAACTCTTAACAGAACGTTGTCCAAAAAAACGCATTTTTACTGCTTAGCTCAAAATTTGGTCACTTCATCAGCGGTTCATTTGCATTCTTCTCCTCCAAGTATAGCTAACTTTTTTACACGCCTTTTCTTCAAACGTTCCACCGCAAATGCCTAATGGCAGTTGCAGCGTGGAGTGATCAAGTAATTCCAACTAAATGAATATACCGATGCGTCAAATAAAGCACTCTTGTTTTGCATCATCAAGATCACAACATACTATTTTCATATTACAGCGAAATGTGCTTGGTGGCACAATTGAACCAATTAATAAATGCTTGTGATATAATTAGCTGTAGCTTTGCAAGATGACTTTCGAGCAATTAAAGCTTACACGACAATTTTTAAATGCCATTGAAGATTCCGGATTTACAATTCCTACTGAAATCCAAGAAAAGGGCATTCCTCCTATTCTTGCAGGGCAAGATATTATTGGAATTGCGCAGACAGGAACAGGAAAAACGGCTGCATATCTTCTCCCTTTATTGCAGAAATTAAAATTTCATACTTTACCCGATCCACGCGTTTTGATACTAGTACCTACAAAAGAGCTTGTACTTCAAGTGGAGCAGAATCTTAAAGATTTGTCCAAGTACACTGACTTGAAATGGGTAGCGCTCTATGGAGGAATTGGTCCAAAAACGCAGATTGAACAATTAAAAGATGGTGTAGATTTTATTATTGCCACCCCGGGAAGATTTTTAGAACTATATGCCAAACAAAACATCAGCACAAAAAAAATAAAGCACATCGTGTTGGATGAATGCGATCGTATGATGGACATGGGATTTTGGCCACAGCTTAGAAGAATACAAGAAACCATGCCTCAGAAAAAACAGCAAATGCTTTTTTCCGCTACGTTTCCGGATAAAGTTCAGCACATTTCAGACAATTTTATGCTGTTCCCATATCGTATTGAAATAACACCTCAAGCCACGCCGGCAGCTACAGTTGAGCAACATGTATATGAAGTTCCAAACCTGAATACAAAAATAAATCTGCTCTTACATCTACTAAAAGATGAAAGCTTGAATCGGGTAATTGTCTTTACATCAACCAGAAATGAAGCGACTCTTATCTCTGAGAATTTATTAAAAAAAAAGCTAGGTGAAATTCGATTGTTGCACTCCAACAAAGGGCAAAATTCTAGAATCAATGCCATCGATGACTTTAAATCAGGCGAAGTGCGCATTCTCGTAAGCACGGATGTAAGTGCTCGTGGAATTGATGTTACTGAAGTTTCTCACGTTATAAATTTTAATATCCCAACTACTTACGAGGATTACGTTCACCGCATTGGGCGCACAGGACGAGCTTTTAAAACAGGTCAGGCTATTTCATTCTGCACCGTTTCAGAAGAATATCACCTTCGCAAAATTCAAAAGCTAATCAAACAGACGATTCATAAAATGATCATTCCAGAGCAAGTTTTGGTTGTCAAAACTGAAAAGCCAGAGTTTCAAGATCAGATGAGGGAAATAGACAGACAAAAACGACTTGAAGACCCTGAATTTAAAGGAGCTTTTCACGAGAAAAAAAATCCAATTCCTTTTATAAAAAAAGTTGTAAAAAAAAGTCCAAAGGAAGATAGTAGGAAATCCACAAAAGCCCCTGTAAAATCGTTGAAAAACATGAAGAAGAAAGATTAGATCTTGCCAATTAGTTTCTATTCTTGTATCCGGCTTTAATTTATAAGAAATAATTTATGACACCATCTACGCCCCTGCAAGGGCCTTTAAAAAACATGCGCACTGTCGGAATAATCGAAGGCGTTTCTTATCTCGTATTACTTTTTGTTGCAATGCCTCTTAAATATTTTGCGGACATACCAAAAGCTGTTAGCTATGTTGGAATGGCGCATGGAGTATTATTTGTGCTTTTTGTCTTCACAATTTTTATTGCCATTTTCCAAGCAGGATTGAGTTATGGCAAAGGTATTCTTGCCTTTGTGGCTTCGTTGATACCATTCGGCACGTTTTTTCTCGACAAGCCAATTTTTAATAAGAGGTAATATTTCTCTAACGTTTTCAAATTTACATTTCTGAATATAGTATGGAACGAATAGAAATTTTCAAAAAGCATATAGCAGATGGTTATAATTTTAAAGGTGATTCAATCACCATGGGCAGCGCCATATTAGATGGCCATCCACAATTTGGGAGTTTGGTACAGATACCGCTCAAAACACTAAATAGGCATGGACTCATTGCAGGTGCTACCGGAACAGGGAAAACAGTTACACTACAGATTATAGCAGAAAACATGGCTGCTAAGGGCATTCCTGTGTTGATGATGGATCTCAAAGGCGACCTCAGTGGTGTAGCGGCAGCAGGAGCTATAAATCCTAAAATTGAAGAGCGGCATGGTCTCATTGGAATTCCTTACGAAGCTTCCTCCTGCACCATCGAATTGATGACTTTATCCGCAGAAAAAGGAGTTCGATTAAAAGCAACAGTTAGTGAATTCGGTCCAGTTCTTTTTACAAAAATTCTAGAATTGAATGACACTCAAGGAGGAATTGTTGCCATCTTATTTAAGTACGCTGATGATAATAATTTACCACTATTAGATTTAAAGGATTTCAAAAGACTGCTGCAATTTAGTACCGACGAAGGAAAAGAGGCAATTGGAAAAAAATATGGAAAAGTAAGTGAATCGTCTGCTGCAACTATTCTCAGAAAAGTAATTGAACTCGAAACACAAGGGGCAGAAAAATTTTTCGGCGAAAAATCTTTTGAAGTAGCTGATTTGGTAAGAATTGACCAAAATGGAAAAGGAATAATTTCTATTGTTCGGCTTACCGATATCCAAGACAAACCAAAATTATTCTCAACATTTATGCTTCAGATGCTTGCGGAGATTTATCAATCTTTCCCAGAAACAGGCGATCTTGAAAAACCAAAACTTTGTGTATTTATAGATGAAGCACATTTAATTTTTAATGAAGCTTCAAAAGCATTGCTCAGTCAAATAGAATCTATCATAAAGCTTATTCGTTCCAAGGGAATCGGGATTTATTTCTGCACTCAGAATCCTTACGATATTCCGGATGGTATTCTAGCTCAGTTGGGATTAAAAGTCCAACATGCCTTAAGAGCATTTACAGAAAAGGACCGCAAAGCAATAAACAAAACGGCAGAGAATTATCCTATCTCAGAATTTTACAAAACTAATGAATTGCTTACCAGCATTGGTATCGGACAAGCATTGATAACAGTTTTAAACGAAAAAGGAATACCTACTCCCCTTGCCGCAACTCATCTACGCGCACCAAAAAGTAGGATGGGAATTTTGTCTGATTCTGAGATTGATAATGTGATCAACTCTTCTATGTTGGTAACCAAGTACAACCAAGATGTTGATAGAGAGAGCGCATATGAGATATTAGAGGCCAAACTCAACAATGCAAAGGCAGAGAGAGAAGAAGATGAGATTGAAGTTGAAGAGAAGGCTGCTAGGAGGACGAAAGAAAAGGAAGAACCAACCTTTATTGAAAAAGCAAGTAAAAATACGATGGTGAGGCAAGTTGGTAACACAGTTATGCGCGAACTCGCCAGGGGAATACTTGGTGTGTTGGGTCTTGGAGGAAAAACGACAAAAAGGAAAAGCGGATTTTTTTAATAATATGGTAAATGACAAGAGGATTTTGATATCAATAATTAGGAATATTTTATAATCTGAGATCAATTTAAAATCAATAATAATTAGTATGGAAAAAGACAGCAGAATTGCAGGTAAGTTTAAGCAACGCAATTGGAATGAAGTAAAAAGTAACGACTCTTGGTCAATCTTTAAAATATTGGGCGAGTTTGTAGAGGGTTACGACAGAATGGGGCAAATTGGTCCATGTGTATCCATTTTCGGATCGGCTCGAACAAAACCTGACAATCCTTATTACACCACTGCACGAGACATTGCTTACAATTTAGTATTAAAAGGTTATGGTGTAATAACAGGTGGTGGACCTGGTATTATGGAAGCAGGTAACAAAGGAGCCAGCGAAGGTGGCGGCACATCGGTTGGATTAAATATTGTTTTGCCTTTTGAGCAACACGGCAATAAATATGTCGATCTTGATAAAAGCATCAATTTCGATTATTTCTTTGTGCGCAAAGTGATGTTTGTAAAATACTCACAAGGATTTGTTGTAATGCCGGGAGGCTTTGGAACACTCGATGAGTTTTTTGAGGCCTTGACGCTTATTCAAACTGAAAAAATTGGACGTTTCCCGATTATTCTGGTTGGAAAATCTTTTTGGAGTGGCCTGGTAGATTGGATAAAATCAGTTTTGATTGAAGAGGAACGCAATGCAAGTCCTGACGATGTTTTCTTATTTACAATAGTAGACACCGCCGAAGAAGCCGTGAACGAAATTGATAAATTCTACTCTCAGTATTTGTTGAAACCAAACTTCTAAGAACAAGGTATAAAGCCATTGTAAATTCAAGGTATAATATTTGACTCTTATCAAACAATACCTTTATTTTTTATAAGTTGAATGTAACGAAATCCAAGATCAAATTGCTGAAAGGAAAATCAAATAGAATAAAAGTTCTTGGGCTAACGGCTCTCGCAATCCTCGTATTATCTATGCGATTTCCCGGTCCAGAAAAACCAATTGCAAGAGATTTTAACTTACTTCAGCTAGAAGAAAAATATGAGTTTATTCAATACAAAGAGAATAAACTTGATTTTTTTGGACAATCGAAGCCATGGAAAAATCTTTTTGATAAAATGGAAACACTTGCTTTTGCAGGCACCGGTCGTATTTCTATTGTTCACATGGGGGGATCGCATGTTCAAGGAGGATTTCTTCCCGATAAAATCAGATACAATCTAACACAAATGCTTTATGGCGCTGAGGGCGAAAGAGGACTCGTATTCCCTTACGAGTTGGCAAAAACAAACTCACCCCGCAGTATAAAAAGTAAATGGACAGGAAAATGGACGGGCTGCAAAAGCAGTGTGAGTTCAGAATCTTGTGGATGGGGAATGTCAGGCATCAATGCAACCACTTACGATAAAGACGCTTCATTGAGTATGCGTGTTTTTAATTACGATAGTGTCGCTTATCAATTTGACGAAGTGCTCATTTATTCTTCTGCAGGAAAAATCGCAAGTATGCAAGTAACACTAGACAACGCAGAGCAGATTTATTGCGAACAGGAGCAACCTTATCTCCATTTCAAGCTTTCTGCAATTACAGATAGTTTGCAACTCAGAATTATTTCTAAAGATAGCACCCAGAATTATTTTACGTTGGAAGGATTGTACTTGCGCAATAGCCGCAGCGGACTTACCTACAGCGCAATCGGTGTAAACGGTGCGAGCACTGGAAGTTATTTGAAGTGCGAAAGAATGGACCAGCAATTAGAATCATTAAAGGCTGATCTTGTAATATTTGGAATTGGAGTGAATGATGCAAATGTGCCCGAAAAAGATTTTAATGCAAAAATCTACGAAGCTCGATACGACTCACTGATTGAAAAATACAAACGAGTAAATACGAATACCTGTTTTTTGTTTGTAACAAACAATGATACTTATTACCAAAAATCGCATCCAAATCGCAACGCCATTCAAGTAAGAGAAACCATGGTTCGGTTAGCAGAAAAGCACAATGGAGCTGTTTATGATTTCTTCGGAATAATGGGTGGACTTGGTTCAATCAAAAAATGGCAAAATGAAAGCCTTGCTGCACAAGATAAAATTCACCTGAGTAAAAAAGGGTATGAACTTCAGGCTGATATGATGTCCATTGCAATTCGCGAAGCGTTCGGACATTATCTCGATAAAAAAGACCTACCTAATTAAGTATTTGATATGACCAAGTTATTGGCCGTCATCTCGCCTGCCAAATCTTTAAATGATCAGGTGTACTATCCAAAACTCATTTGTACGCAACCTGTTTTTTTAGAAGAGGCTCAGCAACTTGTGTCCAAACTTGCTGAAGTTTCATCAGCGAAACTTGCAGAGATGATGGACTTGAGCACCGCATTAGCTGATCTGAATAAAAAGCGTTATCAAGAGTGGCACCTTCCATTTACACATAAAAACGCACATCCTGCTATTCTTATGTTTAAAGGTGAAGTTTATCGTGGTCTCAAAGCAGAAGAACTTTCGTCCAACCAATTAGATTTTGCACAAAATCATTTGAGGATTATCAGTGGCCTGTATGGAATATTAAAACCTTTGGACTTGGTAATGCCATACAGATTGATGATGGGAACACCATTTACGCCGGATACTAAAAATAAAAATCTGTATTCTTTTTGGAAAGAAAAAATTACCTCTCAACTCAATTCTGAAATTGATTCGAAAGGAGTTCTAGTCAATCTTGCATCTGAAGAGTATTTTAAATCCATCGAAATAAAATCACTCAATTGTAAAGTAATTCATTGCGAATTTAAAGAAAGGAAAGGTGACAAAATATCGATTATAGGCACCTACGCTAAGCTAGCTCGTGGTATGATGGCGCGCTACATCATTGAGAATAAGATAATTAAAATATCGGATATCAAAGCATTTGACGCCCAAGGATATTTGTATCGTTCGGAGCTTTCTACTGATGATAAACTTGTATTCCTAAGATAATTTTCAATTTTAACTTCCTTTTTACCAAGTTAATTATAACTTGCGTCTCAATTAAAACAATTGAATCAACCTATTGACTATGAAAAAGTATTTTATTATGATTACTGTAGCTGCGTGCACGGTTTCACTTACTGCTCAGACAACGCTTAAAACGAAAGAAGACAGTATGTCTTATGCGCTAGGAGTCAGCATGGCCGAAAGCCTAAAAAAATCCGGAGTGACTAATTACAAAGAAAGTTTATTTTTGGATGGGATCAAAGCCCAGCTTGCCGGCAAAGCAATTCTTTCATCCGAGGAATCTGACAAAATTTATCGCCAAGAACAAAAAAGAATCGCAGAAGAAAAAAATGCAATGGCTCGTAAGGGTGGAGAAGAATTTTTGGTGAAAAACGAAACTGCGTCAGGCGTTCAAACGACCAATTCAGGTCTTCAATACAAAACAACAAAAGAAGGAACGGGTATTTCTCCAATTGCAACTGACAAAGTAACTGTTCATTATCATGGAACATTGACAGACGGAACGATATTCGATAGTTCTGTTGACCGCGGACAACCTGCAACTTTTGGTCTTAATCAAGTAATTCAAGGCTGGACAGAAGGTCTTCAACTAATGAAAGAAGGCGGCAAAACAACATTTTATATTCCACAGGCTTTGGCATACGGCCCAAGAGCTCAAGGAAAAATTCCCGGATTTTCAACGTTGATATTTGAAGTTGAATTAATCAAGGTAGAAAAAGCACCTGAAGCGCAAAAACCACCAATTGTAACTCCTCAATCCGCTCCAAAAACACAAGAGGTTAGTCCTAAGAAATAGTCTTGTAGTATTTCTCAATTCCAACACCACCGGAAGTTCACTTTCGGTGGTGTTGTTGTTTTACAACCTACTCTGTATTGTCGTTAACAACTTTAATCTCAGCATTTCATGGTTTAAACCTTTCTATACGAATCCTCACACCCCACAAGGTCATTCTGTCGAATATTGAGCATTGATATGAAACTCACTAGCAATAATCTCGTTATAGAACCAATCTAACTTTAATATTTAAAAAAATGAATGCTAGAAAAGTCTGGAAGCTTTTTATCTTATTTGTAATGTTATCTTCTGCAATGCAGGCACAGACAGGGCATAGTTGTCCGTCCGATGAAATGACAGATTCGTTATTAAACACGAATCCAATTTTCAGTCGTAGTTATTATTACATGGAGCAGAAGCTTCATCAAAACCAGTCACTACCTGTTTCTGAGAGATCTGATGATATTTACACACTTCCTGTTGTTGTTCATATTATTCATAAAGGAGAACCCTACGGCACTTCTACCAACATCACCAATGAGCAAATAAATTCAGCTATTACGGCGTTAAATCAGGATTTTAGACATCTTCCGGGTACACCTGGTTACGGCTCAGGGCCTGATATCGGAATCCAATTTTGTCTTGCTGCACGTGACCCTAATGGTCAACCCACAACCGGAATCGTTAGAGTTAATGGAAGTTCTGTACCGTCGTATGCAACAGAAGGAATCGCATCAACAGGAACTTTCGGGGCAAGCGAAAGCGCAGTAAAAGCATTGTCTACTTGGCCAAATTCTTCTTATGTAAATATTTGGGTTGTAAGTGAAATTGAGAATAACGATGGCGGAAATGGAATTCAGGGTTATGCCTACTTCCCTACTGCTAGTCCGCTGGATGGCGTTGTACTTCTGTTTAATGCATTTGGAACAGTTGGGAATTTGAAATCAAATACTGATTTGAATAGAGTATTGACTCACGAAATGGGGCATTACTTTTCGCTATATCATACCTTCCATGGATCAAACTCATGCAGTGCTGAAGCCAATTGCACAACAGCCGGTGACCGAGTATGTGATACCCCGGTTACCACACAAAATGCATCATGTTCTTCGCCTGCTTGCAGTGGAACGCAACAAGTAGAAAACTACATGGATTATACGCCCGAAAGCTGTCAGAATATGTTTAGTGAAGGTCAAAAACTTCGCATGCGCACTGCACTAGAAACTCAAAGAACATCGATGACCACTTCGCTTGGATGCATGCCAGTTTTTGCCAGAGATGCCGGAATAACTTCGGTGATAAAACCTACAGGGACAGTCTGTGCAGGGGGGGTTGTACCACAAGTGACACTTACAAATTTTGGAAGCAGCACACTTACATCTGCAACCATAAATTTCAATATTGATGGAACCGGTAGCAACACAATGCCGTGGACAGGATCTTTACTCTCAGGCACAAGCATTACCATTAATCTTACTGCAATTTCACCATCACCAGGACCGCATTCTTTTTATGCATGGACGTCGAATCCAAATGGACAGTCAGATCAAAATACAATAAATGATCAGAGTAATGCATCCTTTGTTGTTGCCAACGGAGCAACAGCAACTTTGGTTGTAACAGTTGACTATTTTGGCTCTGAGACAACATGGCAAGTAACAAATGCTTCCAATGCTATCGTTTTTAATGGAGGTCCGTACGTCAATAATCAACAAGGATTACAATACACCGTTCCACTTTGTCTTTCACCCGGATGTTACACACTGACATTTACCGATGCTTATGGAGATGGTCAAGGATTTACTTCCGGTAACTACGTGTTATATGATGCCAACAACGCAATTTTTGGTCAAGCATCAGGCAATTGGGGAGAACAAAGCGTCGAAAACTTCTGTATTACCGGAGAAGTACCAGGCAATATACCGGTCGCAAATTTCAATATCCAAGACAACACCGTTTGCAGAAATACGCAGATAGATTTTACGAATACAAGTACGAATTTACCTACCTCTTATTCTTGGATTTTTGAAGGAGGAACACCTGCAACTTCAACATTAGCAAATCCACAAAATATTGTTTGGGCAAATGCTGGAACTTTTGATGTGACCCTTACAGCAACAAATGCAAGCGGCTCTCATACGTATTTATGTACTAATTGTATGACCATTTTTGCTAGCCCAACGCTTACGATGAGTGCAACAAATCCATCGTGTAATAATGGAACAAATGGTTCCATAACAACTACTGCATCCGGCAACGGTCCATTTTCATACACATGGAGCAACGGAGCTATAACATCAGGATTGAACAATTTGGCGCCTGGCACTTATACATGCACTGCTACCAATTTGAATGGATGTACCGCGCAAAATTCAGCAACGATTTCAAATCCTTCTGCGATTGCCGTCACAGGCAATGCAACAAACATTAGTTGTTCGGGAGTTAACAATGGAAGCATCACAGTTTCTGCAACCGGCGGAACAGGCAATAAAACTTTTAGCTGGAGCAATGGAGCTACAGGAGCAACAATTAGCAATCTTGCTGCTGGCACGTTCACAGTCACTGCCACGGATGCAAAT
>Ga0105048_10014950_pt1 | contig 12064 bp, 15 predicted proteins | sample MAT05_FD_78382 | JGI IMG/M metagenome (GOLD analysis project Ga0105048, IMG submission 78382) | Freshwater microbial communities from Lake Fryxell liftoff mats and glacier meltwater in Antarctica - MAT-05 | ecosystem: Environmental > Aquatic > Freshwater > Ice > Liftoff microbial mat | place...
AACATACAAGGCATATAATACCAATGTGATTTATAAATTATGCCAATAATTATAAATCTTACAGTGGTATATGCCGATTGGAAAGAAGTTTGGTGCAATGCAGAGAAACGGAATTGGACCATTGCTTATTTCACATCGGTATAAGTTTTCTATTCAAGAACTAAGGCATATAAGGTCGTGTTCGGTAGTACTTTTTTCTTATAAGCCTTAAACTTTCCTCAAATGCCTTATATGTTTCAATAATTAATCAACGCGCGATTTTAATTTTTTCCTCCATTCAAAAAAAGCAAGAATTGCAATCACGGTTAATAGAATATTTAAAAGACTTGATAGATGTAATTCTCTAGACCAATACAGCGGAATAGAAACTATATCACCAACAATAAAAAACAACCAATTTTCAATTCGCTTCCAAGCCATCAACCACATTCCAACAAAGAAAACAGCTGTGGTAAATGAATCCACTAATCCAACAGGACTATCCGTGTAATTTGTAAGAATAAAGTAAAGTATAAACCACAAGAATAGTGTAATTAAAACAGCAATCAAATTTTCTTTGTTCGAGTTTTTTGTAATCTTAATTGTTGAATTATTTCTTTTTGCTACCCAATTGTACCAGCCGTAAATGCTCATCACAAAATAAAAAACATTGATGATTACATCAGCATAAATTTTCGCTTCAAAACATAAATAAACATAAATGAGTACGCTAGTTATTCCTGTTGGATAAACAAGAATATTTTCTTTTTTTGAAAGAAAAACGCTCGCAACTGCAAATACTACGGCTAACATTTCAGTTACTGACATTTGCTGAGCTGCGACAATAATTGATTGCCAAATCTCTTGCATTATGGCCTTAAATCGCTGTTGATGAATTTAACAACCATGATTTGTTTTACGTCTTTTTCGAACGATGTTTTCATTTCGTTTTTTAAAGCGTTCATCACATCATCGTATTCGCCAAAAATTTGAGTACTCATTGTATTTGTTACAACTTTTATCGTTGTGTATGTGTTTAATCGGTCAATGAAACTTTGTATTTCGGGTATGTAATTTGGCGTGAGTGGGTATTTGCTGATTTCGATGGAGAGTTGCATGATTTTTTTTTTGGTAAAGATATTAAATTAATAGATGAAATTTTTACCACGGATTTACACAGAGTTTGATGCAGAGCTTAACAGGATGAAACAGAGCTGTACAGCGCAGGAGTAAACAGGAATCATTTTAAATCCGTGTATTTTTTCTGTGTAAATCCGTGGAGAAAAACACCAACCTCGCACATCAATATCTCACCGATTAAGTAAAAAATAAATTATCAATCGTCACGCAGATTTTTTTAAGTGTAAATTTAATTTTAGAATAATTCACTAACTATATATGCGAAAATCAATTCCACTAATTTTAAATTTTTTTATCTTTTTCTCTTCACTCTAATTCACAAGATATGACGCCTTTTGAAAATACTTTCGATTTCTGGATTGGTTCTTGGAATGTATCGTGGAAAAATGCTGATGGTACAACAACTACTGGAACAAATATAATTTCGCGCGAAAAAACAGTGGTGTAATTGTGGAGCATTTTGATGATTCAACAAATAAATTTAAAAGAATAAGTATTTCTGTTTTCAGTCCTGTAGATAGTACTTTGCACCAAGCCTGAGCAGATAATTCGGGTGGATACATAAATATGGTAGGTAAAGTAGAAGGTGAGAAAAGATATTTTGAAACGCCCGTCAAAAAAAAAAGGTGATAAATCAGTTATCCGTCGAATGGTGTTTTATACCCTTACTGCCCATTCTTTTACTTGGGATTGGGAAATGTCTAACGACGGTGGAAATACATGGGTCTTGCAATGGCAAATACTTTACGAGAGAGCGAAGGAATATATTTATAAGCGATTAAACTTTTTCAAGTTTATAATGTCTTACTAAAAAAGCCTTGCATTATGAACAAATTTTTGATCACATTATTACTACTTGGTTTCGGATCAATTTTTTTATCGGAAAGTTTTATTTTTCAAGATTCCGAAATTAGAACGCTTAATAACGAATCTGAATTTTCTTATTCATTGAATCATCCGGATGAGGTTCATCTTTTGCCCGCAATGCTTCTTGAAGTATCAGGTTTAACGGATATTTCAGCGAATAAAATTGCGTGCTTGCAAGATGAAAAAGGAATTATTTTTATTTACAATTTTCTCACAAAAGAAGTAGAAAAAGAAATTCTTTTTGCTGATGACGCTGATTTCGAAGGTTTAACTAGAGTGGGGGATGTCCTCTACGCATTGTCAAGCGAAGGAACTTTGTATGAAACAAAATCTACCTGGAAAAATCCTGAAACAAAAACGTATAATTTAAACTTACCTTCAGTCGATAACGAAGGTTTGTGTTACGACGAAAAAAACAAACGTTTATTAATTGCTCCCAAAAGTAGATTGGGTAAAGGGTCCGAATTTAAAGACGCTGGTGCTATTTTTGTTTTTGATTTAAAGAAGAAAAAGATGGAAACTGAACCGATTTTTTATTTTAGTGTTGCTGCCATTTATGATTTTGCTGCGACAAAAGGAATTGAATGTGAACAGGTACAGAAAAAAAATGGTCAAATCAATAAACATCAATCTTTCAGACCTTCTTCAGTTGCTGTTCATCCAACAACGAGTGATATTTACGTCATCTCGGCTGATGATTTTGGGATGGTTGTTTTCTCTCAAACTGGAGTAATTAAAGATTATTTTTCCTTTGATAAAACCATTTTTTCAAAAGCAGAGGGAATTACTTTTTTAGAAGATGGAACCATGATTATTACCAATGAAGGAGTTTTGAATAGCGCAACACTTTTGGTTTTCAGAAAAAAATAAGTGTCAATTATTCAATCTTAAAGGAGTTCGATTCAATAATACGCTTGCCATTTCCGCTTAGTACAGTGAACTTATATTCACCTTTTGAAAAAAAGCGCCAGTAATAAGATTGGTTTTGTTTTTCTAAATCAATGTGGCAAATATCAAACTCTTCATTTTTAAAATTAACAGTTAATGGACCGCAATGCATAAGTGGTAAGGATGTCACATCAATCAATGTCTTCCATTCTTTATTATTTTTAACTAGCAATCCCCAAACTGGCGCTGGAGTGCAGCCACCATCACTAGCGAGATTTCCATTCACCTTTAGTTTTAATGTGTCTGCTTGATGATAAGTTTTAGATGAAGGTGAAATTTCTGAAGATGCTTTTTCAATTGCATCGGTGCGCTGCTGAATAGTTCCTGCTTTAACTACTGTTGCAAGTACTAAGTTTATAAAGAGGAAATAAATTTTTATAGATACGATTCTACTAAATCAATTATAAAATTAATCCGCTATAAAAACAAAATTCTGTTTTTTGTGTTTGGTCGCATCGTATTGCACTAGCTGGTTATCAATACAAACAAAGGCTTTGTATTTTAAAGCGAATAAAAGATTAAAACAATTTGTTCTATTTTCATTTTCCCATAACTCCATATAAATAACGGGCGCGTCGCGGTTCAGAATTTTTTTTGCTCCTTTCAATGCAAAGTATTCAAAATTTTCAATGTCCATTTTTATGCCAGCAATTTTGCTAGAGCCTGCAATTTGGTCAATCGTATCGCACGAAACAGTTATTCTTTCTCCATCATTCCATTCATCAATTGAATCGTGTACAACATGCGCCAAACCTTGCATGCGTACTTTTTTGTCAATCGGCAAAACCATGTCCAATTCCTCTTTTGTTTCACCAACGGCTAATGGAACCAATTCAACATTTGTCAATTTATATTTCTCTACAATACGTTTCAAAACAAGAATGTTAGAAGGCATTGGTTCAACCGCTAAAATTTTTCGGTCTTTAAAATTTAGCGAGAGGTGATAGGTCATAATACCAATATTGGCACCAATGTCCAAAATATCACCTTCTTTTTTTATCGCTTTAATAAATGCAAAAAAATCTTTTTCGCGCCTGTCATTTTTCAGCGTACGAATTTTATATTTCGCAAACAGAAAAAGATAATTGCGGTAACCCAGTATTTTTTGCAGTATGAACTTTAAGCGGTTCTTCATTGTTCATACAAAAGTAGTCAAATGTTTAAAGTAAAATGTAAAATGTAAAAGATCAGATTGCACATGTAACTGGTCTTTAATTTCAATTCCATCTTCAGACTTAAATCATCACGAGATTTTCTTTTATCGTAAAGTCACGGCCTCTAATTTTTAGATATAATTATTTGAAAGAATCAACTAGTTAAGTTAGAACCTAATCTCAAAATTTACTTCCGTGAGTCATACTTATCAATTTATCCGTTAATACGGGAATTTTCTTAAGAATCGCAATTGCAGTATTCGTTACTTTTTCTTTTCCAAACAAGTGTTGCAAGTGTTTTCCTATTTTAATTCTTTTGGAAAAAAGATGGTTCCATTGGCGTTCATACACATTTTCAAGATCTTGCATTGGTATTTCTTCGTGCAAATATTTACTTATCAAATCAAACGCAATGCAGGATGAATTCATGGCCATACTCATGCCATTACCACATAAGGGAGAAATATTGCCAGCTGCATCTCCTAACATTAAAATATGATTTTCAACTGCTGTTTTTTTACTGAAAGTAATTTGTGAAATAGTTAATGGTTGCTCAAAAAGAAAAACTGCATCTGTAAAATACTGCCTTAAAAACGGATTCTTCATTAACACATTTTTTTCCATTGCCTTTATATCATTTGCATTGTCCTTTAAATTTTGTGAGTTAGTTAAATAACAAAGGCAATATTTATTCCCATCCACTTTTGAAATGCCACAATAACCATCTTTAAAATTATGCAACTCAATTTTATTTTCGGGTAAATCAATCTGAATATGATACTTCACAGCAATATAGTTTTTTGTTGTTCGACTGGATTTGCGGTGTAGTTTTTGATTTAAAGAAGAATGCTTACCATAAGCACCACAAGCTGTTTTAGATGTGAAAGTACCTTGAGAAGTTTTTAGTGCAAACAAGTCGTGTTCAAAAGTAACATCAAAAACTTTCGTTTCTTGAAGCAAAACCACTCCTTTACTTAGCGCCAATTCTGCTAGGTAAGAATCAAGCGCATAACGAGTAATTCCAAAACCACCTAAATCTAATTTTCGGGTAAATGAATTTCCATTAGGAGATGATATTTTGATTTCATTTATAATTGGCAGATTCATAGTAGAAAGTGGTACTCCAATTCGCTCTAAAAAATCGTAGCTTTCCATTGAAATATATTCACCGCACACTTTATGAAAAGGATATTTATTTTTTTCAAAAAGAATAACAGCATGTCCAGCATCAGCCAGCTGAATAGCCAAACTTAACCCAGCTAATCCACCACCTATTATAGCGCAGTCAAATAATTTAGTGTTCATTGGGATAGCTAATTATTAAGTGTCGGAATGCCCAACGATTTTTTATACTATAATTTTTAATTCCCGATTTTTGAAGAATAGAATGCCATTCTGCTTTTTTAAATCCTCGTAAAACTGACAACGGAGCATCATTTTTTACCAAATGTGATTTTGAAAATAATTTGGTAAGTAGTTTTATAGCGTAGTAAGCAATAGCATTTCTTTCTAAATCATTGATGATAAATATGGCTTTATTTTTACTGCATAGTTTAATAAATTCAATAATTTCATTTTCGGTAAAATGATGACAAAATAACGAAGCGTGAACAATGTCAATTTGCAGTGGCTCTAAAAATACATCTCTAAAATCTTCGCATCGAAATTTTATTGGATAATCGCTGCAATTAATTTTAGCATAACTTATACAATCTTCTTTTAAATCAACACCGTGCAAATCTATTTTAAGTTTTTCTTTTTTTGACCAATATGAAATTGCTTTCAAAGAATCACCTCCTCCGCAACCGATATCCATAATGCTGTAGGATTTAGAATTGTCAACTACAATTTTTTTTAATCCATTTGTAGAAATTGAATGGCCACCCAAATGCTTATTTATGAATTCTAGTTCTCTTAAATTCTGATACAATAAGTCTTTTGGAATAGTGGGTTCATCTAAAAATTCTTTTTGATATGATCGTTGTTTAAACATTTTCAAGAATTACAGATTCCATGGTAAGTCCTGGTCCAAATGCAACGCCAAAGGTTTTTTCTTTTTTATTGGTAGTTACTTTTGTTTCAAAAATATCTTTCAACACAAATAAAAATGTTGCAGACGACATATTACCATAATTTTTTAATGTGCGAAACGAACTAGCAAGATCATCTTTTTCCAATGCCAATTCTTTTTGGATCACTTCAAGTATTTTTCTTCCGCCTGGGTGTACTGCCCAATGTGTAATTTCTTGTTTGTTAATACCAAGTTGTGCAATGGCTTTTTCAAAAAAAAGTTTTATATCTTTTTCAATTAGCTGCGGAATGTAAGCGCTTAGTGTCATTAAAAACCCTGTGGATGTTAGCTTCCAAGCCATATCGTTTTTGCCGTTTAAGGCCACATGTGAATGAAATTTTTTAATCGTAAAGCCATTTATTTTGTTTTTAGACGCATAGTCATCCGAAACAATTAATGTAGCAGCTGCGCCATCAGCAAATAAAAGGTTGGCGGTATTATTATCTAAATCATCAATTTTTTGAAAATGTATGGTGCATAATTCCACACAAACAATTAATACAATTGCATTTTCTTCACTTTTGCAAATATAATCAGCTTGCTTTAGCGCATGCATTGCAGCATAGCAGCCCATAAAGTTTATGGAGGTTCTGTTTATAGTTTCGTTTAGTTTAAAATGCTGTACAATGTCTATATCCAGACCTGGTGCAGATAATCCGGTACAAGAAACAGTTATGAGATGCGTTATTTGTTGTTTGTTTATTTTTTTGGTAAGGCAATTGTCAATAGCTTCAATACAAATTGGAAGTGCCTTTCTATTATAGTATTGCATTCTGTGTTCAATGGTAGGGAATGGCTCAAGGTCTTTTGTTTTTGGAAAGAAGTCTCTCTTATCAAGTGCAGAATGAAAATCAGGAATTACCGAGTAGCGAGTTTCAATGCCGCTTTTGCCATACATTAATTTTAATTTTCTTTTTTGTGCATCAGAATGATTAAGAAAGTTAGACATAAAGCTTGCTAAGTGTGATTGTTCAAACTTATTTGAAGGCACTGCTGTGGCTATTTTACAAATAACGCTCATCTATATATGTTTAAAATTACGAGAAGAATAAAACAAGCGTTCATTGCAGTTGCAGCAATAAAATTCATCGTCATCATATTTTTGAAAGAGGCTTCCGTTTTAGTTTTAATTACTTTATAAAACCAAATTAAAAAATAGACGATGACAGGAAACAAAAACAGCTGTAGATAAATGAAATAATCTATTGCATTTATTGCATTAAAATAGAAATAGAAAAAAATATTTGCGAAAAAAAACATGACTGCACTAAAAACGAATGTGCCGTTAATTCCCAATTTGTAGCTTATTGTAAAATCACCGCTTAAACTATCAGCTTCGTGCTGATATACCTGAGTAAGTGGATAAATTCCTCCAATTAAAAATGAACAACCTATTAAAATTAGGAGCAAAATATTATCGAGTATAACGGCATGGTTACTAATTGCTGCGTAAACCATCCAAAAGGTAAAAGCACCTTGAAAAATAACAACAGTTAAAAATCCTATAATTGGAAATTTTTTAAGACGAATACCTTTAAAGCTATAAGCGCGCGATGCGATTATGTAGAGTGTAACACTAATAAAAAATTGAACATTGATGAAAAATGAAAGACTCAATCCAATTACATCAAATAAAATCGAAGTATAAAATAGTTTTTTTGTGGGTTGAGGTGGATGCTCCAAGCCGCCAATACTTGTTTCGTCTTGATCCATATAACTGTTGTAGCCATTGCTTGCCGGATAGATAAACAAATGCAAAATAAAAAAGCATAGAATTGCGTTTGTCCAATTTACTTCACCGACTTGGCTTAGCGCAAAAAAGAAAATGGGCATTAAAAAAAATGAAAACGGAATACGAAGTAGTTTTACTGTATCCCTATTTATCGTTTCTAAATTAATTGTTGCGCTCATTGATTGATTTTTTTTCTAACTTTTTTTAGCTAAGCTTTTAACAAAATGAATGCATGTAAAGCCACTACTAAAAACTACAGCTCTTTTTTAATTTCAATTTGAATTAATTATTTCCTGTTCATCAAGGTTGGCAAAATCTTTTTCTGAAAACAATTTTAAGTTTTTATTTGCCGGTCCATTAATAACTTTGCCCGCATAAGTAAATCTACTTCCGTGGCAGGGGCAATCCCAACTTTTTTCATCTTCATTCCAAACTACCATGCATTTTAAGTGAGTACATTCTGCAGAAACAATAAAAAGTTGCCCTGTTGTATCTCGATATGCACCGTACTTTTTTGTTTCAATCGTTATGATTTTTGCTTCGTTTAACGCGATTGATTTAATTTCCTCGGTGTCTTTGTGAAACCATTTTTTAAATACAGCTATAAAATCGTCTTTAAGAATTTTGAAAAAAGGCCTGCTTGTTTTTAAAATAAAACGAGAGGGTTTATAAATGTCTTCCCATTCATTCTTCACACCATTTATCAGATCGGTAATTAAAATTCCGCCTATAGTGCAATAGGTCATTCCTATACCTGCGTCTCCCGTTATAATATATACGTTGCTACTATCAAACGGATTTCGACCTATGTATGCGATAGAATCCATTGGAACAACCACTTCGCCCGACCATTTGTAAATAACTTTTGTAATCGCAAACCGCTCACGCGTCCATTTTTCAAGTAACAGATATCTTTCTGCGCCTGATAAATCCGAATCTACTCCAACAGGATGATCTTCTCCTCCAGCGATTAGTAAATCATATTCACTGTCATAGGAATCTAAACGTACGTAATGATAAGCTGCGCTTTTATCCTGCTGTTGATCTCCCGTATCCCACCACAATGCTTTTGGTAAAGAGTTTTTCTTTATCAATGCACCTATAACATAACTTCTATATGCCGTTTGCTTAAGCATCATTGCATATTTATCGTTTACTGGCGTGTTGGTAGCCACAACAATGTGTTTTGCTTTTATCGTAAATTTTTTGTCGCTTATTATGTTGTTATTATCAAAAGTTGATACGTGTGTATTCGTAAATATTTTACCTCCTTTGGATTCTATGACTCCGCATAATCCGTGTAAATATTTCATTGGGTGAAACTGAGCTTGATTAGGAAAAACGATACATTTATTTTCAAACGGCACTCCTGGAGTTTCTTCGCTAAAAGAAGCGTCAATTCCACAACGGTTAAGTGCAGCTAATTCTTTTATTAAATTTTCTTCTTCGTCGGATGGATGAAGGAATAAATAACCTGTTATTTTTTCAAAATCGCAATCAATTTTTTCGCGTTCAATAATTCCTTCAATAAAATTGATTGCCGTTTTATGACTTTCTGCAATTAGTGTTGCATTTTTTTTACCAAATGTTTCTTCCATTTGATAATACCTGTCATCAAGCGCTGTTACTATTTGAGCTGTTGTTCTTCCTGTTTCTCCACTCCCAATAAATCCGTCCTCCACAACAATAACTTTTTTTCCTGAACAAGAAAGGCAATAAGCTGTTGTAATTCCTGCAATTCCTCCACCTATTATAACAACATCCGTTTCAAGGTTCTCTTTTAATGAGCTATATTTATTATTTTTTAATGCAGTATCAAGCCAGCAACTTATGTTAGTGCCAGATGTAAAATTTCCATTTTCTGAATTATTAATAGTGTTCATTATTTGATTTTTCAAACAGCAAAAAAATAAGGTAGATTATATTCCTTAAAATTTAACCTACCTTATTTTTTATTATGAACGATTTTGGTTACTTCCACCTTTGTTAGAACCTTCGGTTTTGTTGGTGTTGGTTTGATTGGTCGAAGTTTTATCATTGGTTTTACTGTCGTTGTTGTTTTGATTATTTTTTACATCGCCAGGATTTTTGTAATCATGATCGTGCTCTGTGTCATCATGTTCTTTGCGCTTAGTTGAATCCTGCGTGTTGGTTTTAGATTCATCTTCCATTTTACCCGTTGTGTTCGATGATTTTTTCGAAGAATCAAAACCAGTTCTGTTGGTTTCATTATTCATTCCTTCTTGTTTTTGTTTTGGATCAATATTGGTGTCTTTACCTTGTTGATCATTTTTTTGATTGTCTCTCATTTTTTCTATTTTTTAATTGTTAATACGCTTTAAGCTATTTTCTTTTTGTTTTGTCAGTTTGCTTTGAACCAGTAGTGCTTGACGTTTTTTTTGATGAATCGGAATCTGTATTTTTAGTTCCTTTATTCATGCTGTCTTGTTTTTGTTTTGGATCCAGATTAGTGTCTTTACCTTGCTGATCATTTTTTTGATTGTCTCTCATTTTTTTTGTTTTTTAATTGTTAATACTCTTTAAGCTATTTTCTTTTTGTTTTGTCAGTTTGCTTTGAACTAGTAGTGCTTGACGTTTTTTTTGATGAATCAGAATCTGTATTTTTAGTTCCTTTGTTCATGCTGTCTTGTTTTTGTTTTGAATCAACATTGGTACCCGTACCTTGTTGATCATTTTTTTGATTTTGTTTCATTTGTTTCTGATTTTATTTTTGCACATTTGTCCTGACAAGCAACCGAATGATCCAGATGATTTCTTAATGAGACTAACGTTGTTGAAGCCCATAATTTAATATCAGAATCCTCAGAATCGGTAGACCCTTTTTCAAATTCACGTATCGCATCTTCGTGACCATTTACCATCATGTCGCAATATGCTTTATCAAAATCAACTCCGACTTTATCTTTTAACTTATCATAGGCATCCATGCCATCTGTTGTTATTGTTGTCGGAATAGTGATTTGTTTTTTGTCAGCAAGAATTTTTAGATCTTCTAACGCCTTTGTATGTTCCTCTTCCATCATTTTACCTAATTCTATTACATCAGGCATGCTACTGTTAGTTTGAGCTAATTGGCCTAACTGAATTTCCTCTAAATTAATTTCAGCAGCTGAAACTAAAAAGTCAGCATCATCTTCCTCAGCATTCTCAAATTTTTCATTATTACTTTCTTCTGCTATTTCTTTAGAATCTTCTACTTCCATGTTGCCACCGCACGACACAATGCTTAATGCGGCAACAAACGTCGTTGCAAACAGGCTTGTTTTTAAAATGGTTGGTTTGAAATTTGTCATATACTTTTTTATTTATTATTATTATTTTTACAAAGGTGATTGTGTTTGATATAAAAAATGTTATACAATTTTTTATATAGTTTACATAATTACTATAGTGCTAAAAACCATTTGCCACTAATAAAAAAAATAAGGCACCTGTCAATACGAACGAAGAGAGAAATCTGCGGCTAGTGGCCAGGCGCTCATAACTAGTGACTCTTCACTCTTCCGCTTCCCTCAACACTCTGCACTCTGTCCTCTTCCCTCAAAATTCCCTATCTTCGTAACAATGCGCATCGCTATCAATACACGATTTTTACTTAGCCACAAAATGGAAGGTTTTGGATGGTTTACGTTTGAAACAGTTAAACGAATTGTGCAAGCTCATCCCGAACATCAGTTTATTTTCTTTTTTGACAGAGCGTTTGATCAGAAATTTATTTTTGCCGACAATGTGCAAGGTGTTGTTTTAAATCCACCGGCGCGGCATCCGATTCTTTTTAAAATTTGGTTTAATTTTTCTGTAACGCGTGCTTTAAAAAAATACAAGATTGATTTATTTTTTTCGCCGGATGGATATCTTTCTTTGAAAACAACTGTTCCGCAAATCAACGTGATTCACGATTTAAATTTTGAGCATTATCCGCAAGACTTACCTTCTGGTGCTAGAAAATATTTACAAAAGTATTTTCCAAAATTTGCAAAAAAGGCGGCTCATATTATTACTGTTTCTGATTTTTCAAAACAAGATATTGTAAAGACTTATAATATTGCTGCGAATAAAATTACGGTTGCTCACAATGGCGGTAGCGATGTGTTTAAGCCTATCTCGACAGTTGAAAAACAAATTGTCAGAGATCAGTTTACAAACGGTGAC
>Ga0105048_10014951_pt1 | contig 12064 bp, 9 predicted proteins | sample MAT05_FD_78382 | JGI IMG/M metagenome (GOLD analysis project Ga0105048, IMG submission 78382) | Freshwater microbial communities from Lake Fryxell liftoff mats and glacier meltwater in Antarctica - MAT-05 | ecosystem: Environmental > Aquatic > Freshwater > Ice > Liftoff microbial mat | place...
ACTATTCGACGCTCATCACCACCGCCGGGACGACGAACGTGAACGGCTCCTTCACCGGCGGCACCGCGACGGTGAACGCCAACGCGACGACGAACTTCGGGGCCAGCCAGACGTTGCTCGCTTTGAATATCGGCACCGTGACGCTGGCGGGGTTCGTCGGAGGCTCAGGCTCGGCCGTGGTGCCGGAGCCGGGCTCGATCGGCTTGATGATGGTCGGCGCGCTGGGAGTCCTGTCGCGCCGACGCCGGAAGTAGCACGGGGATTGATGCGGCCTCGCTCAATCCGTGTGCCGCGGCGCGCGGACGGTCCCGGCTTCGAGGTCGCGGGCGCGGCGCTCGACGATGCGGTTGGCGACTTCCTCGACCATCTGCTCAAGGAGTTGCCTGAGGTGTGAGCCGGCGCGGTAGTCGGCGGGGGCGATGTGGCGGACCCGGTCGGCGTGGGTGGAAAGCTGGTAGCACTTTTTGAAGCTGGAGCGCGTGGGGTCGGCGGCGTTGTAAACGGCGATGGCGTGGCCGCCGTGCTGGCGGACGACGGTGAAGCAGGGCACGTCGGTGGGACCGTCGCCGATGTAGATCATGTGCTCGAAGGGCACGGGCCGCAGCTCGGAGGGCATGTGGTCGTTCACGTCCTGGGTGTAGTCGAGGAGGCCTTTGTTGATGCGGAAAAGGAATTGCGTCTTCTGGGTGTGGGAGATGGCGCGCTTGGGGAAGCTGATCCGTCCATCGCGGTCTTCGGCAAACTCGCAGCCGAAAATCGCGCGCACATGGGGCGCGATGCGCGAGCCTTCGATGAGCACTTTCAGCCCGCTGGAGATGATGTAGTGCTCGACGCGGATGCCGTGGGCCTCGTGCTGCTCGGTGAGCAGGCCGGTGCGGAATTCGTCGAACATCTCGGGGAGGCCGGGGAAAAACTGGAGCCCGGCGCCGAGTTCGCGGAGGCGGGCGTTGGTCGGGCGGTCGATGTCGAGGTAGTCGAGCAGCGCTTTCATGTAGGCGAGCTCGTTGTCGAAGCCCTGCTCTTTCACCAGGTCGTGGCAGCGCGACCAGAATTTTTTCGCGTCGATGCCGAAGGTGGGGAAGAGCACCTCGTCCTGCATGTAGTTCGGCGAGAGCGTTTGGTCGTAGTCGTAAACGATGGCGATGGTGTTTTGGGGGGACAAGGAAGTTGAGAGTGGAGGGTTGAGAGTTGAGAGCCGCGCGGGGTGGTGCGGGGCATTGGGTGAAAAGAAAACGCCGCGGCGGGCGAGGTGGCCTATGAGGCGGTGAGACCAGCTCCTTCGTAGATCTCGGCGAGCGGGAGTTCGCAGTCGATCTCGGGGAAAGCGAGCACTTCTTCCGGTGCGGACGCGTCCTCTTGGGTCCAGCTTTCGCCAGTGCGCCGCCAGAGGGTGACGGCCATGATTTCCGTATCTACCAGGGCCAGCACGCGGAGCGATGGGATGGTGAGATAAGCTTCGCGCTTTTCTCCGCGATCCAGGCGGGCGGTGGATTCGGAAAGCACTTCGAAGATGACGACGGGGCGGTCCTGGAAGTGTTCGTCGAGGGCGTTGGGTTCGCAGACCACGGAGACGTCGGGGTAGTAGAAGCGGAGATCGTCGCCACGCCGGACGCGAGTCAGGAGGTCGGAGTTGAAGGGCTGGCAGCGTTTTCCGCGGAGGCGAGCGTAGAGGCTGCCGAAGATGTTTCCCCCGATGCGGGCATGCCGGTTCGTGCCGCCGGCCATGGCATAGACGACGCCGTTGAGATACTCGTGTTTGTGGGGCGCGCCGTCTTCACCGCGCAGAAAATCCTCTGGCGTAAGATAGGCGTGGCCTTGGGCGATGCTCATGGGCGCAGGCTAGGGAGCGGGGCTGGAGGTGTCAAACTGGCGGGCCGGTGGGTTGTGGGTCAGAGGGCGTCTAAAAAGTCAGGTTTCGCCTGCCTCTTCCTCTTCTTCTCAATCTTTCTTCGGCAGAGGGGAAATGAGGAAGATTAAGCGGAAGAGGAAGAGGAAGAAATTTACTGGGAGCGACTTTTTAGACGCCCTCTCAGTTCGCAACGGGAGGTTGTAGAGGCGGCTCTGTCCGCAGGACGTGCCGCCTGTGGCCGGGGGGGAAAGGCGGCACGTCGCCAAAGCGCGACAGAGCCGCCTCTACACCTCAAATTGAGCCAGTGCCGGCCGGTGCTCCGCCGAGGAGATTGGCGAGCGCGGGTTGCAGTTCGGGAAATTGGAAACGGAAGCCGTGGTCGAGGGCGGCGGCGGGGAGGACGCGTTTGCTGTCGAGGAGCTCGTGGGAGAAGCCGCCGAGGGTGGCGCGGAGGAGGAATGCGGGGACTCGAAAAAGGGCGGGACGGCGGAGGGTTTGCGCGAGCGCTTTGGTGAAGTCGCCGTTGCGGACGGGCCAGGGGGCGGAGCCGTTGAGGGGGCCGCGGATGTCGAGGTTCTCGATGGCGAAGAGGGCGAGTTGCGCGAGGTCGTCGAGGTGAATCCAGGACATCCACTGGCGGCCATCGCCGAGCGGGCCGCCGAGGCCGAGTTTGAAAACAGGGGTCATCGGCAGGAGCGCGCCGCCGTGTTTTCCGAGGACCACGGCGGTGCGGAGGGTGACGATGCGGACGCCCTCCGCGCGGTGGGCTTCGGCTTCCCACGCCTGGACGGTTTCGGCGAGGAAGCCGGCGCCGGCGGGTGCGGTTTCGGTGAGTTCCGCGTCGCCGCGATCGCCGTAGAAACCAATGGCAGAGCCGCTGAGAAGGACTTCGGGCTTTTCGCGGGCGGCGTTGATCGCCTCGACGATGCGGCGCGTGCCGAGGACGCGGCTTTCGACGATGCGCCGCTTTTTCGCCGCGGTCCAAAGCCCGACGACCGGCTCGCCAGCGAGATGGATGAACGCTTCGCAACCCGCGATGTCCGGCGCGGTCTCGAGGGAGAACGCGCGCATCTCGCAGCCGGGAATCGTGCGTCGCGGATCGCGCGTGAAGGCGATGACCTCGTGCCCGCGCCGCAGCGCCAGGTCGATGATCTTCCCTCCGATGAAGCCGGTCGCGCCGGTCAGGCCGATGTGCATTTAGAATTTAAGATTTAGGTTTTGGCATTGGGTCGCCGGACGCGGATGGAGTTCCGCAAATTGCTGAATGCTTAATCCCAATTGCCAAATGCCTCACGTCCCCGGCTGCCCAAAGCGGCCGTGGATCCAGCGGTACGGAAACTTGTCCCCGGGGCAGTCGGTGGGCCAGCGGGGCGGATTGATCTCGCGATGAGGTTTCACAATGGCCCAGGTGCGGTCGATTTTTCCGACGCGCTGGCGGAGGTAGCGGATGAGTTCCTCGGTGGCTTCGATCTGGCGCTTGGTGGGTTCCTGCTGGTTAAAGTCGCCGACGAGGCAGATGCCGAGGGCGATGTTGTTGAGGTAATCGCTGTGGACGTGACCGCCTTGGATTTGCCGGAGCCAGCGGTTGCCGATTTCGATCTCGCCGTCGCCGGATGATTTCCCGTTGCCGACGACAAAGTGGTAGGCCATGCCGTTGGGCATGCCGCGGACATTGCGGTGGTAGTAGTCGAATGCCTTGGCGTTGCCCTGCCGGGTGCCGCTGTTGTGGACGACGATGTAACGCCAGCGGCGGCTGAGGACGGGCGCTTCGCGGATTTTTTTCTGAATGGGTTTGGTGATGTATTTCCAGCGCTCGAACCAACCGACAGGCGGAGCGGCCTGGAAGCCGCGCTGCTGTTCAAAACCGGTCTTTTCAATCGTAACGGGTGCAGGGGGGACGGGCTTTGGCGGAGGTGTGACAGGGGGAGGCGTGACTGGAGGGGGAGTCGCGGGCGCGGGCGTGGCTGGACGGGGGCGCGGGGTTTCCGGCTCGGGTTTTGGCTTGGGTTTGGGAGTCGTCTCCGGCTCGGGTTTGGGTTTGGGCTTGGGCGTGGTTTCCGGTTCGGGCGTGGTGGGGCGCGAGGGTTTCGGTTTGGGTTTGGGCAGCGGTTCGGGTGGGGGCGTCATCGGGACGGTGCGCATTTCTTCACGGGCCTTGAGGAATTGCCGCTTCCTTTCGTCGTCGCTCGTCTGCCCGCGGAGGGCTGTTGCTTGCAAGATCCACAGGGCGAGCAACGACAGGAAAATGGGACGCACGCAGCGGATGCTAGGCAGCCGGGCGTCTTCATTCAAGCAGGGTGCGCGGGAAGATGCGGGTGTTGCCGAACCCGCTTGGAATCAAAGCACCGCGCACGTATGGTCGGCGCATGAAACCTTTTCTAACGCGCTGGCTCCTCACGACGATCGCGGTGGGCGTGGCGGTAAAACTGACGGGCATGCACGTCGAGGGATGGGGGCCGCTGATCTGCACTGCGCTGCTGCTTGGAATTATCAATGCGTTTATCCGTCCGGTGCTGCTGCTGCTGAGCCTGCCGTTCATTTTGGTGACGCTGGGATTCTTCATCCTGCTGATCAACGCGCTGATGCTGGCCATTGCCGGTGGGATCGTGCCCGGTTTCCATGTGGGTGGCTTTCTGAACGCGTTCTTCGGCTCGATCGTGGTGAGTATCGTGAGCTGGGCGCTGAGCGCGGTGTTTAAGGACAGCGAGGGGCATTACCAGATTCTCACGCATCACGGGCAGATCCGGGAGGCGGGGGAAAAGCGGGTCGAGGGCCGCGTGGTGGAGTGAGCGGGAAAGGATGAAGGCGGAAGGAGGAGTGCCGCGGGCTGCACTCTGAGCTTCATCCTTCATTCATCATCCCTCATCCTTTCGCCATGACCTACTGCCTCAGTCTTCTTTGTCGCGAAGGCATCGTTTTTCTCTCAGATTCGCGGACGAGCGCGGGGGTGGATAACATCACGATCCAGCCGAAGATGCGCGTCTATGCAGAGAAGGGCGACCGCGTGATCTGCTTGATGACCTCGGGCAATCTTTCGGTGACGCAGTCGGTGTATGCCTTGATCGAGGAGGATTTGCTGATCAGTAAGACGGAGCCGGGGCGCAGTCACTTGATGAATCAGCGCACCCTTTACGAGACGGCGCGGTATGTGGGAGCGAAGATCCGCCAAGTGGACGGGATGGATCGCGCGGCGCTGGAGCGCGCGGGTTTCGGCTTCAATATCAATGTGCTCGTGGGCGGGCAAATCGCGGGGCTGCCGCAGCAGATCCATGCGGTGTACCCGCAGGGGAATTCGCTCCAGGCGGGGGTGGCGTCGCCATTTTTGCAGATCGGAGAGTTCAAATATGGGAAGCCGATTCTCGACCGCGGGTTCACGCACGAGACGAGGCTGGCGGATGCGGTAACTTTTGGGATGCTCTCCATGGAGGCGACGATCAAATCGAACGTCTCGGTGGGGCCGCCGGTGGACGTGTTTGCGTATGAGAAGGATTCGCTGGAGATGAAGTATCGGTGCCGCATGGAGGGAGGCGACAGCTACCTCAACGCGATCCAGACGAAGTGGAGCGAGGGAGTGGTCCGTCTCGTGGAGACGATGCCGAGGCTGCAATTTCCCGGGACGACCGGGCAGCCGGGAGAGATCGTGGCATGAGTGCCGAAGCGTCGCGAGTGAGGGTGAAAATCTGCGGAGTGACGAACCGCGAGGACGCGCTCGCGGCCATCGCGCTCGGTGCGGATGCGCTCGGGTTCAATTTGTTTCCGGACTCGAAACGATACATCGAGATCGACCGGGAAGCCGCGTGGATACAGGCGCTGCCGCTGTTCGTGACCCGCGTGGCGGTGCTGGTGAATGTGCCGCCCGAGGAGGCGCGCCGCGTGGCGGAGCGGCCGGAGATCGACCTGGTGCAATTCCACGGCGACGAGGACGCCGCGTATTGCCGGGAGTTCGCCCGGCTCGGGCGGTCTTTTGTCAAAGCGGTGCGACTGCGCGATGCGGCGTCCGTGGAAATGGCGGATCACTTTTCCACGCCGCACGTCCTGCTGGATGCATGCGCGGGCGCGGCGTTTGGCGGGACGGGAGCGCTGGTCGATCTCGCGCTCGCCTCGGAGTGCGTTCGGCGGCATCCGGCGCTGCGGATCGTTCTGGCAGGCGGTTTGAAGCCGGAGAACGTCCGCGGGGCGGTCCGGGCCGTGGGACCGTATGCGGTGGACGTGGCCAGTGGCGTGGAGGCGGAAGGCAATCCGCGGCGCAAAAGCGTCGAGCGGATGGAGCGGTTTTTCGACGAAGTTCGGGGATAACGAAAAGGGCGACCGTCCTCACAGAGCACGCCCCTGCCAGCGCGGGCCGCAGGCTCTCATTCTTTGGAAATGAGAGTCGTGAGATCTCGTTTCCGAGACAAAACTCTCATTATTCAGACTCTTGACTCTCATGGCCTGCGGGTTGCTTAAAGAAGTCTCAAACCTCGAACTAGAAAGCTTACTCCCATGGCCAAACTTCACTCCACACTCTGCGTTTTCGCTGCACTTTCCGTGAGCTCCGTGCTCGCGCAAGATCCCCCCATCAAAACCACCACTTCCGTCGTCGTTCCCGCGCCGATCGAGCCGCCGATTCAAATCCCGGCGTCGCAGCAAATCATTCCGCCCGCGGTCGGCGGCGTGCCGCTGGATCCCTCCGGCTTTCCCCCGCAGACCGCGCCAGTCGCTCCGACGAACGGTCCGAAGACCGTGGAATTTCAGGGCGACGAGATCGGTCTGGTCCTCCGCACCCTCGCCCGGCAGGCGAAAATGAGCATCGTCGTGAGCGACGCCGTCGCCACGACCGGTGGCACCGTCACCATGCGGATCGAGGACAAGACGCCGCGGGAAGCCGTCGAGACCATCGTCACCGCCAAGGGCCTCATTATGGATGAGCAAAACGGAGTCTATTTCATCAAGACTGCGGCGGAGAAAGCCAAAGAGCCTACCGAGAGCGGCAACTACACCCTCAGCTACGCCACGGCCGAAAAGATCGTCCCGTTGCTTCTCAGCCAGCTCCAGAGCGGCGTCGCTCCGCAATTCGACGTGCGGACGAACACCATCTACTACCGGGAAAACCGCTCGAACCTCGATAAGATCGACCTCTTTCTCAAGAGCGTGGATCGCCCGACCAAGCAGGTCATGATCGAGGCGCGCCTCGTCGAAGTTACCGCCAACCCGCGCCAGAGTTATGGTATCAACTGGGCCGGCGTCGTCGGCGGCTCCGCCACTCCGCAGACCCTCAGATACGGCGGCTCCACGATCGCCTCCTCGACCGTGGCGAATGCGCAGCAGGTCACCAATACCGTGGTCAATGGCGTTCCCACGCAGACCACCTCACCTTTGCTCGACGCTCGCGGCGTCCCTGTCCAAGTCCCGCAGATCGGTGAGTTGCCCTCCGTTCAAACGAATAGCGGCAGGCTGGATGCACAGGATTTTCTGATTAACGGTGCAAACCAAGCGACCGGTGCCCTCGGCTCAGTCGTCGGCGGCCAGCTCGCCATCCTCAGCGTGCCGGCCATGTCGCTCACCATGCGGCTTTTGAATGAGGACGCCGACGCCGAGTTTCTTGCGCATCCCCGCGTCGTCACTTCCAATAACCTGAAAGCCACGATCAAGATCACCCGCGCCCAGCCCGTTCCGCAGCTCAACTTCAACGAGCAGACCGCGCAGGCCGTCTTCAGCGGATTCCAGGACAAGGAATTCGGCAACACGCTCGAAGTGACTCCCTCGATCAACAAGGACGGCTACATCTCCATGAACGTGAAGCCCGAGATCAGCAATAAAGTCGGCGACGCCACCTTCGCCTTTGGCGGCGCGACCGTCACCAGCCCCGTCATCGACAAGCGCACGCTCGATTCCAACGTCCTCATCCACAGCGGCGAGACGCTCGCCATCGGCGGCCTCCTCCAGGACGAGCAGACCAAAGGCCGCACGAAGATCCCGGTGCTCGGCGACATCCCGATCATCGGCTACCTCTTCCAGGAAAAACTCACGCAGCGCAACAAGCGCAACCTCCTCATCTTCGTCACGCCTACCATCATCGAGCAGGGCTACGGCACCGGCCTCGAGGATCAGGTCACCGGCCTCTCCCACAGCGGCGAGGAATACGCCGACCCGAACGGCTGGCGCAACAACGCCAAGGGGGCCAAGCGCCTCGTTCCGACCTCGAGCCGCCAGCTCGCAGCAGATTACCCCAAGCCGGGCGTAGCACCGGCTCCGCGGAAAGCCGGGGGCCGAGTCGCTCCGACCGAGACTCTCGCACCCGCGCCTCGCCGAGTCCCTACCCGCACCAGCGCACGCTAATCGCCACTCTGGCGGATCGCGCCGCCGGTTAAGGGGGGAAAACGACCCCTGCATTTCCCAGCAACCCCATCGACGCCGGCCAGCAATGGCCGGCGTTTTGTTTTTTGTGGATGAAACAAGCGATTCCCTCGGATCTCGAAAACAATGTAACCGTTTTGTAGCGGCTCAATCGGAGGTGTAGAGGCGGCTCTGTCGCGCTTTGGCGACGTGCCGTCTTCCGCGGCCACAGGCGGCACGTCCTGCGGACAGAGCCGCCTCTACATCCTCCCCTCTCGGACTGAGCCACAACCGACAGCTCCGATTTCCGATGCTGCCGCAGTCATGTTGGCGCAGTTCCAAACTCTGCACCTTCCGCGTCTCTGGGCTCCGGCGTGAAAGGCTACCGCGTCGTGCCCGGCGGCAGGCCGAGCGCTTCGCGGGCGGCGGTCTTTTCCTTCTCGTCATCGGAATCGACTGGAGGAAGGGCGAGGATGGCCTGCCATTCCTTCGTGGCGAGATCGCCTTTGCCCATGGATTTGTAAAGCCGCGCCAACTCGGCGTGATGCATGATGCGCTGCGGGGCCAGCTCGGAGGCTTTTTTCAGGCATTTCACAGCCTCCTCATTGCTCGCCGCGGGCATGCCGCCATAAACGACTTTGGCCAGCATCTTGAGCACGCCGCCGACATTCGCCACGCCCGCGTGCCAGCGCCCGAGGACGTACCAGGCGAAGTCGTCCGTGGGATCGAGTTCGATGGATCTGGACGTCTCCTCCTTGATGATCTTCGAGTATTCGAGCTTCGTTTTGTTGCCCACGAAATCGGTCAGTTTACCGTAGGCAATCGCGCGGCTCAGATGGGATTTCGCGACCATCGGATCGAGGTCCAGAGCACGCTGCGCGTACTCGAGTGCTTTGCGGGCGAGTTGCTCGGCGGCTTCCGGCGGCTTGGTGACATCGACGAGATCGGAATACTGTTTCGAGATGCGCAGGAGCACGCCCACGTTTTTCGTGTCCAACTCCTCCGCTGCGCGGAAATCCGCGAGCGCCGCCTTCGTATGGCCCTGCTTCTCCTCGGCGTCCCCGTGTTTCACGAGCGCGCTGAGTCTCGGGTCCTCGGCCAGCGCCGGGATTCCGAGGATCAAGACAAGCAAAAGGAGCGTTTTCACGGCGACAGCTTCCACCCTAGCGCGCCATCTCGCGGGTGCAATTTTGGATTGGGAAATCCCCGCCCCGACTGGAAATCACCACCCTCGATTTTGTCCCCGCCAGCGCAGGCTACGCCTTTCGTCGTGGCAATCACGCTGGAGTGACGAGCGGAGCTATTCGCGAAGCTCCACCGGCACGCAGGCGCAGAAGAGATTGCGGTCGCCCCAGACGTTGTCGATGCGGCCGACGGCGGGCCAGAATTTGTGCTCGCGGAGCCACGGCGCGGGATAGGCGGCCTGCTCGCGGGTGTAGGCGTGGAGCCACTCTCCGGCGATCAGGGAGTGCGCGGTGTGCGGGGCGTTTTTGAGCAGGTTGTCCTTCTCATCGGCGGTGCCGCTTTCGATGGCGGTCATCTCGGCGTGGATGGAGATGAGGGCTTCGCAGAAGCGGTCGAGCTCGGCTTTGGACTCACTTTCGGTTGGCTCGATCATGAGTGTGCCGACGACCGGCCAACTCAGCGTGGGCGCGTGAAAGCCATAATCCATGAGGCGCTTGGCCACGTCTTCGGCGGTGGTTTTCGCGAAGCCGCGAAGGTCGATGATGCATTCGTGGGCGACGAGGCCGTTCGCGCCTTTGAAGAGCACGGGGAAGTAGGGATCGATCCGGCGGGCCATGTAGTTGGCGTTGAGGATGGCAAAGCGCGTGGCTTCGGTCAGGCCCTCTCCGCCCATCATGCGGATGTACATCCACGGGATCGTGAGGATGCTCGCGCTGCTGAAGGGCGCGGCGGAAATGGAGCCGGTCCGCGTGTCAGGACCTTTGCGCTCGACGGCGGAGAGGAACTCCACGAGATGCGCCGCCACGCCGATCGGGCCCATGCCGGGGCCGCCGCCGCCGTGGGGGATGCAAAAGGTTTTGTGCAGATTAAGATGGCAGACGTCGGCGCCGATGCAGCCGGGCGAGGTGAGGCCGACCTGCGCGTTCATATTGGCGCCGTCCATGTAAACCTGCCCGCCGCGGGCGTGGATGACTTCGCAGATGTCCACGATCGTTTCCTCGAAAACTCCGTGCGTGCTCGGGTAGGTGACCATGAGCGCGGCGAGTTGGGCAGAGTGCGCGTCGGCCTTGGCGAGGAGATCATCGAGGTCGATGTCGCCGTCCTCCAGGCAGCGGACGGTGATGACGCGCATCCCGGCCATGACGGCGCTCGCCGGGTTCGTGCCGTGCGCGCTGGTGGGGATGAGGCAGACGTCGCGGTGCCCTTCGCCGCGCGACTCGTGGTATTTGCGGATGACGAGCAGCCCCGCGTACTCGCCCTGCGAACCGGCATTCGGCTCGAGCGAGACGCCGGCAAAACCGGTGATTTCGCCGAGCCAGTCTTCGAGCTGCGTGCAGAGTTTGCGGTAGCCGCCGGTCTGCTCGACGGGCGCGAAGGGGTGCATCTTCCCAAATTCAGGCCATGTGACCGGCAGCATCTCGCTGGTCGCGTTGAGCTTCATCGTGCAGGAGCCGAGCGGGATCATGCTCGTCGTGAGCGAGAGGTCTTTTGCCTCCAGCCGACGGATGTAGCGGAGCATCTCGTGCTCGGTGTGGTGCTGGTTGAAAACTGGGTGGGTGAGGAACGGGGAGGTCCGATTTTCGATTTCTGATTTTAGACTTTCGATTTCAGCGGCGAGCGAGGCCGCGTCGAAATCGAGGGCGTTTTCGTCGTCGATGCCGTCGTGAAAAATCGCGAAGAGAGGCGCGAGGTCGTCGGTCGTTTCATCGAGAGCGATGAGGATCGAGTCGTGGCCGAAGGCGCGGAGATTCACGCCGGTCTGGCGTGCGGTTTCGAGGATTTCGGCGCGGCGGCTGGGCGCTGCGCTGACGCAGACGGTGTCGAAAAACGGGCTGTCGCTCACGGCGTAGCCCAACCGGTCAAGGCCTTCGGCGAGCAAGGCGGCGTGGAGATGGATGCGCCGCGCGATCGCTTTCAACCCCTCGGGGCCGTGATAGACGGCGTACATCGACGCCATCACGGCGAGGAGCACCTGAGCCGTGCAGATGTTGCTCGTCGCCTTGTCGCGGCGGATGTGCTGCTCGCGGGTCTGGAGCGAAAGGCGGTAGCCGGGCTGGCCGTGCGCGTCTTTGCTCACGCCGACGAGCCGGCCGGGCATGAGGCGTTTGCAGGCGTCCTTCACCGCCATATAGGCGGCGTGCGGGCCGCCAAAACCGAGCGGCACGCCGAAGCGCTGCGTGGAGCCCACGGCGATGTCGGCGCCGAATTCCCCCGGCGGACGGAGCAGCGTGAGCGCGAGGATGTCCGCGGCGACGATGGCCAGCGCGCCGGCCGCATGCGCCTGCGCGATGAACGCCGCGTAATCGTGAATCGCGCCCGTCGTGTCGGGATATTGCAGCAGCACGGCGAACGGTTTTACCGCGAAATCGAACGCCGCTTCGTCGCCGACGATCACCTTGATCCCCAGCGGCTCCGCCCGCGTCTGCAACACGGCGATGGTCTGCGGATGGCACCGCTCGCTGACGAAAATCGCCTGCGCGTCCGCGTGCCTGCTGACGGCGTGGGCGATGTGCATGGCTTCGGCGGCGGCGGTCGCTTCGTCGAGCAGCGAGGCATTGGCGATGTCCAGCCCGGTGAGGTCGCAGACCATTTGCTGAAAATTGATCAGCGCCTCCATGCGGCCCTGCGAAATCTCCGCCTGATACGGCGTGTAGGCCGTGTACCAGCCGGGGTTTTCGAGGATGTTCCGCTGGATGACCGGCGGCGTGATGCAGT
>Ga0105048_10014952_pt1 | contig 12063 bp, 8 predicted proteins | sample MAT05_FD_78382 | JGI IMG/M metagenome (GOLD analysis project Ga0105048, IMG submission 78382) | Freshwater microbial communities from Lake Fryxell liftoff mats and glacier meltwater in Antarctica - MAT-05 | ecosystem: Environmental > Aquatic > Freshwater > Ice > Liftoff microbial mat | place...
CCAGCGCCGGCATCATCGTGCCGCTGCTGTTGCTGTTGCTGATCGCGGCTGCGGTCGCTGGCAGCTCTTCGGACGCCCCGACCTGAGCCTGACGATACCAAAGCAAAAGGGCGTGCCAGTGGCACGCCCTTTTTCGTAACGTATCTACCGGTTCAATGCGCCGTCTGCGTGGCCCCTGCATCGGGGCTCGCCTTGCGCGCCGCCGCAGCGGCCTCTTCGGCGGCCTCGTCCCAGGTGATCGGTTCGGGCTGGCGGACCAGCGCCAGTTTCAGCACTTCACGCACGTTCGACACCGGGATGATCTGCAGCCCCTGCTTGACGTTGTCGGGGATCTCGGACAGATCCTTGAAGTTGTCCTCGGGGATCAGCACCGTGGTGATGCCGCCGCGCAGCGCCGCCAGCAGTTTCTCTTTCAGCCCGCCGATCGCCATCGCATTGCCGCGCAACGACACCTCGCCTGTCATGGCGATGTCCTTGCGGACCGGAATCTGCGTCAGCACCGACACGATCGAGGTCACCATCGCCAGACCGGCCGACGGCCCGTCTTTCGGTGTTGCCCCGTCCGGCACGTGGACGTGGATGTCGATCGTTTCGAACTTTGTCGGTTTCACCCCGATATCGGGCGCGATGGAGCGCACAAAGGATGCCGCGGCCTCGATCGATTCCTTCATCACGTCGCCAAGCTTGCCCGTCGTCTTCATCCGGCCCTTGCCCGGCAGCCGCAGCGCCTCGATCTGCAGCAGATCGCCGCCCACCGACGTCCAGGCCAGCCCGGTCACAACACCGACCTGATCCGTCGCTTCGGCCAGACCATAGCGATACCGCTTCACGCCCAGGTAGCCTTCGAGTTTCCCGGGCGTCACCTCGACCGACCTGGTGCCACCCTTGATGATCTCGGTCACCGCCTTGCGGGCAAGCTTGGCGATTTCCCGTTCCAGGTTCCGCACCCCGGCCTCGCGGGTGTAGGTGCGGATCATCTCGGTCAGCGCCGCATCGGTGATGCCGAATTCGCCCTTCTTCAGCGCGTGGTTGGTGATCTGCTTGGGGATCAGGTGACCCTTGGCAATCTCGCGCTTTTCGTCCTCGGTGTAGCCCGACAGGGGGATGATCTCCATCCGGTCAAGCAACGGGCCCGGCATGTTGTAGCTGTTGGCCGTGGTCAGGAACATCACGTTGGACAGGTCGTATTCGACCTCGAGATAGTGGTCGATGAAGGTCGCGTTCTGTTCCGGGTCCAGCACCTCGAGCATCGCCGACGCCGGATCGCCCCGGAAATCCTGCCCCATCTTGTCGATTTCATCAAGCAGGATCAAAGGGTTGGTGGTCTTCGCCTTCTTCAGCGCCTGAATGATCTTGCCGGGCATCGAACCGATATAGGTCCGCCGGTGGCCGCGAATTTCGGATTCGTCGCGCAACCCGCCAAGCGAGATGCGGATGAACTCGCGCCCCGTGGCTTTGGCAACCGAGCGGCCAAGCGAGGTCTTGCCGACGCCCGGAGGGCCGACGAGACACAGGATCGGGCCTTTCAGCTTGGCCGAGCGGGCCTGCACGGCCAGATATTCGACGATGCGTTCCTTGACCTTTTCCAGCCCGTGGTGATCGGCATCCAGCACGGCCTGCGCCTTGCCCAGATCCTTTTTCACCCGGGATTTCACGCCCCACGGAACCCCAAGCAGCCAGTCGAGGTAGTTGCGCACCACCGTCGCCTCGGCCGACATCGGCGACATGTTCTTCATCTTCTTGACCTCGGCCTCGGCCTTGTCGCGCGCCTCCTTGGACAGCGCGGTCTTTGCGATCCGCTCTTCCAGTTCTGCCACTTCGTTCTGGGCCTCGTCGCCGTCGCCAAGTTCCTTCTGAATGGCCTTCATCTGCTCGTTCAGGTAATACTCGCGCTGCGTCCGCTCCATCTGGGTCTTGACGCGGGACTTGATCTTTTTCTCGACCTGCAGCACCGACATTTCGCCCTGCATCTGGCCATAGACCTTTTCCAGCCGTTCCGCGACGCTGAGCGTTTCCAGCAGGTCCTGCTTCAGCGCCACGTCGACGCCCAGATGGCCCGACACAAGGTCGGCCAGCCGTGCGGGTTCGCGGGCCTCGGCCACCGCCGACAGCGCCTCTTCGGGGATGTTCTTCTTGATCTTGGCATAGCGCTCGAACTCTTCGGTCACCGTGCGCAGCAGCGCCTCGACCGATGGGGCGTCCCCGAGGGTTTCGGTCAGCCGTGCGGCCCGCGCCTCGAAGAAATTCGGGTTCGTGACGAATTCGGTGATCCGCACCCGCGCTTTGCCTTCGACCAGCACCTTGACGGTGCCATCGGGAAGTTTCAGCAGTTGCAACACGTTGGCCAGCACGCCGACGCGGTAGATGCCGTCGGTGGCCGGGTCATCGACCGAGGGGTCGATCTGGCTGGACAGCAGGATCTGCTTGTCGTCGGCCATCACTTCTTCCAGTGCCCGGACCGATTTTTCGCGACCCACGAACAGGGGAACGATCATGTGCGGGAACACCACGATGTCGCGAAGCGGCAGAACCGGGTAACTGGGGGACAAAGAGTCCGTCATGCGATTTCCTTTCTGGCAGGAAGGCCGGGGTCCCGATCGTCGGCAACGTCTGGGCCTTCCCCTGGGTGGCAACCATATCTGGTAGTCTGAGGCGGGGGTGTCAACCACGCCTTCCGCTGTTTCCCCAAACTGCGCCCAAGTGCGGGCGCTGGCAAGCGGACATTGCCAAAAAACCATGCCAAACCGGCACAGATTTGTGAAGCAACGGGTAACGGTTGCGGCCGCCCTGCAACAGGGGCCGCAGCCATCATGCAGCGACCCCTGTCAGGGTCGGATAGTCGGTATATCCCGCGCGACCGCCGCCATAGATGCCGTCGGTCGGCAGCGGGTTCAGCGCCGCGTCAAGCGTCAGCCGTTCGGCAAGGTCGGGGTTCGAGATGTAGAGGCGGCCGAAGGCCACAAGGCCGACCTTGCCCGAGTCGACGGCCGCGATGGCCGTCGCACGGGTGTAGCCGTTGTTGGCAATATAGGTGCCGGTGAACCGGTCGCGCAGCGCCTCGATCGCGCCTGCGGGCCAGTCGCGCGGGCCGCCGGTCTGGCCTTCGACCATGTGAAGAAACGCGATGCCGGCGGCGTTCAGCATGTCGATCACCGCGCCGAACGTGGCCGGGGTATCGCTGTCGATGCCGACGTTGCCGGCGTTCGAATAGGGGCTGAGCCGGACGCCGGTGCGGCCCGGGCCCGCAATCCCGACCACGGCTGCCACCACCTCGCGCAGCAGGCGCAGGCGGTTGTCGATGCTGCCGCCATAGGCATCGGTGCGGGTGTTGGAGGTGTCGCGAAGGAATTCGTCCAGCAGATAACCGTTGGCCGCGTGGATTTCGACGGCATCAAACCCGGCGGCCAGCGCGTTGCGGGTGGCAATCCGGTAATCTTCGATCACGCGCGGAATCTCGGCAATCTCCAGCGCGCGGGGCACCGACGTTTCGACAAACTCGGTGCCGTTGAAGGTCTTGCCCGCCGCCCCGATGGCCGAAGGCGCCACCGGCGCCCCGCCGTTCAGTTGCAGCGAGGTGTGGCTGACCCGGCCGACATGCCAAAGCTGCGCCGCGATCTTGCCACCCTTGGCGTGCACCGCATCGGTCACCAGCCGCCAGCCCGCAACCTGCGCCGCCGAATAGAGGCCCGGCGTCCAGGCATAGCCCTTGCCCTCGGGCGACACCTGCGTGCCCTCCGAAATCAGCAGGCCCGCACCGGCACGCTGGGCATAGTATTCGGCATGAAGCGCAAACGGGGCGTCATCGGCGGGCCGCGCGCGTTGCCGCGTCAGGGGGGCCATGACGATGCGGTTCTTCAGCGTCAGCGCGCCAAACGACATCGGGGTGAACAGGGCTTCGGACATTCAACTGGTTCCTGTGAACTGAAAGCATCAGGTGCAGACGTAGGTCTGCTGGAATGCGGCACAAGACACCCCCGGTGAAAACCTTGTGCTGTGGCGCACATGACCGCATTGCGCCCTGTGCAACGCTATAGCGGTTCGATGTCGCCGCGCGCCTGCATGTCGCGGAACACCGCCACGAAAGCCGACAGCCGGCCCGCCGCGATGGCATCGCGCAGGGTTTGCATAAGCTCTTGAAAGTAATGAAGGTTGTGCCATGTCAGCAGCATCGAGGCGATGATCTCCTGGCTGCGCAGAACGTGGTGCAGATAGGCACGGGAGTAGCCCCGGCAGGTCGGGCAGGTGCAATCTTCGTCCAGCGGGCGCGGGTCGTCCTGATGGCGGGCGTTGCGGATGTTGACCTGCCCCCACCGTGTCCACCCCTGCCCCGTGCGGCCCGACCGCGACGGCAGCACGCAATCCATCATGTCGACACCGCGCGCGACCGCGCCGACGATATCATCGGGCTTGCCCACGCCCATCAGATAGCGCGGCTTGTCCACCGGCAGCAGTCCGGGCGCATAGTCGAGCACGCCGAACATCGCGTCCTGCCCCTCGCCCACCGCCAGCCCGCCGATGGCATAGCCATCGAACCCGATGGCGCGCAGCGCTGCCGCACTTTCGGCCCGCAGGTCGGGCGTGACGCCGCCCTGCATGATGCCGAACAGCGCATGGCCCGGCCGGTCGCCGAACGCATCGCGCGACCGCTGCGCCCACCGCATCGACAGCGCCATGCTGCGGGCCACCTCGGCCTCGGTCGCCGGCAGCGCCGGGCATTCGTCGAAACACATGACGATGTCGGAGCCGAGCAGTTTCTGGATCTGGATGCTGCGTTCGGGCGACAGCACATGGGTCGAGCCGTCGATGTGCGATTTGAACGTGACCCCCGCCTCTGTCAGCTTGCGCAGGCCGGCAAGGCTCATCACCTGAAACCCGCCGCTGTCGGTCAGGATCGGCTTTTGCCAGTTCATGAAGCGGTGCAGACCGCCGAGCCGGTCGATCCGCTCGGCCGAGGGCCGCAGCATCAGGTGATAGGTGTTGCCCAGCAGGATGTCGGCCCCGGTCGCCGCCACGCTGCCCGGAAGCATCGCCTTGACGGTGGCCGCCGTGCCCACCGGCATGAAGGCCGGGGTGCGGATATCGCCGCGCGGGGTCTGGATCACGCCTGTTCTGGCGCGGCCGTCGGTGGCGGACAGGGTGAAGCCAAAAGTGTCGGTCAAGCCAAAGGTCCGGGTCATGGGTCTCTCGGGGATTTTTCCCCTTTTGCGCCGGATGCGGGGGATTGCCAAGGGGGCCGATCCGGGGCTGCATGGCGGCACGGAGGACGCGATGACCGATCTGCGTGGCACGTTGGCGGGAATGTTCGAGGTCGGGCAGCATCCGCTGACCTTTCAGGGGTCGGTGCCGCGGGGCGGCGGGATACATGACCTTTCGTTCACAACCGCGGCGGGCGCGCCGGTGCGGGGCATCCTGTGCCGCCCCGACGCGCCATCGCCGCTGCCCGTGGTCCTGAACCTGCATGCACATGGCAACCGCTACGAGATCGGGGCGAATGAGCTGACCGACGGGCGGGCGGCGCTGCAGGCGCCGTTGGGGCCGGTGCTGATGGCGATGGGCATTGCCTCGGTCTGTCTGGACATGCCCTGTTTCGGAGCGCGGTCGGGGGCCGGTGAATCCGCCGCAGCCAAGGCGGCGCTGTGGGAGGGGCGCTCGCTGGCGGGGCAGATGATCGGAGAATCCGTCTCGGCGCTCGACTGGATCGCGGCGCAGGATTGGGTGGACCCGAGCCGGATCGGGGTGTTCGGCATGTCGATGGGGGCGACGCTGGGGTATTGGCTGGCGGCGGTCGACGGACGGGTGCGCGCGCTGGTGCAGGTGTGCTGCCTGGCCGATTTTCGGGGGCTGATCGCGGCGGGCGGGCATGATCTGCATGGCATCTATCTGACGGTGCCGGGGCTGCTGCGGGTGGCGGGCAACGGCGAGATTGCGGGGCTGGTGGCACCCCGGGCCCAGCTGATCTGCATCGGCGATCTGGACCCTCTGACGCCCGAGGCGGCGGTGGAGGTGGCGTTGCGCGCCGTGCGGGCAGGGTATGCGCGCGGCGGGCGGCTGGTGGTCCACCGCGAAGCTTTGTCCGGCCATGTCGAGACGGCGGCGATGCGGGCGGCGGCGCTGGCGTTTCTGCGCGATGAACTGATCCGGTCGGGCTGAGAGCGCCGGGGGTTTCACACCCCCGGACCCCCGTGGGATATTTGGGCAGAGAGGAGGCAGGGTTTCGTCAGTTTTCAGACACGCAGGCCCCCGGAGTCAAAGGCGTGGAGGGCTGCGGGGTCGAAGGTGAGGTGGATCGTGTCACCCTTGCCGAGGCTCGGTTGGCCGGGCAGCACGGCCAGCACCGGGGCGCCGCTGCCGAGTTTGGCGTGGATCACCGATTCCGAGCCCAACGCCTCGATCAGGGTTACAGTGGCGTCGAAATCGCCCGGCCCGGCGGCAAGGCGCAGATGCTGCGGGCGCAGGCCGAGGGTGATCTGGCCTGCGGCGTGCAGGTCGGGCAGCGACAGGGTCGGGCCGCCGTCGAGCGTCACCTGGCCGTCGCGGGCGGTGGCCGGCCAGAGGTTCATTCCCGGTGCGCCGATGAAGCCCGCGACGAACAGGTTGGCGGGGCGGTTGTAAAGATTGAGCGGGGTGTCGACCTGCTCGACCCGGCCCGCGCGCAGCACGACGATCCGGTCGGCCATGGTCATCGCCTCGACCTGATCATGCGTCACATGGATCATCGTCGCGCCGAGCCGGTCATGCAGCCCCGACAATTCGGCGCGCATCGAGACCCGCAGTTCGGCGTCGAGGTTGGACAGCGGCTCGTCCAGCAGGAACGCGGTCGGGCGGCGGACGATGGCCCGGCCGATGGCGACGCGCTGGCGCTGCCCGCCCGACAACTGCCCCGGGCGGCGCTGCAGCAGCGGCTCGATGTCCAAGAGGCGGGCGGCGTCGGCGATGCGGGCGTCGATCTCGGATGTCGCCATCCTGGTGTTCTGCAGGCCGAAGGCCATGTTCTGCCGCACGGTCATGTGGGGATAGAGGGCATAGCTTTGGAACACCATCGCCAGCCCCCGGTCGGCGGCCGACAGCGGCGTCACGTCGCGGCCGTTGATCGAGATCGTCCCGCCGGTCGGCTGATCAAGTCCGGCGATCATCCGCAGCAGCGTGGACTTGCCGCAGCCCGAGGGGCCGACGAACACCACAAGCTCGCCATCGCCGATCGTCAGGTCGATGCCCTTGAGCACCTCGACGGCGCCGAAGGATTTGGTGATGCCATGGATCGAAATCTGTCCCATCGGACCCCCCTATTTCAGGCCGGAGCCGGCAATGCCGGTGGTGATGAACTTTTGCAGAAACAGAAACACGATGACGACGGGGATCATGGTGATGACGGTCATCGACAGGATGAAATGCCACTGCACGTTCAACTCGCCCGCATAGGTGTTGAGCCCGACCTGCAGGGTATAGACTTCGCGCCGCGACAGCACGATCAGCGGCCAGAGGAAGTCATTCCAGCGCCAGACGACCGAAAAGATGCCAAGCACCGCCAGTGCCGGCGCCGTCAGCGGCAGCACGATGCGCCAGTAGATCTGCCATTCCGACGCATGATCCATCCGCGCGGCTTCCAGCAGTTCATCAGGGATGGTCAGCATATACTGGCGCAAGAGGAACACGCCGGTGGGGGTGGCGACCGTGGGCAGGATCACGCCCCACAGCGAGTTCAACAGCCCGACGGTCGAGATGATCGAGTAGAGCGGCACGAGAATGACCGAGAGCGGAATCATCAGCGTCGCCAGCACCACCAGCATCACCGCATTGCGCCCGCGAAATTCGTATTTCGACAGCGCGAAGGCGGCCATCGAGTTGGTCAGCAGGGTGATCACGGTGGCCATGAAGGTCACGAAGATCGAATTCCTGAGATACAGAAAAAAGTCGAAGGCCAGGAACGGCTCGGTATAGTTGGACCACTGAAACCCGACGCGGCGGTCGGGCGTGCGGGTCTGGATGTTGATCTTTTGCACCTCGCCGGGGTTCGCGGGGTCGACCATCTGCGCCACGGTGCCCACCCGGCGCACCTCGGCCAGCGTGCGGGTGCCGGCCTCATCCGTCACCACATACAGCGGCAGGGGTTTGTCGTAGCCTTCGACCACCGCGGTGCGGGTTTCATAGGGCAGCAGGGTCGGCGGAAACTCGGCCAGTCCGGCGGGCGACTTGAACGACGACAGCACCAGCCACAGCGCCGGGCCGAACATCAGGATCACCCCGGCGGCGAGCCAGCCGAAGGTGACGATATCGGTCCAGTGCCAGCCACCAAAGCTGCCGGGGCCACCCCGGCGACGAAACAGGAAGCCAGAAATGCGGGTCATTTCAGCTTGCCCTTCTGCTCGTTCCGTTTGCCCAAGGCGAGTTGCAGCAGCGTCAGCAGCACCAGAACGCCGCCCATCAGGATCGACGCCGCCGAGGCCAGCCCAAGGTTCTTGAGCAGGGAAGCAAAGCCGACCTCGTAGATATATTGCGTCAGGAACAGCGTGGCGGTGCCGGGGCCGCCGCCTGTCAGCACGAACGCCTCGTCGAACACCTGCACCGCGCGGATCAGCGACAGCACGATGACCACCAGCAGGTTGGGCATCAGCAAAGGCAGGGTGATGCGCCAGAACACCCGGCCCGGCCGGGTGCCGTCCATCTCGGCGGCTTCATACAGGTCCTTGGGAATGGCCTGCAGCCCGGCCAGCAGGATCAGGGCGTAAAAGCCCATATGCGCCCATATCGTGACGCCGACGGCGGCGGCGAAGGCCCAGTTGCGCTCGATCAGCCAGTTGATCGGGTCCAGCCCCATTCCCAGCATTGCCGCGTTCAGCACGCCGTCGCGCTGCAGGATCCAGCGCCAGATCAGCCCGACGACGACCGGCGACAGCAGCACCGGAAAAAAGAACACCGCGCGCCAGAAACTGCGGGCGCGCAGCTCGCGGTTCAGGATCAGCGCGGTAATGGTGGCGATGATGATCAGCAGCGTCACCTGCAGGATCACGAACAGGCCGGTGTTCTGCACGGCCGTCCAGAACTGATCCTCGGCACAGGTGCCGGGGTCGCCATAATTGCCGCAATCCAGCAGCCGGGCGTATTGCGCGCCACCGACATAATCGCGGTCCGACAGGAACAGTGCCGCGCCGGAGGTCATCGAATAGATGATGTTGATCACCAGCGGCAGCAGCACGAAGACGCCGAAGATCGCCATGTTGGGCAGCAGAAAGAAGGCGGCCATGCCCCCTTGGCCGGTCCAGCGCTGCCAGACCCGCAGCGGCGGGTCGATCAACCCGGCGAGCCAGCCGAGGGGGGCCGTGATCACGGCCCCCGCCTGGTGCTTGAGGCTGTTCATGGCCTCAGTTCGCAGCCGCAACCTGTTCGGCGATATCGGCGTCGATCTTGACATAGGCCTCGTCAAGCGTCATTTCGCCCGCCATCACCTGGCTGATGCGGTTGACCAGCGCGCCGTAATAGACCGAGCCCCATTTCCATGCCGGCAAGGCTGCGGCGTTCGGCTCGACCTGACCTGCGGCCTCGATGAACGTGTTCAGCGCGGCCTCGACGTTCGGGTCGTCGGTGGCCCAGCTCATGCCGCCTGCCGCAACAACACCCGCATGGGCAGGCAGGAACAGCGTGCGTTCCGAGAACTCTTTCACCACCGCTTCGGAGGCGAGGAATTCCATCACCTTGGCGACGTCTTCGGGGTTCTTGGTGTATTTCACCGCAACCAGCGCCGCACCACCGCCAAGGCCCGAGCAGCCCGCAGTGCCGCAGGGCGAGCCGGTGGCCACCCAGTCGAACCCATCGCCGATCTTGGTCGACAGGTTGGCGATCTGCCACGACCCCGAATAGTAGAACGGGATGGCCGCGTTGATGAAGTCATCGGCCGCCGGGCGATAGGTCGATCCCGAGGCCGACACCCAGGTGTCTTTCAGCATCTTGCCCTCGGAGGTCCAGGCCACCAGCTTTTCGGCAAACGCCTTGGTCCCCGCATCGACCGGGGCAGGCTTGCCGTCGGCGCCAATGTAGTTGGCCCCATACGACACGTTCGGCCCCGAAATCCGGTGGCCCGAGCGGTCGATGGCAAAGGCGGCCGTGGTGCTTTGGCTCGCCTGAACGGCCGCGGCTGCCGCCACCCAGTCGTCCCAGGTCGCACCGGCGCCCGGCAGGGCCACGCCGGCCTGCTCGAACAGCGTCGCGTTGGCAAAGCCGCCGGTCAGGGTCAACTGGGTCATGAAGCCGTTGATCGCCGACGAGCCGTCTTCGCGCATCCAGTCGGCATAGCCGCCAAAGTTGGTTTCCCAATACGCGGCGTCCGACAGGTAGGGCGTCAGGTCAAGCCAGTGCGGTGCCAGCGTCTTGATGTTGGTGACGCGGGCGATATCGGGGCCCTCGCCGGCCTCAAGCTGGATCTGCAGTTGTTCCTGCACCACCTTGTAGGCCACGTTGTCGAGGATCACGTTGATCTCGGGGTTTTCGGCCGAAAAGCGGCTTAGCAGGTCGGCAATCACCTCGCCCTCGACGCCATCCGAATACCACATGATGCGGACATCGCCCGCAAACGCGGTCGATGCCATCATGCCGAGCGCCACAAAACCGGACGCTGCGGCGGTCATTGAACGTTTCATTCTCTCTCCTCCTCTGAAGTCGCCCCGGCCTTTGGCCAAAAGCGGGTGTCGTCGTCTGTCGGGATCACGCGCCCATTGCGGGTCTGTCGTGACGCAGGCCGGGAACGGTCCAGTCCCGGGGGTCAAGGATACGGCCCTCGGCCTCGATGCTAGCATCGGGGCGGAAAATGATCTTGCCATATTCCGGGTCGGTTACGATCAATTCTGCGCAGGGGCCGTCGCCCTGCAAGGTCATTCCGCCAAAGCGCGTGGCGAAATCATCCAAGGTCGCCGCAGTGCCAAGCCGCACCAGCCACCAGCCCTGTCGCCCGGCCAGCCGCACCTCGCAGCCGGTGGTCGGGCCTTCGGCCAGCAGGTCCAGCGGACCCGAGGCGCGCAGCAGCATCGCCCCCTGCCCCGACCGCGCCATGGCCGTGTCGCCCGCGATGCGGTGCTCGTCCCAGCACGGCGTCGGGAACCAGGCATGGGTAAATCCGGGCTGGTCGGGGTGGCCGTCGAACCACAGCACCGCCAGCCCGCGATACTGCTGGCAGCGCGGCACCGAGGCCGAGCCGCCCCAGTAGCTGGGCCGCCCGTAGCCGGAATGGATCACCTCGCCCGGATGGTTGATCCAGGTCTGCGCATCGGGGTTGGTGCCGATGCGGCCGTGCAGCAGCGTTTCCTGATAGCCCCAGTCGAACCAGCGATAGTTCGCGGCCGACCCCAACGCCCAATCCCTGGTCTTGGCATGATACAGTGCCGCGAACGCGCCCTCGCCTTGCGCAAAGGCCCATTCCTGTTCGGTGTCGCCGGTCACGCTGGCCCGCGCGGCAAGCGTGTCGTCGAACGGCAACCCATGGTCGCGCAGGCACAGCGCCAGCCCCGGCAGGCTATGGAACCGCGCGCCAAAGTTGCCCTTGCGCCACAGCATGCGGGTGATGGCCGACAGCTCCAGCGTCCGGCCCGCGCGCAGGGTATGCTCGTAACTGCGCCCCTGCGCCGCCGTGATCACGCCGTGGTGTGCCGAATTGGCGACCAGTTCCAGCAGACGCAGCACGGCACGCCCTGCGCGGTCGCGGATATCGGCATCGGGGGCAAGGGCGTAAAGCGCCGTCAGCCCCTTGAGATCGATCGGGAAATAGGGGGCCGAGTTGAATTCGGCCATCTCCCATTCCTCGAAATGGTCGAGCCATGCACGAACCCGCTCACGGCCCACCGCCGATTGATCGACGCCTGTGCGGCCCGACCGGCGGAAGGTCGCATCGGGCAAATGATGGCCCGCAAGATAGGCGCAGGTGTGGAACAGCAGCGCGTGGTTCTCGCTGAAATACCACTGCACATCGTTGCCCGGCTCGTCCATCCAATAGCGGTAGCCCAGCATCGCCGCATCAATCCGGGCGGTCAGGGCGTCGGTCATCAGATGACCATAGCGTGTCCGGCTCCAGATCAGCGG
>Ga0105048_10014953_pt1 | contig 12062 bp, 9 predicted proteins | sample MAT05_FD_78382 | JGI IMG/M metagenome (GOLD analysis project Ga0105048, IMG submission 78382) | Freshwater microbial communities from Lake Fryxell liftoff mats and glacier meltwater in Antarctica - MAT-05 | ecosystem: Environmental > Aquatic > Freshwater > Ice > Liftoff microbial mat | place...
CCGTTCGCCCCCGTGATGCCGATCCTCGACTTCAGCAAACTCGACGACGTGATCGCGGCGGCGAACAGCACCGAATACGGCCTCGCGGCGTACGTCTTCACCAACGACATCACCGTGGCCTTCAAGATGGCCGAGGGACTGGAAGCCGGGATGATCGGCATCAACGACCCGGTGCCCGTCGGCGTGCAGTGCCCCTTCGGCGGCATGAAGCAATCGGGCCTTGGCCGCGAGCTGTCTCACGAGGGGCTCGAAGCCTACTTGGAAACGAAGCACATCAGCTTCAAACTGCGCGATTGACTCGCGAATTCGCCACCCGGCTTAGGTGGCTTCGGATTCTCAGAAGCCGGACGCGTGAACGACGTCCGGCTTTGTCAGCGTCAATTTCACTTTTTCTCGGCAATCCAAGCGTTGCGGAACACCAGCGGGTCACCGTGGTTTTGCAATTGGATCGCGCCGGGTTTCGTCGATTCAGATTGACCGCCGCCCGTCGCATTCTTCAATTCCACGTCGTCGTGGATCTTTACGCCGTTGTGGAGCACCGTGACCCGGGCCGGCTTCGTTTTCTTATCGCCATCGAACGCGGCGGCGGTGAAGTCGATGTCGTAGGTCTGCCACACCATCGGCGGCAGGCACATGTTCACGCTCGGCTTATGCAGGGTGTAGATACCGCCGCATTCGTTGTTTTCGCCCTTGAGGCCGAAGCTGTCGAGGATTTGCAATTCGTAGCGGTCTTGCAGATAGAAGCCGCTGTTGCCGCGCTGTTGCCCCGTGCTACCCGGCATCCACGGCAAGCGGAATTCGATGTGGGCTTTGAAGCTGCCGTAGAGTTTCTTCGTCTTGATGCCGTTGTTCAGAAATTTGCCGTCGCTGAGTTCGACGAGTTTGCCACCGGCCCAGTTGGATTCGTCCCCGGCCTTGGCGAAGAGGATGTCGGCGCCTTCGGGGGCTTTTTCGCCGAGCGTCGGCGACTTGCGCTCGACCCGTGTCAAGCTCGCGTCGATTTTCATGCCGTCTTTGATCGCGAGTTTGCCGGCGGCGATGGTGCCTTGCAGCGTCTTGCCGGTGATGGTCGCGGCGCCGCCGTCGCCGAGTTTCGCCTCGGCGATCATTTCGGCTTTGCCGTCCCAGCCGGCGCCGGGCAGTCCGCCCATCAGCACTTTCACGGCGAAGGTGCCCTCCCCTTTGGCGATGACTTGCACGCCGATTTTCTTGTCGCCGCTGTTGAGCGCGATCGTCCCTTCGTACTCGCCTTGGATGGCGTAATCCTTGTCGTCCACGAGGTCCTTCGGTTCGCTGACGACGACCTTTTTCGGTTTCTCTTTGGGCGTTTGTGCGGCGGCGCCGACGGCGAACAAGCCGGCGATCAGGAGTGCGAGCGAAGCGCGGAACATGGGGAGAGCCTTTCGAAAAGGGAAATTGTGGGCAGCGGTGGTATTGTTCCGGAACCGCCCGGGGAGTCAATGGAAGATCCCGGCGAGCCGAACTCCGTCAGGAGTCGGGTGACGCGGCGTGGCCGCTCACGTAGTTGGGCACGCCGATGAATGCCGACTCTCATTTGAACTCGTATTTCAACGGCAACCTCACGCGGGCGCAGACCATGCTGAACGACATCGATATTCAAGGTAGCTCTTCGCTTCGCATGCCGGCCGAATGGGAGCCGCACCGGGCGACTTGGCTCGCGTGGCCGCACCGGCGTTCGGACTGGCCCGGAAAATTCCGGACGATTCCGCACGTCTACGGCGAGATCGTCCGCGTGCTGAGCCGATTCGAAGCGGTGCACATCGTCGTGCGGACGGCCGCGGAGAAAGTCGCGGCGCGGCGGATCTTGCGGAAGTACGGCCCGAACGCGGCGAATCTCCGCTTCGAGATATTCGAGACAGACCGCTCGTGGCTCCGCGACTCCGGGCCGATCTTCGCCTACTCGGAATCGGGGGCAAAGACCGCGCTCGATTGGCGCTTCAACGCGTGGGCCAAGTACGACGATTGGACGCACGACGATTTGTTACCGGAGTACGCGGCCGCGAAATTGAAGTGCCCGAGACTTCGACCGGAACACAACGGCCGACGCGTCGTTCTCGAAGGCGGCAGCATCGACGTCAACGGCGGCGGGCTGATGCTGACGACCGAAGAATGCTTGCTCAGCAAGGTGCAAGAGCGCAATCCCGGCTTCGTTCGAGCCGACTACGAAGCGGTATTCGACCGATACCTCGGCGTTAAGAAGGTACTCTGGTTGAATAAGGGCATCGCCGGGGACGACACCCACGGCCACGTCGATGATCTGGCCCGCTTCGTGAACCCGCGTACCATCGTGACCGCCGTCGAAGACAACCCCGCCGATGACAACTATGCGCCGCTTCAAGAAAACCTCGACCGATTGAAGGGTTTCACCGATCTCGACGGGAGCAAGTTGGAAATCGTTCCGCTGCCGATGCCCCGGCCGATGCACTATTCCGGCCAGCGCATCCCGGCGAGCTATGCGAATTTTTACATCGCCAACGGCGTCGTGCTGGTGCCAACATTCAACGACCCGAATGACCGCGTCGCCCTCGGCATTCTCGCGGAACAATTCCCGGATCGTGAAGTCGTCGGCATCCACAGCGTCGATTTGGTCTGGGGCTTGGGGACACTCCACTGCATGACGCAGCAGGAACCCGCGGATTTGTAGGTGTCGCTTTGCGTGACGTCAGAGAGGAAGTCACGCAAAGCGTGACCTACGAAGCCTGCTCATCCGGCATCTTCGCCGCCAGCAACAAAATCACCCCCGTTAGCAAGCTCACGGCCATGCTCAGGAATAAACTGGCCACGTGCCACGGCCCGAATGCAGCCGACGCGGCTTGGGCGGTGGCGGGATCTTCGGCGAAGCGCAGCATCCGCAATTCCGTTACATAGATCGACAGCGGCCAGCCGACGGCGACGCCGAGCGCGGCGACCACGCAGATCCGGAATCGCCAACGCCCGATGGCACCGCGATTCCACGCGGACGCCGTCCAGACTGCGACCCAAGCGCAGATGGCCGACAAGATGAAAAACCTCGGGAAGACCGGCCCGACGGCGGCCCCGGCCAGGCCGCTGGCGAGTTGATCGCGCTGGCTGTCGCTCGTGCCATCGGGGACGATCCGCACGTTGGCGGTCCGCGTATTCGGCTGCGTTTTGACCACGTCCGCGAAAGAATCGAAGATCGGCACCGTGGCGACGAAGACGAAGAACGTCCCCGAACCGAACCAAAATCCGACGGCCAACACGTGGAGCATCCGCAGCAGAAGGTGCCGCCAAGCGCTGTCGCCGATGCGGCTTTCGGTGCCGATCCACAGCCGCGCGATATTCGTCCGATGCTTCACGATCACCACGACCGAGCCGACCATACAGAAAACCGTGACCAGCCCGTTCGCAGCGCCGAAAGGATCGAGCTTGAACACCAACCGCGCAGCGACAAGCGCCAGCAGCGCTGCGATTGAGGCGAACGATACCATCCGCGTGGCGAACACGGCGAGCGCCCACGTGCCGAGTGCGACCGCCGCCGGGAGAGGTACTAGCACCACGATGGCACCAGCGCCCGTGGCCACACCCTTGCCGCCGCGGAAGCCGAGATAGATGGGGAACAAATGCCCGAGGAACGCGCACGCTGCGACGCCGACCCGTAAGAAATTCTCGTCGATGGCGTCCGCGGTCCACAGCCGCGCCAGCGGTACGACGAGCGCGACGGGCAACACCCCTTTGAAAAAATCGAGGACGAAGACGAGTGCTCCGTAGGTTCGGCCGAGTACCCGCCCGGCGTTGGTCGCCCCGATATTGCCGCTGCCGACTTGGAACAAATTCACGCCGCGGGCGCGGCCGACAAGGTATCCGAAGGGCAGCGCACCCGCGAGGTAGGCCAATAGAAACAGTGCGGCGGTGATCATCGGGCGGACTGCTTCCGGGTTCGGGCTTCTTCGAAAACCGCCACGAGCGCGGCGTAATGCTGCTCGAAGGTCCACGCCTGCGCGGCGGCGCGGGCCGCGATGGTCGCGTCGGCCCGATACGCGGGGTCGGTCAAGATCGTCAGCGCGTCGCCGAGTTCGCGCGCATCGTGCGGATCGGCGATAACGAATCCGTTCGATGGCGGATTCAACAACTCGCTCGCGCCGTTGAATCGCGTCGTGATCACGGGCAACCCGCAAGCGAGCGCTTCGAGCACGACGAGCGAACAGGGATCGTAGAACGTCGGGTGAACGAGGAAATCGGCGGCGAAATACGCATCCTTCGGCGACGGCCGGAAGCCCAGAAAAATCAGGCGATCTCGCACTCCGAGCGATTCCGCGAGACGTTCGTACCGGCCGAACTTCGGATGGCCGACGACCGCGATCTTCAGCGACGCATCGTGCGGCACTTGGGTCAAAGCCCGGATCAACGGGGCCAGCCCCTTCAAGCGGTAGTTCATGGCCACGAACAGCCCGACCGGGAGATCGTCCGCGATATTCCAACTCGTTCGTTCCGACTTGCGCAAGTCATCGCGATCCCCGGCTTCGAACCGATTCGGATCGATCGCACTGCGTACGACTCGCAGTTTCTCGGGGCCGATGCCGTAGAACTCGCGGAAGTGCCGTTGGACCATATCGCTGTTGACGACGACCATCGACCGCGCGTCGCCGAGGTACTGCTTGCGCTCGAGTTTGGCGAACGACCAACCCGCCGGGTCGAACCATTTGGCGATGCTCGCCACTATGCGCAGGAAGGCGTTCGCGTGCTTCCGCCGATTGTGAGCAACGCTCGCCTTGTGCAACCCGCCTTGCGGGTACAGGACATCCTGCCCCCATGTTTTGTCGAAGCCGACGGTGACATCGTGGACGCGTTCAGCGAGCGCTTTTTCCACGGCCCGTCCGAACCGCCAGGGTCGGAGGAAGCGCATGCCCTTCGGCACGTCGAGTTGGTGATAGTGCATTGACGGCGGCAGGGCGGTCGCGTCCCACCGGCAGGCGTAGAGGTGGACTTCGTGGCCGTCTATGGCCAAGCGCCGCGACAAGTCGCCGATGTAGGTTTCGCAGCCGCCGCGCGAGGGGAGCACCGATTCGTAGCAGAGGGCGATGTTCATCCGCGGGCTTTCCGTTTGGCGTTGTGCCGGCGGTATCGCCGCCACTTCCAAATCACGACTCGCCTCAACCATGATGGTGGCCGAGCGGCGGTACCCCAATCGCCGGCGCGGTAGAACTTCCAGAATCGCAGGCGATCTTTGGCGTCGATGCCGGGCTCGTCCGAAGAGTAGAGCAACTGCGCGAGATCCTTACTGACATACCATTGCCAGCCGAGGCGGTGCCGGCCGAGGCGGTGGAAGTCGATCATCGTCACGCGGGCGCGCCACTCGGTTGGAATCGAATGGGTGTCCGCTTCGGCGATGTAGAAATGGCAGAGGTAGAGATCCTTGTGGAACAGCCGCTGACGGTGGAGTTCCCGGCTGAGCCGGGCGATCTCGCGGATCAGACCGCGCTTCCAAATGGCGAATACTTCCGGTGCCAGACGTCGATAGGCGAGCGGGATCGCTTCGTGGAGTGCGAGCATCCCGCTGAGTTCTTCGACCGCGAGGAAGCTCTGCAGTTTCAGGCCGGGGCCGCGGAATTCGCCGCTGGCGACGGCGCGGGGCACCGGCAAGCCCGCCGCTGCAGCGCGTTGCAGGTGCTCCCATTCTTGCAACCCCGGCGACCACGCCGACGAAGGAAAGAGCCGCGCGAGAAGCCCGTGCCGGCGGGGGAGTTCGTAGTGTCGCTTGAGGTAGACGACGAGTTGTTCACCCGCTGCGGACTTCAGCGTCCAGCGGCCGATGGACCGCCCTTGTTTGGCGTGGAAGCGATCGGTGACCGGCACGCTGAGGATGGTGCGCGACCACTCCGGGCCGGCGAACGCGGGCCAATCGGCCGACTGGTGCAGTATCGCGGAGATTGCCATCAAAGAACCGCCCGGGCGAATCGATCCCACTCGGTGTGGTCGGCCGCGCCCGACCCCAAGTACGAACGCAGCACCCGCATTTTATCGAGGTGATCCATCCCGGTGAGTGCACGTGCCAAATCGGCGCGGGCTTGACCCGGTGACAAGCGCCGGACAATCGACACGGCACCCGTTGACGCGACGCCCAATTCCGGGGTCAGTACGAGGAGCGGCTTCGCGCCGAGAATCACTCGGTGAAAGCGGCAACCGGCGTCGTGCAGGCGCTTCAATAACTGGCCGATGTCGGCGAGAGTGCGGTTCCGCAACGGGTTGTCCGGAGTTATGGATTCGTGAATTCGAGAGCGGTCACACGCCCGGACAACCACGAACGATTGCATCTCAAACATCGACTTCCACCGTTGCCCGAAAGCCAAGAGTTTCGGGCCGGGGATGCCAAAGCGTTGGAGGTGGAAGCAGACCCGCGCGGCTTTGGCACCCGGCGAGCGCCACGGGCGTTCGCGGATCGCGGCGACGATGCGACCCAGCGGATCGACGGTGCGGTATCGCGTCAATTCGCCCTTCGTTCCACAGGGCAGAGTGATCGGTTCGACGTTAACCGGCAGGTCGTAGAACGGTTCGCACGCTGGCGATTTCGACCACGCACCGGCGATTTCGGGGATCGCCACGAACGCCTCGCCATCGAGCCAAACCAGCCGTTGCGGTGTTGCGTCCCGGACGCCGAGTTGCTGCCGGACGGACGAGCGTTTGAGTTGCTCGCGGGAGGCGTCACGGATCGCACGGGCGAATGCGCCGCACCTCTGCGAAGGCGGTGTACCGCTCGCTTTCATTACGCGGCGGTAGGCCCAGAGCATCCTGAGTCGATCGCGGAGATTCACCGCCTCGTCGGGCAATGTCGCGCGGAGGGCGCCGAACCACGCGGTCGCTTCGGATTCTGAAATCGTGGGATTGTTCCGACTCGATTGCCAGTCGATCAACGTCGGTTGCAGGGCGCCGGGGCGGACGAGGACGTGCTTGGCCGCGAGTTCCGGCGTGCCGATTCCGACGGCGTGGCACTCCGCCAACATCCGGCCCAATCGCTCGGCGAGCAGCCGGCGTTCGTCCGCTGACAACGAATAGTCAGCGAGGAGATCGCGGAGTGGAATCATCCCGGTCAATTCTTCGATCAACACGAAGGCCCGCCCCTCGGCATCGTGTCCAAAGGCCAGCCATTGCGGGCCGGGAATGCCGAGATCTTCCAGTTTTTGCAGGGTGCGGGCTTCGCGCTCAGCGCGGGAAACCCAGCCGAATCCGTCCCGCCAATTGCAGAATCGCGACCGGTGACCGACGACGTGCTCGCGCTTCAAGTACGCGCCGCGCACCGAGACGCCGGAATGGAGTTCGACCTTCACGACGTGCCGGTCGGCGTGCCCGCAGACGACCTCGCCGCGCCGTGCCAGAACATCGGCCGCAGATGTGATACCGCACTTGCCGAGCCACGCGCGGTAGCGCGGGTGGAATTCGATCCGGCCGGCGGCGGTCGATTCAACCGGCGCGGCGAAGACGGGCGTGGCGGTCAGCATCCTGCTGGTCCTCGGGTGAAAGCAATCGGATCGTCGCGGCGAAAACTTCGGGCGGAGTCAGGGTCGTCATGCAGCGGTGGTCGAGAGGACAGATCCGCAGTTGGCACGGCCCGCACGGCACCGGTTTTTGCAGATGGATCGCCTTCGAAAAATACGTTTCCGTCCAACCGATGTGCGTCGGACCGAACAGCGAGACCACCGGCCGGTCGAACGCCGCGGCGAAGTGGCGCGGGCCGCTGTCGGTCGTCACGAGGCACGCCAACCGGCGGACGATGGCTTTCGTCAAACCGAGTGACAGCGGACTGTCAGCGAGGCTGACGACCCCTACCGCGCCGGCTTGGGCGACGATCTCGCGGGCCACGTCCCGTTCGCTCGGGCCGCACAGGACGACGACGGCGTACCCCCGCGCCGCAAACATCTGGGCCAATTGCGCGAAATACTCCGTCGGCCAATGTTTGGACGAACCGAACGCCCCGCCCGGATTCAAGCCAATGACAGCCGGAAATGCTTCGAGTTTGAGGCTCTTCCAAACATCCTCCGCCGTCGCTTCGTCCGCATCGGTCGTGAACAATTCCATCCGGTGGCCCGGTTCGGGGACACCGAGCAACCGCACGACGCGGTTGTAGTCGTCGATGGCGGGCATCGGTTTGAATTGGCCGTGCGCACCGCGCTCGGCGTAGAGCCGCTTCGTCAAAAGGGCATCGCGGCCGTAGCGGGCGAAGCCGAAGAGCGACCGGCAGCCGCCGAGTTTGGCGAGCAACGCCGTGCGGAACGAATTCGGAAACAAGATGCCCGCGTCGATGGGCCGGCGGCGGAGTTCACGGGCCACGTTCCAGAATCGCTGCTCGCTTGGCCCGCCCTTGCCGAAGAAGATCGTCCGTTGAAACCACGGTGCCCCGGCCAGCGTTTCGCCCACGTACGGTTTGCACACGGCCAGCAATTCCGCATCCGGGAAGCGTTCGCGCACGGCCCGGATCGCCGGCGTCGCCATGACCACGTCGCCGATCCAATTCGGTAGAAAGAGTGCAATTCGCTTCATTCTTCCAACGGCTCCGGCAGAATCGAATCGAGGCGTGTCAAGAGTTCGGCCAAGCCGGTGTCGAAGACCAAACCGACGCGCACGGCCAGCAGCGCCCGGCCCGCGAGATCGGGCGTGCGCAGCTTCACCCAGTCTTTTTGGGTCGTGACTACTGTCGTGCCATCGGGGAATGTCGCGGCCCAAGTTCGCAGGTTCTCAACGTCGTCCCGCGTGTAGGCGTGGTGGTCGGCGAACGCTTTGAAGCCGAGCACTGTGATGCCGAGGTCGGTGAGCGTCCGCCGGAACGCGTCCGGATTGCCGATGCCGCAGAACGCGGCGACCGATTGACCAAACAGCGAATCGGCTTCGGTCGGTTCGTGCCCTTCGCGGATCAATTCAATTGGGACGTGCCGGGCGGTCGCCAACAGCAGATGGGGGAATCGCCTTTCCAGTTCCGCCAATGTTTGCTTGACGCTCTCCGGTGCGGCTTGATCGCAGCGCGTCAGGATCGCGGCATTCGCCCGCTTCAAACTCGCCATCGGCTCACGGAGCAAGCCGCGGGGAAACAGATACTCGGCGAAGATGCCGCGCGTCGCATCGATCAGCACGATGTCGAAATCGCGGTGGAGCCGGCGGTGTTGGAAGCCGTCGTCGAGGATGAGCACTTCGCTTTCGAGTTCTTCGAGTGCGGTCTTGGCGAGTTCGAGTCGATCGCGCCCTTGCAGGTGCGGAACATCCGTCAAGTTTTCTTCGAGCAACAGCGCTTCGTCGTTGGGGCCGGAGTCGCGGCCGTATCCTCGGCTGAGGATCGCGACGCGGCGTTCGAGGGAGCGCAGATAGCGGGCGAAGAATTCCACGGCCGGAGTTTTGCCCGTGCCGCCGAGGGTGAGGTTGCCGATGGAAATCACCGGGATCGGCACCCGCACGGCGCGATTCGGATTGCGGTCATAGCGGCCATTGCGGAACCACACACCCAGTGCATACGGGAGCCTCATCCACCAGCAAGCGGCGCGGAGGAGCCAATAACCGAGGCCCGGCTGGAGCTGGCGGATGGCGGCGTCGAATGTCTGGACGAATCGCGGCACGCGGTCCATCTCGGGTAACTGTGATGATCGCGAGTGAAGGTACACATTTTACAAACGGAGTGTCAACCGCGGCTTTGCAAAGGGTGTGCTCATTTATTTTGCAGACCTCAGCTGATAGCCGATAGTCCCGCGATCCGCACGATCCCCTTCCCGCCCACGAATCCTTCGCAATCGATGTCCCGATCCACGAATCGCTTGACCGTATCGATGTTCGTCAGCAGGTGGTTCGTGACCTCCGACACCGCGTATTCGCTGGCATCGTCGCTGAACGCGAGCGGCAAAAGGATTTGGTCGGCCGAGTGGGGATCGACCGGGCAACAGCTGGTGCGGAACGCCAAGGCTTCTTCCACCGCCGCATCGGCGACCGCTTCGGTGGGACGTCCGCGCTCGCCCAATGAAGTGAAGACCGTCGGTACCGGAGCTTGCCGGAAGATGACTCCCGCGACTGCGCCGGGGCCGTTCTCCCAAGTTTCCTCCGAGATGTGGCTCTCGACCTCGGCCATCTTCAACTTGTGCTTCAACCGGCGCGCCAAGCTTTTTCCCACGGAAGCCGGTAGGTCAGCAATACCCGCGAAGCCCCCGGCCGTCGTCAGTGCGGGGCAGCTCGTGAGTTTCAACCCGCGGATTCGCGAACTCGCCTGCAATGTGGCTTCGATCTCACCACCGCCGCGCGGGTAGAATCCGGGCCGGATCATTTTCAGCGAGAGCTCGACGCCCAGTTTCGCCAAATACCCGGCCCATGTCGTTTCGAGGAAGTGGTAGCTCGGTGCCGCCATGACATGCGTACCGCCCGTGATCTGCACCGTGCTCGGCGCGCCGCCGCGCAAGATCAACGGCAGATAGACCGTGTACAGCACGAGGGCCGTCGCCCCGGCCGTGTTGATGACGAACCGATAGTTCCCCGCTTTCACAGACGACGGTTCGAAATGCAGCACGCTCGAACCGAGCGTGCCTCCCTTGTAGTTCGCCCCGCCGATTTGCGACGCGGCCCGGACGCAGGCCAAATGCTGCGCCGCCAACCCCGGCTTCGGCCGGTTCGCCCGGATGTTGATCAGCTTGAAAGGCTTCCCCGTAAGCAACGCTAGCGCCAATGCCGAGCGCAAAATCTGCCCGCCCCCTTCCCCTTCGCTGCCGTCGATCTGGATCATGGTCGCACCGGTGGAATCGACTCGTTGCAACCAGAGACGCGGCGGCGGCGTCGAGGTTCGAGTTGAATCCTACCGGCTCGCCCGGAGCGTCGGCAATGTGAAATCGACCGTGTGCATTTCCCCGGCCATGAATTCGACCTTGCGATCTTCCGATTCCGGTTGACCGTTGCGGCTCGTTTCCATCCGCAGGGTGTAGGTGTAAAGTTCGCCTTTCTTCAGCACGGGCGTCGTGAATTCGCGGATGGCGTCCGTCCGATTATTCTTCTTGGCATCGACGTACAGCGTCGCACCGGTGGGCAATTTCACCGTGATCTTCGCCCGGTCCGACAGCGCTTGCGGCGGCGGAACCACCGTCACCGAGCCACCGCCGAGTGGCGGCAACGGTTGCGGCTTGTTCACCGTCGGCGTGCCCGTCGGCAATGCCGGGGTGTTGAACGACGGGATTTCCGGAATCGAAGGCGTCAGCGGCGAACCGAATTTCGGTTTGTCCGCAAACAGTTCCGGCGGGGCCACCGTCGGCGTCCGGGCCGATTGCTCGTTGAATTCCAGCGTCTTCGTTTCCCCGGCCCGGATCTGCACCCGCTTCGTCCGCGCGATCACTTCCCCATCGCGGAGGTATTCGATCCGCATGTTGTAAACGGCATCGCGATCCGATGGCAGCGGCGGCGTCACGAAACGGCGCTCGTCCGACTTCAATATCAACTGCCGGCCTTCGGCGAACAGCTTGGCGTCTTCCGGCAAGCGGACGATCACGATACCGCGACTACGCTCGTCGATGACCGTCGGCCGGTAAGTATCCCGTTCACTCGGCACCGAAGTCGGCGGCGAAAATGGCACCGTGTCGTAGCCGCCACCGGGGACGATCATCGGGGAGCCAGCCGCGCCGAGGCATCCTGCGCCGTAGCCCGAGTTCGTCGGGATCGGTTGGGCGAAGTCGCCGGGGATCGACATCGGCGGGAAGGCGTTCCCGCTGCACGAGGTGCCGAAGCACGCTGACGAATAGCCGAGATCGCGGCGACTTCCGTTGCAACTGCTTCCGTTGCAACTGCTGCCGTTGCAGCTCGAACCTTGGCACGATCCATTGCAGTTGGAGCCGCTGCCGGCGCTGCGGCCATTGCAACTGCCGTTGCACGATCCGTTGCAACCCGAGCCGAAGAAGTTGAAGAACGACACGATCCGCCCGTGGAACAGCCCGCCGCCGCAACAGCCGTTGCAACTGTTGCCGTGGCACTTGGCGCCGTCGGACTGCGACCGAGTGTCCGAGTTGCAGCCGCTGCCGCCGGCCAAGTCGCGGAAGAATCCGTTGAATTGCGCCCCCTCGGGAGCGGTGGCCAAA
>Ga0105048_10014954_pt1 | contig 12062 bp, 10 predicted proteins | sample MAT05_FD_78382 | JGI IMG/M metagenome (GOLD analysis project Ga0105048, IMG submission 78382) | Freshwater microbial communities from Lake Fryxell liftoff mats and glacier meltwater in Antarctica - MAT-05 | ecosystem: Environmental > Aquatic > Freshwater > Ice > Liftoff microbial mat | place...
CGGCACCAATGCGACGGTCACAGACCTCCGGTTCAGCGGGATTAATGCGACGGACTGCGGGACAGGGGTACCAATGCGGCGGACCGCGGGACAACGACACTGCGAATCGGTGGTGCGGGTGGTGGCGGGTTGGTGTAGGGTCGCGGTTCAAACGTTTTCCCATTTAACACCATGAAACTAAATCAAATCGTCGAAGCAGCTCATACTTTATGTAAACGTTACCGGGTCACCGACGGTAAAAAGTTTCGTCTTAAGGACGTGAACCCCGGGGACATGGGGGAACTCAAGGCGGAGGACAAACCCCGCGCGAAGGAGGCATTGCGGACCGGTGTGGAGGCGATGGCGGAGCTACAGGAGATGCTGTACGCTCAGGATCGCTGGTCGGTGCTGCTGATTTTCCAGGCGATGGATGCGGCAGGGAAAGACGGAACGATCAAGCACGTGATGTCTGGTGTGAATCCGCAGGGGTGTCATGTGTCGTCATTTAAGGCACCCACGAGCGATGATCTGGATCACGATTACATGTGGCGTTGCCAGAAGCAGCTTCCGGAGCGCGGACGCATCGGTATTTTTAATCGCAGTTACTACGAGGAAACGCTGGCCGTGCGGGTGCATCCGGAGTTTTTGGCGGCGCAGAAACTGCCGCCGGAGCTTGTGACAAAGCGGATTTGGGAGGAGCGGTTCGATGATATCCGTTCGTTCGAACGCTACCTGAACCGCAACGGAACCATCGTGCTGAAGTTTTTCCTGCATGTGTCGAGGGAAGAGCAGAAAAAGCGGTTCCTCGAGCGGATTGAACTGCCGGAGAAGAACTGGAAATTCTCGGCGGGCGACGTCAAAACGCGGGCGTTCTGGGATGCTTACATGGAAGCTTATGAGGAAACGATCCGCGCGACAGCGACCAAGCAGTCCCCGTGGTATGTCGTGCCTGCCGACAACAAATGGTTCACGCGCGTGGTGGTGGCTGCGGCGGTGATCGACGCGATGTCCCGGCTCAAGCTGCACTACCCGGAAGTGAGCGCCGAGCAGCGCAAAGCGCTTGTTGATTCTCGTGAGGCTTTGCTTGCCAGTAAATGAGCGTAACAAGCGCAATTTGGAGGCAAAGGAAGTTTGCAAAAGAAGCGCATAAACGGAAAGACGAGGCGTTGAGGAGCGCGTGCATCCTGCCGATGCATCGCCTGAGTCCTTGCGGCAGGATGCCGGAAGAAGCGGGCTAGAGGCCCCGCGCTCCCCTGTTTTTACATCACGCCGGCAAGCCCTCGCTTTTACGCGCTGAGGAGCTGGCGCAGCACGTAGGGCAGGATGCCGCCGTGGCGCACGTATTCGACTTCGATGGTGGTGTCGATGCGGCTCTTGAGGATTACTTTTTCCTCGGTGCCATTGGCGCGGTGGATCACCAGCGTGACGTCGCTCATCGGGGCGATGTCATCGCTGAGTCCAAGCAGATCGAAGGTTTCGGTGCCGTCGAGACCCAGCGATTGTGCGTTCATGCCTTCGGGGAACTGGAGCGGGACGAGGCCCATGCCGCAGAGGTTGCTGCGGTGGATGCGTTCGAAGCTTTGCGCCACCACGGCTTTGACGCCGAGGAGTCGTGTGCCTTTTGCGGCCCAGTCGCGCGAACTGCCGGTGCCGTATTCCTGTCCGGCGAAGATCATGAGCGGGATGCCGGCCTTGGCGTACTCCATCGCCGCGTCGTAGATCGGGAGGGTTTCGCCGTTGAACTTCGTGACGCCGCCTTCGACGCCGGGGACCATCAGGTTCTTGATGCGCACGTTGGCGAAGGTGCCGCGGGTCATGATGCGATCGTTGCCGCGACGGCTGCCGTAGCTGTTGAAATCCTCCTGCGCGACACCGGCCTCGGTGAGGAACTTGCCTGCGGGCGTCGCTTTTTTAATCGCACCAGCGGGGCTGATGTGATCGGTCGTCACGCTGTCGCCGAAGATGCCGAGCGGACGCGCGCCTTTGATCTCGGTGATCGTGCCGGGCGACATGCCGAAGTTTTCGAAGAATGGCGGTTCCTGGACGTAGGTGCTCGCGAGGTTCCATTCGAAGACATCGCCGACGGTGCCCGGAATCTCGTTCCACTTGGGATTCTGGCTGGCGAAATCGGTGTACAGTTTTTTGAAAACTTCGGGTGACAACGCCGAGGCCATGACGGTCCGGATTTCCTCCTGGCTGGGCCACAGGTCGCTTAGGTACACGGGCTGACCGTTTTTATCCGAGCCGAGCGCGTCCTTGGTAAGATCGATATCGACGGTGCCGGCGAGTGCGAATGCGACGACGAGCGGCGGCGACATGAGGAAGTTGGCTTTGATGTTCTGGTGGACGCGGGCCTCGAAGTTGCGGTTGCCGCTGAGCACGCTCGCTGCGACGAGATCGTTTTTCACGATGGCCTCTTCGAGGGCGGGATGGAGCGGGCCGGAGTTGCCGATGCAGGTGGTGCAACCGTAGCCGACGGTCTGGAATCCCAGGGCATCGAGATATTTCTGGAGCCCGGTTTTCGTGAGGTAATCGGTGACGACACGCGAGCCCGGCCCGAGCGAAGTTTTGACGGCGGGATTTACTTTGAGCCCGAGTTCGACGGCTTTTTTTGCGAGCAACCCGGCACCGAGCATCACGCTCGGGTTGCTGGTGTTGGTGCAACTGGTAATCGCGGCGATCAGGACCGAGCCATGGCCGATCTCGACATCAGCGCGTTTGTAAAAACTGGATCCGGCTTCCTCTGCGGCGTCCGGCATGGGGCGGTTGGAAACCATTTCCACTTCGTTCATCGTTTCGCCCGCCTTGACCGCGGGCATGGTCATAGGTTGATCCTCGTGCGCGTTGGCGTTGTCGATGTGCACGGGGTATTGGTTTGCGAGCGCTGTGGAGGACTTTCCGAATCCGCCATCGGCCACCGATTTTTCGAGAAGCGCGGAGAAGGTGCTCTTCAGGTCGGGCAGGTCGATGCGATCCTGCGGGCGTTTGGGACCGGCGACGCCTGGGACGACGGTCGAGATGTCGAGGGAAAGATCGACGCTGTACTCGATGACGCCTTTGTCTGGAATGCCCCAGAGGCCCTGCGCTTTGTAATAATTTTCGAACGCTATGCAGAGTTCTTCGCTGCGTCCGGTGCCGCGCATGTAGGCCACCGTTTCCTCATCAATCGGGAAGAAGCCCATCGTGGCACCGTATTCGGGTGCCATGTTGGCGATGGTCGCACGATCCACGACGGGCAGCGAACGTGCGCCCGGTCCGTAGAACTCGACAAATTTTCCGACGACCTTGGCTTTGCGCAGCATTTGCGTGATGTGCAGGACGACGTCCGTCGCGGTGACACCTTCGGCGACCGAGCCGGTGAGTTCCACGCCCACGACTTCGGGGGTGAGGAAATAGACGGGCTGTCCGAGCATGCCCGCTTCCGCTTCGATGCCGCCGACGCCCCAGCCGACGACGCCGAGGCCGTTGATCATGGTCGTGTGGGAATCCGTGCCGACGAGTGTGTCGGGATAAAACACGCCGTCTTTTTCCAGCACACCTTTGGCGAGGTATTCGAGGTTCACCTGATGAACGATGCCGATTCCGGGCGGCACGACGCCGAATGTTTTAAACGCCTGCTGACCCCATTTGAGCAGTTCGTAACGTTCGCGGTTGCGCTTGAATTCGAGGTCGAGGTTCATTCGGAGCGCGTCGCTGCTGCCGAAGAAATCGACCTGCACCGAGTGGTCCACGACGAGATCGACAGGCACGAGGGGTTCGATCATTTTCGGATCACGACCGAGGCGCGAAACCGTGGAGCGCATCGCGGCGAGATCGACGAGCAGGGGAACACCAGTGAAATCCTGAAGCACGACGCGGGCGACGACAAAAGGGATTTCGACCTGCGCGGGTGCTTTGGCGTTCCAGTTGGCCAGGGCGCGCACGTCGTCCTCGCGCACGCGCTGGCCGTCACAATTACGAAGGACGGATTCGAGCACGATGCGGATGGAGACCGGGAGTTTGGAAATCGGGCCGACACCTGAAGTTTCCAAGGTTGGCAGCGAATGAAACGATGCGCTTTTTCCATTTCCCAAGTCGAACTGTTGCAGTGTGCCGAAGGCGTCTTTCATAAGGGGTCATAGGGAAAACAACGTGAGGGCCGCGCACAAGGCAAAAGCTTCGGATTTCCCCCGCAGGCTGCATCCCGCCGGGGAGGAGCCGCGTAATTTCGATGCCATGACATTGAAAAAAGAGAGCCGAAGTGGTCGCGCTTCACTCAGTCGTTTGACAATCGCGCAAACGCGCAACTAGTCTTGCCGGGTGAAATCTCCATTACAGCTTGATCCAGCAACCGCGAAGACCGCTCTTCCGATTCGCCGCGCGTTCGAGTTGATCAACACGCCGCTTTATACGGTCGAGGAACGCATTCGCGCACAGGCAAAAACTTTTGATCCGAGCGTCGAGGGTTATGTGTCCTACGTTTGCGAAAAGAGCGGGAAACGGTTGCGTCCGGCGATCGCCCTGCTTGCAGGTGGCGCGACGGGCGGGATCAAACCGAGCCACATCGATCTCGCGGTGGTTGTGGAACTCATTCACGCGGCGAGCCTGGTGCACGACGACATCATGGACGGCGCGGAACTGCGGCGGGGGCGTCCGACGGCGAACGCGAAATGGGGGAACTCGATCAGCGTGCTGCTGGGCGACTGCCTTTTTGCGCATGCGCTGAAACTTTCGACGAATTTTCCGAATGTGGAGATCAGTCGGCGCATTGCCGACGCGGCTTCCGACGTGTGTTCGGGAGAAATCATGCAGACGCAGCGGCGATTTGATCTCAAGCTGGGCGTGCAGGACTACCTGCGGATCATCGAGATGAAAACGGCAGCGCTTTTTGCCGTGGCCAGCGAGATGGGGGCGTTCATCAACGAGAGTTCGCCGGAGGTGATTTCCGCGATGAAAAGTTTCGGATTGAAACTCGGGACGGCGTATCAGATTTATGACGACTGCTTGGATCTTGCGGGGCTCGAGCGGGAAGCGGGCAAGACGCTGGGAACGGATCTGCGCAAAGGCAAACTCACGCTGCCGATTCTCCATCTTTTGCAAAAGGCGAGCAGCACGGACCGCGAGCAGTTCAGCGAGATTCTGCTGCACGGGTCGGACAGTGATCTTGAACAGTTTGCGGTTTTCGTGCAGGAACGCGGGGCGGTGCGCTCGGCGATTGCTGCGGGCGAAAAGCTCGTGTACGAAGCTGCCGAAGCATTATCGAAAGTGCCTGCCAACAAGTTCCAGGAAGGGTTGCGCGAGTTGTGCGATTCGCTCGGTGGAATGATGGTGCGCATTATCCAGTAACCTTTTTCTCAACCCCAACCTCCGATGGAACCTCAAGCCCCGCGCATTAAAGAACTGCCTGAAGACGAACAGCCGCGCGAAAAACTCGAACGCCGCGGTGCATCGGCGCTGAGCGACGCGGAACTGCTGGCAATCATGCTCCGGACCGGTGTGCAGGGTGCGAACGCGGTGCAGGTGGGGCGACAACTGCTGACCAAGTATCAATCGCTGAACGGCCTCGGCGGACGTGCGATCAAGGAATTGAGCACGGTCAAGGGTGTGGGCCGGACGAAGGCGATGCAGCTTGTGGCGGCGTTTGAAATGGCGAAACGCATGGCGCAGGAAATCTTGAAGCGTCAGGAGATGGCGACGCCGCAGTTGATTTACGATTTTCTCGGAGCCGAAATGCGTGTGCTGCAGAGGGAATCGTTGCGGCTCGTTTTGCTCGACACCAAGCTGCGAATGATCGCGGTGGAGGAGATTTCACTGGGTACGGTGAACGAGAGTCTGGCGCATCCGCGGGAGATTTTGAAACCTGCGGTGCTGCACAGCGCCTACGGATTCGTCATGGTGCACAATCATCCATCCGGCGATCCGCAGCCGAGTTCGGCTGATTTGGCCATCACGAACAAGATCCGCGAGGCGGCGAAACTTTTTCAAATCCAGCTTCTCGACCATGTGATCATCGGGATGCCGGGATATTGGCAGACGCCGTGGTATAGCTTTCGCGAAATGGGACTTTTGTGACATAGTGCGCGCTATGTCATCAGTCCTGATACATCCCAGCGCCATCATCAGCCCCTCTGCCCGCCTTGGAAACGACGTCGAAATCGGGCCGCACGTCATCATCGAAGGGGCGGTGGTGATCGGGGATCGCACGCGTATCCAGGGGAACGCGGTGATTACCGGCGACGTGACGCTGGGCGAGGACAACCTGGTGGGATACAGCGCGATTATTGGCGCGGATCCGCAGGATTTAAATTACAAAGCCGGAACGCCGAGCGGCGTGGTGATCGGGAATAAAAATACGATTCGCGAGCTGTGCACTATTCACTGCGGTTCGGGGGAAAACACGATGACGCGGGTGGGTGACGGAAATTATCTCATGGCCGGAACGCACCTCGCGCACAACGTCATCATGGGCAACCAGTGCATATCCGCGAACAACGTGCTATTGGCGGGGCATGTGCGGGTCGAGGACAAAGTGTTCCTCGGCGGGGCGGGGTGTTTTCATCAGTTCGTGCGGATCGGCACCATGGCGGTCACGCAGGGGATGAGCGGAATTGGCAAGGACGTGCCGCCTTACTCGATGACAGCGGGAAGGAACCTTGTCGTGGGTTTAAATGTGGTGGGAATGCGCCGCGGAGGGCTGAAGGCTGAACAACGGTCGGAGATCAAGGAGGCGTTCCGGTTGCTTTATCGTTCGGGTTTGAACGTGTCGCAGGCTTTGGAAAAAGCGGCGGAGCGCACGTGGGGGACTGAGGCGGCGTATTTTTTCCAGTTTGTGCGGGAGGCAAAAAAGCGTGGGATTTGCGAAGGACTGGAGTCGTCGCGCCGTGAGGAAGCAGAGGGTGAGTGAACCTAGATTCTGAGATGAAAGTTGATGGTTGATAGGTTGAATATGAGCAACTTGCGTTGAACCGCTGAATTTCGACAATCAACAATCATCTCTCAGTCATCACCTTCCTTTCCAGGGTGAAGAACTCATCCGCCTGATTTGCGGACAAAATGACGATCGCTAGTTATTTGAGGGATCGTCGGGGGCGGAGGCGAGGAGGCGGAACCAGGGGCCCTGTTCCTTCATGATGGCCTGCCAGAGACCGCTGCACTTTTCCAAGTCCATCATGTCGAGATCGGGGCGCTGGACGAGCCACGATTTGTCGTCCAGTTCGCTTTCCAACTGGCCTTTGCTCCAGCCTGCGTAGCCGACGAAGGCGCGGATGGAAGTGGTTTCGTTGTCCTTCAGTTTCCAGGCTTCGTCGATGCCGAGGTGGGTCTGGCACACGACAAGGTCCTCGTCTTTTTTCCACTCGAAAGCTGCGAAAGTGATTTGATCGTTGCCGACCGGGCCACCGATGAAAACAGGAACATGGGCCAGATCACGCAAATCCTGATCGGGCAGGAAGTCCTTCACTTTCTTGCCGGTTGGGCGATTGATGATGAGCCCGAAGGAACCGTCGTCATCGTTATTGACGGGAATGAAGAGCACGGTGTGTTTGAAATTGGGATCGAGGAGGTTGGGATGGGCTATGAGCAATGAGCCAGCAAGACCCGATGAGGAGTGTCCGAATTCGCGCACGGGGGAAGATTAGCGTTTTACGTCGCGCTTGCAACTTCGGAGCGTATTTGAAATCGCCCGCCGAGGATCGATGCTAAAAACCCAAAAGGATTCCTGCTTGAACGTGAGGTGGGGTGTGAGAATCTCGGAACTGAGCATTCCTTTTCCCTTGAGCAGTTCCCGTCTTCCCAATGCCATAGCCACAACCGAGGACTTTGAGTTCGCGGCGCTTGCTGAAGCACGAAACTATCGTGAGACGTTAGTGCGCGAGTTTCGGCGGTTCATCAAGGGGGAGGTGATTGAGGTTGGGGCAGGGATTGGGCAGGTCACGGAGTTGCTTGGGAAACTGCCCGAGGTTTCGCGTTTGCTTGCCGTGGAGCCGGATCCGGGTTTTTTCGAAAAGCATCTGACTTTGTTTCCTCATCACGACGTGTTGGCGGGAACCATCGATGACGTGAAGCGGGAGTCGGCCTGGAACGCCATCGTGAGCGTGAACGTGCTGGAGCATATTGAGCACGATGCGGAGGAGTTGGCAAAGTATCGCAGCCTTCTCGCACAGCAAAACGGTCATCTCTGCTTGTTTGTGCCTGCGCGTCCGGAAATCTATGCGCCGATTGACAAGGATTTCGGACATTTCCGCCGATACACACGCGATGAAATGAGGCGAAAAATGGAACAGGCCGGTTTTGAGATAGTGCGGTTGGATTATTTTAATGCGGTGGGTTATCTCGCGTGGTGGTTGAATTTTTGCGTACTGCGCAAACGACATTTCGAGGTGGGCAAGGTCATGGCGTATGACCGGTTCATTTTTCCGTTGATGCACTGGTGTGAGAGCCGGATCATGCGTCCGCCGATTGGTCAGAGCCTGTTGGTGGTTGGCCGGGCAAAGGAGTAACAAATCTTTGGGGTGCGAGGTGGTTACAAATTCCCATTCATGCACGGGGCCGACAGTGCGCGAATGATTTTGTGCTGAAAATGAGTCGAGTTTTTGCGGTTCTCTTGGGTTGATTTGCCCGGGTCATGAGCGGATGGTGGCAGCCCTATGTCAACGGTCATTACCTTCGGCGAAATCATGGTGCGGCTTGCCACCCCCGGACACCTGCGTTTTGGACAAACCTCCCAATTGGAACTCACCTTTGGTGGCGGCGAAGCCAATGTTGCGGTTTCACTTGCGAACTTCGGGGTGGAGGCCCGCTATATTACGCGGTTGCCCGACAACGAGCTGGCCGATGCGGCGATTCGCGAGCTTCGCAGTTTTGGTGTGGATACCAGCTACATCCTGCGCGGTGGCGGGCGGATGGGCATTTACTTTTTGGAAAGCGGGGCGAGCCAGCGGGCGTCCAAGGTGATTTATGATCGCGCGCAGAGTTCGATTGGGGAAATTCAGCCCGGGTTGGTCGATTGGGAAAAAGTGTTCAAGGGTGCAAAATGGTTTCACTGGACGGGGATCACGCCGGCACTGAGCGATTCGGCCGCCGCAGCAACAGCAGAAGCTTGTGCCGAGGCGAAGAAGGCAGGGCTCACGGTGAGCACGGATTTAAACTATCGGAAAAAGCTGTGGTCCAAGAAGAAGGCGGGTGAAGTTATGGAGCGACTCATGGAAAACGTGGATGTCTGTATTGCCAACGAAGAAGACGCTGAGAGTGTTTTCGACATTAAAGGCTCGGAGGTCACCAGCGGCACGATTGATCATGCCCGCTACGAAGATGTGGCGAAGCAGCTCACGGAGCGGTTTGGATTTAAACAAGTGGCGATTACGCTGCGTGAATCACACAGTGCGAGTCGCAACGGCTGGAGCGCGATGTTGTTCTCTGATGGAAAAGCCCATTTCTCCAAGGCATACGAGATCGACATCGTGGATCGTGTGGGTGGTGGCGACAGCTTCGGCGCCGGATTGATTTTCTCGTTGCTGCGTGGGGATGCTCCGCAGAAAGCAGTGGATTTTGCCGTGGCGGCAAGCTGCCTCAAGCACACAATTTCCGGGGATTACAACCGGGTAAGCCTCGCCGAGGTGGAGACGCTTGCTGGCGGTGACGGAAGCGGACGGGTGCAGCGATAGGAAGGGAAGTTGAGGGTTGAGAGTTGATTGTTGGAATTCAGCGGCTATCGCGGCGCGAAAAAACTGCGTTGCTTACTTCGTGATCACCGTCGGAGCGGAAACCTTCGGAGCGCGTTCGCCAGGGACGGCGGGATTGAGGTTCTTGGCGACCTGCGAGGTGCCGATGCGGCGTTTCTGAACAAAGTGGTTGTTCTCGCCGTGGCTCGCCCATGGGCCGTTGGGAACATCCTTGAATTCGACAAATTTCCAGTCGCAAACATCCTTGCCGCTAATTCCAAGGTAATCGCGGACGGCTGGTGAAACATCGAGACCGGCACCCTGATTTAAGTTCGGCTTAGGCCGTTCATTTCCAAAGACATACTGCCAGTGATCGGTGCGAAACGGCCCGCAATCGCTCCACTGGGCGTAGCAGACCCGGTTGCCCTTGCGGATGGCGATCCAGCGGTCTCTACAGACAGACTGGCCTTCTTTGACAAAGTTGGATCGAAACCATGGGATAACGATTTTCGACTCGGGTTTGGTGGTGCCGCGTGTCACGTCGTTGTAAGGCAGGGCGACGTAGAACGGGTTGAGTTTGGGAACGAAATTGGCGGGCAGATAACCGCGGCGGGCGGCTTTGTCGGGGTTGTCGTAGCCACCAAAGTTAGAATGCCACTGGACGTCCCATGAACTTTTCGTGTTTGGCACCGGGTTGTTTTGCGTGGGTTGTTCGCCGACCCAAAACACGGTGGTGACAATGTTGTTTTTCCAAGGATAGCGTCCGGGAATCAGAGAGCGATTGCGTGTTGGAACAATGACTTGGGGTTCCACCTTGAGCAGCGCACTTTCACGAAGCTTCATGGCGTACTTGGTAAAGTCCGTGGCGCTGCCGTAGGGAGATTCGGCCCTCACGGGAACCACGGCGACGACGAGGCCTATCAGCAAGAGAATGGGTCGAATATTCATGGTTCGGTTGTTTACGTAGCATATACCGCACCCTCAAGCAACCCTTGGAAGCTGGAGAGATAAGGGTGCATTGATAGACGCCGCAAAGTGCTCCGGCGTTCAAATCATCTCAAAGCGTTGAGTGCAGGGACCAATCGCTCCATGGGCAGGCCAATCACGTTGCTCATGGATCCATCGACGGACTGGATCACGTCCATCACGTTTTCCTGGGCTGCATAGGCTCCGGCTTTATCCAGTGGCCCGATCATTGCGTGGTATTTTCGGATTTCGCGATTGGTGAGATGACGGAAGGTGACGTTGCTGGTTTCCACAAAAACGTGAGTCGCGTGGTGTTTGAGGATGCAGACTCCGGTGTGTACCTGATGTGTGGATCCTGAGAGCTTTTGGAGCATGGCGAACGCCGCTTCCATGGTCGCTGGTTTGCCCAGCACCTGCCCGTCGTGCACCACCAAGGTATCGGCAGCCACGATGATTGCACGGGGGAATCCGTTTTGCACGGAATGCGCTTTGCGGGTGGCATTGAGGAGGGTCATTTCCAAGCCGGTGAGATGTTCCGGGTGCAATTCCTCCGCATGAGACGGCTGGATACTGACTTCGATGCCGTGACTTTTTAGAAGGTCTCTGCGACGAGGCGAAGCAGAGGCAAGAATGATTCGCATGGCGGCAATATACAAGATGCCGGGGGATACGGCAAAACGGGAGGCGCGTGAAATGATAAAATTTCTACGTAAATTTTTTGTTAAACAAAGCAATGCAGTCTGTGTTGCGTGATACAGATCGTGTGGGAGCATTGGAATGTTCCTATGAAAACTACCTTATTTATTATCCCCCTTGTTTCCCTCGCCTTTTTACCAATGGTTCAGGCCGCAACCATCGGCACGGATGCTGCGAACGATGCAGCTTACAATACCATTACCAATTGGAGTGACGGAACGGATGGCGGTGGCACTGCTGCGTTTGGCACGTGGAGCCTTTCGAGTGATGGAGCGCAAGCTGGTCATTTTATTTCCAGTGCAACGACGGGCATCGAAACAGGAGGGGAAACTTTTGCCATGTTTGGGCACAAGGACGGAATGATTGAAAAGGAGGCAACCGCTTTTCGTTCGTTCGACACCGATCTGGCGCTTGGACAGACGTTTTCCATTCAGCTCAAAGTGAACTTCCGCAACGGCAACAAAGGTTTTGATTTACGCGATGGCGGAACGACGATTTTCAATCTGAATGTCGGTAATAATGACTACACCGTGAACAACGTGGACAGCGGCGGAGGATTCATTTTCGGAAATACCTACGACATAAATACGATCTTCACGATATCCATGCTGCAGACATCGGGCGCAGGTGGGACATGGCAGGTGGTGCGTTCCGGGGGGTTGTCCGGGACGGCGAACGGGACTTACCTCGGTGTTGCGGACAATTTCAAACTGTACATCAAGGGTGCTGATAACGGCGATGACACCAACCAGTTATTCGTCAACAACATCAGTATCGTGCCCG
>Ga0105048_10014955_pt1 | contig 12062 bp, 5 predicted proteins | sample MAT05_FD_78382 | JGI IMG/M metagenome (GOLD analysis project Ga0105048, IMG submission 78382) | Freshwater microbial communities from Lake Fryxell liftoff mats and glacier meltwater in Antarctica - MAT-05 | ecosystem: Environmental > Aquatic > Freshwater > Ice > Liftoff microbial mat | place...
ATTGCCCGAGTGCCATGTACCCTAGGCCGACATCGGCGAGCGTTTGCAGAATCACGCGGATTTTCGGTATGTTTTTGAACAACTCCAGTGCCTGCGCGACCCGCATCGCCAGCACGTCGGCAATCGATTTGTCGTGGAACTTCACCGCGAGTGTTTCCGGGTTGTAGCGGCTGCCGTGGCACGTGTCGCACTCGACCCAGACATCGGGGAGGAAGTGCATTTCGATCTTCTTTTGGCCCATGCCTTCGCAGGCATCGCAGCGACCGCCCTTCTGGTTGAAGCTGAATCGCCGTGGGTGATAGCCGCGCACTTTCGCTTCGGAAAGCCGCGAATAGACTTCGCGAATGAGATCGAAAACGCCGGTATAAGTCGCCGGGTTCGACGATGGCGAATTGCCGATCGGGTCTTGATCGACGTTGATGACTTTGTCGATGAAATCGAGTCCGGTGATCTCGTCGTGCGCCGCACCGACGGTGCGGGCACGGTTCAGACGGCGTGCGAGTGTGTTGAAAAGCACCTCGTTGATGAGCGAACTTTTCCCCGATCCGCTGACGCCGGTGACTGCGATGAACGAACGCAGCGGCAAGCTGACGTCGATATTTTTCAGGTTGTTTTGTCGTGCCCCGCGGATCGTTAAAAACTCGTTCGCCGGGAACTCGAATGCCGCACGCAAGTCCGCTTCGTTGGCTTCGATCGGGACTGGTTTCGCAGGCGTTTTGACGGAAATACGCCGGTTGGTCGGCACGGGAATCGACATCTTGCCCGACAGGTATTGGCCCGTGAGGGATGCCTTCGATTTAAGTACCTGTTTCGGTGGGCCGAACGCGGTGATTTCGCCACCGAGGTCGCCCGCGCCCGGTCCGAAATCGAAGAGTTGATCGGCACTGGCGATGACCTCGCGATCGTGCTCGACGAGGATGAGCGTGTTGCCGAGATCGCGGAGGCGTTTCAGCGATTTTAACAGCCGGGCATTGTCGCGCGGGTGCAGGCCGATGGTCGGTTCGTCGAGCACGTAAAGCACGCCGGTGAGGCCCGAACCGATCTGCGAGGCGAGTCGGATTCGTTGGGCTTCGCCACCGGAGAGCGTCGGCCCCTGGCGTGCGAGCGTCAGGTAATCGAGGCCGACATCGATGAGGAACGTCAGACGATTGCGAACCTCACGCAGCACTTCACCGGCCACGCGGGCTTGCTCGGTCGACGGCTTCCATTCGTCGAAAACGCGGTTGGCATCGGATAGCGGTTTGTCGCAAAGTTCGCCGAGTGACAGCCCTGCGACACGGGTGGCCGCCGCATCGGTCCGCAACCGCGAACCGTGACAAGCGGAGCAGGGCACTTCGTCGACGAGATGTTCGAGCTTTTGCCGATAGACGAAGCTCACCCGCGAGGCTTCATCGATCGCGGGGAAGAAGCCTTTGTACTGAAATTTGTGCGTTCCCAACGTTTGCGATTCGGGCGTCCGCGGCTTCTTTCCCTTCGTCGCAGGTACCAACGGTGCGAGTGCGATCCAGTCGTCGCCGGTCCCGTGGGTGATCGTGCGCTGGTGCTTCGGTTCGAGTGAATGGAACGGCACATCGAGCGAGAAACCGACGTGTTTGGCCAAGCCCTCGGCGACGCGCAACCACGCCGAACCGGGCGCGAGCCACGGCCACGCCGAGATTGCGCCTTGCCGGAGTGTCAGCCCGGTGTCACCGATCAGCAGGTTCGCGTTCGCACCACGTTGGAAGCCGAGGCCTTCGCAGGTGGGGCACCAACCGAGCGGGCTGTTAAACGAATAATTGTGCGGGTTCAACGGCTCGTAGCTCGTGCCGCATTGATCGCACGCCAAGTGCTGCGAAAACTTCTCGACGGTCCATTGCGTTTCGTCTTTTTCGAGATCAACATACGCGATCAACATCACGCCCTTACCGAGGCTGAGCGACTGTTCCACCGCTTCGGCGATGCGGGTTCGCGTACCGGCCCGCACGATGTTCCGGTCGACGACCACTTCGATGCGGTGCTTGCGTTTGTGGTCGATTGCGGGCGGTTCGTCGAGGTTGAACGAACGACCATCGACGCGCATTCGCGTGAACCCCGAGCGGCGGATTTCATCGAACAGCGACTCGTATTTTTCCTGCCCCTTTCGCTCGATCGGGGCCATGATGTAGATCTTCGTTCCCTCGGGCATCGCGAGAATTCGCTCGACAATTTCGTCGCGCGTCTGCGTGCCGATCGGTACGCGGCACTTCGGGCAATACCGCTGGCCGAGCCTTGCGTAGAGGATGCGAAGGTAGTCGTAAATTTCGGTGATCGTGCCGACGGTCGAGCGCGGGCTTTTGCTCGTCGTTTTTTGTTCGATGCTGACCGCGGGCGACAACCCCGTAATCTGTTCGACGCGCGGCTTCTGAATCTGGCCGAGAAATTGCCGTGCGTAACTCGATAGCGACTCGACGTAACGGCGTTGCCCCTCGGCGTAAATCGTGTCGAGTGCCAGCGAGCTTTTCCCCGAACCCGATGGCCCGCTGAACACGGACATTTCGTTACGCGGGATGCGTGCCGAGACGTTCTTGAGGTTGTGCTGCATCGCACCGCGCACGTCGATGTGCGTAATCTCCGGCAGTCGTGGCTTCTTTGCCACTTTCGCCAATTTTGCTTTCTTTCCAGACTTTGACGATGAATGACGACGCGGTGTCAGTATCGGGATCAACGCCTGCCCCGTGTGCGACTCGGGTACCTTCGCCACTTCTTCGGGGGTGCCTACGGCGACGAGCATTCCGCCGCCCGCGCCGCCGTCCGGACCCATGTCGATCAGCCAGTCGGCCGTCTTGATCACGTCGAGGTTATGCTCGATCACGAGGACGGTGTTGCCATTCGCCACGAAGCCCTGAAGCACGTCGAGCAGCTTGCGAATGTCTTCGAAGTGCAGCCCCGTCGTCGGTTCGTCGAGGATGTAAAGCGTTCGCCCCGTGCCGCGTCGGCAGAGTTCCTTTGCGAGTTTGATACGCTGGGCTTCGCCACCCGAAAGTGTCGGCGATGGCTGCCCGAGCTTGATGTAATCCAGTCCGACATCGTGCAAGGTTTTCAGCATCGTGTGCACTTTGGCGATGTGCTCGAAGTGCGCGACTGCTTGCCCGACTTCCATCTGCAACACATCGTGAATTGACTGGCCGCGATACTTTACTTGCAGCGTTTCGTGGTTGAAACGCTGCCCGCCGCAAACCGGGCACGTCACCCAGACATCCGCGAGGAAGTCCATCTCCAGTTTGTTCGAGCCATTCCCTTCGCACGATTCGCAACGCCCACCGGGCCGGTTGAAACTGAACCGTCCCGACTGATACCCGCGAACCTTCGCCTCGGCCATCTTCGCGTATAGCGATCGGATCTCGTCGAATACCTTGATGTACGTTGCGGGGTTCGAACGTGGCGTACGGCCAATCGGCGTTTGGTCGATGTCGATGACTTTGTCGATCAACTCTATGCCTTCGATACGATCGTGCTCGCCGATCGAATGCGTGGTGGCATCTTCGCTTTCGGTTTCCGCGTCGGCGTTCGACTTCCCGACATTCTGCAACGCCTCTTTCAGAATGTCATTCACCAGCGAACTTTTTCCCGAACCGCTCACGCCCGTTACGCAGACGAACAACCCGAGCGGAATCTCGACGGTCACATTTTGGAGGTTGTTGTGCTTCGCGCCGACGATGCGCAGTACGCCGCCCTTCGCCTTGCGTCGCTCTTTCGGGATCGCGATTTCCTTCGCCCCCGTAAGGTACTGACCCGTTGGGCTGTTGGGATTGTCGAAGACTTCTTGCGGGGTGCCTGCGGCCACGATCTGCCCGCCGCGGATGCCGGGGCCGGGACCGAAATCGACGAGGTAATCGGCGGCTCGCATCGTGTCTTCATCGTGCTCGACGACGATGACCGTGTTGCCCATGTCGCGGAGATTTTCGAGGCTGCGCAACAACCGTACGTTGTCGCGCGGGTGCAGGCCGATACTCGGTTCGTCGAGGATGTAAAGCACGCCGACGAGGCCCGAACCGATCTGGCCCGCGAGCCGAATGCGTTGGGCTTCACCGCCGGAGAGCGTCGGTGCGGAACGATCGAGGCTGAGGTAATGCAAGCCGACGTTGAGCAGAAACGAGATGCGTGCGCGGATCTCTTTCAGGAGTTCACTGGCGATGAAACGCTGCACGGCTAGCAGTTTCTCTTCCATGTCCGCGAACCAGACGACGAGGTCGCCGATCGGCATCCGACCGAGTTCGACGAGCGTCTTGTTACCCACACGAACGGCCCGTGCCTGCGGATTGAGACGATGGCCATTGCACGCCGTGCATTTGCCGGTGCGCATGTATTTTTCGAGTTGCATCCGTCGCGGGCCGGCGGAGGTTTTCTTGAACTGCGAGAGTAGTTGCGGAACGATGCCCTCCCACTTGCCGCCGTGCTTCCAGACTGTGCCGCCACGCTGTTTCCACTCCCAGACGATGTGCCGATCCCCACTGCCAAACAGCAGAAGCTGTCGATGTTCCGGCGGCAGATCGCTCCACGGCAATTTGAGATCGATCCCGAGCGACGTACCGACGCCCTCATAGATATGCTTACGCCAACGCCCCATCCCCTTGAGAGGGCCGACGACCATCACCGCACCGTTGTAAACGCTGAGCTTATGATTCGGAATCAGTAGCTGTTCGTCGAAGGAATACTGGCTGCCGATGCCATCGCATTCGAGGCACATACCCATCGGGCTGTTGAACGAAAAGAGTTGCGGGGAAGGGGGGCTGTAGCTGCGATTGCAGTAGGTGCAGGCGTAATGTGCGGAGAGCAGAATCTCTTCGTTCGGGGTTTCTTCGGCTTCGGCATCATCTTTGTTCGCGAGGCGCGTATCGGATTCTACGGACACAATCACCGAACCATCGGCGAGGTTCAGCGCCTGTTCGACGGCTTCGCCGAGACGCGTGCGAACCTTCGGTTCGACCTTGAGCCGATCGATGACGACTTCGATGTTGTGCTTGATGCGCTTGTCGAGTTTCAGGTCGTCGGTGAGGCGAACGACCTTGCCATCGACCCTGGCCCGCACGTAACCGCGTTTCAGCATGTCGGCGAAGAAGTCTTTGAACTCGCCCTTCTGCCCGCGTACAACCGGCGCGAGCAACAAGAACCGCGTGCCTTCGGGAAGTGCCAGGATGCGCCCGAGAATTTGCTCGCGGGTTTGGGCGGTGATCGGCCGTTCGCAAGTCGGGCAGTATCCCTGCCCCAAGCGTGCATACAACACACGCAGGTAATCGCTGATTTCCGTAATCGTGCCGACGGTCGAACGCGGATTGCGACCCGCTGACTTTTGCTGGATGCTGATTGCCGGAGACAAGCCACCGACGAAGTCGACGTCGGGTTTCGGTAGTTGGCCGAGAAACTGCCGGGCGTAGCTCGACAGCGATTCGACGTATCGCCGTTGCCCCTCGGCATACAGCGTATCGAACGCCAGCGAGCTTTTGCCCGATCCGCTGACTCCGGTAAAGACGACCAGCGAGTTGCGGGGAAGTTCGAGGTTGATGTTTTGGAGGTTGTGTTCGCGCGCCCCACGAACGATGATATTCTGGTTGTCCATAACGGCGGGTACTGCTCGCTGTCGCACGGCGTGAGTAGGGTACGTCTGATTAGTATAGCCGGTTCGATATCCCTGCCACTGTGAACTTCGCCGGTTCGCAAAATCGGTCCGGATGCGGATTCTCGCGGATTACGTTCATTCAACAGGTGCTGGAATCGCTGAAATTAGACCGAAGCCGGGAACTAAACGTTCGCTGGCCATCTCTATGCATGTAGGGTGCCGTGAACATCGATGACCGTAAACTCATCGACGAGTGTCTCAATGGCCAGCCGAACTCGTTCGGCGCGTTGGTGTTACGCTACCAGGATAGGCTGTTTCGTGCACTCGTTTGCATCGTCAGCGACCCGGAGGATGCTTACGATGCGGCACAGGATGCTTTCCTGAATGCGTACCTTTCGCTGCACTCGTTCAAGGGCGATTCCGAGTTTTACACCTGGCTGTACCGGATCGCGTTCAATGCCGCGATAAGCCAAAAACGCAAGAAGCGCCCCGTAGTGAGCCTCGATCAAAGCCGAAACGGGCAGACGATCCCCGAACCATCGGATAACTCCATCGGCGTTCGACCCGACGAGCGGATGGAGCAAAGTGAAGACGATGCTCAGTTACACGAAGCGATTCAGCGATTGTCAGCCGAGCATCGCAGTGTGCTGGTGCTCAAAGACATCGATGGAATGAAGTACGAAGAGATTGCCGAGTTTCTGAAAGTACCGATTGGCACCGTTCGCAGCCGATTACACCGGGCACGGCTGGAACTGAAAATATTATTGTCGACGCACGACACCGATTCGATTTCTTGAGGAGAAGGGGACAACCCCAATGAATACGTTACCCGATTCGGAACACGAACTCGTTTGTCTCGCTGTCGATGGCGAACTGACTGCCTCCGAACGACCCGCGTTTCAGGCGCTAATCGCGAAATCGCTAGTCGCAAAAGAGCTTTATGTCGTTCTCTGCGAGCAGCGTGACCGCTTGCGGCAATTCGCGGTCTGCCGCGCACCGAAGTCGTTCGCGGAATCGGTTATGGTTCGCGTCCGCCAACTGCCTTCCCACACACACACAACACCAGCCAAACCGAAGGCGGATTTGCACCGTCGCACCGTTTTCCTATCGCTAGCCACCGCAGCGAGTTTCTTCTTGCTCATCGGCAGCGCGTCGTTCTACATCGCACAAAATCGCAACAGCGAAGCGGCATTCGCTTTACAAATTCTGGCGTTGCCATCGGGCGACAAGAGTGCGTCGCCGCCCGTCGAGACTTCGATTCTTGTCGCAGATCGCGACAACGACATGGATCCGGTCGAGTTCGAACCAATCGATGTCGCACCGAGCGTCGCCATCGTTGAGAAGCCCGCGACAACACCTGTTGCGAAAATCGCACCAGCGAATCCTGGGACGCTGCTCGGGTCGCCGCTCGTCGATTCGTTCAAGCCGTTCGATTCGCTCCGCGTGCAACTGCCGATGTTGATTCCCTTCAGCGATATTCAGCGCGACGATGCTAAAGAATCGCTTCGCAACCAACTGGTATCTGCATCGGGTACAAGGATCGATCTGTTCGCGAAAGACACTGCCAAGGCTGCCGAGTTGCTGATAGCATTCGGGAAATCGCAGAGCATTTCGACGATCACCGAAACGATCGCCGGCGAGCGGATGAAGCGCAAGATGCCTTCGACGTGGATCCTATACACCGACATGCTGACCGCAACCGAAGTATCGAACTGGTTATCATCCGCATCGACGACAACCCCGCAACTTGCGACGCGGCTCCACGTGGTTTCGGGCCAGCAACAAGAACGCAAAGACCTTCGCGAACTCCTCGGCATCGATCTGGCCGCAGCGAAAAAACCGGAAGCCGCGACGCCGAATCAATCGCTGGCGGCAGGCACGATCGATCAGGTGGCCAGCAATTTACAGAAAGCGACAAAGCCAGAGAAATCAGCGATTCTGCTGACGTATCTGCCACCCCTCGTGCGGGCGCAACCGTCGCTTTCCAAAGACGTGAAGCAGTATCAAGAACTTCGCAAAGACCGCCAACCGGGCACCGTCAGCGTCATGATCGTGATCCGACCCACGAATATCGACTGACAACCAGTTGTCACAGTCTCACGCGGCCCGGCGAACGTTCGCCGGGCTGTTTTCGTTCGTGTAACTCCGGCGTAACGACCGCCAACGAATTGGCTTCTCCTATCGTCTTCTGATCGTGCTTCCGGGTAGAATCGGGGGCAGGGCAGCCACTTCCTCTCACCCGTTGAGGTTTCTCATGCGAAAACGACTCTCACTCCTGATCGTGCTGATTGCGTGCGCCAGTCACGCCCGTGGCAGTGGCTTGCTGATTCCCGCAGACAAAAAACTCCCGCCACTCGCGATGGTGAGCCACAAGGTATCGGCCACGATCGACGAGCAAGTGGCAACGACGACCGTCGAGCAAATCTTCCGTAACCACACCGACCGCCCACTCGAAGCCACGTTCCTGTTTCCGGTGCCGAAGGGCGCGAGCGTCAACAAATTTTCGATGTGGATCGACGGCAAGGAAACGACCGGCGAACTCCTCGACGCGAAGAAGGCGAACGCCATCTACACCGAGATCGTTCGCCGCACGCTCGACCCGGGAATCCTCGAATACATGGGGACGGACTTGCTAAAACTTCGCGTGTTTCCCGTTCCCCCGAAGGGCGATCAAAAGGTGAAATTGCAGTTTACGTCGATCGCACAGAAAGATGGCAACGCGGTCGAGTACGTCTACCCGATGCGCACCGACATCCAGGCCACGCGAACGCTCGAAGCGTTTTCCGTGACGGTGAATATCAAGTCTGCACACTCGATTCAAAGCGTTTACAGCCCCACGCACGCGATCGCACTGCAGCGCAAAAGCGACCGCGAAGTGGTCGTCGAGTTCGAGAAGAATCAGGGGATGCTCGATAAGGATTTTCAGCTTTTTTACGGCAGCAGCAAGCAGGAAATCGGTATCACGCCGATCTTTTACCGGCCCGTCACTTCGGACGATGGCTACTTCATGATGCTGATCTCGCCACAAACCGAATCGGTAAAAGCACAGCGAGTCCCGCGCGATGTCGTGCTCGTTCTCGATAAGTCCGGAAGCATGTCGGACCTCAAAATGGCCCAGGCGAAAAAGGCACTTAAATTCTGCTTGAACAACCTCAGCGAGAAGGATCGTTTCGCGATGGTCAGCTTCGCCACGGTGGTCGATAGCTACCGCGACGACCTGTCTCGTGCGACGCCCGACCAACTCGAAAAGGCGCACAAGTGGGTCGACGATCTCCGCCAAAGTGGTGGCACCGCAATCTTGCCTGCGCTGAATGCCGCACTGGGATTCCGCACGAAAGACGAGGGGCGTTCGTTCAACATCGTGTTCTTCACCGATGGCGTGCCGACGGTCGATGAAACAAACCCGGATCGCATTATCAAAAGTGTCGCTGCGAAGAACAGCACCAGCACGCGGATCTTCACGTTCGGCGTCGGCGACGATGTCAATTCCTCGATGCTCGATCAACTCGCCGAATCGACGCGGGCCGTCAGTACTTACGTCCGTCCGCTGGAAGATATCGAAGCGAAGATGAGCAGTTTATACACGAAAATTAGCCATCCCGTCATGACCAACGTCCGCCTGTCGTGCAGTAATGTCCGGCTTCACGGCATCTACCCCGTGCAAATCCCCGACCTGTTTCACGGCAACCAACTCGTGCTCATCGGTCGCTTCAGCGGTCGCGGCCCTGCCACGATTAAGCTGACGGGACAAGTCGGCAGCGAGACGCGCGAGATCGTCGAAGAAGTCGATTTCCCCTCGCGCACGACCGACGACAAAGTGTTCGTCGAACATCTCTGGGCACGGCGAAAAGTCGGTTACATCCTCGATCAAATCCGTGCGAACGGCGAACAGAAAGAACTCGTCGACGAAGTCGTTGCCCTCGCCAAGAAGTACGGCATCGCCACGCCTTACACCAGTTACCTCGTCGTTCCCGATGGCCCGATGCCCGTCGCCGCACCCGGTCGATTTACGACGAATGGCGTTGTACCTCCCGGCGCGGGATTCGGTGGCGGAGGATTCGGCAAGCCTTCGGTTAACCCGACTGGACCCGCACCGAAGACTGGCGAAGTGGCAACCAGTGCGGCGGGGAAGGGCGATAAGGACGGAATCAGTTCCGCTCGAGGGGAGTTGCAAAAGCAGCAAGTCGATGACTCGCTGAAAGCGTTGAAACCCGAAGATAGCAAGGGTGCCCTTGGGGAGTCGCTCAGGAAGGCGAAACGCGATCAGGATAATAACGATAACGCCAAGAAAAACTACGAAGGTGGGAAATTGTCGTCGAATCAGACCGGCACACTCGGCGTCGATTTGTCGCTCGCTTCGACTAACTTACGCAACCAGAATCAACTCTCGCAAACCGCCAATCGTGTGGCATACGGCCGCAACTGTGTGGAAGTCGGCGGCGTCTGGATCGACGACAAGTTCGATAAGAAAATGCCGATCGTCGCGATCAAGGCCCAAGGCACTGCCTACTTCCGCATCCTCGAAAAACAGGCACAAATGAAGGACGTCTACCGCCTCGGCAACCACGTCCTCTGGGTGACGCCCAACGGCAACGCCCTCGTCATCGACCCGAAAGAAGGCAAAGACACCCTCACCGAAGAAGAGATCGACACGCTATTCGCAGCGAAGTGAATCCCCATTTCAAAGCCCACGGACGAAAGTCCGTGGGCATTTTCGTTTGTACCGCTAAAACGCGGCCACTAACCCTGACGGTTCGCGGAGATGCAACCGTCGCGCCGGCGAGAACTTCCTCCGGCGGGTAGCCGGCCGGCCGGATTGCACTTTTGGCCCGAGTTGCTTTCCGCAACTATAGTGGATACGCCTCGTTTAACAGGATACTTGCAACTGCGTGTACGGCATTGGGGGAGACGAGTTTGAGCGAGTACCGGATCGTCTTCTTGCCCCTCCGGTTGTTCGCCTCCTGCCACGCCTCGGTTACCCCGTCGGGCAACATTGCACCTCGGTGATAGTTGATAGACTCTTCGCCTTCTTGCTGTAGCGAGATGGTCACGCCTTTCTGAAGCGAAGACTTGTGGAACGCCGTGGCGTTGCGGACGAAAACGTAGACGTGTGGCTGTGACGAGTGGAACATGTAGGCGAACCGATTATTGCCGGGCTGATAGAGGGCGCAAGACCCGGCCAGCTCATCCCTGACAATGCCCGGATGGAGTCCAACCATCTCGGCGAAGAGCGAGTCGCATAGCTTGCGGCTGTCCGGGCCGGCTTTCTCGTGGCCACTCATCCTCGGCACCTCTTGCGACAGAAATTATTATTAGATTGCGCGTGCATAATCTATCGCATTTCCTGATCTCGACTGGAACGTCCCGCAGATATTGTTGAGTATAATGGACTTGCGGCCATTTCGACTTCAGGATCTTGAGCAACCTATCCCGCTAATAAACCTTGCGCTGGGCTAACGATCCAGTTGACTCTTCACCCGGCCGCCCTTGTTCAGCACCTGCGAGTTGATCGTCGTCGTTACCTCCGCATGGCCCAAGAGTTTATCAACGGTAATCGTCGAGCGAGCGGCCCTGCGGTGTGGGCCGGGCCGAGTACCAAATGCCCATCGGCGGACTGCGGGAACAACCGGCTAATTCGTTCGGGTTATCGTCCAGCAACTTCGAATACCCGGACGCCCTCTTGCGGCTCCGAGGGAACAGCAAAGTGCCTAGCCGTGGATTTTCTTGTCTTCTTTCTTTGCGTCGGCCATTGCTGCTGGCTCCATTTCTTCGGCATACCGATTCATTCGTATAAATATACCCCATGCCGAAAGTAACACTCCTACGGCGATGATGAGCGATGCGGGATATATCATCTCCGTAATGTCATGGTGTGTCGCCTTGAAAGTGGCAACGAGGCCCTCTACGGCAAGAGCAACTATCACTACTACGAAGAAGCGGGACAGAAATCGACGAACGCGGGTTGGCGCGCTAATGTCCGCGTCCCGGACAACTTCTTCCTCGATAATCGTTTCGGAGATTTGCATGGCCACTACAGCTGCTGCCAGCAGACCAATGGCTTCGATTATCTTTTGCGCTGCGGCTTGAGTCAGACCATCGAGAATGGCTTCTCCGCCCATTTTTGTGGCTATTGCTATCAACATCAGGCCGGCGACAGCAAACAGCAACGCTATTAATCCATGGACGATTCCGAAAAGTCGAACAACTATTTTCATGGGGCCCTGCGACGCCGCCCTAACGGCAAGAATTTGCGGCCTGAATAACTATCAGTTGACAGAAAAATCCTGTCTGTCCCGGGAAGCGTTTTTGTCTGATCCAGACAACGCTGCTCCGGTGCAGGAGTGACGAACTCCCATCTGATAAGCATTTTCTCCGGTTCCGGACGAGATGTCAAACAAAATGTCTTCGAAGTTTGGCACGGTTTGAGTGCAACACACGAAAGCCAGAAATCAAAAAATCGCAGGCGATTTGACGTAAGTCGGAATTA
>Ga0105048_10014960_pt1 | contig 12059 bp, 9 predicted proteins | sample MAT05_FD_78382 | JGI IMG/M metagenome (GOLD analysis project Ga0105048, IMG submission 78382) | Freshwater microbial communities from Lake Fryxell liftoff mats and glacier meltwater in Antarctica - MAT-05 | ecosystem: Environmental > Aquatic > Freshwater > Ice > Liftoff microbial mat | place...
GCCCCGTGTGCGTGGCGCGCAGCGCTTCCAGCAGGCCCAGTGCGGGCTGCAGGCGCAGTTCCAGCTCGGCGTGCAAGAGGCGGCGCATGTCGTCTCTGAAGGCGCCCGGCGCCCGGTCTTGTCGTGTCTGTGGCCGCATGAAGTGCTTTTCCAGCAGCACCGGCATCAGTGCCAGCTGCGCTTGCTCGCGTGGCGCCAGCAGGGCTGCCAGTGTGGCGTCCAGCGCGGCCAGCGTCGCCAGTTCAGGGTGCGTGGCCGCCCTGCGGTGCAGCTCAGCGCGAGCCTGCGCCCGCAACGCGCCGGCGGCGGCTTCCATCGCCTGCTGCAAGCCGAAACAGCAGCGGCGCCAGGGCAGGAAGTCATGGTCGCCCGTGCCGGGGCGGGCGTCGGCCTGCGCCAGCGCGCGGTCGATCGCCAGCGCCTGGGCCGTGCGCACGCGTGTGAATTCGGCGTCCAGTTGGGTTAGCGCCGCCGTCGCTGCCAGCGCGGCAGCATCGGCCGTGGCTGGCGACGCTGAACGCCGCGCAGCCGGCGGCGTTGCCTGCAAGACGGCCGACAGGGCAATGGCTTCCTTCCACCCCAGCCAGCGCGCGAGGCCTTCGACAAAGGAAGGCGGCGCTGCAGGGCGGTCGGCAAGGGCCAGTTGAGCCAGCAGTTCGACGAGTGCCGAGCCGTTGAGGCCGGTACGCGGTAGCTCAAGCTGCATGCGGGGGAGTGGGCGTTGAGCCCGAAAAACCGAGCACTCTACACCGGCGCCCACAACCGGCTGCGGTGTACCTGTCACCCCGGCGCCGACGGTTGGAGCCTGCGTGTGAACAATGACTCCCGGGGCCCGGCCCGCCAACGCGCAAAGCGCGCACGGTGGCCCAAAATCCTGATGGCGCCTGTCCCTTGCGCCTGTCCCTTGCGCCTGTCCCTTGCGCCTGTCCTTCGGCTCGCCCTCACGTTTTTTCTCCAGCGCACGAAGCATCTTTTTTGCACCCCGTCTCGACCCGCCCCACCCGCCCAGCCATGAAGCCGTTCGATGCTTCCCCGGCCGATCTTTCGGCCGCCTCCCTGGCCGCCCACCCGCAGCCGCCTTTGCCCGCGCTTGTGCTGGTGCTGGGCCATGCGCCCGATGCCGACGCCCTGCTGCAAGAAGCCTTGCACGACATCTGCCAGCTGCAGCCTGTGCCGCACATCGCGGCTGCCCGGCAGCAGGCCCGCAGCGCCCTGCTGCTGCTGGACAGCACTGCGCCGGGTATCGCGGCGCTCATGTCGTGCCGCCAGTGGCTGGCCGACGAGGCGCTGCGCGAGATTCCGCTCATCGTGCTCGGCGCAGCGGATGCCGGCGACGACGGTGCGCTCGTGCTTCAGCTGGGCGCGGCCGACTTCGTGGCCCGGCCTTTCAGCGCAGCCCTGCTGCGCGCGCGCGTGCTCGCACAGTTGCGCCTGAAGCAGGCCCGCGACCTGGCCCGCTGCGACAACCAGCGGCTGCGCGATGAGCTGTCGCGGCGCACGACGCAGCTCACGGCCATCCAGGACGTGACGACATTGATGATGGCGTCGATGGCCGAGACGCGAGGCGCGGAAACCAGCAATCACATCCGGCGCACGCAGTACTACGTCAAGGCGCTGGCCTGGCGGTTGTCCAACCACCCGCGGTTTGCGGCCGCGCTCACGTCGACCGCCATCGAGCTGCTCTTTCGTTCTGCCGCGCTGCACGACATCGGCAAGGCCGGCATCCCCGACCGCATCCTGCTCAAGCCCGGCAAGTTGAGCCCGGAAGAGTTCGAGATCATGAAGACCCACACGGTGCTGGGCCGCGACGCCATCTCGAACGCCAAGCGCGCCCTGGGCGTGGATGTCGACTACCTGGACTTCGCGCGCGAGATCGCCTATTCGCATCACGAGAAGTGGGACGGCAGCGGCTACCCGGAAGGCCTGGCCGGCGACGCCATTCCGATCTCGGGCCGGCTGATGGCGCTGGCCGATGTCTACGACGCGCTCATCAGCCGCCGCGTGCACAAGGAAGCCATGCCGCATGAACAGGCCATCGCCATCATCCAGCAGACCCGCGGCCGCCACTTCGACCCCGACGTGGTGGACGCCTTCCTGGCCATTGAAGACCACTTCAAGGCCATCGCGATCGCCTACGCCGACAGCCACGACGACCTTCGCAAGAAGGTCGACTACCTGGGCATTGCGCAGGTCTGAAGCGCCCGTGAACGCGCTCTGAGGCCAGCAAGGCCGCCAGGCGCCGCCTTGTGACCAGCCTGACGGCAGCGCCCGCGGCGCTGCTGGCGCAGAACGTCGCCGCGCCGTCACGATGCTGCTTGCCAGCCGCTTTCCAGCCGCTCAGCCGCTCAGCGGGTCTGGTGGTCGCGGCCGCGCTTTTTGCCGAGGTACATCGCCGCGTCGGCGCGCCGCAGCAGCGACTCTGCGGTGTCGCCGTGCTGTGCCTGCGCCACCCCGATGCTTGCGGCAAGGCGAGCGCGCTGGCCCTCGGGCCCCCATTCGATTTCAGCCACCGCCTGTGCGATGCGCGTGCAGATCTGCTGCGCAACGCCCAGTTCGGTGCCCTCGAACACCACCACGAACTCGTCGCCGCCCAGGCGCGCTGCAATGTCCTGTTCGCGCAGTTGCGACGACAGCACGCGCGCCAGGCGCTGCAGAACGAGGTCGCCGGCGTCATGGCCACACTCGTCGTTGATGCGCTTGAAGTCATCGATGTCGAACAGCGCCAGGGCCAGCGGCTTGCGCGCGCCCGTGGCGGCACCGAACTGCCGATTCAGATGCTGATTCAGCCGCTCCGACAGATGCGCCTGCAGACGCCGCCGGTTGGGTATGCCCGTCAACGCATCTTCATAGGACATGCGCTCCAGCACCCGAGACTCCAGTTGCAGCGCGCCGAGGTCGGCACGGACGCGGCGGGCTTCGAGCTGCCACTGCACCACTTGTGCGCGGCCCTGCAGTGCCTCGTGCCGGTTGGCCTGCTCGCGCTGGCGCAAGGCTCGCAGCTCGTCTGCGGCTTGCTCGTGTTCGCCCCGCTCCGAGTGGCACTGACTGGCCAGCAGGTGACTCAAACAGGCCAGCTGTTCGTGCTCGATCGCGATGGCGCGCTCGCGGAGCTGCAGCAACCGGCAGTGTGTCCTGGCGTGCTCGCCAGCCGAGCGGCATATCTCCGCTTCGGCCCAAAATGTCGCAGCCTCGATCCAGGACGCGAAGGCGATCGTGTTGAGCCAGCGGTGCACTTCTTCAAGGGCGGCTCGGGCAGCGCCGATGTTGCCGCCCCACGCATGAAGCAGGCTGGCGATCAGGCAGGACAGCGCCCTCAGTGGGCGGTCGAAGCCATCGAGCAGAGCGTGTGCTCGGCCCGCGGTTTCGGCATCGACACAACTTTGCACCCGATCCCGCAGGCGCTGCAGCGGTTCTGCGTCCTCGTCCTTCGCTTCCGTCGTACCGCGCGTGGTGGTCAGACGCATGCTCTCCACCCAGGCACGGTTGACCTCCAGCTGGTAGTCGGGCAAGGGCGGCTGGCAACGGCGCGCCACTGCGCTGGCCGCTTCCAGCGCCGCTTGCGCGGCTGGGAAGTTGCCGCTCCAGCCGTAGGCGAGGCCCAGTGCGTTGTAGGCAAGCACGGCGTGGATGCCCGGCGGAGCCAGGCGCCCCAGCTCGACGCTCAGCAGTGCGGCCTCGACCGCCTCTTCTGGGCGTGCAAGCACGATGGACGCATTGGCATGACTGGTGTGGGCGACGGCCTCGTCGGCCAGGTCACCGAGGGACTTGAACAACAAGGCAGCGCGCGTGGCGGCGTCCACTGAGCGGCGGTGGCGCGAGCACAGGCGGTCGATATTCGCCAGTTGCGCCAGGGCTTGCGCTTCCAGTCGAATGTCGCCGGCAGCCTTGGCGCGGCTCAAGACGGCATGGGCCAGGTCGCGTGCGCGGTCGGCTTGGCCGGCGGCAATCGCGACGCCTGCGGCAACAAGCTCGGGGTCGGCGCCGGGGGCCGTCACACGGTCAGACAAGATGTGTCGCTCCCCTTCAATCGCAAAGAATGTAGCAGCAGGCAGATGCCCTGAGCCGCTGCTTCACGTCGGCCCGCGTGCAGGTGTGCAGAAGTGCGCTGATGCTGACGGCGGCTGTGTCCACCCATCGCTCGGTCGGCGCTGCTAGGCTTGCGCGCATGAGCTGCCTTCGATGCTGAACTTCCTGAAGCGGGCTGCGGCCGAGCGAGCGCTCGCGCCATGAGCGCGATCCCGGTCCGGCCCCCTGGCCCGGTGCTGGTGACCGGGGGCAGCGGCTACATCGCCGGCTACGTGATCCGTCAGCTGGTGGCCGAGGGCTGGCAGGTGCACAGCACCTTGCGCAGCCTTGCGCGCGAAAAGCCGGTGCGCGCGCTGCTGGCGGTGGACGACACGAAGCTGCGCTTCTTCGCCGCAGACCTGCAGGCCGATGCCGGCTGGGCCGATGCCGTGGCCGGTTGCCGCCATGTGCTGCATCTGGCCTCGCCGTTGCCGGCGGGCATACCCAGACAGGCCGACGAGTTGATCGTGCCCGCGCGCGACGGCGCCTTGCGCGTGCTTCGCGCCGCGCAGGCCGCCGGCGTGCAGCGCTTCGTGATGACGTCCAGCGTGGCCGCCGTGGCTTACGGCCGCGGGCGCGGCGTGCACCACTTCACCGAGGCCGACTGGACGCCTGACGACTACCCCGGTGCCACGCCCTACATCCGTTCCAAGGCCATCGCCGAACGCGCCGCGCGGGCCTGGGTGGCGCGCGAAGGTGGCGGGCTCGAGTTCTGCAGCATCAACCCATCGGTGGTGCTGGGCCCGGTGTGGAGCCGCGACTACTCGGCCTCGGTGGTCATCGTGAAGAAGCTGCTCGACGGCAGCTTGCGCGCCTGCCCCGACATCGGCTTCGGCGTGGTGGATGTGCGCGACGTGGCCGATCTGCACCTGCGCGCGCTGGTGGCGCCGGGCATGGCCGGCGAACGCTTCATCGCGTCGGGCCGCTTCATGAAGCTGCGTGAAATGGCAGCGCTGTTGCGGCGCGAACTGGGCGCCGATGCCAGCCGTGTGACGACGCGCCAGGTGCCTGATTTCGCGGTGCGGCTGGCAGCACTTTTCAACCCGCTGGCGCGTGCCGCCGCAGGGGAACTCGGCGCCGAGCGCCACCAGAGCGCTGAACACGCGAAGCAGGTGCTGGGCTGGCAGACGCGGCCGGTGGAGCAGAGCATCGTCGACGCGGCGCGCAGCCTGCTGGCGCTCGCGTAAGGGCTGGGGCCGGCGTCGTCCCGAGCCGGCATGACGTGGGGCTTTCCCGTCGGCGGCCGTGCGCGCCAGAATCATCATGGGGCGTTCGAGGCCCCGGCCTGTTTTCTGTGACTGAAGCCCGTGACTGAGTTCCGTGACTGAGTTCCTTGCCTGTCCTCCTTCCCCGTCGCCCCTGCCGCCGCCGCCATGAACACCCTGCCTCTCCCCTTTGCCACCGCATGCCTGCGCCCACGCCATGCCTCAGTATTTGCCGTCGCCGCGCTGCTGGCCCTGGCGGGCTGCGCTTCGGCGCCCGTGCCCGACGACCCGCGTGCGCAGGCAGTGGTGACGCGCACCTCGGGCTCCACGGTCTGGGCCACGCCCGAGGCCGAGGCCGCCGTGGCAGCCGCTGCCGAAGCCGCCGCTGCCGCCCGGCGATCAGGCGCCACGCGGGCCGGGTTGCCGGTTGCCCAGGCGCCCACAGCCGCCGCTGCCGTCTCACCCGCAGCCGCCGCCCCGGCGCCCGCATCGCGCCAACCAGTTGCCGCAGCCCCGGCTGCGCAGCCCGCTGTCGCCACGCCGTCGCAACGGCTGGTCTTCTTCGAATTCGACAGTTTCGACATCCACCCGAACTTCCGCGAAATGCTGGAAGGTCATGCATCGGCGCTGAAGGCCGACCCCGCCATTGCACTGGTGGTGGAAGGCCACGCCGACGAGCGCGGCAGCGCCGAATACAACCTGGCGCTGGGCCAGAAGCGTGCCGAGGCGGTGGTGAAGACGCTGTTGCTGCTGGGCGCCCAAGAAAGCCAGCTCGAAGCCGTGAGCTTCGGCGACACGCGTCCGGTCGACCCGGCCCGCACTTTCGAAGCCTGGGCAAAAAACCGCCGCGCGGAAATGCGCCTGCGGTAAGGCCGGCAGGAGCGCTTTCTGCGCCGCGTTCTGTGGCGCGTTCTAGGGCGCGTTCTAGGACGCGGTGATGAACGCGCGCAGCACCGCCATCGCCTCGTCCGGGCAATCGCGCCAGGCGCCGTGGCCGGCCTTGGGAAAGGTCACCAGCCGGCCCCAGGGCGCGGGAATGGCCGCAGCAATTTCTTGGGCATCGGCCAGTGGCGTCACAGGGTCCAGCTCACCGGCCATCACCAGCACCGGGCACTGCACCTGCGCCAGGCCGGGCAGCAGTTGCATGGTCTGCTGCTCACCGCGGGCGCTGGTGAAGAGGATGTCTTCGTTCATCAGCGTGCGCTCGCGCGCCACCGGGTCGCCGGGCGTCGGGTTGTAGACATCGCGGCATTGCGCGTTGTAGTTGCCCCAGACTGCGGCGCTCGGGGCCGACCAGAAGGCGCGTGCCGCAGCGCCCGCCGCGGCACCGCCGAAGCGCGTGAAGGCTTCGACCTTGCGTTCCAGCCCGAGGTGGTGGCTGGTGCTGGACAGCACCACCTTGGCCGGGTGCGCAGGGTGGCGCGCCAGGTAACGCTGCGCGACGAAACCGCCGAAGCTCTGGCCCAGCACGATGGGCTTGTTGATGCCGAGCGCATCGCACAGCTTCACCACGTCGTCGGCAAAGGTGTCCAGCGTCCACTCGGCCGCAGGCCGGCGGTCGCTGCGGCCGTGGCCGCGGTGGTCGACGTAGACGATCTGCGCCACGTCGGCGAGCACGCTGAACAGCGGCTTGAAGTTCGAATGGTCGTAGCCCGGTCCGCCGTGCAGCAGGATGAGCGTGGGTTTCTCGCGCAGGCGCGCGCCGTCGGGCACGAAGCCCGGGCCTTCGATGTCGACGAAGAGGCGGACGCCTGGGTCTATGGTGATGCGCATGTCGTGACTCTAAGTGCGCGCCAGATGCTCGCCTTCAGCCCCCAAGCAGCGTGCTTCAGCCGCGCAGCGTGATCTGGTCGATCAGCAACTGCTTCATCGCTTCGGCGCTTTCGTTCGCGCCCTGGCACGTGCCGGCGGCGTGGTGGCCGCCGCCGCCGTGGTGCAGCATCAACGCGCCCACGTCGACCGGGCTGCTGCGGTCGAAGATGCTCTTGCCCACCGTGTAGACGGTGTTGCTCTTTTCGCGGCCCCACATCACATGCATGCTGATGTTGCATTGCGGGAACATGGCATAGACCACGAAGCGGTTGCCGGCGTAGATGGTGTCTTCATCGCGCAGGTCCAGCACCACCAGCGGGCCGTGCACCTTCGCCACACGCGCAATCTGCTCGCGGAAAAGCGCGTGCTGCGCGAAGAACAGGTCGACACGCTCCTTGACGTCGGGCAGCGCCAGAATGTCTTCGATCGGCATGTCGCGGCAGCAGTCGATGAGCTTCATCATCAGCTGGTAGTTCGAGACGCGAAACTCGCGGAAGCGGCCGAGGCCGGTGCGCGCGTCCATCAGGAAGCTGAGCAGTTCCCAGCCCTTCGGTTCCAGCACGTCTGGCATGCTGAAGCCGGCCGAGTCGGCCTTGTCGACGGCTTCCATCATCGCGTCGCTGACGCGCGTGAAGCGGGTCTTGCCGCCGTAGTGGTCGTAGACCACGCGCGCGGCGCTCTTGGCGTCGGGCTGCAGGATGTAGTTGGGCGTGGGCGCACCGTCGCGGCCGACCTGGTTGCGGACGGCTTCGCTGGCGTGGTGGTCGAAGCACATGCCGCAGCCCGGCACGTAGGGCAGGTTGGTGATGATGTCGCGATCGGTCACCGCCACCTTGCCGTCCTGCATGTCCTTGGGGTGCTGGAAGACGATTTCGCCCAGCAGTCCCAGTTCTTTCAGCAGCACGGCACAGACCAGGCCGTCCATGTCGCTGCGCGTGATCAGGCGGTACTTCAATTCGGCGGGGGCGTTCATGGTCGCTTCTCCAGGCAGGGCGCAGGCGGTGGGCAAAGGGGGGCTCACAGCCTGTTCCGCCTTGCGGCCGTGATACCGGCTTATCGGCCGCGCCGCCCGGCGGCTTGAATGCCGCGTTCAACGCGCCAGGCCGCGCACCAGCAGCGCGCTGAACACCAGCCCGGCCAGCGCAAACGCGCCCGTGGCCGCCCAGGTGAGGTGCCAGCCACCGACCTGGCTGGCCACCGCTGCCACCAGAGGCGGCCCCGCGAACTGCCCCAGCGCCGACCACTGCTGCACCCAGCCGATGGTGGTGGACGCCGTCTGCGGCCCTGGCGCCACGCGCAGCGCCAGCGCAAACAGCGTGGCCGGGATCAAGCCGCCGAAGCCTGAAAAGCACAGCAGCGCCGCGTAGCGCGCCCAGGGCGGCAGCGTGGCCAGCTCACCTGCAGCGCCAAAGGCCACGGCGGCCGCCACCGCCATCGCCACGAAACCCGTGGCCAGCAGCTTGCCCGGCCCCACACCGCGCTGCAGCAGCCGGCCGGCCGACAGGTTGCCCACGATGTTGGTGGCCGCCACCAGCGCGGTGACCACGCCCGTGGTGCCTGCGGCCACGCCGGCCTGGGTGTAGATGGCGGGCAAAAAACCGATGACGGCCAGCCACTGGCCCGAGTACATCGCAAAACACAGCGCCACCCACCAGGCGCCGGGCGCGGCCAGCGTGAAGCGCAGGCGCAGCCACCAGGTCAGCGCCTGCGGTGTGGCTGCGGCCCCGGCCTGCCGAGCCGGCACCGCGTGGCGCAGGGCCATCAGCGCAAGCACAGACAGCGCTGCCAGCGCCCACCACCACATACGCCAGCCGAAGGCGCTGATGCACAGCGGCCCCAGCAGCAACGCCAAAGCCGTGGCCAGCGGCATGTAGGCGCCCCACACGCCCAGCATGGCCGACACCCGCGCGGGCGGCACCAGCGCGCGCACCAGGCCGGGCGCGGGCAGCACCACCAGCAGAAAGCCGAAGCCTTCGGCCACGCGGCACAGCATCAACGCCGGCACACCGGCCACGCTGCCGCCCGCAGCACTGGCCGCCGCCAGCAAGGCCAGGCCCATCACCATGCTGCGCCGCGCGCCCAGGCCATCGGCCAGTGCGCCGAACACCAGGCCGAGCAGCATGCCCGCACCCTGCACCAGCGAGAGCAGAAAGCCGGCCTGCACCAGCGTCATGCCGAGTTCGACCTGCAGCGTGGTGACGGCCGGCGCCAGCTTGCCCACGTGCAGCGCCGCGCAGACGCCTGCCGCGATGACCACGAGTGCGGGGTCGACGCGGGGCGAAACGGGCGCTGACGCCGGCGCTGGCGGCGGCGGTGTTGGCGACTGTGTGGGCGGCAGTGCGGGCGGCATGGCGCGCGAGTATCACTGCCCCTCCCGCCCGGCCCGGCCTGACCAGACTCGTACGGGCCCTGCCCAGCCACGGGCATCATCGCGCCCATGGCCACCTACCTCGACACCGACACCTGGGTCCGGCGCGAAGCCTTCGAGTACTTCCGCAGCTTCGACAAGCCGTATTTCAGCGTCTGCGTGCGCCTGGACGCCGCGCCGCTGAAGGCTGCCGTGGCGGCGCGCGGCCAGAGCTTTTCGCTCGCCAGCCTCTTCCTGTCACTGCGGTTGGCCAACCTGCACGAGCCCTTTCGCTACCGGCTGGAAGGCGGCCGGGTGCGTGTGCACGACGAAGTGCACGGCAGCACCACGGTGCTGCGCGCGGACGAGAGCTTCGGCTTCTGCTACCTCGACCACACGCCGCACTGGCCCAGCTTCCACGCCCAGGGGCATGCCGCGATGGAAGCCGCGCGCATGCGCAGCGCGTCCTTCGAGCCGCGTGTGGAGCAGAACGCGCTGCTGCACTTCACCACCCTGCCCTGGCTGCACTTCACCAGCTTTTCGCACGCGCGCAACTGGGGCCGCGAAGACAGCGTGCCCAAGCTCGCCTTCGGTCGCCTGCAGGGTGATGGCGGGCGGCTTTGGCTGCCGGTGTCGGTGGACGTGCATCACGCGCTGATGGACGGCGTTCACCTGGGGCGTTATGTGCAGGCGCTGGAAGCGGCCATGGCCGAGCCCGCGCCCTGGCTGGGCCCGGGTTGAGGACTGGATTGAGATCGGGCTGAGATTGGGCTGTGGCCGTTGCCAGGGCGGTCTGCGGGCCAAACGCGTTTACGCCGCGCTGGCCATGGCCTGCGCAATGCACGCCAGCAGTGCCGCTTCTTCGTAGGGCTTGCCCAGCACCAGCGTGACACCGGCCTCGGCCGCAGCGGTCTTCAGCCGGTCGTCGGCCGAGGTGATCATGATGATGGGGATGTGCGCCGCACGCGGGTGGCTGCGCACGTGCCGGGTCAGCGCAAAGCCGTCCATGTTCGGCATTTCGACGTCGGTGATCAGCACCAGCGGCACTTCCTGCTCGATGAGCTGCGCGGCCTGCGCACCGTCTTCGGCCAGCACCACGCGGTAGCGGTGTTGCGCCAGCAGGCGGCTCGTCTTCACGCGCACCACCTTCGAATCGTCGGCCACCATCACGAGCGTGTCTTCGGGTGCGAGTGGGGCGCGGGGCGGCGCGCGCGGAGAGGGCGGCGCAGGCACCGGGGTTGGTGTTGCGGCCGAAGCTGCCGCGGCCTGTGCGGCTGCCCGTTCCTCTGCCGCTGCTGCCGCTGCCGCTGCTTTCGCCACGGCTTGCGCTGCTGCTTCCCTTTCCGCTGCCGCTGCTTCTTTCGCTTGCGACGCTGCCGCGGCTTGCTTCGCTTCCGCATCGCGCCGCGCCTGCAGCTCCGCCTGCAGTTCGGCCAGGCGCGCGGCCGCAGCGCGTGCTTCGGCCGCCTGGGCCTGGGCCTGTGCGACAGCCAGCCGGGCTTGTTCTTCGGCACGCTGCGTCGCCTGTTCCGCAGCCAGGCGTTCGCCTTCACGGTAGGCAGCAGCGATGGCGGCATGCGCCTCGGCTTCGGCGGCGCGCGAGGCGACTGCTTCGGCTTCTTGAGAGGCTTGTTCGGCGGCGCGTTCAGCAGCTTGTTCGGCAGCCAGTGCCGCTGCCTGTTGCGCCTGCTCGCGTGCGGCTGCGGCGGCGTGTTCCTCGGCCTGGCGCTGGGCCTGTTCGAGCGCTTTCCGCTGCGCTTTCTGCAATGCCGCTTGCTGCGCGGCTTGCTGCGCCGCTTGCTGCGCCATCGCCAGCGTGGCCACCTCGGTCTCGCGCCGGCGTTCGGCCGTGCGCCGGATGCGCCGCGCTGCCAGCACCCCCAGCACCCCCGACACCACCAGCACCAGCGCGCCGGCCACCCACATCCAGAAAGCTTCGTTCATGCGCCCGGCGGCCCGGTGGCCGCGTTGTCGCCGGCCGCACCGTGCACCAGCGGGCGCAGCTTAAGCCGGCGTGCGGCAGTCACCCACTGCAAGCCGGGCCCGAACGTGAGGTTTGCCGCCACCGGCCAGCCCACCGTGGTGCACTTGTCGCGTTGTCGCAGCACACGACGAGCGAGAAGTCGGGCCCGGCGCGCTACGTCGTGTAGTCGCCGCTGGCCTCGGGCTGGAAGCGCAGGGCGAGCACTTCGGCCGCACTCTCGCTACCTGGGCTGGAACCCGGTCTGAACGCGGACAATTCCGCCCCAGGGCCTTCAGCGCCCGGTTTTTTGCGGCGGCTTGCCCGGTGCGGCTGCGCCGCCGCCGGCCGGGCGTGTGCGCTCGCCGGCGGGCAGCGGTGCGCGGGGTGCGTCACGACGCGGGCCCCGGCTGTCTCGGCTGTCCCTGGCACCGCCGAACTCGCGGGGTCCACTGCGAGGGCGGTCGCCCTCGCGCGGGCCGCCTGGGGTGCCCTGCGGGCCTTCCGAGCGCTGCTGTGGGGGTTGCTGTCGCGGATCAGGGCCGCGCGCTTCGCGTTCCTGGCGCGCCTGCACCAGCCGCACTTCGAGATCGGCCTCGGGGATGCGCTTCAGCACGCAGAAGTTCGCGCGCGTCAGCGTCGAAGCTTCGTAGGAACGCAGCAGCGCGGA
>Ga0105048_10014961_pt1 | contig 12058 bp, 7 predicted proteins | sample MAT05_FD_78382 | JGI IMG/M metagenome (GOLD analysis project Ga0105048, IMG submission 78382) | Freshwater microbial communities from Lake Fryxell liftoff mats and glacier meltwater in Antarctica - MAT-05 | ecosystem: Environmental > Aquatic > Freshwater > Ice > Liftoff microbial mat | place...
AAGCTCAGCGTAGGTGACGCGCTGCATCCGCTCGACTTCCTGGGCTGTCATTCCGATTCCCCTCCCTTGTTCCACGAGGGCCAACGCCTGTGTGCGGTCCTCGCGCAAGAGGGCCAGGGCCCATTGGTACGACACGGTACGGGGTTGTTGGCCTGCATGCGTTACCAGTTCCGACACGCAGCGTCCCAAGCGAACTTCATCGTGTTCGTGCAACCCGACCCGGCACTCGAGCTCGGCAAGGAAAGCGGGACCGACGCTTTGGGCTCGCAAGTGCGCGAAGATCGCCTCGACGTCGGCGAGCGCGGCGGCGCTCAATCTCGCGTCACGCACCAACAGCAGCTCTAGAAATTGTGTGTAATCTGCGGTGGTGACACCCGCGAGGCCCAACCCCTTGCGACAGGCGTCGGTTGCCCGATCGACGTCTCCCCTGGCTCGATAGCTTTCACACAGCTTGGTGAATCCAACGCTTCGCTCGGGCACGGCCACGGTCACGGCTTCGTAGTAGCGTGCGGCCCGCTCGAATTCGCCCTTGTGGAACGCCAAGTCAGCACGCTCTGTCACGTCCATGAGCCAGTAGCCGAAGTCGAGCGGCGCTCGCATGCGCTCTTCCTTGCTGGGTACGGACGCCAGCGGGCTCACGTCGTCCACCACGAAGCGACGCGGAGTCTGCGCCTCGAGCGACGGGACCAGTAAGAAGGCCGCCAAAGCAGCGGCCCAGCAGTGCCCCAAAAGCTTCACGGCACTCCGAATTCACTGCCGCACGCACTAGCGCAGTACTGTTGTTGGCACAGGATGACCTGGTTGGTCGCCCCGAGTGCGTTCGTGGCATCGAAGTACTTGATGCCGACCTGGAGCGGCACCGTAGCTCCAGCCATGGTGTTGGTGATCGTCTTGCAGACGCCCTGCGGAGCAGCGGGGTCGAAAGCAAAGCAGGTGGCGAACTCGACGTTGCCACAATAGCAATCGCGCACGTCTTCTTCGGCGCATGAAGACTGGTTCACGCAGCTGAGGTACGTGTCACATTGTGCGTTGCCGGTGCACGAGGCGTCAAAGTCGTTCAGCGGGTTGGGGCACCATTGCTCCGAGCATTCCTGGCAGGTTGGCTCGCCGGTCGAGCCTCCCGTCCCATTGCCTCCGGTGCCGCTGCCTCCGGTGCCACTGCCTCCGGTGCCACTGCCTCCGGTGCCACTGCCTCCGGTGCCGCTGCCTCCGGTGCCGCTGCCTCCCGTCCCATTGCCTCCGGTGCCACTGCCTCCGGTGCCACTATCGCCGCCCGTGGAGGTCCCACCCGTCGAGCTCCCGCCCGAGCCCGAGTCGCCGCCGGTACCTGAGGTTCCGCCCGTCCCCCCTGGTGCGGAGTAGCCGCATTCGGACCGGCAGGTCGTAGCGTCGCACAACGCGGTCTGCACGGCGTAGCCGAGCGGCTCAACCGAATTGAAGAACAGGGTTCCAATTTGAATGGGACTCACGGACCCAGCGGCGCTTTCGATCGTTCCCTTGCACTGGCCGTTGGCGCCGTTGTCGCTGATGCTTGCAAAGCAGGTGCCGAAATTAGTCAGTGACCCGCAGTAGCAGGCGCGGACATCGTCGGCGTCGCAGCCGGTTGTGCGAATACACGAGAGCACGCTCTCGCAGGCGTCCCGATCGGCGCCTGCCAAGTCATCGCAGCTGCGGTACCCGCCGTAGTCGCAGCCGGCCACCCTACAGCTATCGCACGCTTCCAGTGTGCATTCGTCCGAGCAGCCGGCTCCTGCGTCGCACTGCTCGTCACCGTCGACGGCGCCGTTGCCACACGTCGAAGTCGCTCCGCCGCTGGCTGGCCCCGCCCCCCCGGTTGCAGCTCCGCCAGTCCCCGTCCCTCCCGTGGGGCCGCTGCCACCCAGGAGCTGTCCGCCGGAGCCGTCGGTCGTCGTGCCTCCGGCGCCTTCATCCGCCGTCCCACCAACGCCGTCCGGCTCCACGGTGTCTCCACAGCCGTAGGCGAAAAGAGGTGAAACCAACACGAGCAAGGAAGCGAGACGCAGCGACGGGTGAAAGAGCATGGTTGCACTCGCCGAAGCAAGGAGAGCGCCAAGTGTCGTCCGCGCTCAAACCCCCGTGTAAATGCGAGTCCGCAGTCACCAGCGACACGGGCTCGTCCAAGTTCCGAATTCATCCTTCCGAATTTCGGAGTCACCCGGTTCGAAGTTCCAAAAACGCGCGACGCGAAAACGATGGCCGAACGCCATCGTCCTGCCTTCGCAATCTCGCGCTTCGTTTCCGAAAATCGAACACTGCTGCGATTCAGGCTCCGGCCAGTTCGCCGGTTTATTCCCTGGGACGCGGCTATTCGTCAGATCCACCGTCGAGCGTCGCGCTTGGCAGGGATGTTGCTCTGGGGACGTTGTCGCTGTCGACCGAAGCATCTGCTTGGGGAGCCGGGAGCGAGTGAATCCAATCAGACGGAGGACGCTGTGATGAAGAAGAAGCTTTCAATGAAGATGGGCGCAATCGCCCTGGGTGCGCTGGTATGCGGCATGACCGTGGCCGGCTGTTCTTTCAACGACTCGGGCAAGGCTGATGGCCAAGGCCAAGCTGCAGACAACACCGGTTCGGTGGGCTTGAACCTGACCTTGAGCAGCGGCGCGGTGCTCACGTCCGTGCAGGCCGTGGTCAGCGGGAGCGCACTCAGCGCACCCATCACCCGGACGATTCCAGTCGCCGGTAACCAGTCGACCGTCTCGGCACTGTTTGGCGGCCTGCCCGCTGGCGTCTACAGCATCGCGCTGTCGGCTTCGACTGCTGACGGTAAGACAGAGTGCGGCGGCACCGCCAACTTCACCGTTCTAGCCGGTCAGACGGTCGGCGTGACCGTGCCCCTCACCTGCAACACCGACGTCACCCGCGGCAACGTGCTCGTCAACGGCGAGTTCAACAGCTGCCCCGAGCTGACGTTCGTCTACGTCGCTCCGCTGCAGACCGATGTCGGCCTGCAGATGGTCGTCGAAGCCGACGCAACCGATGCCGATGGCGACACCGTCACGTACGCATGGACCGCCACGGACGGCACGTTCGTCAGCCCCAGCTCTGGCGACACGTCGTACAACTGCTCGGCCTCTGGCGACCAGACGTTGACGCTCACCATCAACGATGGCGGCAACTGCGCAACGAGCCTGGCTGTTGACGTTGTTTGCGTGGCCACTGCCGTTTGCGGCGATGGTAACGCCGAGACGGCCAAGGGCGAGGAATGCGATCCGCCAAACGGCACGACTTGCAGCACCAACTGCCAGGATATCGTCGTCGCGTGCGGTAACGGCATCGTCCAGCCCGGCGAACAGTGCGACCCCGCCAACGGCACCACCTGCAACGCGCAATGCAAAAACATCGTGTGCGGCGATGGCGTCGTTGAAGGTACCGAGCAGTGCGAGCCGCCCGGAACCGCTCGCGGTCTGGGCAATTGCGACGCTCTCTGCAAGGTCATTCCTTCGGTCTGCGGCAACAACATCATCGAGCCCGGAGAACAGTGCGAGGGTCCCGGTACCGCTGCTTGTTCTGCCACCTGCCAAAACACGGGCGCTTCGGCCTGCCAGGTCTGCCAGGGCAGCAGCTGCCCCGGTCCCCTCGCTGACCAAACCACCCGCTGCGCCGGCGGCGTTTGCGACGCCTACTTGGCTTGCCAGGCATCATCGGGCTGCGCTGCAAGCGACGTCCGTGCCTGCTACTGCGGCGCTGTCGACTTCACCACCTGCTTCGGCTTCGATCCCGCTACTCCCCAGGGTCCCTGCAAGGCGCAGATCAACAGCCTTGCTGGTTCGACGACGCCGCTCCAGGTTGGAACGAGGTTCTTCGATCCGTCTGGCCCGCTGGGCGCTGTGAACCAGGTGAACCTGTGCACGGCCAACAACTGCGGCGCCTCCTGCCCGTGAGCTGAGCCCCCCCGATCGCTCGAGCGGTGAGGCGCTCTCATGAGGCGCGCCTCACCGTTCTTGAGCGGTCCTTTGTCCATCGTCCCCTTTCAAGCCCCGAACTCTCCCGAATCCTCAAGGAATCCGCCATGAAGAAATCCCTATCAGTTGCCATCGCTCTCGCCGTGACCGGCGTGGCTGTCGGCACCTACGCAGCAACCAACAACCAACTCAGAGGCTCCGATACGCTCGAGACCCTGACCGAATCCGTCCTGGCGGTCTGCGCCAACACCAGCCCCTTGGTCTACATCGGCGGCGGTTCGTCCAATGGCGAGCAGGCAATGCTCGACAAGGGCCAGGAGGTCTCGCCCATGTCGCGCTTCCTCGAGGCGGGTCGCGTCTGTCGCAGCGACGACCCGAAGGAGGCCGAAGGTCTGATGGTTGCGCTCGATGGCCTCGCCATCGTTGGCGAAGAGAGCAATGCACAGTGCGCTTCGGGTGGAGTGGCTTTCACGGGCTGCATCGCCGTTACCGAGCAAAATGGCGTGGCAGGCTCTCAGTGCCCCGGCTGCGACGCTGGCAATGCTCAGTACTGCTTTTCTAACGAGTTCGATGCGTTGCGCGTGCTCTTCACCGGCATGCACAAGAATGGTGGCAGTGCCATCGCCAACCAGCAGTGCAACAGCGACGTTCGTCATTCGCTGGCCAACAGCTGGGACGCCCTGTTCGAGGGAGCCTGCTCGAGCGGTGAATGCAGCCAGGTCGCCCACGCTTGGCGCCGCGACGACCTGTCCGGCACCACGGATACCTTCCTGACGCTGCTCGGTCTGCCGAGCATCTCGGCCAAGCCGTTCTGCAACGGTTCGGGCACCGAGGAGAATGACCCGATTCGTCGGCCTTGCGCTGCCGGCGACAACGTCTGCCAAGCCAACGGCACCAGCGGTCTCGTCCTGCCGGTGTTCGTTCCCGAATTGGCGCCTACGTCGGAGGCAACGGCCTACGCCACACTGGCTTGTCAAATCGGAAAGTTTGCGCTCGCTCAAGCGCAGTCCACCAACCTCGCTGGCGGCGGTGTTCGCTTCGATTGCCCCGAGAAAGCCAACTTCAGCGTAGCTGGTCTGTGCCTCGCTCCGCAGAGCGCGAGCGGCAGCTTCAACTGCAACAGCGCCAAGAACAACCCGAACGTCTTCTTCGCCAGCCTCTCGGACGACGCGCGCCTGTTCAACCGTTGGGTACGCGCGGCGACCGGTGCGCTCGGTTTCGACGCGGCGAATCGCCCGGAGATCAACTCCTGGTACAAGGTCCGTACGGCTGCGTGTGACGAAACCAGCTCGACCTTGGCCATCGGCTGCTTGGCAGGTGAGTACGACTGCACCGTGGGCTTCGCCGGCAAAGAGGCAACAGGTCTGCCTGACGCCAAGGCGCTTGCCGTCAAGGGTATCCTTCCGACAGATGCCAACGTGCGCAAGCTCCTGGTTTCGCCCATCCCCGCTGACGTCTACCCGTTGGCTCGCGGTCTCTTCTTCAGCTCCCTCAAGGGCTTCGAGAATGTGACCAACGCCCAAGAGAACGCACTCAGTACGTGCTTTTCGAACCAGGCCACTGCGGACGCCGCAGCCACCGTTGCCGGCTTCGTGACCCTGGGCATCGCGCCCGTCTGCACCGACTTCAACGAGACGCTCTGCAACGGTCGGGTGTACACTTGTGACGTGAACTCCGAATGCGGAGCTATTGGTGCGTGCGAGGGTGGCAACCCGGCCACCACTGTCAAAGACGGCGTATGCAAGCAGACCTGCACGTCGACGCCCGAGTGCAATCAGGGACGCTCCTGCATCGCGGGTCGCTGCGACTTCGCGACGAACACCAACGCCTGCGCTCCCTGAGCAGACGTGGGGCGTCGGCCTCGGTCGCCGCCAAAGTTGGCTGAGGCAGAGCACCTTCGGGTGCCCTGCCTGCGGCTCGTTTTCTTGGATTTTCCGCGAAAGAACGTTTCCATCATGCCTCGCCTGTCCTCACGCATCGTATTGCTTCACTTGCTCGGCTGGTCGACTTTGTCGATGGTCGGGTCGCTCAGCTGCAGCAGCGAGCCGAGTGAGGATTTTCATCAAGGCGGATTTGCTGGACGCCCCGAGTGGGGTGACGGCGGAGCGACCGGCCTGACCTTGCCCTGCAAGCCTCCCAACGCCGAGCCGTTGCCGGCCCGCAGCGCGGTGATGAGCGCGACACCGGAAACGCAGAGCAAACCAATCTTCGTCCGAGACCTCTTCAACTCGTTCCAGTCACATTGTGGTGGTTGCCATGTCGACACCAGCTTGGGGGGCTTCAACGACCAGCGGGTGAACTTTCAGAATTTCCCCCAGCTCGTCGATCAAGAAGCTGTGGATGTCATCAAGTCGGATGACCCCGAGGTCTTCATGCCCAAGCCGGTGGGTGGCGGAAAGCCCTGGTCCGAGCGCAAGAACGACGACCCAGTGCGCGAGCTCGCTCGGCTCCTCGAGGCTTGGATCGCCGCAGGAAGTCCGACGGATTTGTTCTTTTTGAAGCCCGAAAAAGGCGCCGCCGACAGCCCCTATTTGCTCAGCAAGGAGCAAGGCAATGCTCTCACCAACATCGGCAACTGCATGCCGGACGCTGCACTCTTTGCCACCGAAGAGGAACGCAGCGCCAGTCTCGACGGGTTCTTCGCGAGTGCTTCGGAACTACCGGAGCGACTGGAAGAGACCGATCTGTTTACACTCGACCACGCCCTTCTGGCCTACCACGGCGTCGTCGCCACCGCTCCCGCCTACCCCTTGTGGTCGGACTCCGCAGGCAAGATCCGACATGTGCGGCTCCCTCGCGGTAAGAGCCTCCAGTACGACGCGAAGCGTCGCGAGTTCGACATTCCCGACAACACCCGATTTTACAAGACTTTCCTCAAACGCGTCGTCGACTCGGCAGGCCGCGAGGCGTGGCGCAAAGTCGAGACCCGGCTGATCGTGGCTCGCAAGGACGATTGCAGCTCGGAACCGTGCCAAACGCGAGCTCTCTTTGGCGCCTATGCGTGGAACGAGGCCGAAACCGAGGCGGTACTCGTGCGCGATCCGCTCCGCAGCGGAGAGCCCTTCCGCGATCGCGTCATCACCTACGTCACCGACGAAGTGAAAGCCAAGGCTGCCGGCGCTGACGCGGCGCTATTGGCAGCGTCGACCCGACACTACGCCATTCCCGGCTCCGACCGCTGCGTCCAGTGTCACATGGGCAGCCCCACGCAGAGTTTCGTCCTGGGCTTCTCTCCGCTGCAACTCAATCGACGTCCCTACGTGGAGGAGCCGGATCCGTTTGCTCTCGGCGAAGACTTGCTCGGCCATGGCATTCTCGAGGAAGACGCGCCCCGCGAGGACGAGCTGAGCCAGCTCACACGGCTGATCGAGCTGGGCGTGGTGAGCGGTCTCGAATCGGCCGACGACGTGCCAGGGCTGCGCGACAGCCAAAGCGTGCCACCGCGCAATGACTACGAGCTACGTGCGCAGGGCTACATGCTTGGCAATTGCTCGAACTGCCATAATCCGCTGGGCTTTCCGACACAAAAGAATCCGGAACTTCGCGACTTGCTGGACTTCTACCCCACGACAGAAGGCGGCGGCATTTTTCAGTTTCCGCTCGAACGCTACAGCCCCCGCGTGCGGCGTGGTCAAAGCAGCGAGTTCGCCATCCCCTACATCACGCCATCGCTCTGGGATTTGGACGAGAATCCAGTAACTCACGACAACGGGGTGGCGCCACCTACGATCGTGAACACCACCTCCAAATGGATGTTCACGGGAGCAGAACCGACGTACATCCTGGCACCGTGGCGCAGTATGATCTACCGCAACACCGACACGCCGTTCACGTACTCGGACCACTTCGCAATTTTTCAGCGCATGCCGCGTCATGTGGCCGGCTACGATTGCCGGGTCCCGCGCCTCATGGGTGAGTGGATGGTGAGCATTCCGGCCGCTCCCAAAGTGGCTGGCCAGGAGGAGCGGCTCAGTCTTGCTGACCAACCCTGGGTGGCGGTCGACCCCGCCTCGGAAACCAAGTACCGGCTAGCGCTGAACAAGGCCAAGGATCGCCTGGAGCAGTATCAACAGGGCGAACGCTACGCTTTCTGCCCCGACACATCCGACATCCAGGACCCGGAAGTGCTCGCGAACAAGTACATCGTGCCGCAAGACTACGGTCAGGTCCTACAGAGCCAGCCGTTCACGCCCTGGTACGACAACGTGCCCGATCGGGCCCATTGGGTCGTGACGGATCAGACCGAGGTCCCGGGAGATTGGACGCCGCGCCGCGCCGATTGGGCCGACGTGCTCCTGAAGGAGGACCAGACCAAGTACGACACGCTCGAACCGGCAGAAAAGCGTGTCGTCGACGAGCTCTCGGAACGGGGCGCGCAGTTGACGCCGGCTTTTCGGAAGTTTGCCCTCGAGCAACGCCCGTTCGGGTTGTGGTCGGATCCCAACAGTGTTTGCAAGGCTGCGCTGTCGGCCATGCCGACGTTGGACCAACTGGCAACGGCTGACCGTCCCCGTTGGTTCGAGTTCGCGACAATCACCGAAAAGGCGAAGCCGATTTACTCGACGTCACCGGGGGCCGCCGTATTCGGCAACATCTGCCGCAACTGTCACGGTCCCGCCGGTGACGCGCGGAGCCCCTTGGCTGACACCATTTCGGACTTGACCGGTGGCGCGACGCGGGTTGCCAACCTGCGCGATGGGCTGTTTGGCCCCGTCGACGATCCCGGCTCGGCGCGCGCGAAAGTCTTTGGAAAAAAAGCCGCAGATCTGAACACGACCAGCGAGAACTTCGCAGCTCGCTACTTGCTGTGGATGGCGCTCGGTGGCACTCAGGTTCAGATTCCGCCCATGGCTCTCAAGCTAGTCGACAACACGCTCGTGCTGGGTTTGAAGCGCAAGCCCAACCCCTTGGTGGCTTCGGCCAATATGCTGGCCACGGCGGAGAAGCTTTGCGCTGCCACGTTGCCGAACGAGGACGGCGGCAATGGTCAATTCAACCCGCTCAAGGGTCTGACCTTCGAGGAGAGTCCCTTGCTCCGCAGAAATGGCGATCTCGAGAATTGGGTCGACCTCTGCAATTGGTCCCAACGCGCTCCGGTTCGGGTGGTGCGCTGCGTCGATTGTAAGCAACAGGCGCCGCGTGTTGGGCAATTTCAGGTTGTACCCAATGGGCTCAAGCGCCTGATCGACGCCGACGTCTATGGTGAAAGCCTGGTCATGACCCCAGCGGGAGTTCGCAGTGGCGTACCCAATGGCGAGGCCATGGCTTGGTGCCTAGAAAAGCCCTTGGACGCCGTCAAGCTTGGATTCTTGGATGAATTTCGAGTGGCCAACTTGGTCGACGGCCAACCCATTCCGTATTGCCCCGACGGCCTGCTGACCTGGAGCCAGGCGGACATCGACGAGTACACGCTACGCGGCGCGATCAACGCGGGCCTGGCGGTCTTCGCTTACCTGGACGCCATCGCGAAGGGTGAGGTCGAACCGCAGCTGCTTTTTGACGAATGCCAAAAGCTGGCAAAACCATGAAAGGAAATCGAGCCATGAAACGTTCTCGAAAGCTTGTGTCCTGGGGTCTGGGCGGAGTCACGGTGCTGCTCTGCGCCTTTTTCGTCTCCGCTACGTTGAGCGCGGGTGCGGCCAAGCGCAGCAAACACAGGGCGTCCGCCAAGTCTGAGGTCGACCACGAAGCGCCTGTCCAGCAGCTGCGACCTGTCGAGCATTCCCAGGCCAATGTCGCGCCGCCGCGCGATGAAGCGACTTCTCGTGTCGAGCCAATGGACGCCGCGGCGATCGAGGCGCCCGCTTGGGTGCAGGAGAACTATCCCATCGCCTTCAACTACGATGGACCAGTGCCCGATCCCGCGGCCCAGGCCGAGGCTCGCCGAACCCGTGCTGCGACCGACGCACAAACGACCCCGGCCGATTTAGTGCTCAAGGAGCAGAAGCTGCTGGAGCTTTTTCCGAACGCACGCGAGCGGGTCGAACATGGCCGTGCGCAGCGTCAGGCCGCAGCAGCCCGTTTCGAGCGTACGGGCAATAGCGCGGAGCAGCAGGCCCTCGACACGGGCGCGCATCTCGAGGAATGACTCGCACTAAGCGCGTCGCCGCGCGAGCCAACAAGCTGCGACACTCAAGGCGGCGCCGAGACCCCAAGCCCCACCGGATGCAGGAGCACTCGCGACCGAGCAGCCGCTTGGGGGATCGGCGAGCTTGACGTCATCGCTCAGATCGTAGTCGTCAGTATCCGTGGTGGGCGGATACAGTGAGCAGAGGCCATCTCGATCATCCTGTTCGAGGCTACTGAGGGCTGAGGCCCAAAGGGTCGTCGACTCCGACTGCATCGTTGCGCCGGCTGCTCGCGAGTGGTCCAGGCCCAGCACATGTCCCAACTCGTGCGTGAGCACCGCAGTCAGATCGACTTCGCCGGTCGAGGGAGCGAGCGCGAGTGCATACGCGAAGGCATTCACCTCGATGTTGGCTGCTTGCAATAGTCCCGTGTCCAGATCGAACGACAGTAGCGTCTTTGCGACCGCGTCCTGCTCGTGGGGCCAGGCGTCGGCCCGGAAGACAACGCGCACCGAGACCGCGCTGTCCGCATCTGCGACATCGAAATCCAGGTGCGGGCGCTTTTCCGCTGCGCAGACTACCGAACTCCAGGCCTCGACCGCCGCCCGCATTGCCTCTTGGGCGTCTTCGCTCGACAAGTTGCCCGCACCCGGTCCCGTTTCCGAGGCGACGGACACCTTCGAGCCCGGTGACCAGCCAAGCGGGAGCCCATCGATGACGCAGCCGTCGTCGGACCTGACGCACTCACTGTCCTCCGTCGGCGCGCAGTTGGTAGCCCGACAGAATGCAAGGACTGGCGTAGGCAACAGAACGAGCGCGCCGAAGACGAAGGGAGAGCAGACGTGGAGTAAAGGACGCATGCTATTCTACTCAGTCGTTGCGCGCGCCGAGCGCGATCCAGGATCTCACGATGGCCTTCTGCTTCTCCTCGAGCTCGGGCAAATCTAGCGGCATCGCAGTACCGCACGGACCGCCGAGTTCACCCTCGAGTTCGCAAGAGAGCCCTGGGTGGTCTTGGCAATCGTCGATTTTCAGCATCAGGAACGAGTCTCGAGGTTTTCCCTCGCGCACCAACGCCGTGCCCGCGGCGGCTAGGCTCTCGACGTCGACCAAACCTTGCACGATGAAGGCCAAATCTTCGTCAGTCAGCGTCTTTCCTGTCTTCGGACCCAACCACAGGTCGGCCTGGGCCCCGACGGGGCTCGAGCCGCCGTGGCAAGGGGACTGGTTGCACTGCGCTTGGAAGATGGGCATCACGTCTCGGGCAAACGAGACGTCGGCGGTCGGCTCGAAACTCTCGTACAAGGCGTCACAGCGCTGAGCTATCGCTTCAGGTGTTTCGGTTCCAGAGCAGGCAAGCGGCAACACGCCCAGCAACGTCATCAGGAACGGGCGGCTGACTTCAGTTCTCATGCCGGGCCCAGTGCAGGAGTGGTGCCAAGACGAATCATCGGCGATCTGGTCGCGAAGGTTCGGCCCCGCTCTCCGAGAATCGGAAGGCACAGTTCGCGATTCGGAAATGCCAGCAGCATGGTCCTGGCTGGTGCACGCTGAGCCAGGCATCTTTTGGCAAACGCCCAGCGGCACGGCCCCTGCAGGTGCGACTGGCCAGACCATGTCGAACGGGCGCAAACCACGGGGCTCGACATGGCCAAGCGCGACAAGTGACGGAACGGAGACTTCCATGGGTGCGGAGCTGCTGCGTTGGGCGCGCTCCGATGCAACCGTGACACTGTTTGGGGAGACGGGAACGGGCAAGGATCGTTTGGCCCGCACGCTGCACACCCACGGCCCGCGCGCGCAGGGCCCGTTCGTCGTGGTGGACTGCGGCGCTGTCGCTCAAAACCTCGCAGAAAGCGAGCTTTTCGGGCACGAGCGCGGGGCCTTCACTGGCGCCGTTGCCGCACACGTAGGCGCCTTCGAACGAGCCCACGGCGGCACCTTGTTTCTCGACGAAATCGGCGAGCTACCGCTCGAACTCCAGCCTCGCCTGCTGCGCGTGCTCGAAAACCGGCACGTGCAAAGAGTGGGCGGTTCCCAACGTCGAACGGTCGACGTGCGGGT
>Ga0105048_10014962_pt1 | contig 12058 bp, 11 predicted proteins | sample MAT05_FD_78382 | JGI IMG/M metagenome (GOLD analysis project Ga0105048, IMG submission 78382) | Freshwater microbial communities from Lake Fryxell liftoff mats and glacier meltwater in Antarctica - MAT-05 | ecosystem: Environmental > Aquatic > Freshwater > Ice > Liftoff microbial mat | place...
GACCGGCTGGCCAATCGTCTTGGCCACGAACGGCACCGTGCGACTGGCGCGCGGATTGACCTCCAGCACGTAGATCCTCGGTCTTTCGCTCTGCGGCTCCTCAATGGCGAACTGCACATTCATGAGGCCGCGCACCTTCAGCGCCCGGGCCATCTCCTCGGTCTGGCGTTTGAGTTCGACAATGGTCGAGGGCTGCAGCGAAAATGGCGGCATCGAGCAGGCGCTGTCGCCTGAGTGCACGCCCGCCTCCTCGATGTGCTCCAGCACACCGGCCACGAACACTGCGCCAGTGTTGTCGCACAGGGCATCCACATCCACCTCGGTGGCGCGGGACAGGTACTGGTCGATCAGCACCGGACTGTCGCCCGAAACCTGGACGGCGGTCGTGATATAGCGCTCGAGCTGCTCGTCATCGCGGACGATTTCCATCGCCCGGCCCCCCAGCACATAGGAGGGGCGGATTACCACCGGATAGCCGACCTTGTGCGCGCCGGCGAAGGCTTCGTCGCGGGACCGGGCAATGGCGTTGACCGGCTGGGCGATGTTCAGCCGGTGCAGCAGTTGCTGGAACCGCTCACGGTCCTCGGCCAGGTCAATGGCGTCCGGCGACGTCCCCAGGATCGGGATACCCGCCGCCTCAAGCGGTGCCGCCAGCTTGAGTGGCGTCTGCCCCCCGAACTGGACAATAACGCCCAGCAGTGTGCCCCTGGACTGCTCGACATCGATCAACTCCAGCACATCCTCGGCTGTCAGCGGCTCGAAGTAGAGGCGGTCGGAGGTGTCGTAGTCGGTGGAAACCGTCTCGGGATTGCAGTTCACCATGATCGACTCGACGCCGATCTCGTCCAGCGCAAAGGCGGCGTGGCAGCAGCAGTAGTCGAACTCGATCCCCTGACCGATCCGGTTCGGTCCACCCCCCAGGATGATCGCCTTCTTCCGGTCCGACGGGTCGCTCTCGCATTGTGGAGCCTGGCCCAGCGAACCGGTCTCATAGGTGGAATACATGTAAGGCGTTTCCGCGCGGAACTCGCCAGCACAGGTGTCGATGCGCTTGAACACCGGCCTGACGCCCAGCGCACGCCGCTGTGTCCGCGTCTCGGCTTCCGTAGAGTGAGTCAGCTTGGCCAGGCGCGCATCGGAAAACCCCTGGGCCTTTAGCTTGCGGAAGCTCTGGGCGTCCGTCGGCAGACCCTGGGTACTGACCCGGGCCTCCTCCAGCACCAGGGTTTCGATCTGACGCAGGAACCAGGGCTCATAGGAACACGCCGCCCGAATGTCCTCGCAGGAAAGCCCCGCGCGGAAGGCCTGGGCGATCACCAGCAGCCTGTCAGGCGTGGGCGTGGCCAGCGCCCGAAGGATCGCGGCGCGTCCGGTCTCGGGATCATCCGCGCCCGGGATAGTCATGTCGTCCAGCCCGGTCAGGCCGGTTTCCAGGCCGCGCAAAGCCTTCTGGAGGCTCTCGGCAAAAGTGCGGCCAATGGCCATCACCTCGCCCACCGACTTCATCGATGTGGTGAGATAGGGCTCCGCACCAGGATACTTCTCAAACGCGAAGCGGGGGATCTTGGTGACCACATAGTCAATGCTGGGCTCGAACGAGGCCGGGGTCGCCCCGGTGATGTCGTTCATCAGCTCGTCCAGCGTGTAGCCCACGGCAAGGCGCGCTGCGACCTTGGCGATAGGAAAGCCGGTGGCCTTGGAGGCCAACGCCGACGAGCGCGACACCCGCGGGTTCATCTCGATCACCACCATGCGGCCATCGGCAGGGTTGACCGCGAACTGCACGTTCGACCCGCCGGTTTCGACCCCGATCTCGCGCAGCACCGCAATCGAGGCGCGGCGCATCCACTGGTATTCCTTGTCGGTCAGGGTCAAGGCGGGGGCCACCGTGATGCTGTCGCCGGTGTGGACCCCCATCGGGTCGATGTTCTCGATGGAGCAAACGATGATGCAGTTGTCGGCTTGGTCGCGGACCACTTCCATCTCGTACTCTTTCCAGCCGAGTACGCTTTCCTCGATCAGCACCTCGGTGGTGGGCGAGATATCCAGGCCGCCCTTCACGATCTCGCGGAATTCCTCAAGGTTATAGGCGATACCGCCGCCAGTGCCGGCGAGCGTGAACGACGGCCGCACGATGGCCGGCAGGCCCACGAACTCCAGGCCCTCCATGGCCTCTTCCATGGAATGCGCGGCCTTGGATTTGGGGCTTTCCAGCCCGATCTTGTCCATGGCGTTGCGGAACTTCTGGCGGTCCTCGGCCTTGTCGATCACGTCAGCCTTGGCCCCGATCATCTCGACGCCATAGCGGGCCAGCGCGCCGGAGGCCTCCAGCGCCAGCGCCGTATTCAGCGCGGTCTGTCCGCCCATAGTGGGCAAAAGGGCGTCAGGGCGTTCTTTGGCGATGATCAGCTCCACCATCTCGGGCGTGATCGGCTCGATGTAGGTGGCGTCGGCGACATCCGGATCGGTCATGATCGTTGCCGGGTTCGAGTTGACCAGAATGATCCGGTAGCCCTCGGCGCGCAGGGCCTTGCAGGCCTGGACACCGGAGTAATCGAACTCACAGGCCTGGCCGATGACAATCGGGCCGGCACCAATGATCAGGATCGAGGAGATATCTGTACGTTTGGGCATCTCGTCTCGCGCGCAAGGATCGGCGGACGCGTGGCGTCGCCGCTTTGGTCAGAACTTCAGGTTAAGCGGGCGGTTTAGAGAGGCGGACCTGACTCCGCAAGCACCCTGGCGAGACACGCCCGCCAACAGGCCCTCCTTACGGGACTACTTGCGTCTTGGCGCGGAGCGGGGCAGCTTCGTCATTCAACGTTCGCCAAGTTGCGACACAATCATAGGTATTACCTTGGCCGCCGCTGCCACCACCCCGGAAATCCTCTCATCCCTCATGACGCGGATCGCTTCCGGTGAGCGTGAGGCCCTGCGACAATTGTACCAGGCTACCTCTGCGAAGCTTTTTGGCGTCTGCCTCCGTATCCTCTCTGACCGCGAGGAGAGCGAGGACGTTTTGCAGGACGTATTTGTCACCATCTGGCGACGGGCCGACAGGTTCGATGTGACCCGCGCCAGCGTGATGACCTGGCTGTCCACGATTGCACGAAACCGGTCGATTGACCGTCTTCGGGCTCGCGGACCGCTGGCCTACGCCGGCACGATTGACGGGCTCGAAATCCCGGACGGCGCGGATAGTGCGGAAACGTTGCTCTCGGCTGCGGACGACCGCAACAAGCTGCAGGGGTGTTTGTCGGAACTTGACGACCGCACCCAGACGGTGATCCGGACCGCCTTCTTCGAGGGCGTGACGTACGAGACCCTGGCGCGCAACATGGATGCGCCCCTGGGGACGGTGAAGAGTTGGATTCGTCGGGGACTGGCGAAACTAAAAGGATGCCTCCAGTCATGAGTGAAGCCCCGGACCTTTCCGAAGCCGAAGCCTTCGCCGCCGAGCATGCCCTGGGCGTGCTGGATGCGCGTGAACGCGCCGAAGCCGAAATCCGAATGGCCAAAGAGCCCGCATTCGCGGCCGAGGTGGAGGCGTGGCGTCATCGCCTTTCGCCGATGCTGGACGCAATTGAGCCGGTGCCCGCGCCGCAGGGCGTCTGGACCCGCATCGAGGCCATGTTGCCGGCCAACGACAACAGTGCGGTGATGAACAAACTCCGTTTCTGGCGGAATTCGGCGGTGGGCGGGTTTGCCCTTGCGGCGGCCAGCCTTGCGGGGGTTGTGGTTCAGGTGACTCAGCCGCCGCCCGTGGCGGTGCAAGCCCCGGTTGCGGCTCCCGGCCAGTTGTTGAATGCCAGCCTTACCTCCACCACCGGCCAGCCTCAGCCGCTGTTCGTGGCGGCCTATGATCCTGATCGCAAGGCGTTGATCATCACGTCGCTGCTGCCCGCAGGGGCCGACCGCGACAAGGTGAACCAGCTGTGGCTGATCGCGGGGCAGGACAAGCCCAGGTCGCTGGGCCTGATCGAACCCGGCAAGGCCAAGATCATCGCCCTGCCGCTGGAGGTCATGGCCAAGATGTCCGCCGGTGCCAAGCTGGCCGTCTCTATCGAACCCGAAGGCGGCTCCCAGAGCCCCGACGGACCCAGCGGCCCGGTCATCGGCCTGGGCGAACTGTCCAGGCTCTGACCTAGAGCGGCGCCTGACGCTCTGGAATAGCTGCGACCCCTGCCTTGATCGAGGTGGGGGTCGTTCTGCGTCTGGCTGGCCTCGTCTGTTCACAAGCGAGTGTTTACTAGAGTTTAAGCATCACTTCCCGAGGCGATTTCGCCGACGTGTCCTGCAAAAACGCACGTTCGTTACGACCGACGGGCCGTCGTTCTACGTCGCGACCGTTGCCTTTGCCTGATCCATCAGCGCCGTGAAGCGTTCGAAGATGTACAGGCTGTCCGTCGGGCCTGGCGAGGCTTCGGGGTGGTGCTGGACGCTGAAGACCGGCTTGCCCTTCAGCGCCAGGCCGGCGTTGGTGCCGTCGAACAGCGAGACGTGGGTTTCTTCGACAGGGCCCGGCAGGCTGTCGCGGTCCACGGTGAAGCCGTGGTTCATGGAGACGATCTCCACCTTGCCAGTCGTGAGGTCCTTGACCGGGTGGTTCGCGCCGTGATGGCCCTGGTCCATCTTGACCGTCGTGGCACCGAGCGCGAGGGCCAGCATCTGGTGCCCCAGACAGATGCCGAACACCGGCTTGCCACTGGCCACCAGCTTGCGGATCTCCGGCACGGAATAGACGCCTGTCGCCGCCGGGTCGCCGGGTCCATTGGACAGCAGCACACCGTCGGGATCGCGCGCCAGGATGGCCTCGGCGGTCGTGCTGGCCGGTACAACCGTGACGCGGGCACCCGCCGAGGTCAGCGCCCGCAGGATGTTGCGCTTGACCCCGTAGTCAACGACGACGACCTCATACTTGGGCGCTTGCAGTTTGGCGTAGCCCTCCGGCCACGACCACAGGCCTTCGTCATAGACAAAGGGCTGCAGGCAGGTGGCATCCTTGGCCAGATCAAGACCCTCAAGCCCCGACCAGGCCTTGGCCCTGGCTGTTAGATCGTCCAGATCGAGCACACCTTCCGGTCTGTGCGCGATCACCCCGTGCGGCATCCCGTGTTCGCGGATCGCCCGGGTCAGTGCGCGGGTATCGACCCCGGCCAGACCCACGACGCCGCGCCGCGCCATCCACGTCGGCAGATCGCAGTCCGAACGCCAGTTGGCCGGTGGCGTCGGCAGGTCGCGGAAGATTGCACCCCGGGCCGCCGTCTCTGCCGAGCCGGACATCTGTTCCAGATCCTCGACGTTGGTCCCGACATTGCCGATGTGCGGAAAGGTGAAGGCCACGATCTGGGCCATGTAGGAGGGGTCTGTCAGGATCTCCTGGTAGCCGGTCATGGCGGTGTTGAAGCATACCTCGCCCAGCGCCTCGCCGACCGCGCCGACGCCGAAGCCTTGCAAGACGGTCCCATCGGCCAGCACCAGCACGCCGGTGACGCCAGGCAGCAGATCACGGCTCATGGTGGGTTCCTTCAGGCTGGACAAACGGCGGCGTTGGTAGTGAGAAGCGGCGGCAGGGTCAATGCGATTAAGCCTGCAGCAGAAACCGGGGACCAGCATGTACATCGATCCGGACCGCGATGCGTGGGAACTCTTCAAGTCCTTGCCGCGGGACCAGCCGATCCAGATGCTCAATCTGGTCAGGCTGAAGCCAAAGGCCGAGTATCCGGCTGGCCACCCCGATGACGGCAGGGACCTGACGGGCCTCGACGCGTACCGCGCTTATGGCCGAACGACGGCGCACATTTTCCGGCGACTGGGCGGGCGGCAGGTCTGGGCGGGCCGGCCGCAGGTTATGGTGACAGGCCCCGGCTCCGAGGCCTGGGACATCGCCTTCATCGCCGAATACCCGACGTCGGATGCTTTCATGGCCATGGTCCGTGACCCTGAGTACCGGGTTCTGGTCGTGCACCGGACCGCGGGCGTCGCCGATAGTCGTCTGCTGCGTCTCGAGGCGATCACGGACCTTGGCGAGGGGTTCGGCGAAGCGGGATCTGGAGGATAACCTCTTCATGCTTGACCTCCGTCCCAACTGTGAATGCTGCGACCGGGATTTGCCGGCCGACAGCGCCGACGCCCGCATCTGCACCTTCGAGTGCACATTTTGCGCCGACTGCGTGGATAACCGCCTGGGTGGCATCTGTCCGAATTGCGGTGGAAACTTCGTGTCCCGCCCGATCAGGCCTGCCAAGGCGCTGGCGCGTTTTGCGGCCTCCACCGAGCGCGTGATCAAGGCCCACAAAGCCTGCGCCTGACGATTGCGCAGGCGGGGCCGACGGGACTATTCAGCCCCCATGCGCATCACCACGGTCGGCCTCGATGCTGACGATACCCTTTGGCACAACGAAACGATTTTCCGGCTCACCCAGGATCGCCTGCGCGACATGATGTCCGAATTCGCGCCGCATGAGACCACCAACGCCAGGCTGGCCGAGGTGGAGACCCGCAACCTAAGGCTCTATGGCTATGGGGTGAAAGGCTTCACGCTGTCGATGATCGAGACGGCTATGGAGTTGACCGGTCAGAATCCGCCGGGACGTCTGATCGCCGACATCCTGGCAGCAGGCCGAGAGATGTTGCAGGAGCCGGTTGAACCCCTGCCGGGTGTCGAGATGGCGCTGGCCGAACTGTCGGAGCACTACCGGCTGGTGCTGATCACCAAGGGCGACCTGCTGCATCAGGAACAGAAACTGGCCGCCTCCGGGCTGGGCGACCTGTTCGCCGCCGTCGAGATCGTCAGCGAGAAGGACGCTTCGACCTATACCCGGGTGTTCGACCGCCACGGCACCGGTGCCACCGAGGCGGTCATGTGCGGCAACTCGCTCCGCTCCGACATCTTGCCGGCGCTGGAGGCCGGATGCTGGGGTGCCTATGTGCCGTATCCCATCACCTGGGCCCACGAAGTCGCTGAACCGCCGGGGTCGCATGAGCGGTTCGCGGAACTGGGGAGCATTGGCGAACTGCCGCGGTGGGTACGGGGCCTCAATTAGATGACACCGCGGAAAAAGCAGAAAACGAATCCAGGGCGAGCCAACGATCAACCAGTTCGAGCCGGGCCGGGTCAACGGCCACCCCGGTCTGCTGGTGCATCTGGCCGATGGCCCCTAGACCTTCGCCTTCGAGCCCGGCGCTGACGGCCTCATCGCCGCCATCTACGCCATGCGCAGCCCGGACAAGCTGACCCACGCGCGACAGATCCTGACGACAGGTATGATCTTCGGACACCGCGCTCGCCGAACATCCTGAGATCGGGAAACCTAGGATGCACACGGATTCCCACGGGCCAGCGACTGACTTCTTGTCGGTGTGCATCCGTGTGGATCTGTGGTTTCACCTCTTCAGCTGGAATGCTCTGTGTTAGCGATGTGAGTTATGGTCGGTCGGTTTGACGAACGGTTCCTGGAGGAGATCAAGTCGCGGCTGAGGCCGTCTGACGTGATTGGTCGTACCGTCAAGCTACGCAAGCAGGGGCGCGAGTATGTGGGCCTGTCGCCGTTCAACAAGGAGAAGACCCCCTCGTTCTATGTGAACGACGAAAAGGGCCAGTTCTTTGACTTCTCGTCGGGCAAGACCGGCGACTTGATTACCTTCCTGCAGGAAAACGAGCGGCTCAGTTTCGCCGAGGCCGTAGAACGGCTGGCGTCTGAGGCGGGTGTGCCCCTTCCTGCAGTCGATCCGCGAGGGGCCGAGCAGGAAAATGTGCGTCAGGGGCTGGCCGAGTGGCTGGAACTGGCGGCCAAATGGTTCGAGGGGGAGCTGAAACGCCCGCCGGCCCGCGAGGCCCGCGCCTATCTGGAAAAGCGCGGTCTGCCTGAAACGGAGTGGGCGCGGTTCCGGCTGGGGTTCTCGCCGTCAGGCCGAACGGCGCTGAAAGACTATCTGGTCACCAAGGGTGCCCGGCCCGCCGAACTGGTGGAGGCCGGCTTGTTGATCGCGCCTGAGGATGGCGGCGCGCCCTATGACCGGTTCCGCGACCGGATCATCTTCCCGATCCTGGACGCGCGCGGTCGGGTGGTCTCGTTCGGGGGCCGGGCCATGGACCCGCAGGCCCGTGCCAAATATCTGAACGGTCCGGAGACGCAGGTTTTCCACAAGGGCCACCAGCTTTACGGGCTGTCTGAGGCGCGCAAGATCCTGGCTGCGGCACCCAGCGGCGAAGACGCGCCCCTGGTGGTGGTCGAGGGATACATGGACGTCATCGCCTGCCAGCGGGCCGGCATTGCCGGGGTGGCCGCCATGGGCACGGCGCTGGGCGAAGAGCAGATGGACGTGCTGTGGCGCCATCATCCGGAGCCGACGATTTGTCTGGATGGCGACCGGGCAGGGCGCGCCGCCGCCAACCGGGTGCTGGAGCGCGCGCTGCCATTACTGAAACCGGGTCGCACCTTCCGGTTCGTGTTCATCGAGGGCGGCAAGGACCCTGACGAGGTGCTGCGCGAGCAGGGGGCTCTGGTGCTGAAGGCCCAGCTGGCCAATACCACGCCGTTCGCCGAAGCGCTGTTCAACTTCCATCGCGGCGACGACCCGCTGGATACGCCGGAGCGCAAAACGGCGCTGAAAGTGCGGCTGCGGAAGGTGGCCGCCAGCATCGCCGACGGGGACCTCGCCTCAGCCTATCGCGAGGACCTGCTGGCCCGCTACGAGGCGCTGTGGCCGACCCGCCAGCCGGTCTACACCGTAGGCGCTGCGGCCCGCGAGATGTCGCGCGCAGGCTGGGACAAGCGCCGCAGGGCCGGGGCTGCAGCGGTTGGTGCCACCGCTGAGGTCAAGGATGCCGCCGACCGCCTGCGCCGCGCACCGCGCCCGCTGGCGGCGGCTCTTGCTATGGCGGCGGTGCGCGATCCCGCCGTGATCGATGCCTCTATCGAGCGGGTCGGGTCCCACGGTTTTGGCGACATACAACTGGATCGTCTGGCTCAGGAACTGGTCAGTCTGCGCTATGAGGCCAGCAGCCTCGAAACCGACGCCGCACTGCGCCACCTCCACACGCGCGGCTTCGTCCCCGAGGACTTCATCAAGCTGGAGCGCGACGCCAACCGCGCCGGCCTGAGCGCGCCGTTCCTGTCAGAGACGGGCGAGCGCGCCCGTGACCTCTGGCGGCAGGCGTTCGATCTGTTGATGCAGCTCGAGAGTCTGGAACGCGCCGTCGAGGGGGCCGCCCAAGACCTGGTCCGCGACGATGACTCAGCCACGTTCATGTCGCTGAAGGGCGAGCGCGACCAGCTTCGCCGCCTGGTCAACAGCGACTGGGCCCATCCCGAAGAGGTCGAGAGCGCGCTGCCGCACTGAGCCGCGCGCTGTCTATGCCGGACCCACCAGAGCCACCTTGAAGGCCTCGAAGTCCTTCAACACCGCAGGATCTTCCCGGACAATCTGGAGCACCTGGCCCGGGATGTCTTTCAGGTGGTTTTGCATCGCGGCCGGGCCGACACCCATCGAAACACCCATGTCCCGGAACAGGGCGTAGGACTGTTCGCGGTATACCGGGAAGTTCACCTTGTCCGGGCCATCGGTGAAGGTCTTCACAGTCAGATCGTAGTAAGCGCGGATTTTCGGGTTCGCCATGAACGCCGCCGTGTCGTTGCCCTGGAGGTTGATCGACGTCTGGCCAGGGGGGGCATGTTTTGCGCTGTGGCCGTGCATTGGCATGTGACCGTCGCAGGCGACCAGTCCAAGAGCGAGCAGGGCCGCGAGGCTGAGGGTTCTGATCATGTCGATTGGCTCCGTGGTTTGAGTCCGCGGTTGCAGGCGCTGTTCGGCGCGGGTATCACGCGTCAATAATTCCGAACATAATGTAAAACATATTATACATATCTTCAAACCTGAATTCCGTTCTGGAGCCCATGATGTCGTTTCGCGAGATGTCGGCCTGGATCACCCTGACCAGCGTGCTGGTCTGCTTCGGGGTCTATTTCGGGTCACTGGCCACGGGTCAGGTTCGCGCGCCCAGTTTCGCGACGCTGCATCTGCTGCTGCTGTGTGTGAGTGCCCTGGTCGCCTTGCAGATCGGGTTACACGCGGTGGCGGCGCGGTTTGCGCCCAGGGCATCACGGATGCTGAAGGACGAGCGCGAGCAGTTGATCCAGATGCGGGCGCGGGGGCTGGGTTACTATGCCCTGATGGCCGGGGTGCTGGCGCTGGCGATCCCGGGGCACATGGAAATTTCGAAGATCGACCTGCTGAACTTCGCCCTGCTGGATGTTGTGGTGGCCTCGCTGGTGGTGTCGACCGCGCAGATCGTCATGTTCCGGCGCGGCATCTGAGAATGTCGCGACCGCCCATAGCCAACCAGATCCGGCGCCTGCGGTTTGAGCACGGGGAAATGACCCAGAGCGAGCTGGCCGAACGGATCGGCATGACCCGTCAGACCGTGGCCGCCATCGAGGCCGGGAAATACTCACCGTCGTTAGAGGCGGCCTTTCGCATCTCGCGCGTGTTCGGAGCGGCGCTTGAGGATGTGTTTCAGTGGACTGAGGTGGGCTGAGGGGCCTCAGTCCAGGATTGCCACCGCGCGGATCCAGCCGGCTGAGGCCCCGGCGATCTTCACCGGGAAACACGAGAGGGTGAACCCGGTGGCAGGCAGGGCCTCCAGATTGGTCAGCTTCTCGATCTGGTAGTACTCGCGGAAGCGACCGGCCTTGTGGCCTTCCCAGATGATTTTCGGGTCGCGGGTCTCGGCCCAGCGTCTGGCGGTGTGGCTGAAGGGGGCGTCCCAGGACCAGGCGTCGGTGCCCACGACCTTCACGCCGCGTTCGGTGAGGTAGAGGGTGGCTTCCTCGCCCATGCCGCAGCCCTTGTGGATGAAGCCTGGCGCGCCGTAGGCGGCCCCGGCCGCGGTATTGACCAGCACGATGTCCAGGGGCTGCAGGGTGTGACCGATGCGGGCAAGCTCGGCCTCGACGTCGGCGGCGGTGGCCACATAGCCGTCAGGGAAATGGCGGAAGTCCAGCTTCACGCCCGCCTGCAAGAAATACTCCAGCGGCCCCTCGTCGATCGTGGGCGCGGCGCGAGTGATGGTGGCCTGGTCGGTGGTGGAGTGAAAGTGCCAGGGCGCGTCCATGTGGGTGCCGTTGTGGGTGGAGAGCGACACGTGCTCCACCGCCCATCCCTCGCCGTCTGGCATGTCTTCTGCGGTCAAGCCGGGGAACGAAACCGCCATCCGGGGAATTGTATCCTTGTGCAGGGAATAGGTGACCTTGGGCAGCATATGCTCGGGGTCGGTGATCACGTCGTTGGTGATGGGGATCGAGAGATCGACAAGGCGACGGGCCATCAGTGTCCTCCTGGGCCCGGCCGGGCCTGTTCCAGCCAAGCTTAGGCGATGCCCTGAATTAGGGCGACCCTAGGACCGGGACGCAATAGAATGCACTAACTGGTTGCATTTCATTTGCAAACATGAACACAATGGTTGTGTTATCCGGTGAAAACCAGTCAGATTGTCTGCTCGCACGTCTAATATATCGTGTGATTGATACTTGCTAAATAAAGAAATCATATAGAAATACTGACTATTTTGTGAACACTCAGAGTCATTGTGACGACAAAAACAACAATATTTCAATAAAAATAGACATCAAGGTTGCATTTACTCTACCCAAGATTTTATATGAGATGGCAAGCGTACTTACGGGGATGGGGCTTGTTCGATAGCTAGCCGATCATGGCATCCGTTTGGGAGTATCCATCTTGAAAAAACTTCTATTGGCGACCGCAGCTTTTCTCAGTCTAAGCGGCGCTGCTCAGGCCTCGGTAATTCCGATCCTGGACAGCGTGGCAGATGCTGGCGGAGGGCTTTTTCTCTTCACCTACAATGCCAATCTGGCACCGGACGCCGGGCTGATGACGGGGTCACAGTTCGTGATCTTCGATTTTGACGGCTACGACCCCGGGAGCATCGTCTCGGACGACCCGAGGTTCACCGCAACCGTGCAGAACTCGACGCCCGGCTACATCCTGCCACCGGGATTCAGCGACAATGCCGCCATCGCCAATCTGGTGTTCA
>Ga0105048_10014968_pt1 | contig 12055 bp, 11 predicted proteins | sample MAT05_FD_78382 | JGI IMG/M metagenome (GOLD analysis project Ga0105048, IMG submission 78382) | Freshwater microbial communities from Lake Fryxell liftoff mats and glacier meltwater in Antarctica - MAT-05 | ecosystem: Environmental > Aquatic > Freshwater > Ice > Liftoff microbial mat | place...
CCACCAGCTATCCATGTAGCACCATTATCAGATGTAGCTAATAAACCACCTTTATAGCTTGCATATACATAACCTTGGTCGAATGCCATTGCTTGAATATTATTTCCAGTTAATCCCATAAGTGTTGTATGTGAAATAGAAGTAAGCGCTGTTGCTGACCAATTTACAGTAGGGAAATCAGAAACAAAAACTCCTGAACCATTTGTTCCTACAAATAGTTTAAATCCATTAGTAGTGATAGCTGTTGTGTTTAAGTTGCTTAATCCAGTATTAATGGAAGACCAGTTTCCTGTAGATATATTTTTTGTAAATACACCTTGCCCATAGGTGCTTAATATTATTTCGGAAGAAATGAAACTTAATGCTGTGGGGATTACACCTGAAGGCAGACCAGTTTGAATTGATGTCCACACAGATGCTATGGATTGATATACCGCTCCATTGGAATCAAATAAGAATAAGTTTGATCCAGGCGCGTATACTTTTTTAATATTTAAATTAGTTAACCCATTATTCATTGCAGTCCATATTTTTCCTGTATCAGCACTACTAAAAACACCAGCGTTTTTTGTACTTGCATAAAGTTTTGTTCCTGCAAATAATAAGTCCGTAACATTTAAACTATCTGTTAAGCCTTTATTAGACCTAATATAATTTGTTGCTAAATCTTTACTTACAAAAACACCTTTTTCGGTTGCAGTTACTACCACGAGGTCGCCACTTGTAGCGAGCGCATATGTTTCCTGATTATTATAAGTATTATTATTTGCGACCCAATTAATTGAACTAGCCGAAGTTTTAAAAATACCATCTTTATTAGTTCCTGCCACAAGTGTGGTTCGGAAAGGAACTACTACTTTTACATCTAACGTAGTTAAAGCTGTATTTATACTTGTCCAATTGAGAGTACCCGTTGGAGAACTAAATACACCTTTATTTGTTGCCAAATACCAAGTCGTGCCATTATTAGAAATTGAATTGACAATTGTATTAGCAGGTAAGCCAGCTTTAGCAGTGGTATACACAGGTGTGTTAGTCGTGCTTGTAGATGCTGAAATAAATAAACCATTTTCATTATAAACCAAAATTTCATTGGTAGCGGAGTTAAACGAAATAGCCGTAGCTTTTACATCATCCGTATTAGTATCATTGAAATCAAACCATGAAACTCCTTTATCGTCAGATGCCCAAATACCACCATCAGAAGCATGAATGATTCTGTTACCAGCTTTCACTAATCCTGTAATATTATAATGTAGCAAACCGGCATTATTTACCGCAGTCCAATTGGCACCTTTGTTTATTGTTTTGAAAATCCCTCCTCCATTCGTTCCCGCAATCACAGTAATAGAATCAATTGCTACTAATGATGTAACTTTTAAATTAGTTAAACCATTATTTATTTTTTTCCAGTATCTGTCTGTACCAACAAAGCCAGTAAAAAGATAAATTCCACTATCGGCAGTAGCAGCAAATAAATAACTTCCTGTATGTGTTATTGCTGTAATTTTACCGCTTTTTAATCCAACAGGCCTTGCTCTCCAACCTACTAATGCACTGCGTGTACTTAAAAAGATGCCTCCAGAATTTGTTCCAATATACACCGTTGTGTCATAAACAAAAGCACAGCTTACAGAGCCACCATAAGGACCTTTGGAGCCAAAGTGAGCGGATGCAATATGAGATGTTAGAAGGATGATAGCGAGAAGTGCCATCGAAAGATTTGATTTTATTTTATTTGTTTTCATAGTGTAATGTTGTTTATATTTTTAATTTTTTAATTAATTGATATTTGATTTGTATTAATGAGGTCGTTAAAAGCACTTTTCACTTTATTTACGATTCTTTCTTAACGAAAAAGGAGCAACAAAAAATTCATTCACGAACGCCGCCCTATCACCAATGTATGTGTTAGTTTGCATGCACGGGCTTTTCTTGCATCTATTAATTTATAAAGTCTCTGAAAGACCTTATTTCATTAATATTAATGCCATTTGATTGAACCTCTATTTAATTAATTAGTTAAATAAGTGGCGGAGGATGAAACACCCCAAACAAAATTGTTTGACACAGCTTGTCGTCATTTAGGATTAGGTAATTCTTTTCTATCTCTTGCACACTAACATTTAAATGAATAGATGGATAAATAGTATTTATCTCAGCCTTCTCTTTAAAAATGTTTGGCAATTGCTTTTCCTTTTTTTCTTCTTTGGCTAACTCCTTTTTCAAATGGCATTTTCCGTTACACTTTAATTGGGGGTTCATTTTATTTGAGCAAAATGTTTTGGCGATATAATCCTGGTGAGACCAAAAGTCTAATACAATGCAAGTCTTAATGCTGCATTGCATTATTAAAACAAATGCTAATAATATGACTAGTGCTTTTTTCAATCTTAGTTATTTTTTGCTCGTTGTTGTATCCATTTAAAAACTAAGTCTATTTTGCATGCATCCAACTTGCCTTTTGGAGGCATAGGGTTAGATTTTGAATTCATTTGCGCATATAACACACTATATTTTGTAATAACAGTATCTATATAACCACTGCCCGACTTCATTAATTCTTTATATGCAAACGCCTGTTCAAGATTTAAACCACCAGACGGCGAGTTCCCCGAATGGCAACCATTCGTATTACATTCTGCATTTAAGATTGGAATTATATCTCTCCCGAATGAAATAGTATCAGGGGTTTTACAAACAATCACAGGCTCAGCAACATCATAAGTACATGAGTAACTAAGAATGATGAATGACACAACGTATGTTATTTTATAGTACCTCATTAATTATTCAAAAATGAATAGAGATGGAATATTGTTAACTATTGTTTTAGCAAGCGGTGTGGCGTTGTCTGCGGTAGTTGTAACGAACAAATTAGTACTTTGATTTAAAGTGACACCATTAAATAATTTGCTATAATCAATCATAATATGACCAAATGCAACTTGCCCTTCTTCAACTGTAAAATTTTTATTAGGCATTATAACTTGTTTATAATTTGCGTTTGTACCAATTTTATAGCTAAAAGGCTGCATTTGAGCAATCGCACCAGAGGCATCAAATGTTGTATCAATTTTTCCTTGAACATTCAAAAATACATATCCATCGGGTTGTGAAGTAGCGCCAAACCACATTTCAGGCTTGCTCAAAATAACAGAATCGGAACGGGTTGGAGGATATAAAGCATTCGTTGTTGGATTTAAACCCACTTTAAAACGAATATTTTTATAATTTCCAACTGGTACATCGCCCGCTAAATAAGTTTCGGTTTCTAAAACTTTTAATATAATTTTTTTTGAAATATCGACTATGGAATTGTCTGCTTTTACTAACTGAATTTCAGAAATGTAAAGCTGTGCCGTACTTAATGATATCTTTCTTCCATCGGTCGTTGTATAAACAATATTATAGGCATCCACTTCATTATCATCTATATAAGTATGCAAGTGAAACATAAAAGTGCCCATTGGGATATTTGTTTTTCCATCGGGTTCAGGCTCTACGTTTTTCTTTGGATGGCATGCACTCATACAAAATAATACAATGAGCATCATTGAAAAAATAAGTCCTGACTTTGTTTTGATTGTTGTCATAGGTGTTGTGTTTTTTATTGTTTATAATCCAATACTTAAAGATGCATTTAATGTGTGTTGAAGTTTCATTTGTAGGCCATTTAAATTCTGATAAACTGGGATACCATACTCGACAGCAATACGACCATTTTTTAAAACGCCTTTCTGAAAATGACATTGAGTCCCAATAAAACTAGAAATTTTATTACCTCCGTAATTATAAGGATTTGCTGAAGGCTCGCGATAGTAATAAATAGCTGGGTCGTAACCAGAAATTTTAGTTGCGTGGGTTCCTTCCACACGAATAGAAGCGCTTAAAAATTTGAACCATTGATATGCAATCCACGTGTTAAACGTTTCTTCGTTTCCTAATTTGTAACCGATTTGGTTTTTGCTAGTTCTAACAACCGAAGAGAGTTGTGCACTGAAAGTTGTTTTTTGTTTTTGATAGATGTAATTCACACATGGTAAAATATCAAAGGTGCCTGAGCCTAATTGCATGGCGTAGGGGTAACGTTGATTAGGATACATCATATCATCGCTTTTGCCTTTAAATTTTATGTTGCCAGTTGGTAAACTAGCACCGAGTGCTACCAGTAATTGATGCCTCTCCTTTTTAATTAAACTATATAGGAAGTGCAATTTAACATCACTAATACCTGACGTTTTCATATTATGGCTCATATCCACATTGTTCATGCCTCCCATACCCGAATGATTGTGCCCATTTGTTGCAAACATAGACATGCTCATCGTGTTAACATTATAATTAAACATAGACATGACGGTTAACTTATTTGTGATGCCATACATTGCCATAAGCATATGCATATCCATTTGCATTTTGTCGGGAGCCATAAGATATTTTAAAAACACATCCTCTTTATTTGTTGCGGTAGTTCCCTGAAGCATTCCATTCATTTGCATATTCATATAGCGGTATGAAATCATCCATTCATTTTTATTATGCACATGACTTATCATTACACCAGCTGGTGTTGGGTCACTACTGCAACAACAGGAATTTTCAGCACAAGTCATAGTGTCATTTGTAGATTGTGCTGATACTACTATAGTGCTTGATAGGAATACTCCTATCGACATTACTCGTTTGAAAATAGATTTCATGTGTATTACCTGAGAAATAATAATTCTCATTTTTTTGTAAAAAATAAAATAGTACAATCATGGATAATAAAACCCATAAAGTTCATTAAAAGAAATCATTGTTAATTGCAACGATTAAATGCGCTTAGCACTGAGGGGGATGAAAGATTGAAAAACAACTGGAGGTTGTTTTAAGATGTTGAAATAATGGATATTTTTGATCTGCAAAATCCGTTAAGAATAAATTAGCTACAAAATGGTTTTGAAAAAATTGCAGTGTTAGATGTTGTTCTTTTAATTTTTGTGTTGGTGCTTGCTGTTTCTTTTCGTCTTTCGCTAATTCTTTCTTTAAGTGGCAGCTTCCCTTACAACAATTATTGGGTTTATCTTTTTTCTCACAAAGATTTTTGGAAATATAATCTCTATTCAAATTAAAACTTACAAGTACAATCAAGTTACTGAAGGACTGGGATAAGATTCCCGTGAGTGTAAATATGATAAGAATATATTTCAATTCAAGATAAATTTATTCGAAACAAATATAATGATTTTTTAATAGTTCTATTTTTTTTACATTTAGGGTCTGTAAAAAAATAACCTGTACATTTAGGCTTGTTCTTTTACCCTTTTTCTTCGTTACTAATTTTGCTAAGAGCCGCAAGCTATTAGCTGCAATTAGTGCCGTTAAAAAGAATAAAATAACTAAGCCTATTTTGTACACTTTATTTCTTTACAGACCCTTAGGTCAAACTAGGGTTCTGAAATTTAGCTACTTTTTTCTATTTACGGCTTAGGAATGTTTACCAAAAATTACTATCAAATGTTTGCTCAGCAACACATCTTTTGAAATACTGATGTTGAATATTTCACGAAATGTATTTTTAAATTCTGGCATATCTTGCATATGTCTTTTGTAAGTTTTTCGGTTAAAATAGTAAATGATAGGGTAAAATATTAATAGTAACCTCGATGTAGAACTACTTTGCGTTTTAACAATTTTATTTATTTGTAACTTATTAATTGCTGCCAACAATCGTAAACGTAATATGCCGCTTATAAATATTTTGGCAAAATATCCGTTATTGTTGGTGCTATCTCCAAAAAGAGTGAAGGCATTGTGTTCGGTTGGAAGGGGGCTATTATAATGTTCACTTTCGCCAACAAAATAAGCGAAACGGCTTCTCAATGAAGATGTATTAGGGGTAGTTAAAATAAATTTTCCACTAGGTTTGAGTATTCTTGAAATTTCTTGAAAAAATAAATATTGATTTGGTAAATGTTCTATCGTTTCAGAGCAGATAACCAAATCAGCCACGTCATTTTCGATAGGAAACACATGCTGCATATTTAAATAATAACATGTGACTTCACAAAATTGATTGTTATCAGGAATTAAATCATACAAATGAACCTTAGCGTTTTGTTTATGAAAGAGATTTACGATATAGCCACTTCCTGTAGATAGGTCGTATACATTCAGTCCTTTTAAATGAGATGATTCTTGAGTGACATATTTTTCAAAAAAATCTACGGCAATTTCGCGCGAATGTGGAATATGCATTTGTAAAAATAAGTTTGAGTACTGTGAGTGACCTAAATTGGTTTTATATCAATTGCGGACAACATAGCTCTTTTTAAGTAAATTCTCTTTCTCTATATTGTTTTTCGCTGAGACCATAGTGATTGGGATTTGCAAATCAAATGAATTAATAATAGCGCCATAACCTACTATATTCCCTTTTTGAGGCATTGTTTTCCCATGAAAAACAGGGGCATCAATAGAAAAATAGGCGCTTCTTTTCATAAAATATAAACAACAAGTGCAAGTTAGGCATAAATTGCGTGCAAATAAAAAATATTGGGCGCAAATTAAGAATATGATAAATTAATAGGCGCAAAATAAAGTATCAAATCTGATTAGTCATGTCTCCATCGCAAATACATTGGTTATCAGCAATTTTAATAACTGCTTTTATAAAAGTGAGAAAAAACTCGTGAATCTTCACCAAGTTGCTGTGATATAAATGAATTGTGCGGATATTTTTAATCAAAGATTGTTTAGCTAAAAAGCCTCCAAAATAATATAACCAACGACTTGGTAGCTTTGGTTTTTTATATTTGAATATACACCACCGAGTTAACTTCCAGCCTTGTGATTAATAAAAAAGAAACCGTTAAGATTTATATAATCTCACTCACTACTCTTCTACAGGAACAAAATCACTTTTCTCAGCATAAAAAGCAGTCTTCGTTAAGAGCATTATTATACTTTCTACATTTAAAGATGCCATTTCGGTGGTATGTTTTAAGAATACAGAATTTTCCATGATTGCATATGCTAAAGAACTCAATCCATAATTCTTTTGCAATAAATGCAACATAAACCCTTCTTTATTTTCTTCTGGCAAAGTGCAAAGTGGAGCTATCACTTGAAACAAGAAATTATCTTCCTGCTCCCACACATCAACCATAATATCAAACTGTCCTTTCTTTAAATTCCATTGACCAGAACCTGCACCTTTGGTTTCCTCTGGAGTTAATCCAAGTTTGGCGATGGCCTCATCTACCAATTTATAATATGTTTCTAACATCGTTTTATTGTTGTACTAATTCGTTAAGTTTATCTACCAAAAAAGTAGTTCTTTGATTGGTATAAAATTTATTTTTAAACTGACCAACCCATTGTATACCCGCAATGGCATTGGTTAAAAACACTTCATCGCCATCCGTTAAAGTATGAACTGTTAAAGATTGCTCAAATGCCAATATTTTATTTTTAGCTGCGATGTCAAATATTTGTTTTCTCATCACACCATTGATGCAACCATCGGCAATGGGAGACGTGAAAAGTGTGCCATTTTTTATAACAAAAACATTTGAATTGATGGACTCAATAATATGTCCATTCTCATTAACCAATAAGCAATCATCTAACTTTAAGGATGTCTTGGTTATGCCCGCCATCACGTATAAAAGCGCACTCCCTGTTTTTAAATTAGAAATTTTATTAGCTTGTTTTTTTATTTCCGCATAAATATCCACCCACAATCCTCTTTTATTTAACTCATACCCTTGGGTATCTAATACAGTAGATTCTATTAAAAAAGAAATGTCATTCGTTTGAGGAGTATAAAATCCACCTTCGTTTCTAAAAACGGTTAATCTAATTCTAGCCTCTTTTTCAATGCAGTTGTTTTCTAAAAGATGCAATATTTGTTTTTCAATATTAGCGCACGTAAATTCATTAGGAACATTCATTCTCAGCGTCGTCATGCTCAATTTAATTCGCTTCACGTGATCATCCAAAAACATGAGTTTACCATTTGTAAAACGGATGCTTTCAAATAAAGAATCGCCATATCGAAACGCCCTATTTGCAAAACTAATTGTGGGTTCATATAAACTCACTAAATGTCCATTATATATGCAATAAGAATCTGTCATTAAGGTCTAAATGTATCAAATTATAGTATTTATAAAAAGCGATGTTGAAAATTGTTGAAAACAAATAAAAATGAATTCAAAAAAAATCCTGTTTCTTCAAACTTCTGTAGTACTGGGCTTGGTATAACTAACAGATTTTTTTTACTAAATAATCTACGCCATTAAATGAAATTGTGCTGTTAATGTGCTTGCCTAAAAATGCTATTGCTAAAGGTGATTTGTTAGAAATAACAAATACTATTTTTTCGTCTATTTGAATTTTGCCAATTGAAATGGCAATTAAAAAAAAGCCAAAATTGGTTTCAATAAGTGAACCTTGATTGATGGCTTGGTAGTTTTTTTCGAAATCAATTTTCAGAAATTCGTTTTTTTGCGCAGCTAAATCTGCAATTTGTTTGCTAAGTTTTTCTTGTTCTAATTGCATCATTGCTCTGCCAGTTTCATGCTTATCGCCAGCCGAACTTTTGGTTTCGTTATTAGCAGAATCTGTTATTTCATGCATTATAAGACTTAAAGATTGTATGTTATCTTCTAGCTGTTTTTTACAAATTTGTATGACGTGTTGTTTAAATGCTTGCATAAGATGGGATTGTAAAGATGGTGTTTTTTGTTGTACGCGTGAGGGATTGAAGTGAAAATCCTTTTTTGAGGGACGAAAAAAAGATTGCAACGAAAAGCCCGACCCAGAGGGGCACGCCCAAATGCTATTAACAATATTGATTTTCTGTTAAAAATTAAATATTAATCGCTACTATGGATAGTGTATATTTAAACCTCTCAATTATGGCAAAAACAACCGAAGTAAAAGAAACACCGTTAATGAAACAGTATAACGACATTAAGGCGAAATATCCTGATGCAATTTTACTTTTTAGGGTGGGTGATTTTTATGAAACTTTCGGTGAGGATGCGATTAAGGCTTCTAAAATTTTAGGCATTACTTTAACGAAACGAGCTAATGGTTCGGCTTCACATATTGAGCTAGCGGGTTTCCCTCATCATAGCGTAGACACTTATTTACCAAAATTAGTAAGAGCTGGTTATCGAGTGGCTATATGCGATCAATTAGAAGATCCTAAATTAACAAAATCGATTGTAAAACGTGGAGTAACAGAACTTGTAACACCTGGTGTTACCTTTAACGATAAGGTATTAGAACACAAGACTAATAATTTTTTAGCGAGTATTCATATTGATAGAGATAAAGCGGGTGTTTCGTTTTTAGATGTTTCTACCGGTGAGTTTTTGGTGGCCGAAGGATCTTTGACATACGTTGAAAAATTGATTCAAAGTTTTAAACCAAATGAAATACTATTTGAAAAAAACAAACGTCAGACTTTATTAAATTTAATTGGCGATCGGTTTTATATTTTTGGTTTGGATGATTGGGCTTTTAAGCAAGATTTTGGTTATGAGGCTTTAACCAAACAATTTGGAACCAGCAGTTTAAAGGGCTTTGGCATTGAACATTTACCGTTTGCAATTACTAGTTGTGGAGCCATATTACATTATTTGGGAGAAACCAAACACGATAAATTGAAACACATAACGGCAGTAAGCAGATTGGAAGAAGATCAGTATGTGTGGTTAGATAGGTTTACAGTTCGTAATTTAGAATTGTTTGGAACAAGTCACGATAATGGAAAATGTTTAATTGATATTATTGATACAACAGTGACTCCAATGGGCTCGCGTTTATTGAAACGTTGGTTAGCCTTACCTCTAAAACAATTAGAATTAATTAATGAGCGTTTAGAAGTGGTTTATTTTTTTAGTGAACACAACAGTATACAAACGGAATTAAGAAACCAATTTGAAGAGATCGGTGATTTAGAACGACTGATTTCGAAGGTAGCGGCTGGAAGAATTAATCCGAGAGAATTGGTGCAATTGAAGAGGGCTTTGAATTTAATTGCTATTATCAAGGCAACAACCACCACCTGCGATAATCATTCTATAAAAAAAATTGCCGATCAATTAAATCCCTGTTTAGTGATGCGTGATCGCTTGCAAAACGAACTGAATGAGGAGGCACCTGTACTGTTAAATAAAGGAAATGTTATTAGCAAAGGAGTGAATGAGGAGTTGGATGAATTGCGTGCTATCGCATTTAGTGGGAAAGATTATTTATTACAAATACAGTTAAGAGAGGTTGAACGCACAGGCATATCGTCGCTGAAGGTTTCATACAATAATGTGTTTGGATATTATTTGGAAGTAACCAATGTGCATAAGGATAAGGTGCCACAAGATTGGATTAGAAAACAAACCCTTACAACCGCAGAACGTTATATTACACCTGAATTAAAAATTTATGAAGAAAAAATATTAGGAGCGGAAGATAAAATTGCTGTGTTAGAACAGCATCTATACGAAGCTTTGGTAAGAGATTTAATGGAATACATTATTCCAATTCAGTTAAACGCCTCTTTAATTTCGAGGTTAGATTGTTTGTTGTCATTTTCAAAATTAGCAAAAGATAACCAATACGTTCGCCCAACGATTACGAATGAATTTGCCATTAACATTATAGACGGCAGACACCCTGTTATTGAAAAACAATTGCCTTTAGGAATGCAGTATGTGAGCAACTCGGTTTATTTAGATAATGACAGCCAACAGCTGATGATGATAACAGGACCTAATATGAGTGGAAAATCGGCTCTTTTGCGACAAGTTGCATTAATTACTTTGATGGCACAAATTGGTTGTTATGTGCCAGCTAAGAGCGCAGAGATTGGCATTGTGGATAAAATATTTACACGTGTGGGGGCAAGTGATAATATTTCTTCTGGTGAATCGACCTTTATGGTAGAGATGAATGAAACCGCCAGTATTTTAAATAATTTAAGTGACCGTAGTTTAATATTATTAGATGAAATTGGTAGAGGTACTTCTACGTATGATGGGATTTCTATTGCTTGGGCCATTGCAGAATTTATTCATAGTCAGGTAAAAAACAGAGCGAAAACATTATTTGCTACACACTACCACGAGTTGAATGAAATGACGACATTTTTTCCACGCATTAAAAACTTTAATGTATCCGTAAAGGAATTGAATAATAAAATTATTTTTTTAAGAAAATTACAAGAAGGCGGCAGCGAACATAGTTTTGGGATTCACGTAGCACGCATGGCGGGAATGCCAAAACAAGTAGTAGATAGAGCAAATGACATTTTAAAAAAGTTAGAAAAAGATCATGAATTAGAACTTTCAGAAGTAGAATTGAGTCAAGCAAATGTACCCATTGATAATGTAACGACTCACGCTTCTCCAAAAGTACATCAAACCAAAAGCGACTATCAACTCAGTTTTTTTCAGTTAAACGATCCTGTTTTAGAATCCGTAAAAGAAGAACTTATTAAAGTTGATATCAATACCTTAACACCTGTAGAAGCTCTTATGAAACTCAATGATATCAAACGAATGTTAGGTGCCTAAATTATTTGGAAAAAAAATTTTGTCAAAGCAAAAAAACAATTATATTTGCATCCCGATTCATAAAACGGATTGTTCTTTTAAATAACATTACAAGCGAAAGTAGCTCAGTTGGTAGAGCGTAACCTTGCCAAGGTTAAGGTCGCGGGTTCGAGACCCGTCTTTCGCTCAAATACTAATAGTGCATTATTAGTATTTAACCAGATGCCCCGGTGGTGGAATTGGTAGACACGCAGGACTTAAAATCCTGTGTCTTCGCGGACGTACGGGTTCAAGTCCCGTCTGGGGTACAAGCCAGATTTCTCTTCAAAATTTGAGAAGTCTGGTTTTTTTATTTAGCGGAAGTTTTTTGATGATTCAGTTATTCGGGAGATCACTTGATTTATTTTTGAAATTCGATAATATTCTAATGGTATAGTTGGAAATAGAAGATTTTTATTTTAGCTTTTTCACTCGGGTTAAACATAGGTTGAATATTTCAAATGGAG
>Ga0105048_10014969_pt1 | contig 12055 bp, 9 predicted proteins | sample MAT05_FD_78382 | JGI IMG/M metagenome (GOLD analysis project Ga0105048, IMG submission 78382) | Freshwater microbial communities from Lake Fryxell liftoff mats and glacier meltwater in Antarctica - MAT-05 | ecosystem: Environmental > Aquatic > Freshwater > Ice > Liftoff microbial mat | place...
GCGGCGGAGCGTACCCTTGACGGCGAGGACCACTTTGGGACCATCGGGGAGGGGGAGGACAGCGCGACAGTTCCTGGGGCCGAAGTTGGTCAAGTTAACCGGAATTATCGCGGTCCGTTACACGTTACGGCGGCGGAACGTACTCGCGGAACTGTCAAACTGCTGCTGCCTCCCCCGCAGAGCCGGGGGATCTCCCACGTTGGTTTAGAGTTTGTAAGCTTCGACAGCGTTCTTATAGAGAATCCGCTCCTGCTCGGCGGCCGAGTAGCGGCTGACGACTTGTTTCACCATGTCGACCCACTGCTTGTATTTGCCGGCGACGAGCATTACCGGCCAGTCGGAGCCGAGCATCAGGCGTTTGGGACCGAAGGCCTGCAGTGTTGTATCGAAGTAGGGAGCGAGGTCAGCGGCCGACCATTTCTTCCAGTCCGCCTCCGTTAGCATGCCACTGATTTTGCAGTACACATTGGGGCGTTTTGCGAGCTCCAGCATGTTTTCGCGCCACGGGCTAAGGATTCGTTCTTTGATGCGCGGCTTGGCGATGTGATCGAGGATGAAGACCTGCTTGGGGTGCTTATCGACGAAGGCGATGCTGGGCTTCAAGTGTTTTTCGAGGATGAGAATGTCGTAGCGCAGATCGTACTTTAAGAGCTTCTTGATCCCTTCGTTGAAGGCTGCGCCGAGGATGAAGTTGTCGTCAGGCTCGCCTTGTACAACATGGCGGACGCCTTTGAACTTCTTGTGTTTGGCGAGCCGCTCCAAATCCTTTTCGACGCCTTTGTTGCGCAGGTCGACCCAGCCGACGACGCCCTTCAGGAAGTCGTTTTTTTCAGCCATGCCGAGGAGCCAGTCGGACTCCGCTACCGTTTGGCGGGCCTGCACGGAGACGGCGCCGTCGACGCCGGCGGCTTTGATTTCTTTTAGCAGGTCGGCAGGAAGGAAATCCTTGCGGATGGCCTTCATGTCGTCGTTGATCCAATCGTATTCCTTGGCCGTGTAGTTCCAGAAGTGATGATGAGTGTCGATGATTGGCATGGCTTACGGGATCTTCTCGACCTTCGTAGTCTGGTGAGCGGCGAGGCGCCAGGCGTTGTTCTGTTTCACCCAGAAATGAATGAGCATGATTTTGTCGTCGAAGACGCCTGCCTGGTTCGTTCCGGTAACGCGAACGTGCGAAAAGGTAACCGCGGAATCCTTGTAGATATTGACGACAGGGTTGTGCTGCTCAAAGCTTTTGTAGACTTGGCGGCGCTCCTTTATTTTGGCGATGTAGGATTTCTTGGTGTCGATGATGCCGGTGGCGTGAGCGTACACAAGATCATCCGTCAACAGCTTTTCGAGCGTGGCGGTATCGCTTTTGACGATAGCGTCGCTCCACTGTTTGTCGAGGGCCAGAATAGCGGCTTTGTCTTGGGCCGCACACAAGGCGGCGGTTACGATCAGCAGGCGGAGCAGGAGCATGGAAGGGAGTATATCAACTCACTGCACATGGAAAACGTACAACGAGTTGCCGAGCGTCATGGCGATGTACTGCTTGCCGTCGCTCATGTAGCTCATGGGGTTGGACCGTACCGTACCGCCGCCCTGGAAGCGCCAGAGCGGTTTGCCGGTGGCGGCATTGAGAGCGAAGATCTGGCCTTCGCTGGTGGCGCCGAAGACAAGGTTGCCGGCGGTTGAGAGGACGCCGGAGTAGGGCGGAGTGAAGAGTTTGTATTCCCAGGCGACGTCGCCGGACGTGGGATGGAAAGCGCGGATGGCGCCCCATTCTTCTTCGCCGGGAATACTGCGGAAACCGCCGCCGTTGAACTGTTCGCCGGGCTTGAAATCGGCTTGGCCGAAGTAATAAATGGCGCCGGATTCGCGAGTGGCGACGTATAGAAACTTCGTGTCGGGGCTGTAGCTGGGGCTGTACCAGTTGTTGGCTCCGGCGACGCTCGGCCACACGGGTGTGCCTTCAACGGTAGGAGATGTGCCGGGCAGGCGGATGGGCCGGCCGCTGTCGTCGAGGCCTTTAGCCCAAGTCTGTTTGGCGTAGGGCTTGCCTAAAAGAAACTGGCCGGTGGTGCGATCGAGAACGTAATAGAACGCATTGCGATTAGGGAACAGAAGCAGCTTGCGCGGCTGGCCACGGAATTCGGCGTTGATGAGTACCGGGACTTCGGTGGCGTCCCAATCGTGAACGTCGTGAGGCGTGAACTGGAAGTGCCATTTGAGCTTGCCGGTGTCAAGATCGAGGGCAATCAGACAGTCGGAATAAAGGTTGTCTCCGGCGCGGACGTCGCCGTTCCAATCGGGGCCGGGGTTGCCCGTGCCCCAGTAGAGGAGGTTCGTTTCGGGATCATAGGCGCCGGTAACCCAGGTAGCGGCGGACCCGCGTTTGTAGCTGTCACCGGCCCACGTTTTGGCCTCAGGATCACCGGCCTCCGGTACGGTCCAGAAGCGCCAGGCGAGCTTGCCGGTTTTGGCGTCGTAGGCATCGAGGAAGCCGCGAATGCCATATTCGCCTCCGGCGATGCCGATGATGATTTTGTCTTTCACCGCGAGCGGCGCGACGGTGATGGAATGGCCGGTTTTGTTGTCGGCCACGGTGACGTCCCAGCGGACGGCGCCGGTCTTGGCGTCCAGGGCGACGAGATGGGCGTCGATGGTCCCGACGTAGACCAGGTCTCCGAGGATCGCGACGCCACGATTGACCTGACCGCAACATACGCGGACGTCATCGGGCATGGTCCGGCGATAGCGCCATAGCGTGCGGCCGGTGCGGGTGTCGAGGGCGGTGACGTGGCTTGGCGCCTCCGTGATGTACATGACGCCATCGACGACCAGCGGCGTGGTTTCAAACTTTTGCAGGGAGTTCGACTGGTAGACCCAGGCGGGAGTGAGCTTGGCGACGTTCTGGTCGTTGATTTGTTTGAGGGGCGAGAAGCGATGGCCGGCGAAATTGCCGGAATAGGTGAGCCAGTTGCCGGGTTCCTTTTCAGGACTAAGAAGGCGCTGGTGGGTGACCTGGGCCAAGAGTGGGACGGCGGCGAATATTAGGAGAAGTCTCATTGGGCACCTTTTTCGGCGGCCAGGAAGGCGACCAGATCGTTCATTTCAGTTTCGCTCAAGCGGTCGCGGTAAGCGGGCATGTTGGTTTTCTTTTCGCTGGTAATTTGAGCGATGTCATCTTTCCAGATGGATTGCGGGTTGCCGGAGAAGTCGCGGATCTGGATGGAGAAGGTGTCTTCGTTGACGCGGATACCGCGGAGAGATTTGCCGGCTTTGGTGGTTAGTTGAACGAGGCGGAAATTCGCGGGAACGTCGGAGGAGGGGGTTTCTATTTTTGCTTTTAGATGGGTGGCGCTGCGACGTGCGCCGATTCCGGAGAGAGATGGACCGATGCGACCACCCTCGTTGCCTAGCGAGTGACAGTTGAGGCATGTGCCCTTTGTGCGGAAGATCTGCTCGCCGTTTTTGGTGTTGCCGGTGATAGGAGTTGCCGTTACTTTGCCGAGCGTTTTGACGAACGCGGCGGTTTGCCAGAGTTCATGGGTATCCATGAGTGAACCGGGCATTTCAGTGTCGGGAATGCCGTAGCGGATGATGCGGTAGAGGGAGCGGTCAGCGGAGGCGCGGGGGAGACTGGGGACGGCCAGATTTGCCCCTTTACCGCCGTCGCCGGAAGGACCGTGGCAACCGGCGCAACGACCCATGTAGAGGCGCCTGCCTTGTTCGATATCGGCGGCCGTGGTGTGCGGGTTTCGGTCCGGAATATCGAGGGGTTGTTGGAGTTGAAAAAGCAGGAATGGAGTCCACCAAAGCATGTCAAAGTCTCCTCGCGGGAATTGGAATTTAGTATATATCGGTTCGGTGGGTTGTTCGGCAGGTGGGTTCACGGCGATTGTCGAACGAGATGGCCCTTAGTACATCGCATACTGCGCCGAGTTTCCAGGTGCAAATGGACAGGGTGAGTCGAAGGAAGAGTGCTTAGAGAGTCTGCGGGCGCTCCCGCCTGATGCAAAGCAGGAACTTGTAGTGATCGGATGAGGAGAGAGGGCTGCGGCACCTCCGGCGCCACGGCTGTGGGTTGCGTCGAGAGGGGAATGCGCACGCGGAAATTCCCAATTTGCTCCCAGGGCAGATCTGTCGCAGGCTCCTGATTCCGGATCCACCGGGTTAGGATGCGGGTAAGGTTTTTGTCATAAGATCAACCGTTTGAAAAAGGTCACGACGGTAGACGAGTATTTGGCCGCGTCGCCGAGCCGGCGCATAGCACGCTACAGAAAATACGGGCCATGATTCGAGCGGCGGCGCCGAAAGAAGCGACCGAGGCGATTAGCTACGGCATGCCGGCGTTCAAGTACAGAGGCTCACCGGTGGGCTACGCGGCGTTCAAGGAGCATTGCAGCTTCTTTCCCATGAGCGGGAAGTTTGTGGAGCAGATTGCCGATGATTTGGCCAAGTACGAAACGTCAAAGGGCACGATTCGATTTTCGGTGAGCAAGCCTTTGCCAGCGGCGTTGGTGAAGAAGATTGTGAAAGTGCGTGTGGCGGAGAACGGGGCAAAAGGCCGTTGTTTACAGATGTAGGCCAGTTGGATGGGTGTCATGGAAGTAGGGACGAAAGTTTCTTGACTGGCTGGGGCCTTTGCTCCACACTGAAAGCGGCGGCGTAGCCCCCAGGTCAAGGGTAAGCGCAATTTGATATCGGGCCGCCGTCGTTAATTCAGCCTTGGCGAACCATGCGTCGAGGAAAGGACGGGTGTGATGGCCCTTTTTAAGAAAATTATTGAGATTCCTATCAGCATGATAGAACTCGGAGTGACCCCGCGAATTGGGCGATCGGAAGAGGATGGTCCGGCAATGGACGCTTTGATGGCGAGCATCCGGACAAATGGCGTCCTTCAGCCAATCATTGTGAGTGAACTTCCCGGCGGCCGGTATGAGGTAGTGGCTGGCACCCGCCGCGTTCTGGCATCCGCAAAACTCTTGATGCGCACTATTTGGGCGGCCGTTCTGACGGAGCGGCCCTCCCGCGAGACCGCGGACGAGATCTGGTTGACGGAGAACATCATCAGAGAAGATGTTCCGGCGGCACTAGTGCAAGAGATCTTTACCGGAATGCGCAAACGATACGGTTCAGACGCGGCGATTGGGACGAAACTGGGGCTTGCGCCTCATGTGGTACGGCGGTATTTACAGAGGTAGGAACTGCGTTATCTGCCGTCGGGATCGACGATCGCGTCGGATACTCTGTTCTTGGGCGAAAATGCGCTGTCGGTATCGGCCGACTGGTTGAATGTGGCTATAGAAGCCGACAACGGAGGTTTCGCCCAATGCACCGAACTGCCGATAGGATCGAAGACCTGCGACATTGTCATGTTGAGATGCATCGACCATAATTGCATCCTCAAATGATGGGCTAGATGAACGGTACAGACGTCGTCGTGGGACTCATCGTAGATTCCGGCGACAACTTCGCTATCATGGGTATAACTGCGACGGTTGCAATTCGCGGACCCGATAATGGTGTATTTATCATCGAATATCCACATCTTGGAGTGGACATAAGTGCCGGGTAACGTAGCCGATAACTGTTTCGGCGTGGGCGCGGCGCCGGGGGCTTTAAGATAACAAATACTGATTTTCGGGTCGGTTCCAAGGTTATCGACAAATCGTTTGCAGAATTTCCACACTTTGGGGAGATCGCTGATACTTGGGTGCGGGATGAGAATGACCAGACGTTCGATGGATGGTAATTGCGCGAGTAGCATGTTACTCGTATCCATGTCGATCAAATACTGATCCTGGAGATAGATGAACCTCTTCGCCGCCTTAATCGCGTGAAAAATCATCTGTCTGGCGGTAATTTCTCCGGGTGGGGCGAATGAATAGAAGGGCTTTCCGAAACGGCTATTGACACCGGCATGTCTCGTCCCGTTTCCGTAAGTCTTACCGATCTGTACAAAGTGTTCCCCTTTGGGTCCTGGAGCGGTCTCCGTCAGGCCTCTTAACCCACCCTTTGCCTTGTCGATTGCGGCGGCATCCGGGTGGTCTGCCCATCGTTGAAGGAAGATTCCCAAAAGGTCGAATGCGGCGGGACCTTCAATTTGGCAGTGAACGTCGTGCATTGGACTTCCCGGCTGGGCCGTGACCGCCGAGATTCTGTCTTCGTTGAAATCTACGCCTCCGCAGAAGCCGATCACCTGACCGCCGTCACCACGCACGATGAGAATTTTCTGGTGATGGCTGCCGAAATTAAGAGTGTTGTTATCGAGAATCGCGCCGCCGTTGGCGCCAGCCACCGATGCGTGAGCGAGGGTGTTGACGATATTGACGTCACTATTGTTCACTTGGCCGGCCTGATCCCAGAACATTGCCCGTACTTGAACGCCTTTCGAGACAGCGTTCTTCAAATAATCGATAACCTTGGTCGACGCTGCACCGCCAACCGGCTTCCTGGCGGCATCCAGTGCGACGTTCACGTCGCCCCTCCAGTTAATCAAGTAGATGTAATGATCGGCGGCGGTGGCGGTCTCAATGACTTTTGCCATGGCGGCAAACGTTTCTTTACCATCGACGAACGGAATTACCCGGTTCTGCTGACGAACCAGATGCATTCCCGTACTCGTGTCGAACCACCGGCCGAAATCGGGATCCTTAAGATCGCAGGGGACTTCCACCGTATTGACCTGCTCCATCTGGACACGAATGGTCCGCTGCTCGATCTCCTCTGGCGGTTTTAGAGGCTTTTCGTCTCCATCGGCCATCAGTTACTCCTCAGCACCCATAAACTGTCTTCAACTTCGATTGCGTCGCGTCGCTGAGTAATCCGGACGTCTCCTCATTGTTAGCACTCTGAAACCGCATGAGCGCATCCGTTAAATCGTCGTCGGATCCGAGGGGAAAGTATCCCAAATTATGAAGGCGATCCCGTTTGCCCTCATCGCTATCCGCGGCGATCGCGGGAGTGAACTCCAATTTGGCAGTCCAATTGTTCAACTTAAGCGTCCCTTCGGTCGCCGTGGCGGGAATGAGATGTCTGAGCACTCCTTCCGAATCCGTCCTACCCTCCAGCGTCAGACCTTCTACCAGTAAAAAATAGTGCTTGTCGGCCATGATTTCGTGAGTGACGTCGAATAAGCGGATTATGATTTTTGAAAGTTTGGTCGTACCTTCACACGGGGAGGAGATGGTCAATCTGTGGTAGAAGCGGCAGGCAAACGTATCCTTTGTCGACTCGAAGATGCGCCGCTCCGTCGCCAATTGAAGGGACCGCCGGTGTTCTCCATCAGACCAAAAGCGCTTCTTGCACGCCGCGATTCCTTCATTCGCTCGCGGACAGGGCCAACGATTGGGAGGCACAACGGTATCTTTCCGGAAAAGCAGTACCATAACACGCCTGTTCACCACGTTTTCCTGGTCCCGTAAATCCTTGCGCCCTTTGGCCTGGAATTCCTTCTGTTCTTTCTCAGAGAAGATCATCACCGGATTGAACTCGCTGCAACCTTGGAAGTCGCCTTTTCCGTCCGGATCGAGTCCTCCAGATAGAAAGTCTCCTTTCTTGAATGCCGCAGGCAAAAGGAATTTCATGTAGTTTTCAAAGATCTTGGCGCGGGTGGCTGGACCCGACTGCCCATCGACGCGAAGGTCGTTCTTATCCTGAAAATTACGGATTGCGGCCGTAGTCGACTCATTTTGCTTGCCGGTTACCGGTCCAGCTTCAAACCCCAATTCGTTCAACATCCGCTGAATGCACACCACGCCCCATCCTTCAAACGGGCCGGCAGATTTAAACAGTTTTTCCCATCTTGCGGCGTCGCGAACAAGAACTGCGTAAACGGATTCTGCACGGTGACCGCTTAGCCGTTTGTTGGCGACATCATCGCCGACCGGATCCGCGTGCCCGAAGACTGAGAGAGGGGAGCCTGGATGTTCTTTCCTTAGCTGTGCCAGTTCCAGAAATTCGCCTCTGGACTCGGGCAAAAGAAATGACGACCCAAACTCGAATCTAACGTCGTTGAGTTTCCAGCAAGCGACCGGAATAAGCTCCATCCTGATCGTATTTTTCCCACGGCCGTCGGTAGTTGGCGCGACGAGCAAGGGAAATTGGGGGAACTCGCCCAATTGTCCCGCAACACCACCCACGGGGGGGTTGGGATCCGGATTGTCTTTCGAAGTTGACATAAGGCTCTGGGTCCGCGCTTCGGAGATATGTGAGATAACTTCCGAATAGCATAACACGGCGACGACAAGTGTCACCGCCGCCAAGGCACCGGAAAAGGGGCAGGTAGCTGGAACGCTACGGCCCTAGATTTTCGCGGGTAGGAATCTCCCGCCTTGGCATCAAAAGAGGAATCGCAGGTGGAAACGGAAGGCGCGGCCGTCGTTCAGCGTGTTCGTGATGAAGGCGAAATTGGGGGATGACAGTTCGCGGAATGGCTCGGCAAATTGCGAGGTGTTACCCAGGTTCAACGCCTCGGCGCGGAAGAGAATCTTTCGATCGCCGCCGATGGCGAAGGTTCTGGTCACGCTGGCATTGACGTTGGCGATTCCCGCTTTGCGGAAGGTATTGCTGCCGATGCTGCCTCTGGCTTCGGTCGCCTGCATGTAGCTGAAGGCGGTGCGGGGAAGCAGTTGGCGCGACGTGTCGGGGTGGCCGATGGAGCGGCCAAGAATCGATGGGTCGACGATGTTTGGCCGGTCGCCCTGATCCCCGTCGACGTTGCCGAAGCCGGGGGCGTCAGATCCGGTGAGGATGCTGAATGGCGTTCCGGTTTTCACTAGCCAAACACCGCTGAGATCCCAAGGACCAATGCGCTTCAACTTTGGCGTCTGGTACGAACCGCGGGTAAGGAACGCGTGCTTCTGATCGAAGCTGCTGACGGCTTTTACGTCGTCCCAGATGTTTCGCTCGGACTGGGCCTGGCTTTGACGCCCGTCGTCGCCGGTGGCGGTGTTTGTGTAAGCCGCACCGGTATCGATGGCTTTGGATAACCAGTAGGACGTCTCCAGGCTGGCGCCTCGCCAACGGGGTAGCACCAGGGTGGCGCGAGCGGCGTCAAAGTAGCCGTGGGCGCCGTTGACGCTGCTGCGGAGATCGAAGTAGCGTGGATCGGGGCGGCGGTCGTTAATGGTGGCCGTTGTTTGGAGGATGCCGGGAACCGGAATGGCGCGGTTGTTGTATTGCAGCATCATCAACTTGCGGGCGCGACTGCCCGTGTAGCCAAGTTGGAGCTTCCAGTTGTTGGCGAGAGTTGGCTCCCAGGAGAAGCTGTAGAGGTGGGTGTATGGGGTGGCGAGGTCGGGTGAGATTTGGAGTACGGTGCTGCGGGCGTTAGGGTCAGCGGGAATATTGAGTTGCCGGAAGGGAGTGAAGAGATCGGGAACCTGAATTTCGAACTTGGTGTTGAGCGGCGGGTTGTACCGGATTTGAGAGAACGTCACCGGGAAGATTTCGCCAAAGTGGGTGCTGTAAGCGGCGCGGATAATTCCCGCTTTGGTGCGGAGAGCGAAACCGAACCGGGGGGCGACATTGTTGCAGTCACAGTCATACGGGAGAGTGTTGAGATTGTTGACTTCGGTGGGCTTGGTGACGATCTCGTAGCGGAGGCCGTAATGGATTGTCAGATTGGCGTTGACGCGGTAATCGTCACCGATGTGAGTGACGATTTCGTTGTTGCGGAAGCCGCGGTGGATGCTGCCGACAGAGCCACTGAAACGACTGGGGATTCCGAGGAGAAAGTTCTCCATGACCGTGCGGCCGAAATCGTTGCGGAAATAGAGATTGCCGCGGGTGCTGGAGGCTTCGGCTCCGTTGAGTTGGCGACGGTTGAAATCGGCGCCGGCGTACCAGTTGTGGCGGCCCCTTGTTTTTTTGATGGCTACCGCGTAGCGAAAGCGATTTTGTGCGCGGTCGATGGGGATGGTGGAACCGGGGCCAAGAGTGGTGATGACGTTGGAGAAATTGACTTGCGGTCCAACGGCGTTGGGTTCGGGGATCAGGACGGAGCCGACGCGGTCGAACATGGCAGTGCCGGTGATGATGGTGGCGGCGTTTCGGGCGTGATTCCACGTTATTTGCGCGGTGTGGGCCCGCGTGGTGGTGTCTGGATTTTGACCCGCGACGAGTTGGAAGGCGTCGACATTTTGACTGGTGAATTGATGGCGGAGGCTGAAGGAGTGTTTGGACGTCAATTGCTGATCGAGTCGGATGGAAGCGGTGTTGTCGTTGATGTTCTGGGGCGCATTGGTGTTCAGTGCGCGGTCATTGATATCGGTTCGATTGGGGAGTTCCTGGGGGAAGGCGTCGATGAATTTTTGGAGGAGTTGGCGGACGGCGGGATCGGTGGCGCGTGGGGTGCGTTCGTCGGCTTTGGGAACGACGACGTTACCGTTGACGTTGCCGCGGAGCTTGTTTTGGCCGCCGTCGATTGTTAGCGCGGCGCGTTTCCAGGGCTTCATGGTGAAATTAGCGCCGTATTGATTGTCGTGAGCGGGACGGAGCGGACCGACGGTGAAAAAGCTGCGTGTGTTGAAGACGCTGTTGCCGTGGGTTTCGAAGAGACTGCCGTGGAAACTGGTTGGCTTGGCGGGAGCTAAGTGGATGGGCGCGATGGGACGGTTGCCGTACTCGGCGCCGAAGTAGGAGCGGTCGGCTTTAGCGTCGTCAATGAGGGTGGCGGTGGTGCCGAGGCGGATGTTGAGTTCTTTTATGGCGTTGTTGTCGATGAGGTTGAACTGGACGTTTTCGTTGCGGCGGGATTCGCCGGAAGCGGCGTCGGTTTTGTTCAATAAGTTGAGATCGGAACGGCGTTCCGCGGGTTGATCCGGGGCAGGTTTGGTTTGAGAGGGGGACACGGCTGGCAGGAGGACCAGCAGAAAGACCCGGTGTAACCACATTGAAATAATTATACGGTTTGGGAGGCAAGCGGACGGATGTTGGAGCGGAGGGCGGTGAGGAATTCATTGGCGGCTGTTTTGAGCGATTGGATGAGTTGCGGGTGCTGTTGGGCAACATCTTTGGATTCACCGATATCGCTTTGGAGGTCGTAGAGGGCTCCGGTATTGAGATGGAGTTTCCAGCGGCCGGAGCGAATGGCGAGAAGGTTTGAGTTGCTGGCGGGGCGGCCGGTTTCGGGGGTGTATTGGATGGCGGTGTCGAAGTAGAAAAAGTGATCGTGGAGGCTTTGTTTGTTAGCTCCGGTTATCAGGGGCAAAAGGTTCTTTCCGTCGATGGTGCGGTCAGTTGGGAGCTTGACGTTAGCCGTGGCGGCGAAGGTGGGAAGGAAGTCGAGAGTCGCAGCGATAGTGGAGGTGACGGTGTTGGCGGGGATGCGGCCGGGCCACCGGAAAATTGCGGGGACGCGGATGCCACCTTCCCAGACCGATCCTTTGGCGCCTTTCAGCGGTCCGGCGGAACCGGCGTCGATGCCGTAGGGTAGCCAGGGGCCGTTGTCGGAGGTGTAGATGACGAGGGTGTTGTTGTCGATATTGAGTTCTTTGAGTTTGCTGAGGATTTGGCCGGTGGAATGATCGATTTCTTCGATGACGTCGCCGTAGCGGCCTCGGAGGGATTTGTTGGCGAAGGCCTTGCCGGGGAAGAGGGGGACGTGGGGCATGGAATGGGCGAGATAGAGGAAGAATGGCTTGGCTTTGTTGGCGTTTATGAACTTGAGGGCTTCGGCAGTATACTTCGCAGTCAGTAGAGATTGATCGGGGTTGGTTTCTTCGACTCGCTCGTCTCGCATTAGCGGAAGAGGGGGAAACCAGTCGGGCGGATAGTGTTGGCCCTGGCCGTCGAATCCGGTTTGTTCGGCGCGTTCGCGGACGGCCTTGGCGGTTTCATTCTCGGGCCCGATGCGTGTGACTTTGGGGTGATAGGGCCACATGTCATTCGAGTACGGCAGACCGAGCCAGTGATCGAAACCGTTGCGGGTGGGGAGGAATTCCTTCGCGTCACCCAGATGCCATTTGCCGATGGCTTGGGTGGCGTAACCGGCCTGTTTAAGGAGTTCGGGGATGGTGATTTCGTTGGGGTGGATGCCGGTTTGGGCGCGTGGCAGGTGGTTGAA
>Ga0105048_10014970_pt1 | contig 12055 bp, 8 predicted proteins | sample MAT05_FD_78382 | JGI IMG/M metagenome (GOLD analysis project Ga0105048, IMG submission 78382) | Freshwater microbial communities from Lake Fryxell liftoff mats and glacier meltwater in Antarctica - MAT-05 | ecosystem: Environmental > Aquatic > Freshwater > Ice > Liftoff microbial mat | place...
AATCTCGGCTGCCCACGCAAAATGACCATCGGCCAGGTGATTGCCATCCGTGAGATAGAGATCCGAAGTGAGGATGGCATTGGCCAGGACAAACTGAAAAAACGTTGGCGCAGCGGCCTGAGAGATTCTGTCGAGTACCCGCGACAATAGGCTGGCCCGAATCGCTTGCCGGTTGGGATGATACATGCGATAAAAACTAAATGCACCGGCCACATCGAGCAAGTAATTGCCAAAGAGGGTGAACGAGCCAAAATCGATCAGCCCAGTAACCCGATCGGCCGCAGAATTCATTAACAGGTTGCCGGGAAAGAAATCGCCGTGGACCAAACTGACTGCTGCTGGTGAAGCCGTCCGAATCGCCGCCACAAGTGCAGCCGCGCGGCTGGCAAATTGCGGATCAAGCGTGTTGAAAATAGAACTTACACTAGCTACCTTTTTTTCAAGAAGTGTCGCATAAAACGCTTCGAAGCTTTGGGTCGCCACTGCGCTTTGTCTGGAGTCATCAAATAACAAGTAGGTTTGCGGCTGATAAGCTAGCGGGATGCGGTGCAGACCACAGACTGTATCCAGATAGAGCGCTTCGGCTTGGACCAGGGCCGCGTCACTTAAGTTGGGCAGAATTGCTTCGAATGGCTCACCAGCCAGCCGTGTCTCGAGCACGACAACCAAGTTATCGCGACAGGTAACTTCTAGAATCTGCGGCAGCCGGATCAGGCTGGCCTGTGCATCCACGCTCGCATAGAGATCGCGCAGCGTTTCAAAATAGCGCAATCGTACCGGATTTGCATAAAGCTTCAATACTGTCGTATGATCTATTGCATAAACTTCAGCCTCCGACCCGATGGCCAAAGCAACCGAATGCGCGATTCCGAACTCGGCTAATACCCGATTTCGATCCACCGCTAGAATTGCCTGAGAATCTGCTCTGTTAATTTCCATGTAGCGAACGATTTCCCGGATCGTTACTCTCAGCAAGCGTGTTCTGCCAACGTTCTGCAACGACGAAAGTATCGTCCAATCATACCAGAAAATAGGAAAACCCTGTAATGCACGCGCCGCTTGATGCATGTGGCCGTGGTCATTGAATTGCTAGGTAGTCGGATCCAGGGTTACCTGTACGAGAGCCGATCTGCATCCAAACTTGCGCAACTGGTAGATAGATAACGATAGTGTTGCCGGTAATCGTGGTAATGTACTAGTACACAGCGAATCCTGCGCCACGCTGGCGCGCAAATTAATCAAAGCGCTGTAGGCAAAACACTTTGCCTACCCGTACGCCGCATGACGTACGCCGTACTTTGCGTATCCTTGTTTGTACAGGTGATACCAACTTGCAACGAAAATCCAACAGGGCCAATCAAGACAACACGCTTGCAGCAGCAGAGCGTTACGCGTCTGTTGCACCTGCTCCGTTAGATAGTATAAATCGAGAAAATAAAGGATAGAGGTTGATCGGCTATGCCTAGAGAACGTAAATCGAAGTGGACAGCAGAAAAAATCATTAAGCAATTCAAATTAACCTGCAGTATACCCGATGTTCATCCCAAGCTTTATAGCTTTATTGAAGCGCTGATCAGTGAAGAGTTTACAGCAGAAGAGGACTTGCTTGACAACGAAGCGCACGAGATCGCGAATATTGCCATGGGCAAACACGACTGGCATGGGATGATGCATGAACAGCGCCGGTTCAGTGGCTTGAGCAAACTAGCCAACAAGTATATGACCGATGGGTGGAAGTTAACCGAAATTGCCAATGGCGATGGCTACAGTACCTACCTGCTGGCAAAAACAGGCAGCCAGAAAGCGCTCAGCATGTCAAAAAGACAGGCCAAATCAAGCGCGTAAATGGCCGGCGCGAAATTAGTTTACTTGCCGATAATCCCCGAAAGTGGAATCAATCCCGTTACGCGCGCGCCTCTGGCGGCATGAATCCGTGGCGATTGAATTTCGATATAGCCGGAAAGCATGGCCGCACGTTCGCGCATATTCAACAGACCAAAACTGCCGCGCTCTTCATAATTGCCCACGATCATATCCGAATCAAAGCCAACGCCGTCATCTTCCACATCAAAGCGGAGATGCTCGGCATTCGTGCTGATTCTGACCCAAACGTTGCGGGCGCGCGCATGTTTGCGAATGTTATTAATCGCCTCTTGGATAATACTAAAAATAATACTTGCCCCCTGCATAGAGAGGTCAAAATTCAGCGGCGGCGCGTCCAGATGGATATGGCAATCCATCGAGGCTTGCAACTGGCGATGATAGGCATGCAAGGCCGGCACCAAACCGCGACTTTCCAAGATAATCGGGCGCAATTCAAAGAGCAACGTGCGCACTTCGCGGTTTGCCTGTTTGGCATATTCTTCAATGCGCTGTAGCTCGGAGGCGACTTTGTCGAGTTTGCCTTTGTTGAGGAGTTGGCGCGCCAGATCCAAATTCATAATAATCAGGCTTAACATCTGCGCTGTATTGTCATGCAATTCACGTCCCAGTTGATTGCGCACTTCCTCTTGCGCTTTGATAATGCGTTCTTGTTCCTGGCGCAAATTTTCGTAAAGCTGGGCATTTTCCAAGGCAATCGCAATTTGTTGGCCCATGGTGGTGAGCCACTCGGCATCTGCCGTAGTGAAGCCTTCTTCACCCTCTTTGTTGAGCACTTCCAACACGCCAACCGTGCGATCATGCATCCGCAGGGGCACGCAAACAATGTTGCGTGTGGAAAAACCCGTTTGCGAATCCATGTCCGAGTCAAACAGATTACTATTTTTCGTATTGTTGACAATCAATGGCTGACCATGGGTGGCCACCCATCCAACGACACCCTGCGTCAACGGAATACGCTTTTCTTCCAGGGCATGGGCAGCCGTGCCCTTGGCGACCATGAAGACAAGCTCACGCTGCTTGATATCAATGCTGAACAAAGTGGCAGCCTGGGCCTGCAAAATCGAGGCAGCCAATTCGGTAGTTTGGTGAAAAACAGTCTTTAGATCGAGCGTGCTGGTAATGGCCTGCGAAATCTGATATAAGAGATGCATCTGCTCCAATTGTTTGCGTGTTGCGTATAAAGTTTGCGAGCGCAAGGCATGGAAGGCAAAAAAGCGCGCCATTGTCAAGAGTTGATCTTCATCTAGTTCCGTAGGCCGCTCTTCGCTAACAAAAACAAAACTAAGCGTACCGCGCACCACCTGCTCAACCACCAGATAGATATGTAACACTTGATAATTACTGGTATCGCACGCATCCAACGCCGACCAATGCAACGGAGAGGTAGCCGGCAAAGTGAGGGCCGAATTTTCCCACATTTCCAGATAAGCAATCATGCTCGGTGCCAGTTCGCCCAGCCGGATCACGCTGGAAAGCACCAAAGCATCTGTATCAAACAACCGCAGGCTGACAGCTTTGGGCGTCAGCGCGGCATAGAAGAGCGCGATGCCACGCTGCCAATATTCTTCCAAGCGATATTCATCTAGAAGTTGATTTAATTCTGCGAGATCTGTAAAGAGCGTAGGTGAAATCGTTGCCACTGGTTGCCTCTCTGTGCCGATAGCGGCAAGTAGGTTCGTTCAAACGGACGTATGCTGTAATTATACTATTATCCTACTTATATACAACTTACAGATTACTTACGCGCACTTTTCTGTTTAGTAATGCACTTGATCATCCTATACAGCATACAACATACGTTTATTTGGTGATCAGATAAATCCTTCACGCGGTCAACCATGCCTAAAAACGGATTACCCAACAGGAACGTTCCAACCCTGTAGTACAGAACGTCTGTACCAAAACAGTCCAATAAAAATACGGTGTATGGTACTGAACCATACACCGTATTGACATATCTACCCTGTCACGCTACTCGTGGCCAGCTAACGCTATGCTGCGTCTGCGAAAGCTGACAATTCTTCATCGCCATCAGCGGCAAAAACGGGGCTGCTTGCTTCCTCCAAACCACCGCTATGCGCAAAGTTGATGGACAAGCCAGCGTTGTTGCGAATCTTGCTCTCGATTTCACTCGCAATCTCGGCGTTCTCTTCCAAGAAGGCCTTGGCATTCTCACGCCCCTGCCCTAGCCGAATTTCGCCATAGTTGTAGAAACTACCGCGCTTCATGATGATATCGAGCGAAACACCCAGGTCGACCAAATCGCCCATGGTGCTGATACCTTCATTATACATAATATCGAATTCGGCGACCTTGAAGGGGGGCGCAACTTTATTCTTGCGGATAGTGATGCGTGTACGATTGCCCACGACATCTGTTCCTTGCTTAATCGATTCAATGCGGCGAATATCCATGCGGATGCTGGCATAAAACTTGAGCGCCATACCACCCGTCGTTGTTTCAGGATTGCCAAACATGATGCCGATTTTCTGGCGCAATTGATTGGTAAAGATCAAACAAGTTCCACTCGACTTGACAGCACCCGTCAATTTACGGAGTGCTTGGCTCATAAGCCGGGCCTGCAAGCCAACATGGCTGTCGCCCATGTCGCCTTCGATTTCAGCACGGGGCACCAGTGCCGCCACACTATCGACAACCACCACATCGATTGCGCCGGAGCGCACCAGGGCTTCGGTAATTTCTAACGCTTGTTCGCCTGTATCTGGCTGGCTAACATACAGGTTATTGACATCGACACCAATTTTGGCGGCATAGATCGGATCTAAAGCGTGCTCGACATCAATAAAGCCACAGATACCGCCCCGCTTTTGCGCTTCGGCAATAATGTGCAAACAGACGGTTGTCTTCCCCGAACTTTCTGGGCCATAAATTTCCATAACCCGGCCGCGCGGCACGCCACCAATTCCCAGGGCAATATCCAAACTCAGACTGCCGGTAGGAATGGCTTCGATGGTTAATTTTGTCGCTTCCCCCAACTTCATGACAATGCCTTCGCCAAACTTCTTGTTCAGATTGGCGAGGGTTGTCTCCAGGGCTTTCCCTTTTCCACTTTGCTCTACTTGTTCCACTGGGGGCAACGGTTTTGATGCTTTGGCCATAATTTCCTCTCAGAATAGATTTGTTCAGGGACAAACAGATAGAAATTATAGCCCTGAACCACAACACGCCAATCGAGCCAGTCGAGCCACGATTGGCAATCGCAGATTCAACATAGTATAGCTCACATGTTCTGCATTTGTCAAGTTAGCCGGTTTGTCAGGTTGCATATAGAACCGGCTGTAATTCTTGTAACTATTTTTTTCACCGCAACCCAAAGACCTGTTATAATTTTATTAGGTGCTTTTGATATGTACAGTGCACCCACTGGTAGACGCGGTCTGGTTTGGACAAGTCGCCCAGCAAAGAACTGTGAAATGCCAACGGTTCTTGGCCCTACTTACTGCCCGATCAACCTTTCTAACCGTTTGCTCCATTAGAGGAATCGTGCAAAGACGAAAATTAAACCGAGCTTGGGAAACGTTGCGGGCGATGCCAATGCCAGCCATTGCTTCGGATCGCCTGGTAGATCTGCATAACGATTTAACCGATTATGACATAACCGTTGCCAAATTGATGCGGGAGTTTTTGCGTGGCAACGCCATTAATAAAAATGACACCCGCATCGATGTCGAGTTAGAAGAAGCGTTACGCTCTTTCAAAACCGAATCACCCGCAGAAGTTGAATGCCGGCGTGAACTGTTGCGGTACAAGCGTCGCATTGATGATGTGATTCGAGAATTGTTGCGTCTGCTCAGCCAGAGTGGTCAGAGCAAATCGCTTCCCGATGACACAGATGATCTAGAGGAGTAGCCGGAAGGCCGTCACAGCAGTGTGGCGGCCTTTTTTATACTAGGACAGTTGCCTAGGTGATGCGCTGTGGCTAGATGGTTTCGCGATTGAGATTGCGATAGGGTCCGCGATTTTCGGGGGGAAACAACACCGCCACGCGCTGCATAATTTGGTCGGCTAATCGATCGAGGCGGAGGCGGCGTTCATTTTTCTGTAGATTTGGCTCAATTGTCAAAGGCCCAAAGGCTGGGCCAATGCGGATTGTTACCGTGGTGCGCCGAAATTTCATGATGTTGGGCAGAATTTTTTCGCTACCCAGCAGCGCAACGGGTAAAAGACGCGCCTGGCTTTGCAATGCCAAATACGCAGTGCCCGGTTCTGGGTGGGTCAGTTGTGCGTCGTAGCGCGAAATAAAGCCCGAGCGATCTTCGACAATGGTTTCCCCGCGCGCACGGCGTTCGGCAAAATTTGGATCAATGCCCCCTTCGGGGAAAATGGCAATTACATCGCCTTGTTTCAGACGCGCAATGGCGGCGCTGAGCGCCTTGCGGTCGACTTGGCCGCGCCAGATTGGAATGCCGTGAAAGGCGCGCATAAACATGCGCACAAACCAGAAACGCTGTGATTCACTGGCAACCATAAAGGCGGGCTGAAAGGGCAAACTCAGCGTAAGCAACGGCGCGTCAAACCAGCTAAAATGATTGGCAATCACAATCAAGGGACCGCGCTTGGGCACATTTTCTAGTCCATCAATGTGCAAATTGAGCAAGATCCGGCTGGCCATCCGCCCAAAGAGTAGCAAAGACCATCCCAAAATAAAATTTGAAATCCCCTTAACCGGCTGCATAGTCCTCCGATACGCGTTCGACTGCTGACTACTTTCTGTAGGATTTTTCTACAAGTTTTCTGTGCGATCAGCGAAGCAATCGCAACTATATATATTGCCACCGGTGGCCCATAAATGCAAATTTTCTGTCAATCAATCATAGGTGCATTTCAAATTGAGGGTAAATTTTAGAACGCGCGCGCAATGTGTGCCGGGGACGCGCCGGGTGTAGTTTGTCAAACCGGTGTGGTTGTCGCGCGTCCCCGGCACACTTCCCCAAAGTGCAATGCACCCAAGTCGTTCCATGCAAACCATTTAAAAGTCATACATATACGCCCGGTAATAGGCGCGATGCTGTGTATGACTTTTAAGGGTTTATCTATTAGATTGACGTACAAGGCACACCGTTGACGCGAAAGCTGGTCGGTATAGCATTAGGTCCGCTGTAGGCGGCTTGAAAGCCAAAGTTGGTACTGCCACCAGCGCCCACACTGCCGTTCCAACCGGCATTGGCGACCTGTACCGCTTGTCCGCTCTGGGTGACTGCCCCATTCCACAAATTGGTAATTTGCTGATTTCCCGCAAAGCTCCAGGCCACAGTCCAGCCATTCCACGGCGTGCTACTCAGATTGTGCACCGTAACATCACCGGTAAAGCCATCCTGCCATTGGTTTGATATGCGATAGATCACCTGGCAAGTTGCACCGACAACGGGCGTGGGGCTGGCAGTCGGGATCGGGGGCACCGTGTTGACGGGCGTCACAGTCGGCGTATGGGTGGGAATGGCAGGTACGGTGTTGGTTGGTGAGGGGGTCGGCGTATGGGGTGGCGTATGGGTGGCGGTTGCGATAGGTGTATTGGTGGCGCTAGGCATCGCCATATTCGTTGTCGTATTCGTCGCTGTGGGCAGCGGATCAGCGCCGTTACAGGGTACGCCGTTGATCTGGAAAGCCGTTGGCGCAGCGTTGGCAGCGCTGTAGCTGGCTTGGAAACCAATGCGTGTGCTGCTACCGGCGGCAACCGTGCCATTCCAAGCGGCATTGGTCACTTGCACGGCCTGTCCACTCTGATTGACGTTGCCATTCCACAAATTGGTGATCTGCTGATTGCCGCCAAAGCTCCAGGCCAGGGTCCAACTGTTCCACGGTGTGCTGCCCAAGTTTTCCAACAACACATCTGCCGTAAAGCCATTGCCCCAGTCATTCTGCACATAGGTGACACGACAACTACCGCCCGGTCCAGTCGTCAAGGTAGCCGCGGGGGTGGGCGTTGCCGTTGCGGGTGTAAGGGGTGTGCTGGCAGCTGTGGCGGGGGTGGCGGGTGTATTGGTTGCCGGCGCCGGGGTGACCGGCGTACTGGTGGGCGATGGATTGCCATCGTCCCACAAGCGCTGGAGCAGTGTCACTTTGTCCGTCCAGACGGTGGTCCAGTCATCTTGCAGAATACCCCCGGTATCGCCGCTATTGGCATTCCAGGACCAGTAAAAGGTATTCCGAATGTCCTTGCTGATCAGATAATCGACAAATGCATCTTGCCAGATTTTGTCGTTGGCATGCCCGCCATGTCCGTAACGACCGCCAAATTCCCCGATCACAACAGAATATGCCGGGGAAAACTGACCAAAATGGCTCTCCCAAATGGCCGGCATGTTGGCAGGAAACTCATTGAGATTAAAATAGGGTTGATTATAGACATCGGGTCCATAGACATGCGGGCTGAGGACCAGCTTATTGGCAGGCAGATTGATTGGTGTACAGGCTTGTGGCTCCAAATTACCGCCCCACCAATGACCAATGTTGCCGCTGCACGTTGCGCTTTCGCCAATGCCTTCGACAAAGATCAACAAATTGGGGTTAGCCGCCAACACGGCCGCGCCAGCGCGTTCGGCAGCCTTGTTCCAATCGGTGCTATTGTTACCGCTGCCCCAGGTGGCCGAACCGTGCGGCTCGTTCTTGAGATCCAGCGCAAAGAAGTGGGGCAAGTGGCTATAGCGAGTTGCCATAAAGACCAAATCGTCAATCCATTGCTGCTCGCTGTAGCTGCCGGTATACCACAATTCGGAGATAGCGTTACAATCGGGCCGATGATGATCCAGCAAGATATACATGCCTTCGGCGTCCAGCCGCGCTAGGATCGTATCCAGAATTTGCAAACTGTTTTTGCCCGCGAGATCAGGGTTTAGCGAATAATTGATGCTAGAGACGCTGCTGCCCTGCAAGGTAGGGGGACAGATCGGCACACGCACGGCATTAAAGCCCAACCCCTTCATCTGCGTGATCATGTCCTGCCAATTGCGGGCCCACAGCCCATGCACCACATGATCGGGCACCTCGAAGCCAAACCAATTGACACCGCGCAGCTGTATTGGCCCATTCTGTGGATCGCGGATCACGGTACCGGTTACTGTATAGCCGCTGCTCTGGGCCAAGACAGGCTGGACCATGCCGGGCAGAATATATCCACTCGCCGGCCCCAGCAAAACCCAACATAATAGCACCACCACGCCATAAAGCGCTGGTCGCCCCGTCAACTTACCATTTTTGCGCCGCATACAAATTCTCCCCCTCGATACACCCCGTAAAAGTCATGGTAAGAGCCGTGGATTTGCAGCGAAGTTTGTATGACGTTTACCCTGGGTTGTCCGTCTGTGTTTCAACGATAAATGAGTACGTACAGCGAAAGAGTCGGGGAATTCGCCCTGGCTGTACCTAGGCGCAAGCCTAGCATAGAACCATTTTTTTGCCTAGATGCAAATGACGCATTGTAGGTTTTTCGTAATCTTACAGGGGTCTGGGCGTCAATTTGGCGCTTGTTTATACAAAAAGCGCGGTTGCCAGCCGCGCTTTTTGTGCAGATTATCCGTTGCCGAGCTGACTTATTCTATGATATTTTTTACTACTGTAGTGTGAAATTCAGACGTAACCAAATCTGACAAATCACCACGCGTTTTAACCTTGCGTTTTAACCTTGCGTTTTAACCTTAATCGTTCAGAATCCCAACCTTTTCTTATCATATTTGCGCAGACATTTGCTAGGAGATAGCAGTGTGACAACCGTCTACTTAGCTGTAAACGGCACACTCATGCGTGGTTTGGCGTTGAATCCCAACCTACTGCATGTTGGTGCCCAATTTGTGCGCGAGGACCAAACCGATGCCGCCTATCGCCTCTGGACTATCCAGGATCGCCATCCCGCAATGATGCGTTTCCCACAGGGTGGCCGTGCAATCGCGCTAGAGATATGGGAATTGCCAGCCGCCGCCATTGCCACGATTCTGCAACAGGAGCCTGCCGGTCTTTGCATTGGCTTCGTCACACTCGCCAGCGGAGAAAATATGCTGGGTGTGTTGGGCGAAGCCTACCTGTGTGAAAGCGGCCAAGAAATTACGCAGTGGGGTGGTTGGCGCGCATATATGGCCAGCAAAAATGCCGCAACTGCGGAAAAATAAGCCGGAGAAACCCAATGAGCACTGAGCAAGCGCCGCTGCTGGAAACGCGCGGCCTCACCAAGCGTTTTGGAAACTTTGTCGCCAACCAGGGCATCGATCTGGCAATTTATGCCGGGGAAGTCCATGCGATCCTGGGCGAGAATGGCGCAGGCAAGAGCACCCTGATGAAGTCGCTCTATGGCTTTCACCAACCCAGTGCCGGTGAAATCTTGCTGAATGGCAAGCCCGTCACCATTGCGTCGCCCCAGGCCGGTCGGCAATTGGGCATTGGCATGGTCTTTCAGAATTTTACGCTCGTCCCCGCCATGACCGCCCTCGAAAACATTGCGCTTTTCCTGCCAGACATGCGCAATCAATTGCACTATCCCACCATCGAAAAACGTGTGCAAGCGCTGGCCGAGCGCTACGGGCTGGCAGTCGAGTTGCGGCGGCGGGTCGGCACACTGGCGATTGGCGAGCGCCAGCGACTCGAAATTCTCAAAGTTCTGTTGAGTGGCGCGCGCATCTTAATTTTCGATGAGCCGACCAGCGTGCTCGCCCCGCAGGAAGTCGAGGGCTTCTTTCAAGTGGTGCAGCGCTTGAAAGCGGATGGCTATGCGATTTTGTTCATTACACATAAATTGCCCGAGGTCATGGCAATTGCCGATCGCATTACTGTTCTGCGCCAAGGCGCGGTTGCCGGCAAATTTATGATCGCCGAGGCCACCCCCGCCGCGATTATCCAAATGATGTTGGGCAAAGCGCCGCCGCAGCCAGCACGCCAAGAAGCCCTAAACAATGGCATAGAACGGCGCAAGCTGGCCGAATTGCGCCAGGTGACGGTGGCTCCCCAACAAGGCGGTGTGCGCCTTTCGGCCATTGATTTGCATCTCCTCAGTGGCGAAATTGTCGGAGTGGCCGGAGTATCGGGCAATGGGCAGCGCGAGGTAGGCGATGCGCTGCTCGGTTTGTTGCCGCTCGAAGCCGGGGAACGGTGGATCCTTGGGCAAGAGGCCACCGCTTGGCCAGCGGCGCGTATTCGCAGCAGCAGCGTAGCCTGTATCCCCGAAGATGCGCTACAAATGGGCTCGATACGCGGCATGGATGTGGCCGAAAATATGATTCTGGGCGAGCAGCAGCACTATACCAAGCTGGGCGGCTTGGTCATGGATTGGCCCGGTGTGCGCTCCTCGGCCACACGTGCGCTAGACACCGTCTTTGCCACCAAGGCCCCCCGCCTAGATGCGCTGGTGGAAACGCTTTCGGGTGGCAACCTGCAACGCGTGGTGGTGGCGCGCGAAGTGGGTCGGAAACCCCAGGTATTGCTGGCCTACTATCCGGCGCGTGGCTTGGACGTGGCCAATGCCGAAGCCATGCGCCAGCTTTTGTTACAATGCCGAAGCGAGGGCGCAGGCGTCTTACTCTTCTCGGAAGATATGGAAGAGTTGTTCGCGTTGAGTGATCGATTGATTGTACTTTTTCATGGCCAAATTGTTGGCAACTTGCGGCGCGATGAATTTGATGCCCACCATGTGGGCCATCTCATGACAGGTGGGCAATAACTATGGCAACGCAACAGAGTGTCGTACTTCCTGGAAAAATCGATACCAAGTGGCGCACCACCTTACTCACGATTGGGCGACCCATTGTGATTCTGCTGGCGGCCCTGATCTTTTTTGGCCTGCTGCTCTTACTCTTTGGCAAAGATCCACTGCGCGCCTATAGCGATATCTTTCGCAACACGCTGGGCAGTCGCTACGGACTTTCCGAAGTATTAGTCAAGATGATCCCGCTCTTACTCTGTGCGCTAGCCGTTTTGCTGCCAGCCAGAGTAGGCTTAGTCAATGTGGGTGGCGAAGGCCAAATCTATTTAGGTGCCTGGTTAGCCACTTGGGGAGCCTTGTCCCTGGGTGATCTACCGCGTCCGTTGGCCTTGACTGCTGTGTTGGTCCTCGGTTTTATTGGTGGTGGTTTGTGGGCCGCGATTCCGGCGTTTCTACGGGCCAAAGGCTGGCTCAACGAGGTGATCTCAACGCTCCTGCTCAACTATGTCGCCATTCAATTTATTA
>Ga0105048_10014972_pt1 | contig 12055 bp, 5 predicted proteins | sample MAT05_FD_78382 | JGI IMG/M metagenome (GOLD analysis project Ga0105048, IMG submission 78382) | Freshwater microbial communities from Lake Fryxell liftoff mats and glacier meltwater in Antarctica - MAT-05 | ecosystem: Environmental > Aquatic > Freshwater > Ice > Liftoff microbial mat | place...
CATTTTTTCCACTTCGTACGAGCAGGTGAACTGGCCGTTCGGGTCAATCTTGAAATTGGCTTTTTCAAATTGCTGATTGGCGCTGGCCTTTTCAATATTTAACACATCATTTTCTACCAAACTGACATCGGTATGCAACTTGGTAAAAGCGTCGGCACTATATTTATACAACAAACTTTGCGAGACGTACAACTGCTCGCAGCGCGGCCGGGTCGGGGTAGAAATGAAGGTCTCGCGACTATCGAGGGCAGCGCGGATCTTGGCCGCGATCATTTCGGGCTGGTTAATATGATCGGTTATCTCTTCCGTGGAGAGCACCAGCATCCGCTTACGGTCGGCTTCGGCAGTGCGGCGAATACGCTCGATTTTTTTCGGCATTTTATACGACGTCACTTCGATGACCAGGTTATTGGCCCCAAAGGCAAAATCGTATTTATACCCTTCTTCCGATTCTGATTTGGACTGGGTCATCGGACCTTCCTCTTCAAAAAACGGCTGCAGCACTTTCATCCACAAGTATTGCTCAAAAAACGACTCCTTGGCGCGGAATACAAAGTTGGAGCGGCCCTGGATCATGCCCTGATTGATCAGTTTTTTGGCAAATTCCCGCTCTGGCACCAGACCTAAATCGCACAAAAAGTGGTTCCAGAAACGACTGTACAACAAGTGCCCCACGGCATGTTCCGAACCGCCCAGATAAACGTCCACCGCCTGCCAGTAACGCATCGCTTCCGGGCTGCAAAAAGCCTGATCGTTATCGGGGTCCATATAGCGATAGAAATACCACGAAGAACCGGCCCAACCGGGCATGGTGGACAGTTCCAGACCGTGAGAGGTGAGAGCGTGAGAATGTGAGAAAATCGTGATGTCCTCTTGCCGCTGCTCACTATTACTGGTGTCGTCCTCCGTAAAAGATTCAATCTGCACCGTATCGTACGGCGGAACAGGAATGGAAATAATATCATCTTCCGCTGTATCCGGCACCACAAAAATCTCACTTGGCTCAGTTTCGATGGACGCAAAAGCAGCGGGTGTTTCCGTAGTCTGGCGCGGTGTGTAAGTCCAGTCTTCGGCCCGTGCCAAAGGTGGTTCGCCGGTTTCGGTGGGCAGGTATTTATCCACGGTTGGCAGCACCAGCGGCAGGTCTTGTTCGTCAATCAAATAAGGCAGACCATCGTGCCAGTAAGCGGGCACGGGTTCGCCCCAATAGCGTTGGCGGCTGAATACGGCATTGCGTAACTTATACTGCGTCTTGCCTTTACCAATATGATTGGTTTCCAGATAATCAATCAACCGCGCAGTGGCCCCGGCATAATCCAGGCCATTGATCAAACCGGAATTAATATAACGGCCCTCTTTGGTCGGGTCGGCGGCTTCATCCAGGTCCTTTTGGGTATCCAGAATGGGCACAATCGGCAGGTGGAAATGTTTGGCAAAATTCCAGTCGCGCTGATCGCCGGACGGTACACCCATCACTGCGCCCGTGCCATAGCCCGCCAGCACATAGTCGGCAATATAGATCGGTACCGCCGCGCCGGTGAACGGATGTTGTACATAACTGCCCGTAAATGCGCCGGTTACCTTTTTTGTATCCGCCATGCGCTCCACATCGGAGCGGGCGCCCGCCCACTGCACGTAAGCATCCACCTCGGTGCGTTGTGCATCGGTGGTCAGTGCGGCCACCAGTTCATGTTCGGGAGCCAGCACCAGAAAAGTAACCCCGTAAATAGTATCCACCCGCGTGGTAAACACCTCGATGCGGGCATCATGGTGGGCTATATCGAAACGCACCGACGCGCCCACCGAGCGACCGATCCAGTTGCGCTGTTGTTCTTTAATGGATTCCGGCCAGTCTATTTCGTGCAGGCCTTCCAGCAGGCGATCTGCGTAGGCGGTAATGCGCATATTCCACTGGTTCATCATTTTACGTTCCACCGGGTGGCCACCGCGTTCGCTCACGCCGTCTTTTACCTCGTCGTTGGAAAGTACGCTGCCGAGGGCCGGGCACCAGTTCACGTAGGCTGCGCCGGGATAGGTGAGGCGGTATTTCAGCAGCATTTGCTGTTGTTCACGGGCATCCATGACGTGCCAGTCTTCGGCACTGAAAACCGGCGTGTCGTCGTCGCAAACGGCGTTCATGCCCATATTCCCCTGCGTAGAAAAACGGCTCACTAACTGCGTGACAGGCAGCGCTTTATCCGCATCGCGGTCGTAGTAATGCTCGAACAGGCGCATGAAAATCCACTGCGTCCATTTATAATACGCCGGGTCGCTGGTGCGCACCTCGCGGCTCCAGTCGAAAGACAGACCGATCTCGTCTAATTGTTCGCGGTAGCGGTTGATGTTGCGCACGGTGGCTACCTCGGGATGGTTGCCCGTCTGGATAGCATACTGCTCGGCGGGCAGACCAAAGGAGTCGTAGCCCATCGGGTGCAGCACATTGAAGCCACGCAGTCGCTTGTAGCGCGCGAGAATATCGCTGGCGATGTAGCCCAGCGGATGCCCGACGTGTAGCCCCGCCCCGGAAGGGTAGGGGAACATGTCCAGGATGTAGTACTTTGGCTTTTCGCTTTGGTTGCTGACCCGGTAAGTCTGCTGCGCTTGCCACCATTTGCGCCATTTCGGCTCGATCTCGTGCGGAGTGTATTCCATGTAGTCCACCATTTTTTTTCCGGCGAAGGCGCGAAAGTAGGGATTTTGGGGAAATTTAGGTTTTGTCAGTTTGAAATAGCGTGTTTTCTTTGTATTTTACCGGAAAGGTACCTGACGTGGGAGGAAGAGGACGGAGACGGGTGGGAATGGGAATATCCACAGATCTAAAATTCCGCTTGCACGCCCAGCCACCAGCGGCGGGCGGTAGGGTAAGTGCCTCGCCGGTCAATACCGGGTGCCAGCCGGTCGCCTTCATAGTCGCGATAAGAACGGCTGCCAAAACTGCGCGAGCCAGTATCGCGGAGCCGTAATTCAGGGTCAAGACCACTATAATTAGTAACGGTAAATAGGTTTTGTGCGCCAATCTGGAAATGCAAACTATGGAACCACTTGTTATTCAGGTGGAGCCGGTAACCGAGCGATAAATATTGCATACGCAGAAAAGAACCATTTTCTACATAAGCACTGCTAAACTGCGTGTTTTTGAGCGTCGGATTATAGTATTGGGTAACTATCGTATTAAAACCTGTTGGCGCAATTTCGTAGGCGATCCGGTATTCATGGGCGATCTGGTGGCCCGTCACGGCCTGTAGCAGAAAATTCAAGTCCAGATTGCGCCAAGTTAGTTTTTGACTAAAGCCTAACTGCCAGGCAGGTTGCGCATCCCCCAATCTGGTTTGGTCGGCTTTATAATAACCTATTTCTGCACCACCCGTTATGCCATTTCTATTGATGTCCTGATAGGTTTGAAAGCCATTTTTATCAATTTCCGTCAGGATCGGACCCCAGAAAGTACCGATGGCGACACCGGGATATAGTAGTTGATAGTCACCTGTGCAACCACAACCCACCGTAGCATTTGCGACGGTGTCTGTTCCATAACCCGTCTTTTCCAAAGTGTTTACGAATTGCGTAGCAGACAGGCTAACTTCCCAGGTCAGGTTTTGGCTTTTAATGATTGCATAGTTTAAGGCTAATTCGATGCCTTTTTCCGCTGTTTCTCCGACGTTCTCAATCGTAACATTGGCGAAATTGGGAGGAATCGGCTTATAAACACTTCGAATTAAATCCCGGTTGCGGGCCCTGTACCAATTAACAGCACCTTGCAACCGCCCGCCCCACAAAGAAAAACGGATATCCAGGGAATTTTCCGTAGTTCGTTCCCAGCCTAAATGATCGTTGGGATTTTGCGAAATTGCGTAAGCAGGCAGGTATTGTCCATTATAATAAAATCGGTAAAAATTAGAACCTTTAAAAACTCTTTGGTAAAGAGCTGATTGCGTGATCTCCGTACCAGTCATCCCGTGGCCCACATTTACTTTCAAGTAGTCCACGGATCGAAATTGCAGCCACTTATTCAGGTCCACGCCCAGCGTAAAGGCTGGAAAAATGCCCCAGCGCGTATTCGGTGACAGATTGGAAGAACCCTCTTTGCGCCAACTAAAAGTACCGAAATAAGTGTTTTGCCATTGCAACTGCGCCCGTCCGAAGAAGGCGATCAATTGGCGGTCGGATCGCAAATTGTTATAAAATGCTCTGTAGTCAAGGTCTCTATTGGGGGAATTGGTCAGATAATCGGCATATTGCTGCCAGGTTTTGCCTGTCCAGGGGTCGTCGCCTGTTTTATATGCGGAAACGTTGGTTCTAGTTTCTTTGGTTTGGTACCAGCCATAGCCAGCCAGTATATCGCCCTGCCAATCAGTAGTGTGAAAGCGATAGTTTAAAGTGCTTTCCAAGTTTTTTTGCGCGGTTTTTTCGCTGATCGCCTCCCCAAGCCCACCCATATTGATGGAACTGAACGGACTATAAAACTTCCGGTCTTGCAAGGTATTTTGCTGCTGCGATACCTGCACACTGGCCGTCAGGTTGCGCCATACGGCCAACTCAGCGCGGGCGTGCAACAGGTAAAAATCCGTGCGGCCAGTATTGGCGTTTTGCTCGAGGATGGCTACCGGATTGGCATATTCGTAGAACGGTTTGTTGACATAACCGCCGTAAGGAATGTACTCGGCATCGTCGCTGCGCACCGGGCTGGATGAGTTAGTGGCTAAGGCATGGCGATAGGCTTCCGGGAATCCGTAGTTCGAGTTGCGCTGCCCCAGCGTGGCTCCCGCGGTTATATTGAGTCGGTCGCGCCAGAAGCGTTGACTGGCCAGCAGACTGCCATTGTGTTGTTCAAAACCGCTCGCCCGCAGGATGCCCGTCACCTCGCGATAATGTAACCCGGCTTTGATAAAACCCTGGCCCAGTCCTTTGCTGACCGACAGATGGTGGGCGTGGCTGACGCCCGATTGCAACACCAAATCCTGCCAATCGGTATTAGCCACAAAACCCGGCGAATAGTCCTGACCACCCAATTCCAGAAATCGCGCTTCATTCAATACGGTATAGCGTTTAGCCGCCGACTCCACCGACACCTGGCCCGCGTACTGAATTTTTAAAGGACCAACTGCGGCTGGTTTGGTGGTAATCAGTACAACACCAGCACTGCCGCGCCCGCCATAAATAGCCGTAGAGGCTGCTCCGCGCAATATATCCACGGCAACAATGTCGCTGGGATCTACCGCAAAAAGGTCCACGCCCGGCACGCCATCCACCACGTAGAGCGGCTTGGTGTTACCATAACTCATCGTGCGCAAACCCCGGATACGGGCTTCCATCGCTTCGTTGGGGTTGCTGCCCGCCCGGGCGACGGTGAAGCCTGGTACCTGGGCCTGCCATAGTTGGTTCCAGTCATTGATCTGGCCCTGATTGAACTGACGGGCTTCCAGATGGGTCACCGCGCCATTAAAAGTTGATAATTCTTGCTGGCCGTAGCCGGTTTGAATCTGCGTGGCGGGTAACGTGTAAGTGACCGGACTATCAAGTCTGATCGGGCCAGGGGGCAGGGAATCTAAATAAATTTGTGCCCGTACGGAAAGGCAGCCCGATAATAAGACGAGGAGTAAAAGTTGGCGCATGCGGGAATTTGTTTCGTTGGATGAAAATTCGGACAAATCTAATCAGAGTTATCTAATCAATTGCTGCCTATTTTTCCAATCCCCTTTTTCGATATTTTCCCCACCTGCTCCAGCAACCACTCTTTTTCGGAAAGAGCCGGTTCGGCGGCTATTTGTCGGCGCAGGGTCTCTATTTCGACAGGCTGACGAGGATGTAAACGCAGCAAAGCCCGCGTAAAACGTACGATGTGCAGGTAGTTTTCCCGATGATACCCTGCCGCCCGCTGCCGCAGGATAAAGGTGTGCATGCTTTGCAAATGAGCGTCGAGGGCATCGAATTCAGCGGTTTCGTAGTAAATTTTCAGTTGCAGGGTTTTAGCATTCATACTATTGATAAAATCCTTATAATCAGCCCGTTGCAGGTGAAGTAGTGCAGCCCCATAGTCGCCACGGGTGTAGGCGACGCGGGCCAGATTGAGACTGAAAGAAGCCTCGCGGTGTTTACGCTCCAGGGCAGACTTGTAACGATGGATAAAGGTCTCCGCCCAAGCCACTTCCCGCAGACGAATGGCCACGCCCACGATGTTGTTGTAAGCAAAACGTGACAGGACGCCATTTTCGAGCAATAACTGGCGGTCGAGGGCCTCGTGGTACAAGCCGAAGGTGGCGCGGTACCACGAGAGGTCGCCAGTTTCATTGCTTTTTTTAATACCAAAATTGATCGCCAGTAAATACAGCGCGCGCACCTCTTCCGGCGGAAACTGGTCGGCAGCGCTGGACAGTGTTTCACGAAAGCGGAAAAAATGCGTTTCGGCGGCCGGGTCAGCCAAAAAGTGGCAAGCGTGGAAATACAGGGCAATGGCGGGAAAACGCAACAGATTCTCCGTTTCCACATGGCTGAAAATGGCCTCCAGCAAACCGAAATGATACTGCGTTTTGAACACTGCCTGATGCGAAAGCGAAAAACACACGTGTCGCAGTTTGCGGGCAATGTAGGTGGTGTCCAGCAGATCGGAAATGACCTGCAGATTGAAGGCTTCGTAGCGATTGGCCGCCGAGGCCGACTGGAATTGCTCGAGTTCGACCCGGTGCAGATCGTCGAAATGCTCGGCATGGCGCCAGGGTTGCTGCTCCCGGCTCTGCCGCGCTTCGCGCAGCGCAATGTGGGCGTGTTTGGGCAGATTGCGCTTGCGGTAGGCACTCGCCAGCCGGATTTTGGCGCGATCTGCATCGGCAAATTTTTCCTGATACATCCAGTAATGTTCCAGTAATGCTAATAGATCACTGTGCGCCAGCCGCATTTTTTGACCATCAAAAACGGCATTGGGATAGGCGGCTGAAAAGGATGCTTCCGGGCTGGGCGCATGACGGTTTTCTAAACAGTCGCGCAGGTAGTCGAACAAGCGCGGCAGTTGCTCTTTGCGGTTAAAAAACGGGGAACGCACAAAACGGGCCAGATCACGGAGTTCCGATTTTTGCAGGGTGCCGAAGGCTTCCCAAAGTAGCGTCGTAGTCATTGAAAATAAAATACAGGATTCAATATGCGGCCTTATTGCGGCCTTATTCCAGGATTAAATATCTAACAAAGTAGAATTTCAACTACAATAAAAATGGCAAGGTATTGATTTTAAATAACTTATAACTCATAACTCATAAATTTTGCCTACAATCTTCTTTTTTTGTTTTTGGTAGCCCGTCCAGCGTTGTCCACCTTTGTCGTGTCCAATCAGGCACAACAAATTCCCGTACGCATGAAATATACGATCTACCACTTTTTGCTGCTTTTTTTCCTCGGGGCCAGTACCTTCTCCTTGCCAGCCCAATGCACCGTCGAGGTGATTCCAAGTACTACGCTCAATTGCGCAGTTAGTCAGGTTACCCTGCTCACCACGGCTAATCCAACCAACGTTTCGTACGAATGGAGTGGCCCCGGCGGCTTTACTTCCAGTGTACAAAACCCGACGGTCTTTACCACCGGCCCGTATTCGGTCACTATCACTGATCCCACCGATGGCTGTACGGCCACGACCCAGGTGGTGGTCACCGGCAACTTCACGCCACCGATCGTCGCTGCGGCAGGTGCCGCCTTGACCTGCTTCGCACCTACAGTGACGATTGTCAGTACGGTCAATATTCCGAATGCGATATTTCAATGGTCTGGGCCAGGCATCTCGCCCAATATCCAGAACCTGCAAAACCCGCCAGTGAACGTTCCCGGTCCGTACACCGTCACCGTGACCAATTCCGTCAACGCCTGCACCGGTACTGCGGTGGCAATTGTAACGCAGAATATAGCGGTACCAGTGGTGACAGCGACCGGGGGAACGATCACCTGCAATCAGTCCACGGTGACCCTTAGTGCGAGTTCTATTACAACAGGAGTCACTTTTTCCTGGACTGGGCCTTATTTTTGGGGTTCTAACCAGCAAAATCCAATTGTCAATAATCCCGGTACTTTTACGGTAGTGGTGACTGCCCAGAATGGCTGTACATCCAGTCAGACGGTGACGGTGGATTCCAGTGGAAATTTTCCGCAGATCAATAATCCTGTACTTACTGCTCCGACTTGTGCGGGCCTGGCGAATGGAGCCATTTCTTTAACTTTAAGCGGGGGCACTGCGCCTTACACTTTTGCTTGGACAGGCCCAAACTCCTTTACCAGCAACCTGCCAAATATTGCGAATCTGCCGGGGGGCATTTATATGCTTACCGTCACCGATGCAATAGGTTGTAAATCAATACGCTCCCTAATTTTAACTGCTCCTGCACCCATTGTCATAACCCAGACCGGCGGTAACCCGGTTAATTGTTATGGTGGAAGCACGGGAAGTCTTTCCTTAGGAGTTACCGGCGGAACACTGCCTTATGCTTTTTTTTGGAACAATGGTGTTACTACTGCTAATTTGCAAAATCTGGTTGCTGGTAACTATCTGGTGACCGTTACGGACGCTTCTGGTTGCGTAGCCTCTTCTCCACAGATTTTGATTGGCCAACCCCCGCAAATTTTTATAACGCCCTTCATTTGCGAAAGCAGCATTACGGCACAGGTGAGTGGCGGTTTTGCGCCTTACCAATATGGCTGGAGCGATGGCGAAACCGGGCCTACGGCAAATCCGCAGCAACCCGGTTCGTATATGGTCACGGTACAGGATGCACGTGGTTGTTCGGTATCCAGCACCATTATTTTTTCGTCAGGTAACAATCCCCCTTGTACCCGGATTATCGGGCGGGTAGTCTTGGATGAGAATATAGATTGCCTGCCCGACCCGCTGGAAATCGGTCTCGGTGCCTGGTACGTGAAAGCCGAAGGCCCCAACGGGATTTTCTATGGCGTAACCGATGCCATTGGTCGCTATGATATTCGGCTAATACCTGGCAACTACACCGTATTTCCCATTTCGCCTGCACCGTCCTATCAGGTTTGCCTGCCCATTACAGGGGTCGTCCTACAATCCGGAGATTCCATACCAATAGATTTTGCCGCGCAAGGTGCCAATCCCGACTGCCCCGCGATGACGGTAGATTTAAGTACTGGCATCCTGCGGCGTTGTTTTTCCAATAATTTCTATACCCTGCACTATTGTAACAATAGTCCGGCTCCGGCACCCGACGCTTATATTCTGCTTACGCTGGATCCATTGTTAAACCTTGTTTCTGCGCAAAGACCATACACTGCTTTGGGGGATAATGTGTTCCGGTTCAATCTTGATTCGGTGGCTCCTTTTGAATGTAGTCAGTTTAAGGTGTATGTGAATGTGTCTTGCACTGCTGCCCTTGGCCAGACCCATTGCTCCGAAGCGCATATTTACCCCGACACGCTGTGCAATCCGCCCAATCCGCTCTGGTCGGGTGCCGAAGTGGCCGTACGCGCTGAATGCGCCACCGATTCCCTGCATTTTATTCTAAAAAACACTGGCACCGGGCCGATGACGAACCCACTCAATTATATCGTCATTGAAGATGGTATTATGGGCTTGCAAGGAAACGCATCTCCGCTGTTAGCGGGCGATTCTATGCTGGTGGGCGTACTGGCCAATGGTAGTACCTGGCGCATGGAGGCGCAGCAGGTGGACTATTTCCCTGGTCAGTCCATGCCGGTATTGTCGGTGGAGGGTTGTAGTACAATCGGCTCATTTAGTACGGGTTATGTGCAGCAATTCGCCACCAATGATGCCGACGCATTCCTGGATGTGGATTGTACGGCCAATATAGGCTCCTACGACCCAAACGACAAACAAGGTCTGCCATTGGGTTATGGCCCGGAACATTACATTCGTCCCGGCACCGATATTGAGTACCTCGTGCGTTTCCAGAATACCGGCACCGACACCGCTTTCACGGTAATTGTGCGCGATACCCTGATTTCCTGGCTCGATCCGGCGACCGTCATTCCCGGCGGCAGCAGCCACCATTATACGTTTGGTATAACTGGCAATGGCATCCTGATCTTTGACTTCCAGAACATTCTGCTGCCCGATAGCAACGTGAATGAGCCTGCCTCCCACGGTTTCCTGAAATTTCGCGTCAGCCAGCGCGCCACTGTGCCACTGGAAACCGACATCCTGAATCGCGCGGCGATCTACTTCGATTTCAACGAACCAATAATCACGAACACCACCGTTCACCGCGTGGGCGAATGGTTCCTGATGGTTGGTCTCTGGCAACCCGCACAGCCTGCTTACCGCGTGCAAATAGCCCCCCATCCGCTGCGTGATGCCAGTTGGCTGACCATCCAGGGCCTGCCCGAACCAGGCAATTATCGGCTGCATCTGTACGATGCGACTGGCCAACTGGTACAAACCCTGGGCAGTACTTCGCCCCGTTTTCAAATAGAAAAAGCGGACAAACCAGCGGGCCTGTATCTGTTTCGGATAGAGCAGAACGGCGTTTTGGTGGGCAGCGGGACTTTGGTGGCGCAGTAGTTTGATCGTACCGTTCAGGTTATAGTGTATGCTGCTTTATCATTCCCGATAAAAAATCGGGACAGGCTTTGTCGGGAACCGTCCACGTCGCGTCATACACCGCGACGTGGACGGTTCCCGATGGGATGACAAATGTGATGTGATGCTGCGGCAGATCAACTGGGATATGGAGAGCGTGTTCAGAAATGTGTGGCACACCTATATCCGAACATTGATCATTAATTAGTTAAGGAAGGTGTGCCACACTTAACTGAACACTCTCAATATGGATGGGTAGCAAAGAGAGAAATTGCCCTCCAAGCAACCCACTCCTGCGCCCCTGCGTCCATCTTCCAAAATACCAACCTGCCATGCAACAGAAATCTATCTTCCTACTCGTCTTTTTTCTCCTCTCTCTCTGCTCCGCACAAGCCCAAACCACTTCCAAAAAGACCTTCGCCAGCCGCGCCCTCCTTGGCGTTCATTTCGGCGGTAGTCGCGACTGGGTGGGTGAACGCGACAATCGTTATGAAATTTCCAGGTTTTGGGGGCCACGCGTGGGCATTTCGATCACCGAACGGCTGTACGCGGGCATTCAGGCCCGGATCGCCAGTGCCCGGAACTTTGAAACACCCTGGCAGAATTTTTACATGGCTGGCGTATGGGGACGCGGTTATTTAATCCATCCGGCCCGGCCAGAGAGCTCAAACCGCTTGGGCGTTTTTCTGGAAACCGGCTTTCTGATGGGCAATTATTCCTTTGATAATAGGGACTTTATCGAATATTATATCCGTCGCTCCGGGCAGTGGTACATTCCCATCATCTTGGGGGCAGAACTACGTCTGGTAAAAAACCTGACCGTAGAAGCTTGCCTGCAAGGCTATTACAACAATGGCCAAAACTGGGATCAACACGGCTTTGGCTATGCAAGTATTGGACTGAATTACTATTTGGGAAAAGAATAGGCGAGCCATTTGAAAAGTATCTACATTGCGCAGAAATCAATTACCACCGCATGATCCGAAATGTAGTTTTCCTACTTACGATTGCCTTTTTTGTGACCATTTCCTGCCAGCAATCGCCACCAGCCGCCGCAGTTGCCGCCCCGGCACGCGAACTCCGCCACGTCGTGTTATTCAAATTTAAAGACGGGCTGCCCGCTGATACCATCCACGCTATTGAGCTGGCATTTAAAGGATTACAAAAGGAGATTCCGACCATTCGCCATTTTGAATGGGGCCTCAACAATAGCCCCGAACAACTGGCCCAGGGTTATACCCATTGTTTTGTGGTCACGTTTGCTTCCGAAAAAGACCGCGACGAATATCTGCCTTCGGTGCCCCACCAGGCATTTGTGACCAAATTTGCCAAACCTTATGTGGATAAGGTGTGTGTCGTGGACTTTTGGGCGGGCCAGTAGATAGGACAGCCAATACGCATTGATATCGCTTTGTAAGTAGGAAGACAAAATTAGTTGAGGTTATTTTTGGCGTAACTGGCTGATTTTCATTGCCTGTCCCGATAAAAAACCGGGATGTCGCTTTACTCCATTTGCCTTCCCGA
>Ga0105048_10014977_pt1 | contig 12053 bp, 12 predicted proteins | sample MAT05_FD_78382 | JGI IMG/M metagenome (GOLD analysis project Ga0105048, IMG submission 78382) | Freshwater microbial communities from Lake Fryxell liftoff mats and glacier meltwater in Antarctica - MAT-05 | ecosystem: Environmental > Aquatic > Freshwater > Ice > Liftoff microbial mat | place...
GACCTTGGTGCTCTCGGTGCCGTCGACCTGCAGCGCCCACAGCGCGCCGAGCTTCAGGTTCGGGGGCACGCCGGGCAGGCCGGGGGTCTGCGCGTCGATGAGGGCGATAGCCGTCTTGCCGCCGGGCGCGACCCGCAAGTCGCTGGGAAAGCCACTCACCCGCTTCTCGCCGCCACTGGCCACCCTCGCCGAGGGGGCTTGAATGCCCATCTTGGTCGAGCCGGGAGCGCCCGCCGCCGCCGCACCTTTTTCCTGGCCCTTCGCTTTGCACGAGGCCAGCACGCACAGCGCCACCAACGACATTCGAGAGACGATCATAGAGACCCTCATCAGGCATTCACCGACGGCGACGAGAACGCGGCGACCGGCACCACTGGCACCCGCGGTAACACCGGGTGCGGCGCCGAGGCAGCCCACCCGTCGAACGCCAGCTGCGCCCGCTCTGAGTACGCGGTGCGCTTCTCGGCCTTCTTCATTCGCCCCTCAAGCGGGGGAAACAGCGCGAAGACGATGTTGGTCGGTTGATATCGGTACTCGGCCGGGTGCGCTTCGCCGGTCACGTGCCGGTACAAGGCCCCCAGCGCGGTGGTCGCCGGAGGCGGTACGAAGGCCGTACCGGTCAACCGGGCGTGCAGCGCCAGAGCGACCAGGTAGCCGCAGGCCGCCGACTCGACGTAGCCCTCGACCCCGGTGATCTGCCCGGCGAAGAGCAGCCGCGGCTCGTTCTTGAGCGAAAAATCGGGCGAGAGCAGGCGTGGGCTGTCGATGAAGGTGTTGCGGTGAATCTGCCCCATGCGCACCCACTCGGCGTTCTGCAGGCCGGGTATCAGCGCGAAGATTCGCTTCTGCTCCGGCCACGACAAGCGGGTCTGAAAACCAACCAGGTTCCAGGCGGTGCCGGCGCGGTCCTCCATGCGCAATTGCACCACTGCGTACGGCTGCTGCCGGGTGCGCGGGTCGATGAGCCCCACCGGTTTCATCGGGCCGAAGGCCAACGTCTCTGCTCCGCGCTCGGCCATCACTTCAATCGGTAGACACCCTTCGAAATACTTGGGTTCTTCGAACGCATGGGGCGTGACCTTCTGACCGGCCACCACCTCGCGCACGAAGTGGTGGTACTCGTCGCGGTTCATCGGGAGGTTGAGGTAGTCGTCGCCCCCACCTTTGCCGTAGCGGCTCTGGCGAAAAGCGATGCCCGTGTCGATTGAGTCGGCGGCCACGATGGGCGCGATGGCGTCGTAAAAATAGAGCTTCTCGCCGGTGTGCTGCATCAGCGAATCGGTGAGCGCCTTGCTGGTGAGCGGCCCGGTGGCGATGACCACGGTGCCTTCGGGCAGCTCGCCCACCTCGCCCGGCACCACTCGAAGCGCGGGCTGGGCCTCGAGGCGGCGCTGCACCTCGTCGCTGAAGTGCTCCCGGTCGACGGCCAGGGCGTCTCCAGCGGGCACCCGGTGCTGATCAGCGCAGCTCAGAATCAGACTGCCGACCCGGCGAAGCTCGGCGTGCAGCAGGCCGATCGCGCTCTCGGGGTTGTCGCTGCGCAGCGAGTTGCTGCACACCAGCTCGGCCATCTTGGGGCTCTGGTGCGCGGGCGAGCGCTTCTCGGGCTTCTGCTCGCGCAGCAGCACGGTGTGACCCAGGCGGGCGAGCTGAAACGCACACTCGGAGCCGGCCAGGCCTCCACCAATGACGGTAATCGCATCACCAAGAGTCGCCATGCGGCGACCCATAGCGCAAAAGCCGCCCCAGGGCGCCTGGCTACTCTTTGACGATGACGATGAAACGAAAGTTTTCGAGCTCGTTCTGACCGGCGGTGTAGAGCACTGAGCTGAGCAGCTCATACGGTATGCGCTTGTCGCCGATCACCGAGACCTCGTGATTGAAGGGCGCGGCCGGGTTGCGCTCCGCAATGTACTTGAGCTTCTCGACTTCTTTCTTCAAGGCCGCGTCGAGGGGCAGAATCTTTTTGCCCTCGAGCTCGCCCTTGGCGACCTCCATGTTCACCAACTCGACCTTGCGGCGATCGCCCACCAGAATGGCTTTAGGGGTGATGGTGATGGCGATGGTGTCTTTGGGGGTCTGCCGGGTGGTCGACACCGGCGGGCGAATGTCTTCGGAGGCGGTGACGGTCACTGACGAGGTCGAATACGACTTGATCAAGAAGACCAAGATGATGGTCATGATGTCCATCATCGCGGTGATGTTGAGCTCTTTGATCTCGCCTTCGGCTTCGCGCTCTTTTCGCTTCTTGCGCGCCATCGCCTTGCGAAAGCGCATGCGCAGAATGTCATCGTCGGTGAGATCGCTCGGAGGGTCCGCCGGCATACCAACCATTTAAAAGCTCGCCAAGGTCACGTCGGGGAAGAGCAGCTTGTGATCGCCAGCAGTCTCGCGAGTCGCATCCATCACTCCGACGATCACTTCGTACTGGGTGTCGGCCTCGGCAGCGATGATCACCTTCGAATCGCTGGTGGGTGCGACTTTGCCTTCGTCGATCATCTGTTTCACCGAGCTCTTGACCTGCTTCATCTTCTCGTTGAGCGCCACGTAGTCGTAGGTGCCATCGGCCTTGGCCGGCACGGTCGGAGCGCCCTGCCCCGGCGCCTCGGCGTTCTCCTGGCCGGGCAACACGCCACCTTGCGCCGCAACGTAGAAGCCCTTCTTCGAGATGGCGACCGTCAGCAAAAGCTCTGGGGCCTCAGTGTTCTCGCCGCCGCCACCGCCGCCGTAGGTCGGCGCGTTCACGTTGAGAATGCCGAAGGCCGCGAGGCCCGACATCGACAACAGAATGAAGATGATCAAGTTCATGAGGATGTCGAGGTAGGGGACGATGTTCAACTCGCCCATCTCGTCTTCCTCTTTTGGCTTCAGCTTTCTCTTTGAGGCGTGAAAAGCCATGATCGCGCGAACCTGACAGCCAAGGGTGAACGAAGTTCCCTCGAGGGAGGGAAGCTGTCGGGAGCGTTAAGAGACCTTCTCGAAATCCATCGCGCTGGTTTCACCTGCGGCACGGCGGCCGAGCAGGTTCTCGAGCTTCATCGCGTTGAGCTCGACCGTCTCGACCATGCGGCGGGCGTAGGCAGTGAGGAACAAGTGGCAGATGATGCAGAACACGGCAATGCCGAGACCGAAGGCCGTGTTGTTCATTGCTTCAGAGATACCCTTCGAGAGCAGGGCCTGCTTCTGATCGGCCGGCACGTTACCCAGTGATTTGAAGGTACCGATCAGACCGACGATGGTGCCGATGAGGCCGAAGAGGGTCGCGATGTTGGCGAGCGACCACAGCCACTGAATGCGGGCCGAGACGTGCGGGGAGTTCTCGAGAATCGCCTCTTCGATCGCCTTGGCGACCTCGATCTCGCCGCGGTTGGCGCGGGTCAGACCGGCGCGAATCACCTTGGCGAGCGGCGCATGCGGGGCCGCGCCACAGAGCTTCACCGCGCGGTCGACGTTGCCGGTCAACACGAGCTTGGTGATCTGCTCCATGAAGGGGCCGGAGTTGAGGTTGTAGCGAAACATCAAAACGATCACGCGCTCGATGGCGACGGCCAACGCGGCCGCCAACCAAATGACGTTGATCAGCATGAAGGTACCGCCTTCTTTGAAGAAGGCGACAAGTGCGTTGCTCTCGGCCTGTGCTGCTGCAGCCTTCGGGGCTTCGTTCAGCACCACATCAAGAATGTGGTGAACCAACAAGCTGGCGGACATGTGCGTCGTCGTTCCTTTCAACCAAACCGATGCGCGACGAAAAAGACTCGATGGTTTCTAGTTGGAGCACTTCATCGCGTCAACAAACGTGAACAGGCGATCGAGACGATGCTTCGCTCGAGTGACTACCGCGTCTCATAGCGTCTCCCGGGCCGCTTCACGACACGATTCGCAAGCTCAAGCTCAAGCAATGCACTGGCAAGCTCGCCTGACCCACATCGGGTCAGGCCCAACAGCACGTCGAAATCGGTCGCGGTGCGGGTGATCTGAGCCAAAACCCGCTGGGCCAGAGGGCTCACCGGCTCCAGCGCGGTCTCGACGGAGCCATTGAGCATCACCTCGCTCGCCGACACGCCGGCCGCGCGCAAAATATCGTGGTGAGAGAGGCAGATGCCGGCCCCGGCGGCGATCAGCGCGTTGCACCCTGCGGCGGCCTCGTTGAAGGGGTCGCCCGGCATGGCCAGCACCGGTCGGCCCTGCTCCTGGGCGAAGGTGCCGGTGTACAGCGCCCCCGAGCGGTCTCCTGCACGAAGCACCACCACCACGTCGGCGGCGCCCGAAATCAGCCGATTTCGCCTTGGAAAGGTCGACTTGTTGGCGCGGGTGCCGGGTGGGAGTTCAGAGAACAGAGTGCCCCCGTGGTCGCGGAAGGGGCCAATCAGCTCTCGCTGGGCCGAGTCGAGCTCATCGAGCGCGCTGCCCACGAAAGCCCAGGTCTCAGCACCCGCTCGCAGCGCGGCTCCGTGGCAGGCCTGATCGACGCCGATGGCGCCTCCAGAAATGATGCCCACCCCACTGGCTCCCAGCGCCGAGGTCACCTTTCGGGCGTGCTCGAGAAACCCGGGGTCAGGGTGCCGGGTACCCACCATCGCGACCCGCCGACGCGGGGTCACCGCGGCCCCAGGCCCCGAGACGAACAACAGTGGAGGGCATGCTCCCAGCTCAGTCAGCCGTGGCGGAAACTTGGGGTGGTCACCAAAAATCATCTCGTAGCCAAAGCGCGAGAGCGCTGCCTCGAGAGCGTCAGCCGTCTCACGCAGGCGACGAACGTCGCTCAGCGAGCGGAGCGCCTGCGGTTTCCACTCGTCGACCAGAGGTATGAAGCGAGCGGGCGGCACATCGAGCCACTGCTCCAGCGGGCCGTACGCGCGCAGAGCGTCGAGGGTGACGCGCCCGATGCCTTGCAAAGACCACAACGCCGCCAACGCCCGCCGCTCCCCCGACTCGGTCATCATTGAGTCGATACCAGCCGCCCCTGACATCCCTCTCCTTGGGCCTGCGGGGCAATCGCGGAGCTTGGCGGCATGCAGGCGAGAGAGTTGTGCGGTCGGTCGGCTGTAAATTCGGCCGCTTCATTCGCGTGTGAAGTGCATCACATGGCCGCCATCGAATTGGGCCCCGAAGCTCCCGATGCCGGTGTTGTAGTTCGCAACGACGAACAGGTCACGGTCACCGAACCCGGTGATGCCTTCGATATCCATCCGAGGGTGGAGGCCAGGCGGTTGGAGTTGAGACCACGTGAGACCGTCGAATCGCCAAAAAGTGCCGCCATTGCCACCCACCCAGACGTCATCGGTACGCGAGGCCCAGACTGCGCGAAGCGCTTCATTCGTAAACCGAGGAGCGGTCTCGACCCAAGTGCCCGTGCTCGAGCGGCTCAAGACGACGCCCGACTCGCCGACCGCCCACGCATGAACGGCGTCGAGTGCGAAGACCGCATTGAGCTCATCGGTGGTCGGTATGACCTCCGAGAGCCAGACGCCCGCGTCGGCCCTTCGGGCGATCACGCCATCTCCTGCGTTGTAGGCGCCAACCACCCAAAAACTACCGCCTGCGCCGTGAATCGAATTCAGCGGGCCGAGCTGGCCTGAAGGTGCTGTCGTGAGGCGATACTCATCGACCCAAGTCGTGCCATCGCCTACCGCAAGCCAATACGTCGAACCGGTGGCAAAGATTTGAGAATCGTTGGGGGCGAAAACCCCGGCGACCGAGTCATCGCCGCTTGAAAAACGCAGCGCCCAGCTGCCGCCCGTTTTGGGCCGTCGATGCACCCCAAAAAAGCTGCCGGCCCACACGAAGTTCTCAGAAACACTGCAGGCCCACAGCGTCATCGTGGTGGTCACTTCGGCGCCCGCCGACCAGGCTGAGCCGTCGAAGTGGGCCCAGGTGCCGCTTCGGCCGGTCGCCCAGACGTCGGCCGCGCTGGTGCCTGAGATCGCCCACATCGCCTTGGTCGGGGCTGCGAAAATGCTGCTCAGACACAGCGCGGAGGCACACCCAGCATCGACCGGCGGCGAACCAGCGTCGATGACCGAACCAGCGTCGACGCCTCCGCCATCTGGAGCCGCATTGCCCGCGTCAACCACGATGCCGGCATCGTGAACGCCTGCGTCGACTCCACCGGCATCAGGTGAACCACTGTCGAAAGCCCCCGCGTCTGTTGGCGTGCCACCGTCACGAATGGCACCCGCATCTTTCTGGGTCGCACCGCCGTCGAAAGAGCCTCCCCCCGCGTCGTCTCGGAGCCCCCCATCGCAGCGGCCGTCAGCGCAAAATGATTGGTAGGCCCCGTCGAAGTCGAAACACGAGGCCGAGAGCAGAAGTACGCTGACCACCCACCCGAGGCGCATGACGTTCACCCTTTCATGCCTCCCAAAGGTGATGAAGAACAAACGCGAAGCAATCCCCACCCTGACCGCACAGCTCTCAAGCCGGTGTGGCTGGCCTCAAAGACATCGTGCACCCCTGTGCGCGAAACGCCTCCATGCGCGCACCACCCGGTTGCGAACTCAAGCGGCGTTTCGATCTACTCTGGTGTCATTGAGGCCGCGAAGGGGGCGCCCCGAATGACTGAACCTACGAAGCACCCGGGCGACTTCGCCTGGCGATTGCCGTTGATTCGCACGTTGCAGCAGTCGAGGGCGGTCACGCAGGAGCAGACCGATGAAGCGAATGCCGCCGCCAAGACCGACGGCCTGTTCGTCTCGCATCTGGCCGCTGCGGGCCTGTCAGAGACCAAGCTGTTGGTGGCCTGGGGGCGTGCGACCGGGTTACCGACCGCATCGCCGATGGTGTTGCGCAAACCACCCAAGACGCTGAGTACCACGATGACCGCCGAGCTGGCGCTGGCGTTGCTCGCGGTGCCATTCGAGGCCACGCCCGAGCTGCGCATTGCCTTCGCGGTGCCGCTGCCTGCTGATCTGACCGCGAAGTTGCCACCACACGTCGCGCACGTCGCGCTCGAGAAAGACGTGCGGCTGGCGATTGAATACCTCTGGCCCGGCTCCACCGCTCCGATCGAAGAGAGTCAGGCGCCGGTGCGGCTGGGCAACCCGACCGACGCCGACTTCAAGCGCGCGGGCATCGTGCTCACCGAAGGGCCGTCGCGCTCCGAGATGAACGGGCCCGCGATGAAGAAGGCGGCCAAGATCGGCGCCGCGGTGCTGGCGGTGTTGTTGGTGGTGCGCACCGGCATGTGGCTCATCGATCGCGCGAACAATGAGGTCGAGCGCAAGAGCGCGGAGCTCTCGAAGGGCCTGGTCGAGTCGCAGAAAGAAGCGGCGGTGGCCCAGGCGCCCCCGCCCCCGACCGCTGGCCCCGATGTCGCCTCGGCAGTGCAGCTGGTTGACCTGGCGCTGAGCAAAGAGGAGGCGGGCGCGTTCGCCAAGGCCTGCCGAACGTTGAGTGACGCACTCGCCACCGCGCGTCTGCAGACCACCAACACAATACAGATGAGCGACTTCACCAGCCTGTTTCGAGAGACGGCGTTGATGTGCGAGCAAGATCACCTGCGGCCTCGACCCGAGGTCTGGGCTGACCTGAAGTCGCGCATCATTCGGGTGATCAACGGCGAGACGCCGGTGAGGGCCCTCGCTCCCAGACGGAGGAGCCCGCGCCGGTGACCACTGCGGTGCAGGCCGTCAACGCCGCGCTGGCCGCGGGCGACGTGGCCGCGGCCTGCAGTGCGATTTCGCGCTGGCGAGGCCCGATGAACGACTGGGCCGATCGCTTTCCTCCAGGGCCGCGAATGGTGCGTATGCATCAAGCTCTCGAGGGCTCCATCGAGGCGATGACCTGCGCCAGCACCTCCATCGACACCCTCAGAGCCCAATGGAGCAACCTGCAGCGGAAGATCGGGCCCGACGGCGAATGAGAGACTCGTGACTCCGGCCGATTTCGGGTCGCTCTACACGAGTGAGCTTTCGTACGCCTGGAAGTCGCTCCGCCGCCTGGCCGTGCCTTCTCCACGACATCGAAGGTCAGACCGTGCCCGTATTGCGCGGTCGCTCGAGACACCTTTGAACACCGCATACACGCGTCTGCGCGCAGCGCGTTTTGATTTCACACCCGCCTTCGAACAGCTCGCCAGAGAGTCGCCATGAACGACGAGCCGGCCCTCACCCCTGTCTGACGCGGTGATGAAGGCGCTCGAGGTGGAGCGGTCTCGCCCCGACTTGCCGACCGTGAGTCGAGCGTCGCTTCAGGTTCGCATCGAAGCCGCCAACGAGTTCGCGGTCGCGACAGAAGGCGTCGCGCAGGTAGGCCAGCGGCGGCACCTCGTGCATGTCGCAGCTCGCCAACAGACTCGAGAAGCTGGCGTTGACTTCACCGCCCTCGTCATTGCCAAGGAACATGAAATTTTTACGACCAGGGGCTTGGCGTCGCAGCTCACGCTCCGAGACATTATTGTCGAAGGGCACTTCGCCATTCGTCAGAAACACGAGCAACGAGTCGCGGTTGTTTCGCGCGTAGTTGATGGCCTTCGAGATGGGCGTCGAGTCGATGACCTTGAGCGACTCGGCGTCGCACCAGGCGAAGAATTCATCGACCAGTGGTTTTGAATGGGTCTGCCGCTGAAGCAGTCGCACCTGGGGCGTGGCTTTGGCGAGGGCGCGCTCGAGAGCGAAGAGCTTCTGCAGGCACGAGAGCGCCCACGCACTTCGAGGCGTGTCGGTTGAGAAAGCTTTATAGGCGTAGCGCCTGACGTGGCTCCAGCAGCCGGCGCCGGTGATGTCGCCGTCGTCATCGAAGTGCAGGTAGATGGAATGCGCGTCGCGCACCAAGACGCCTTTGAAGCCTTCGAAGAGCTCGTCGACGGCTTTCTTGTCGTGCTTCTTCGAATAGCTGAAGAGCACACACCGATTCGGTGCCACGACGGTGAAGAAATGGCCGTCGCCCACCTCGGCCGAAGAAAACGTACAGCGTGCCGCTCTGCGGCGACTCGTTCAGCTCTCGGCTCACCACCGCGGCCAACGTGTCGAAGCTCTTGCGCATGTCTTGCCGCGCGGTGCAGACCAACACCCTCACCCCCGACGGCAACATGCTGCCTCCACCGCTGAGAACAGCGACCTCAAGTCTCCCGCAGCGCCCGCGTTCATTCGCACCAGGTGCCCGCTCGGCCACACCACTTCGACGTCTTCCACGAGCGGCTGCGCCGTCACCTCGACAAACTCGACAGCTGCCGGTCTGGCCTTCCGTGCGCGCTGACGCCACCGATGCAGGGTGTTCGGCTTCATGCCGAGCCTCAAGGCAGTCTCGGTCTGCGACTCACCGGCGCCGACCTGATTGCTGAACTCGACCACGCGCCGCCGCAAACTCTCGTCGGCCTTTGCTCGCAGCGCCTTCTTCAGTTTCGCTTCCGTTTCGTTTCGCATGGTGCGCCCTCCGGCCTTCATTGGCCGCGGCCACCTACTCCAGATTCACAAGCTCAAACGAACGGTGGTCGTTGAACGCATACCAATGACTTCTCTTGGCTGCTTGAGCCCTAAATCAGAACGAACTTTCGAACTGCCGTACTAGCGCTCCGAACGCGCGCCGCCGTTGGCGGTTCGCATCTCGACGTGGTCGCCCTTCACGATTTCACGAATGGTCGAGATCAGCAGGCAGGTGGTGGCCTTCGACTTGACCTCGAAGGCCATGCAGGCGCCGACGTCTTCTCGCGGCATCTCTTCTTCACGAATGGTGGGGTCGAGAAACGCCGCCTGCCCCAACCCGTCGTGCTGGCGCCAGACAATGAAGACGTTGCCGGCCTTGACCCCGTCGTCGGCGCCCTTGTCGATTACGATCAGCTGGTGCTCGGCCATCACGGTCAGAAAGTTGTGAATCGGGGTGACCACGTAGGCATTGAGAATCTCCCGATCGTTCGTTCGCAGCGCCACCGAGTGAGCGAGCGGCTCGTTGCTGGGGCCGACCAGCGCTCCGCGCTCGATGACGTCATACGCCTTGATGATCACGGCGGTGTTGATGCCGCTCTTGTCGACCTTGGTGATCTTGCCCTGGCCGAGAATGCGGGTCTGATAGCCGATGAAGTCTTTGGTGTAGGGGTGAATCACGTCGCCGGCGTTGCGAAAGATGACGAACAGCTCACCGATCGTGGGCACCCGCTTGTTCGAGAAGGTCACGTAGATCGGCTGTCGATCTCCGAGCATCTCGCCTTCGAAGAACGAGCCCACGATCACGCCCGACTCTTCAATCTCTCGGGTGGTGACGAAGCCGGTGCCCGACAAGGTGATGGCCTTCTTCGGCACGAAGCCGATCTGGCCATCGACGTGAACGCGGTCACCCTCCTCGACCATCTCGCCCTCGTCGACATCGGGCAGCTCGGTCGGAGCGATGCCAACCTCGACCCGTGACGGCCCCTCGTTGCCGCCGTTGAAGAAGCGCACGCTGTTGCCGGGGTAGATCCAGTGGGGGTTGGCGATCTCAGGGTTGTAGGACCAGACCTTTGGCCAGTACCAGGGGCTGCCGAGGTAGCGCTGTGAGAGATCCCAAAGGGTGTCGCCCTTCTCGACGCGGTGCTCTGAGCCGGGCGCTTCGGTGCGACCCGTACCCGACGGCGGGTTGCTGATGGGGGTGCTGTCGGTCTCTGAGCCTTCGGGGTCGTCGCTGGAGGTGTCTTCGACCTCCCGTGACGTGTCGCGTAGCGCTTTGGCAGCGCGCGCATCTTGGGCCGAGGCCACCGCGGGCGCGAGAGCGACGAACATCAGGGCAGCAGCCAGCAGAGAGGTACGCAGCATGAAATCACTCATTCCGGTGAGGCAGGTTTCCCTGCAGAGAGAGAGGCGAGTCGTTGCGAAGCCGCAGTCGCGGCCGCAGTGCCGGGGAAACCGGCGACGATCTTTTCCCACGTAGCGCGGGCGTCTTGAGGTCGGTTCAGCTTGAAGCGGCACTCGGCCAGCTTGAGCATGCTGTCAAGCACGGTGTCGCCTGCGGGGTAGCGGGCGAGCGCGTCGTGAAAGGTCTTCTCGGCGTTCTCGTATTCTTTGAGCGCCATCTGGCCGATGCCGGCGAAGTAGAGCGCGTTGTCGGCTCTGGGGTGCTTGGGGTACTCGGCTGAGAAGCTGATCAGCGACTTCACCGCGCCCTCGACGTTGCCGGTCTTGAGCGCGCTGACGCCCTGCTCGTATTGCTCGTCGGCCATCTCGGTGGGCGCGTCATCGTTGCTGGCGGCATTCTCTCTTGAGTCGGCGGCCGCTGCTTTCAGCTCAGAGAGCAACCCCTCGGGAGGCTCGACCACCGCAACCTCGGTGTTGATCTTCGGCGCCGCTTCTTTCTTCGGCTTGAGCTTGACCACCGTCAACTGGGGCAGCTCGCTCTTCTCTTTTTCGACCGGCGTCACCGGTGCGACGGGAGCGGCTCCAGGCGAGCGGACCGCGGCGTTCTTCGCCGGGCTCAGCCCACGGCTCGAGGACACTGCCACTTGCTGCTCGAGGTGCTCAAGGCGCGATTCGAGCCGCGCGGTTTCAGCCCGCATCGCGCGCACTTGCGCATTGAACTCGACCAGCTCGGTGCGCGACGCAGAGTCCATCGCGCAAGAACTGAGCGCGATGAGCAGAATGGCAAGTTGAGGGCGAATGGCGTCAAAAGTGTAGGAACCGACGCCGCGGAGGGTCAAGAAATCGCCGTTTGGGCTCAGTTGCTACAGGTCTGTGTTGTACGCACACGTGATGAACGAGAGCTGGCGACCCGTCACCCCGCGGTCGCGGCGATGCGAGAAGAACCGGGCGTCACAGCGGGTGCACTGGGGCAGAACGTCGATCTGCCGCGGTTCTACGCCCACAGCCTCGAGTGACAGCTTCAGCGCGAGGGCCAGGTCGAGGTGCGGCTTCTCGAACCCGCCCACCACCACCTGTGGGCCGAAGGCGGCAGCGAACCGCTCTGGCAAGTCACCATCGACCTCGAAACAACACCTCTGAATGGCGGGCCCGACGGCGACGCGCAGGGTCTCGACGGGTGAGCCCAGCTCGACGCAGAGCTGAACAGCGAGCACTGCGATGCGCCCGATCACCCCACGCCACCCCGCATACACCGCCGCCACCCGTCGGCCGAAGCGGTCTTCAATCAGC
>Ga0105048_10014979_pt1 | contig 12051 bp, 9 predicted proteins | sample MAT05_FD_78382 | JGI IMG/M metagenome (GOLD analysis project Ga0105048, IMG submission 78382) | Freshwater microbial communities from Lake Fryxell liftoff mats and glacier meltwater in Antarctica - MAT-05 | ecosystem: Environmental > Aquatic > Freshwater > Ice > Liftoff microbial mat | place...
ATAAAGATAAATTGTCTGATTGATTTTATTCGGTTGGTAATGATTTTTTTCTCTCACAGATAGCACAGATGTTCACAGATGAAGTTATTTGGGGCATAAATGTCTGTGCCTTTTCTGTGTAATCTGTGAGCCATTTTTGTAATCCATTTGGATGACAATAAAGATAAATTAGCTGATTGATTTTATTCGGTTGGTAATGATTTTTTTCTCTCACAGATAGCACAGATGTTCACAGATGAAGTTATTTGCGGCATAAATATCTGTGCCTTTTCTGTGTAATCTGAGCCATTTTTTGTAATCCATAACTCTACATTCACTTAGCAATACTCCACGAATTATATTCTTCGCTATCTTTACAAAAACGTGGAATTATGAAAATTCATGAAGACATTCGGGTAGCATCAACTTTAGAAGGAACTTTCTATAATTCCGAACAACAGCTTGAAGCATCAAAGAAAAAAATCTTTGAACGCAGTTGGCAAATTGCCGCAGAGGAGGATATGGTGAAAATTCCGCAATCTGCTTTTCCGTTTGAATTTATTGAAGGATTTATTACAGAGCCTTTGGTAATTACCAGAGACAAAGAAGATAAATTACATTGTTTATCTAACGTATGTACACACCGTGGAAATATTTTGGTAGATAATCCTTGTGTTTTAAGTGGAGGAATTTCTTGCACTTATCATGGTCGTAGATTTGGATTAGATGGATGTTTTAAAGCAATGCCTGAAACTGAAGGTATGGTTGATTTTCCATCTGAGCGTGATAATTTGACAAAGTTGGAAATTAAAAAATGGAAACAGTTTCTATTCACATCACTCAACCCTAGTTTTTCATTTGATGAATTAATTAGTGAAATGGAAAAACGTGTTGGTTGGATGCCAATAGAGAATTTTAAATTCGATGCAAATCGTTCGCAAGAATATTTGGTAAGAGCCAACTGGGCCTTATATTGTGATAATTATTTAGAAGGTTTTCACATTCCCTATATTCACAAAGATTTAGCAAAGACGCTTGACGCGTCAGGTTACCAAAGTGAAATTTATAAGTACTCAAATTTACAATTGGGAATTGCGCAAGGTGGCGAAATGGCTTTTGATCTTCCTGCTTCTTCGCCCGATTTTGGCAAACGAGTAGGAGCTTATTATTTTTGGTTGTTTCCAAATATGATGTTCAATTTTTATCCGTGGGGATTATCTGTAAATATTATTCGACCATTAAAATACAACTTGACAAAAGTTATTTTTAAATCGTACGTTTGGGATGAATCTAAAATTGATTCGGGTGCTGGAGCCTTATTAGATAGGGTTGAGAGAGAGGATGAGGCCATCGTTGAAAAAGTTCAGAAAGGTACAGCATCATCACTTTACGGCAAAGGAAGATTTTCACCAAAAATGGAACAAGGAGTTCATCATTTTCATCGGTTGATTTCTGATTTTATTTCAAAAAACGATTAATGAACTGAATAAAAAAATGTTGTGAGAATTAATTTGTCACAACAATTTTTTCATATGCCACAACATCTCCATTTGAAATGCGTAATAAATAGATCCCCGAATTTATAACGTTGATAGGCATAAGAATATCATTGTGTTGAATTAGCGGTACTTCTTCCCCAAGCGAATTAATCAAATGAAATTTTAAGAAGGAAGAATTAGTAGAAAGGATTTTAATTTGAAAATTTCCGTTGTTTGGATTAGGAAAAACTTGAATCATTTCTACTAAATTATCTTCAGAAACTCCAACTAAAAACTCGTTCACGTTAACACAAGCTGATGTATCTGTGCAACCATTTTCTGTAATTGCTACTGCATAATTTCCCACTACAATTGCAGTGAAGACTTGATTTGTAGCAACCAGAATTGGTAAGTCAGTATCACAATTTATCCACTGATAAGTTGCACCAATTGTAAAAGCTGTTAAGTAATTTAAATTTTGACTAATTGATGCCGTGATAGGAAGTTGTACTGTTAAATTTGTTGTTACAACGCTGTCGCAAAAACTGGTTGCTGAAACTACATCAACAAATGTTCCACTGACCGAATAAGTGTTTAATCCTATTGTATATGTTTCACCATAACAGATGGAAACATTTTGTGTCGCGGTAATTTCTGGTTCAATTATGAGTGTTGTATAAACTGTGCTATCACATGAATTTACAGCTGTTAGCACAATAGGATAAACTCCGGAAACATTATAATAAGTTCCGCCAATTGTTGCGCCACCACCAAAACAAACTGTAGTAGAATTTGAAGATGAGATTTCCGGAGAGATAGAAAGAGTAGTATTTACAGTGCTGTCGCAACCCATAAAAGATGTTAGCAAATCAGCGTAAAGCCCATCAGTGTTATATGTGTTTGTACCAACAGAAACACTTTCTCCAAAACATAAATTGAACGATTGATTCGTAATTAAAACGGGACACATTTCATTGCTGAAAAAATAAACAGCGCCTGCATCTTCTAATGAATCTGAGCCTAACGAATTAAAATCTTGAAAAAGCGCACCTACAACAATTGTATTTCCGGAAATGCCGACAGAAATTCCAAACTCATCCATCGTTACTCTATCAGATGCATCTATTTTTTGCATCTGAGACCATGTGCCGGAATTCTTTTCAAATATATAAGCAGAGCCAGCGTCAGCTTTTGTATCAGCGTCAAATTCATCTTCGTTATCTGAATAGCAACTAATAACTAACAAACTATCTTCTAATGCAAATTGGTATCCAAAATGGTCGCCTGAATTACGATCATCTGGAACTATTTTTTGATCAAAAACCCAAGTTCCTGACATGTTGCGTTCAAACAAATAAGCGGACCCCGGGTTGGTTAATGATCCGCTAACCCCATCTTCTAATTCATCTTCAGAATAAGCACCAACTACTAAAACATTTGAATCAATTGCAACAGCGCAACCAAAACGATCCCATGATTCTCTGTCAAAATTTTGAATTTTTTGAACTTGATTCCATACACCTGCAGAGCGTTCAAAAATATATGCAGCGCCTGAACTCCAAAGTGCACCTGCTGGTGGAACAGGTCCATAGTCATGATGCAAAGCACCAACAATTAAATAATTGCCCGATATTCCAACCGACCAACCAAACTGATCGCCCAAATCTTCACCAGTATAGCCCGCTGGATAATTAATATCAGCCGAACGATCGCTTGCACAAATTTTTTGTGATTGGATCCAAACTCCACTCATATTTCTTACATACGAATAAACCGAACCTGCGCTATAAATATAACTTCCACCTGCTGGATTATGATCTTCAGATTGGGCACCAACAATGGCTGTATTGCCACTTATCGAAACGGAGAAACCAAATTCATCATCCACTTGTCTGTCAGAAGCAACAATTTTTTGTACCTGACTCCAATTCCCCGAAATGTCTTTTTCAAAAATGTATGCTGCACCAGCATTTGACAAATTGTTAAGACCTGCAGCGTCAAAATCATTTCGATAAGATCCAACAACAGCGTAGTCTCCGTCAATGGCAACCGAAAAACCAAAACGATCATAATCAACTTGGTCTGACGGAAAAAGTTTTTGATGCTGCACCCAATCGTTTATGCCAACACGCTTGTAAATATAAACTGAGCCATGATTTTCACTACCTCCAAAGTCGTCTCTAAAAGCACCAACTATTGCATAATCTCCAGAAATGTCGACAGCATTTCCTAATTGATCGTCTGCTGCCCTATCGACAGGTGTGTGTTTAATTATTTCAGTAAAATTTTGTGCAAAACCAGTGACATAATTCAGTGATAATAAAAATAAAGTAACGAATAGTTGTTTCATTTTTTTACAGTGATTTTAATTGTTTCGTGAGTAGAAGAAACTAAAATGTAAATTCCATTTTCAAGGCCAGAAACATCAATTAAATTTTGTTGTGTTCCTATCATCAATTTTTTTCCTTGTAAATCAAAAATGGCAAAATCTATTTGTTTAGAAAGAGTAATGTTGCCCGAAGTTGGATTAGGATAGGCCGTTAACATTGGTATATTATTTTCAGATAATTCTACATATCCATTGTGTTGATATGGAGTTGGACCCGTGAAAAGTGAAAATGAATTTGAGCCATTTGGAAAACGACCGTAAGAATAATTTGAACTAATTGAAGGATAATAAAGTGAATCTAGGATTGAATTATTTGGAGACTTTAAATAAACTGTGCCAACCATATTTGGCAATTTAAAATTGACATGATTTTCACCTTGATAAGATTCTTTGTCACACCAAAATAAATTATAAGCGCCAGCATTGATAATGGTTCCTGTTGGTATCGGCCATATAAAATTTTCTCGTTGAATTTTGCAACCGGATAAATTTACTGCGTAATTATTTGGATTATACAATTCAATCCAGTCATCATCTTGATTAAAATTATCAAAAATAAAATTTGAATTTGACGACATTAATTCGTTAATCAAAACAGGTTGAAAACTTAAGTCTTCTTCAAAAATTGCTGTGAAAGAAGTATCGCCAGATGGCATCCACGGCAAGGTGTCTTCTGAAATTCCAAGTCCTTGCCATTCAACAAAACGATATCCTGGCAACGGAATTGCTATAAGAGGTAATTGAACAGTATTGATATAATGACCTGTCCATGGATAAATTCCAGATTCAACTCCAGCCAAATTTTCGTTTACTAAAATGGTATTCACTTTTACCATTCCCATTTCAGTATCATTTACATTTATTGTTACAATACTTGTGTCAGGATATCCCCATTTATTAAGCATGTGTTCACGCACTCTTTTTTGACGGCGGTCGGCAAAAACATGAAGGTTATAAAAATTCAAATCCCACTGAGTTAAACTTGGAATTTCTGATTGACGTGTGTAGAGAGTAGTAGCTGTAGATGGGTATCGCCAGCGATTTACTGTCTCCATCATTTCCGGTGTTAATTGGTCATAGATTTCAGTTATTTTTTCGTGCATTCTGTTTTTTCGATATTGAGAATTAAGTAAATCGCACATACGATTTACGAACGTATGTTTGAATTGCGGATTCTCTAACAGACGTCTGAAAAGACGAGAATAAGAAGAAAATATGCCGGTTACTACTGTTGCTGCATTCAGCGTATTTACTGTATAAAAAGCGTTGTTACAAGAACCGCCAAATGCGCCATCAAAATCATAAAAAATCCATCTAAATTTTCCATCAAGACCTTTTGGTTTACTAGGATCAAATGGTCCCGTTTTTCGCCATATTACTACATTTGAATAAACCCAATCTTCATTACTAAGAAAGATTTCTGAACACATATAATCTATGTAATTTTCAACGTCAATTTTTTCCAATGCGAATTCATAATTTTGGTCAAGTGACATATCATGTGACATTACAAAATTTTCTAAACTTTGCATTTCGTCGCTATCAACTTGATGCCCTGATTGAACATCATATTCTTGATCGAGAATAGTTATTTCATTGTCATCAATTCCATATCTGTTTTGTACAAAATATTCATCTACTCTTTCTTTAATAGTATGTATTCCCCAATATTCTCCATTAATAAATAAAATGATGTGTTTGACATGTTGTTGATCAACAGACAACCCTTCAGTTAACATGTTTGCAATATCATCTCTTGGAAAACAATCTGGACGATGACCTCCTGAACGAATTAGAATTCGCTTAAAAGTTTCTAAATCATAATTATCAAAAAATGGATATTCAAAATTGGAGGAGGTTTCAGTTTCGCCATAAAGTCGAATATTTTTTTTACAAGATGAACGACTTCCTCCTCCATGAATTCTTGCGCGGACATCTCGCGCCATAACTAATTCTCCTTGGTCATTAAACAATTCAAAATTGGCGATGCGTTCCCATTCAACACCTTTCTGTGCATAGTTGCCATCAGGATGATTTCCATAAACATAAATACCAGTTTCGTTAGAGAATAAAGCTGTGCTATCAAAAACGAGCGACAGAATTGGAAGGCTATATTTAGCGGCACCCACAGGGTCAACCATAAAAGTTTGTGTAACTGTTTCACTTGGCGCATAACCAGGTTTGTATGCTCTAAACCGAAGCACATTAATTTTATAAACTTCCGCGTAAGGCTCTAACCAACCTCTGTTATTGGCACGCGACAAATCATAAGTACCTATCGGGTAATTAAAGGATGGATTGGTAGGAATTGTTGAATGGCTATTTGCATCACCAATTCTGTTTTGTAAAACAATTGGATCCGTGTAAACAAAATCAGTCGGCAAAGGTTCATTTCCATTAAGTGTGTAAAAAATAGTGACGCCCGGAGTTGAATGTGAAAGTGATACCGTAATATCTGTTGAATAAATACCTGATATTTGATTTGAAACAGGAACAGATAATTGTTGAGCGGAAATAAAAATTCCGTTCAATAGAAAAAATATCAGTGCAAGAATTCGGTTCATTTCCAGTCAAATATACAAAATTATAACCTTGTTTGATTGTGTAAATGCTTTTGCACATTAACAAGGTCAAGTAAAAAGTTCATGTCTTCTTCAATTTTATTTCCAATTACTACAACGTCAGCACCACTGTCAAATGCCAAATTTACTTGATCAATAGTTTTAATTCCTCCACCAATTATGAGTGGAAGTTGAGTGTTTTTGCGCACTTCCTTAATCATGTTAGCTGGGACAGGATTTAATGCGCCACTTCCTGCGTCTAAAAAAATTGTTTGCATTCCCAAAAGCTCTCCGGCTATTGTTGTTTTTACAGCAATGCTTTCTTGATCGGCAGGAATAGGAGTAGTTTGACTAACATATTGAACGGAAGAATTTTTGCCACCATCAATTAATAAATAACCAGTTGGAATTACGTCTATTTCCATTTTTTTTAAAAGATGCGCAGACTCAACATGATGACCAATCAAGTAATCTGGATTTCTTCCGGAAATTAACGATAGAAATAAAATTCCATCGGCATCTTTATGAATTTGATTATGAGAGCCTGGAAAAATGACGACCGGAATTTTACAGAATTTTTTTATGCGTTCAATACAAATATTAAATGCATTTGTATCAACAGTGCTGCCGCCAACAAATAGAAATGCTGGATTTAAATGTTGAATTTTGTTTAAAAGTGTCAACAAATTTTCGTCGTTTTGATTTTTGTCTGGATCAATTAGTACTGCCAGTTTTTTTTGTCCGTTGTTTAATATGGAAAGTATTTTTTTCATTGTGTTAAGATGAATTTTCCGTTAGACTGAATATTTCCATTACTTAGTATCTGATAATAATAACTGCCAGTTGTAAGTGTATTTTTATTGAATTCAAAAATGGTTGATGTTATTTTTTGATTTAACATAAATTGACCTTGACTGTTGAAAATAGAGATAGATATTTCTTCGTTCGAATTCAATGACTTCAATTCAAAATAGACAATTTCGTTTGATGGGTTTGGGTAAACACTAATAGAAATTTCAGTATCATATTTATGTTCTCCCAGCAAAGGATAATAAGCCCAAAAATCTCTAAGATTTGTTCCATCTGTTCCTGTTCCACAATAAGCAACATCGTTAATTACAAATGAAACTAAGTAACGTCTAGCCAGGCCGTCAAAATCTTCAATTTGTATCCAAGTGTCATTAATAAAATTATACCGCCAAAAATCATCAAAATCATCTGTTCCCTCTACGTTATTTCCAGTACCTATGTATCCTTCTCCATTAATAACAAAGCCAGTTGCATCTTGACGTGATATGACACCAACATTTGCTTTTTGCGTCCAAGTATCTGTTAAAGGATCGTATTCAAAAAAATCATTTGTATCATCGCCTAAAATATGCCCAGTACCTATATACCCTTTGCCATTATGAGAAAATCCAACGGCCGAACTTCTTGCTATTCCAATAAAATTGGCAATAGTATCCCACGTGTTTGTTATAGGATCATAAAAATAAAAATCATTCTTATAGCCAGATTCTGATTGGCCCGTTCCTACGTAGCCTAAATTATTAATAACAAACGCACAAGATCCACGCCTAGCTTCGCCAGGAAAATTGGCTACTTGAACCCAAGTATTAATAAGCGGAATATATTTCCAAAAATCATTTTTGTATTCGCTGTTGTCGTCTTCTCCAAGCCCAACATATCCATAATTTCCAATACCAAATGCAGTTGAGTGATATCGATAGCCTCCGCCAAAATCAGCAATCTGGCTCCAAGAGTTTGTAGAAGGATCGTATTGCCAATAATCTTTAAATGTTATTGAAGTTATTGAATTAATATGGCCTCCACCAATGTATCCTTTGTTGCCAATTGCAAAGGCAGTGCAGCGATGTTTGGCCGTACCGCCAAAAGGAGCTTTTTGAACCCACGCACTTTGTGAATCAAAGGAAAAGCCAATGATTAAAATAATTAAAAATGTTCTTAAAACAAGTGTTTGAATCAAACGCATTAAAAAGGATATAACTTAAATCAATACGATGAAATTAGTCAAAAAGTTGTTGATGAATGGCAATTTATGGAGTAAAGGAATTTAATACTCTGTTTTTTTATTTAAATTACCATGCGAACAAAAGGTCAGAACATAGTTGGGCCGCAAGATATATTGAAAAGTGTATTCATGAATTAGCTCATTTTTATTCACATTTACATAACTTAAATTGTTCTTAATTTTAACATGAATATTTTCTTTGAAACTTAGGGCTGGAATATTCTCCATTTTATAAACAGCTTCTTTAATACTCCACACAATTGTAAGTTGAGTTTCATCTTCAAAGTCAATTAATTTTTGATCTTCTGATGAAATAAATTTATCTTTAATTGCCGATATTTTTGGCGACTTGTATTCAACATCAATTCCAACCGGATGATTTTTATCTATCGCTATGACTATAATATCTCGCGAATGTGATATGCTAATGTGACCATTTTCAATAAACGGCCGACCAAACTCATTATAACTAATTTTTTGGTTGATTTCAAAATCATTCCATAAAACACGAGTAAAATAATATTCTAGTTTTCGTTTAATAGATTTAAACTCGTTAAAAGTTATTTTTTCATCAGAAGTGAGTATTGTTAAATCAAAATCATCATCAGTTGAGTCATTATAACACAGTAGTTTAATTATAAAACCCTTATCTAGTACGATATTTTCTATTTTATAACTCAAGCTTGCTAATTTATGCACAAATTAAAAAGGAGTTTTGTACTTTTGCATTTTATTATTAAGAAATTTTTAAACGAAAATGAGCGATACACAACAAAAGTTGACCCACAAAGTAAAGGATATAAGCCTTGCAGCTTGGGGTAGAAAAGAAATTCGTTTAGCCGAAGCTGAAATGCCAGGCTTGATGTCATTAAGAACTGAGTTTGGTAAATCCAAACCACTAAAAGGTGCAAGAATTGCTGGATGTCTTCACATGACTATTCAAACAGCGGTGCTTATTGAAACACTTATTGAATTAGGTGCTGAAGTAAGTTGGTCTTCTTGTAACATTTTCTCAACACAGGATCAAGCAGCTGCGGCAATTGCTGCTGAAGGTATTCCAGTTTTTGCTTGGAAAGGCATGAACGAAGAAGAGTTTGATTGGTGTATAGAACAAACACTTTTTGCATTTGAAGATGGAAAACCATTAAACATGATTTTGGATGATGGTGGCGATTTAACCAATATGGTTTTTGATCGTTTTCCTGAATTAACGAAGGATATTAAAGGTCTTTCAGAAGAAACGACAACAGGAGTTCACAGATTGCACGAACGTGTAAAAAATGGAACGTTGGTTATGCCAGCAATTAATATTAATGATTCTGTTACTAAATCAAAATTTGACAACAAATATGGTTGTAAAGAGTCGTTGGTTGATTCAATTCGCCGTGCAACAGATATTATGATGGCTGGTAAAGTAGCTGTTGTTGCTGGTTATGGAGATGTTGGAAAAGGGTCCGCCGCTTCACTTAAAGGTGCAGGTGCTAGAGTAATTGTAACTGAAATAGATCCAATTTGTGCGCTACAAGCAGCAATGGATGGTTTTGAAGTGAAACCAATGGATAAGGCTGTTCTTGAAGGAGACATTATTGTAACAACAACTGGTAACAAAGATATCGTGGTTGGTCGTCATTTCGAAAAAATGAAAGACAAAGCAATTGTATGTAACATTGGGCATTTTGATAATGAAATTGATGTTGCTTGGCTAACTAAAAATCATGGTAAGTCAAAAGTTGAAATTAAACCACAGGTTGATTTATATACCATTAATGGAAAAGATATTATTCTTTTGGCGGAAGGTCGTTTGGTTAACTTAGGTTGCGCAACCGGTCATCCATCTTTTGTAATGTCAAATTCATTCACCAACCAAACATTAGCTCAATTAGAACTTTGGGCAAACTCAAAAGCTTATAAGAATGAAGTTTATACTTTACCTAAACATTTGGATGAAAAAGTAGCACGATTACATTTGGCTAAGATTGGAGTAGAATTGGAAGAACTTTCAGAAGATCAAGCTAAATATATTGGCGTAACTGTTCAAGGTCCTTATAAAACGGATCAATACAGATACTAATTAATTGATAAAAAATTAAAAAAAACCTTTCGTATTATACGGAAGGTTTTTTTGTGTTTAATTGAAAATGTTCACGGTATAGGCACCATCCCAATAAGCCTGATATCGCTTCAAACCGAATTTAGCTGGTTCCTTAATTACAACACCACTCATTATACTATACTTTGAGCCAGATAAAGTGTCAATTAATTCAAAAAAATTATCTGGATTAACGTGTACAATTGCTCCTGGATTTTGAGAATCATACGTTGAATGTCGATCTAATGCAACAAACTCATCAAAATTTCTATAAACCACAATTCCTCTAGATCCCCCATTAACATAAGCGTAACCACCAGAGGTATTTAAGGTCTGATAAGATGGTAAATCAAGATTTAATGTTACATTCACGGGGACATTGGGGATAGGATATGCTTCTTGCTTTTTACATGAAATAAAAAATAATCCGCAAAAAACTGCACCAATAAATCTATATCTTGAATATATTTGAAACATGAAAAACTATCTTAGCTCTATAGTAACGAAATTAGCTATTATTATTGTATGCTTTGTTATAATTCCTCACGAGGCTTATAATCAAGACAAAGGAGCTAAGACAGTTAAATCTGGCAGTGGGTCAAAAGGCAAAAGCAAAAGACTTAGTAATAGTTACAATGCGCGTAAACGATCTGGAAAAAGACATTGGAATAATCAAGACAAAGAAACCCGTAAACGCATGAAGAGGGCTGCTAAGAACGCCAAGCGTCGCCAAAAAGGTAAACCAATGAAAAGTAATAGACTTGTATAATTTAAGTCTAATTGATCTTTCTTTTCTTATTTTAAAAGGCTTTATTCTTCTAATTTTGACAACTAATATTTAGAGTTAAAATTTTGTTATTTTTTTTGCGCGACAAATTAATATTTACCTATATTTACCCGCTATTGTATTTTAGGAATTTTTAACAAATATGCTTACTTATGCTTAAGAACCTTAAATTAGTAATTACAACTTTCTTGTTGTCAGCAGGTTTTGCTTTTGCGCAGACTGGAACTGGTTCAATAAAGGGAACTGTTACTGATAAAATAACTGGCGAAGTTTTGCCTTTCGTCAAAGTTATCGTTTACCAAGGTGATCAACAAAAAGGATTTGCTTCGACAGATTTTAATGGTGATTTCTTAATCAGTTCTTTGTCTCCTGGTGATTATGATGTTGAGTTTCGCTTCGTTGGTTATCAACCGTTCAGATCTAATGGTGTTGTTGTTAGTTCTGATAAATATACCTTATTAGGAGATATTAAAATAGGTCAAACTACCGAAATGTTGGAGGTTGTTGAGGTTGTAACTTATGCAATTCCATTGATTAATAAAGATGGTGGTTCTTCTGGTGGAACTGTTTCTCGCGAAGATATTTCTAAAATGCCAACTAGAGATGCAACTGGTATAGCATCAACAGTTGGTGGGGTTTACTCTGAAGAAGGTTCAGGAACGTTAAGTATTCGAGGAGCAAGATCAGAAGATACTTACTATTACATTGATGGTATTAAAGTAAGGGGTTCATCATC